>Ga0209060_10003064_pt1 | contig 14493 bp, 4 predicted proteins | sample Coa_R1_8_FD_187155 | JGI IMG/M metagenome (GOLD analysis project Ga0209060, IMG submission 187155) | Surface soil microbial communities from Centralia Pennsylvania, which are recovering from an underground coalmine fire - Coalmine... | ecosystem: Environmental > Terrestrial > Soil > Unclassified...
GCTTCAAAAAATCTTTTGATAATAAAACTGTGATGGTGCCGACGCTTGCACCCAACACTTTCCTAACTCCAATTTCCTTTGTTCTGTTCTCAGCCATATAATTTGCCAGCCCAAATAAACCGAGGCAGGAAATAAATATGCTGAGACCGGCAAATAAGAGCGACAATTTCCCTGTACGGCTTACTTCCCTGAATTTTCTGTCGTAAGCTTCGTCTGCAAAAACATATTCAAACGGATATTGAGGATTGTATTTTTTGAATATTGCTTCTGCCTTTGAAAGATTTACTGCAGTTGAGTTTGCCGTGTTTAATTTGAAATGAAGTACCTGGAAAAAATAAGAAGGACCTTTTATAATTGTCGGATTAATGGTTGCTTCAAAAGGCGATTCCAGAATAAAATCTTTGATCACGCCTACCACATTCCATTTTTCTGTGTACCCTGTTCTCCTGATAATTTGCCCAACAGGATTTTTCAGGTGCATGGCTTTCACTGCTGATTCATTCAGCAATACAGCCATTGTATCAGCTTTATAATTATATATATCAATATCTCTTCCTTCCAGCAATTGAAGCCCCATCGTTTTCACAAAACCTGCGTCAGCACCCATTTCAACAAATTCAGTTCTGTTATCTGCTTTAGTAGCGCCATTCCATTCATAACCACTTCCGCTGCTCCACCTTTGAGTGATAGGATTAGCCGTTCTTGTTACAGAAACTGCTGCTCCGCTACTCAGCAATTCGTTTTTAATTAACTGATAATTTTTATCAGCGTCTCCCTGCATGAATGTGAATGCAAGATTATTTTTATTATATCCCAAATCACGTTGCTGGGCATAATCCACCTGATGCTTCACAATAATTGTTGAAATAATAAGGATGATCGCAAATGTGAATTGAAGCACCACAAGCACTTTGCGTGGAGTTAATGCTGCGCTCACATTTTTGAATGTTCCTTTCAGCACCTTCACAGGCGAGAATGACGACAAGTAAAGAGCAGGATAACTTCCGGCAATAAGACCAGTGAAAGCAACAAATGCAATTGCAAAAAGCCAATATGATCTATTGTTATAATCAATGGAAAGCGTTTTGCCTACAAGCAAATTGAATGGTGACAGGCAAAGTTGCACCATCACAATCGCAATGATAAATGCAATCACAGAAAGTGTAACGCTCTCGCCAATAAATTGTAAAATCAATGATCCTCTTTGTGCGCCGGAAACTTTTCTAATGCCAACTTCTTTCGCTCTCTTCTCACTTCTTGCAGTGCTTAGGTTCATGAAATTGATGCAGGCAATCAGTAAAATAAATACGGCGATGATAACGAACAGTCTCACCATTTCAATTCTTCCGCCAACTAATTTTCCGTTTTCTGAACGTGAGTATAAATATTCCCTGCTCATCGGGTGCGTGAACAATTCTGCTTTTGATTCATAAGTTTGCCCTTTTGTGCGGTCAATGATGATGTTTTTTATTTTAGCATCAAAAGCATTTTGTGATGATGCATCTTTCAGCATCACATAAGTATCAGTGAAATTATTTGTCCAGTTAAAATCAGACCAGCCGAGTTTTTCATAAAAACTCCATGGCAATATATATTCGAAACTGAACGAAGTGTTTTCCGGCAGATTCTTCAACACGCCGGTTACTTTAAAATTTGCATTGCTGTCAATGCGAACGATTTTTCCGAAAGCATCTTCATTGCCGAATAATTTTTTTGCAAGATTTTCCGTTAGCACAATTCCTGAACTGCTGTTCAATGCTTGTGCAGCATTGCCTTTGATAAGCGGGAAACTGAACATGGTCAGAAAGCTGCTATCAGCAAATGCACCTCTTAAATTCAAATGTTTTTCACCGGCGCTCACCAGAAAAGTGATGTTGTTATATCTGGTTGCCTGAGCTACTTCAGGATAATCATGTTGTAAAGTCGGTGCGAGAATATTGGGTGTTCCATCAACTGCTCTTAGCAATCCGTTGATCTGATTTTTTCTATACATTTTGTAAAGCCTTTCTGTATTAGAAAAAAACCGATCAGTCCCTACTTCATTTTGGACCCATAATAAAATCAGCATGGCGCTTGCCATACCAATTGAAAGACCAAGAATATTAATAGCTGACGTTCCTTTGTTACGGCTTAATTTGCGGATCGTGATCTTCAAAAAATTTCTAAACATGAAAAATGATTTTTAGATTTTTGATTTTGTGACGTCTGATTTTTTCAACCTTTGCAATTTTGATGAATTATTAATTATCAATTATTAATTCTTCATTCGCACATTTGCAATTTTTTACACTTGCACATTATTCCGTTCTCAAACTCTTCACCGGGTTTGCCACCGCAGCTTTGATTGCCTGAAAGCTGATTGTTGCAAATGCAATCATTAATGCAGACAGGCCTGCGATTACAAACACCCACCATGTGATGCTTGTGCGATACGCAAAATCATGAAGCCAGATGTTCATTCCGAACCATGCGATCGGCGAGGCAATCACAATTGCAATCAACACCAGTTTTATAAACTCAATGGATAAAATGTTCACGATATTTGAAACGCTAGCGCCCAACACTTTTCTCACTCCAATTTCTTTGGTGCGCTGAATAGTGCTATATGATGCAAGGCCCAATAATCCTAAACAAGAAATGAAAATCGCAAGCACTGCGAAATTGGTGAAGAGGTTGCCGAATTTTTCTTCAGCACGATATTGTTTATCAAAAAATTCATCCAGAAAATAATAATCAAACGGACGATTAGGGATTGTGCTGTTCCATTTCTTTTCAATGGATTTTATAGTTGACTGCAAGTTTGCTGACGACACTTTTATAGAAATCAATCCCAACGCCCAGGGCTCATAGCGCATGACCAAAGGATTTATATTTTGCTGTAGCGAGTGATAATGAAAATCTTTCAGCACGCCAATAATTTTTCCTTTGCTTCCCCACTGGCTGTAATTTCTGCCAATAGCATCGTTGGGGTTCAAATATCCCAATGACCTTGCAGCGCTTTCATTAATCACCATCGCCTGCGTGCTGTCTGTTTTAAAATCTCCGGAGAAACCGCGACCTGCAACGACTTTGAATTGGTATTGATTGATATAATTAAAATCAACAAAATATAAATCAAGATTTGTTTTTTGAATATCCCCAGCTTTGTTCTGCATTTCCGAATAAGCAGAAGTGTGGCCGCTACCGGGAACGCTCGATGAATAAGTGGTTGAAAGCACTCCCGGCTCAGTTGAGAGCGATTGCTTAAACACATCTTTATTTTTATCAAAATTTGTATTGATAACAATCGTTTGGCTTTTGCTAAAGCCAAGATCCTGATTGCGCATGTAATTGAGCTGCGTGTAAACAACAATAGTCCCTACAATCAAAACAATCGAAATAGTGAATTGAAAAACAACCAATCCCTTTCTTAATATCAATCCTTTTGTAGTTGTTGAAAAACTTCCTTTCAGAACGCTCACAGGCTTAAAGGAAGAAAGAACTAATGACGGATAAAAACCTGCCATCATTCCTATGACAATTGAAAGAAGAAAAAGAATGAAAATATATGATGGATTATTAAAAATATTTGTGCTTATTGTTTTTCCTGCAAGCTGGTTGAATAACGGCATTGCTATGGAGCATAATAAAACTGATAATACAAATGCTATTAAGCAAATAACTATGGACTCGCCAATGAACTGCCTGGTCAGCTGAAGCTTTCCGGCACCGACTACTTTTCTGATGCCTACTTCTTTTGCCCGCTCGGTGCTTCGCGCTGTTGTGAGATTAATAAAATTAATGCACCCAATCAGCAAAATGAAAATGCCGATTACTGAAAAAATACGCACGTTACTAATGCTTCCTTTTACGAAATTGTCGCGTTTCGATTTTAGATATGCATCATGCAATGTCTCGAGGCTTAGATAATCCTGCATTTGCAATTCTTTTGCCTGGCGGCCATGATGAAATTCCATGAACGCCGGGAATTTCGCTTCAAGCGCTTTTACATTTGTGTTTGGCTTCAACAAAAGATAGGTATAGAACATGTGGTTTGTCCATTCACTGTCTGAAGTAGCAAATCCATAAATCTGTTTGTAAGAAGACATAGACACGAACATGTTCGCTTTGATCTGTGAATTTTCAGGAATGTCTTTCATTACACCCGTAACTGTGGCATTGATTGCAGCTCCGGTAAGCAGCACTTGTTGCCCTAATGGATTCGCGTTGCCGAAATATTTTTTCGCTGTCGTCTGAGACATGATGATGCTCATCGGCTCTTTCAGTGCCGTATTTTTATTTCCTGCGATGAGCGGGAAATCAAATACATTAAATAATGTAGAGTCTGCAAGCACTGAATATTCTTCCTGAAATTTCACATCTCCTTTTTTAACCAGATATCCGTCCCATCCTAATCTCACTGCATCTTCCACTTCCGGAAAATCTTTTTTCACATTTATGGCAATAGGTGCCGATGTTATTCCCTGCGTTGTAATTGTTTCAGATGGCGTTTTCACATCAGCCACAATTCGATAAATGCGATCCGCTTTTGTGTGAAAACTATCATAGCTTGTTTCAAAGCGCACATATAAAAAAATCAGGAAGCATGCTGCTATGCCCACAGCTAATCCCAAAATATTAATGAAAGAAAAAGCTTTGTGCCTCCAAAGGCTCCTAACCGCGATTTTGAAATAATTTTTAAGCATGCCAAAGAGTTTTTATGCCTGATTTTGTGATGTACGATTTGTCCGGTTCATACAATTCTTTTGAATTATTAATTACTAATTATCAATTCTTAATTTTTCATTCGCACATTATTCCGTCCTAAGGCTTTTCACCGGGTTCGCCACCGCAGCTTTGATTGCCTGATAGCTTACTGTTATTATTGTGATCATTAATGCGCCAATGCCCGCAGCCGCAAAAATCCACCATGAAATCCCTGTTCTATATTGATAGTTCTGCAACCAATTGTGCATAAAATAATATGCACTGGGTATTGCTATCAATAATGATATTATTACGAGCATCACAAATTCTTTTGATAATAATCTCCATACATTAAATACAGATGCGCCCAGCACTTTTCGCACGCCAATTTCCTTTGTGCGCTGCTCGGCGATAAACGATGCCATTCCGAATAATCCGAGGCAGCTAATAAAAATGGCAAGCACCGCAAAAAAACTGGCCAGCTTTCCAATGCGCTGCTCATTGCCGAATTTTTGGGCATAAGCTTCATCAATAAACTTATAATTGAAAGGCTCTGAAGGATTATATTTTTTGAATGCTGCTTCTATTTTTTTCAGCGATTGGCTGGCACTTGCGAGCGGATTCAATTTTGCCGTGATGACATTGCCCGGATAAGTGTAAGTATGATATAGCGTAGGTCTTATCGGCTCGTAAGGCGATTCAGTGATGAGATCTTTTACGATGCCGATAATTTTAAAAGGTTCTCCATCCCATTTCACGATTTCACCTATCGGATTTTTGAAACCAATAAATTTTGCAGCAGATTCATTCAATATAAAAGCGGCGGTATCGGAAATAAAATCTTTCGAAAAATCCCTTCCTGCAATAATTTGCCAGCCGACTGTTTTGCCGTAATCCTCCGAAACATCAATGTTTGGAAATTCTACACCCTGTGTTGGGTCTTTTCCTTTCCAGTCGAAACCTGAATTGGTTGACCAAACGCTTGTGGTCGGGCTATTCGATTCCGCAATTGATGCAACTGCCCCATTGCTGGTTAGTTCATTTTTTATTACATCAAAATGCTTGTGTATATTATCGGTGATGACTGACATGGTGACAAGCCCATTGCGGTTATAACCAATGGGGCGATCTTTTGCGAATTGGATCTGTTGAAAAATGACAATCGTTCCGATGATCAAAATAACGGAAACAGTAAACTGCACAACTACTAATACTTTGCGCGGCACAGATGCAAACCGCCCTGCTTTGAATGTTCCTTTTAAAACTTTCACAGGATTAAATGATGATAAATACAATGCAGGATAACTTCCTGCGATGAGCCCGGTAATGATGCTAAATCCGATTCCCATCAGCCAGAATAATGGGCTGTTCCATAAGATGGATATTTTTTTCCCCGAGACATTATTGAAGAAAGGCAATATCAGTTGCACAAGCAATAAGGATAATGCAAATGCGAGAACAGCCACCAGCAAGGACTCGCTGAAGAATTGAAATATCAATTGAACACGAAGCGACCCCACTGATTTTCTGATGCCAACTTCTTTTGCACGTTTCTCTGAACGTGCTGTACTGAGGTTCATGAAATTAATGCATGCGAGCAATAATACGAATGTGCCGATGATGCCAAACAGCCAAACGTATTGTATACGGCCCCCGACGCTCATGCCATTTTTAAAATCAGAATACAAATGCCATTTGCTCATTGGGAATAAAAAAACTTCATTCTTTTCTTTGAGCTCTGTTTTATTGGCATTGATGCGCTTGACATCTTTGATTTTTGCTGACACTTTTTTTATCTCTGCATTTTCATTCAGTTCAGTAAAAACAGAATAGCAATTGCAGCGCCATTGGTCGCTCTCGTATTTGAATCCCTGAATAGTGGCGAACATTTCCCATGTCGCAATAAAATCTGTTCCCGAAAATGATGAGTTGTCAGGGAAATTTTTATAGACACCGGTCACTTTTAAGTTCTGCGCATTATCCATCTTCATCATTTTGCCAATTGGATCAGCATCGCCGAAATATGCTTTTGCAGCTGTTTCAGAAAGCATGATGGAAGATGGATCATCCAGTGCGCTTTTTGATCCATTTAGTATTTCGATCGAAAACATATCAATAACCGATGGCCCAAAAAAAGTCCCGTTCGTCATCAATGTCTTCTCTCCGAACGCAAGGATATGGCCATCATTCCATGAAGCCATTGTGATATTTTTGAAATCATTTCCAAAACTTCTCCTGAGCTCATCGCCCATCGGATGTGGGAGCGTAAAACCTGTTCCCACTTCATTATTCATCGTCGCATTTTGCCCAACCTGAGCGATCCGATCATAATTTTTAAAATTTTTGTTGAACGAAAGCTCATCATAAATCCACAGGCCGATGAGGATAGCAACAGCCATGCCTACCGCAAGCCCGCTGATGTTGATAAAAGAAGAAGTTTTGTTTTTCAACAAATTTCTCCAGGCGATTTTGAAATAGTTTTTAAGCATAAAACAGGAATTTTTTTATGTCTGATTTTAAGATGTCTGATTTCTTCCGAAGAATTATTAATTACTAATTATCAATTATTAATTTCTATTCGCTCCTCAGCGTTTTCACCGGATTGCTCATCGCTGCCTTGATTGCCTGAAAGCTGATTGTTATTAATGCGATGAACGCCGCTATTAATCCCGCCACCACAAATACCCACCATGAAATACTTGTGCGATATGCAAAGTTCTCCAGCCATTTGTGCATGCCCCACCATGCCAGTGGAAATGCAAAAACTGCAGAAACAATAATCAGTTTCAAAAAATCTTTGGAGAGCATGCTCACAATACCGCTCACGCTTGCGCCTAAAACTTTTCTGATGCTGATTTCTCTCATGCGCAATTGTGTTGCATATGCAGCAAGACCTAATAATCCAATGCATGCAATGAAAATCGCCAACACAGAAAAAATGGTGAATATTCTTTGTGTTCTTTGTTCGGCTTCATATTGTTCAGCGAGCGTGCGATCCAGAAAATCATAATGAAATGGTTTCTCGGGAACAAATTCTTTCCATGTTTTTTCAATGGTTTCAATGGCAGATTTAAAATTATCAGATTTGATGCGCACACCTGTTGTTCCCATTGCCCCACGGAATTTTTCAGCATTTATAAAAACAAGCGGTTCAATTTTTTGATGCAACGATTGATAATGGAAGTCTTTTGCAACACCAACAATAGTATAAATAGTTTCTTCACCATTTTGTCCATTGAAATCAGGGCTTGTAATTCTTGCGCCAATTGGATTTTTCAATCCGAGCTCTTTAACAGCTTGCTCATTCATCACCATCGCCAAAGAATCTGTTGAAAATTGTTTTGAAAAAAATCTGCCTTCTTTTAATTGCAGATCTAATATGGGAGCAAACTGATCGTCCACAATTACTGCTCTTCCCGTCATCGGCTGTTTTGAATTGAGTTCCTGGAATGCGCTTCCAAAGAAGCCTCCTTGTCCCGGAAGAGAGGAACAATTACTGACTGCTTCAACCCCGGAAATTTTTGCGACTTCGTTATTAAATGCTTTTACTTTTTCTCTTAGCAAATCAGCTCTTTCAATTTCAATGATATGATCTTTGCGAAAACCAAGTTTATCGCCCAACATATATTGCATTTGCTGGTTCACGATAATAGTGCAAATGATAAGAATTACTGAAATGGCAAATTGAAAAACAACCAAACCATTTCGGAGTGCAGTGCCATATTTATTTGATTTGAATTTTCCCTTCAACACCATAATCGGTTTGAAAGAGGAGAGCACAAAGGCAGGATAAAGACCAGCAATAATTCCAATGAAAATGGCAAATGCAAACAGCAAAATAATTTTTACCGGTTCAATGAAATAAGTAATGGTAAGCTCTTTGCCTGATACTTTGTTAAATAATGGCAACAGTAAAACGATCAATAAAACTGCCACCACCATGCTCAGAAGGCTTACCATTACTGATTCCAGCAGGAATTGCCAGATCAAAGATTTTTTTTCGGAGCCAAATGTTTTTCGGATGCCCACTTCTTTCGCACGCTCAACAGAACGAGCTGTGGAAAGATTAATGAAATTGATACATGCAATCACCAGAATAAAAACAGCGATCACAGCAAAAATATAAACAGCTTTGATACTGCCATTTGGTTTTAATTCTCCTTCCAGATCGGAAATGAGATGGATCTTTTTCAGCGGCTGCAGATAATAATGATACCCATTTCCTGCCGATTGAAATTGCTGAAAGCTCACGCCAAAATTTCTCCCTATTTCTCCCGACACATATTTTTCAATAATCTTTGGAAATTTTGCTTCCAATGCCGCAGGAGATTTTTTTGGGTTTAATAACAAATATGTGTGCGCTGAAAAATTAATGTAGTTTTTTTGCTCAGGCCTTATAAAAGTTGAGCTCGCAATCAACATATCAAAAGTGAAATGTGAATTGTCGGGCCAGTTTTTACACACGCCTGCAACTATAAAATGAGTGGCATTGTCTGATTCAAAAGATTTGCCCATCGCATTGTCTGCGGATCCAAAATATTTTTCTGCTGTAGTTTCATTAATAACAACAGAGTTTGCTTTTTCAAGCGCAGTAGCCGGATCTCCTTTTAATAATTTTGCTGTGAACACACTGAAGAAATTTGAATCTGCCAATAACACTTTGCGCTCTTCAAAATTTTTATCGCCAATTTTTACAAAGAAATTTCCATTTTTTCCGAGGAAATCAAAAAGCCTTGTGCATTGGAGCACTTCAGGATTTTCATGCTGAATAGCTTCTCCGATTGATTGCGGTATGATTGAATAAGAAGTAGAACGACCTGGGTATTTTCTTTCAAGAGCGACTCTGTAAATATTATCTCCATGCTCCTCAAAATTTTCATAACTTAATTCACTTTGAATGAAAAGCACGATCAACAAGCAAACAGCCATGCCGGTTGCAAGCCCAAGAACATTGATAATCGTGTAGCCTTTTCTCTTAAGCAGGCTGCGAACAGCTATTTTGAGATAATTCTTCAGCATAATGATATGATTAACGAATTACGATTTGAGATTTATGATTTGCTATTTTTTCAATTCAACCTTTCCTTTCTAATTTATCATTCCTTATTTCTCATTTCTTATTATTTCTGAACTATGATTGAAATGATTTTTTGAATACTATGATTCTTCATTTTCAATTTTCAATTATCCATTCACTATTCACTCCTCAAGCTCTTCACCGGGTTTGCCATTGCTGCTTTGATTGCCTGAAAACTTATCGTTGCCAAAGCAATTGCAATGGCAAGTATTCCTGCAACGGCAAAAACCCACCATTCAATATTGATGCGATAAGCAAAATCCTGCAGCCATCCATGCATAATAAAATATGCAATCGGCGATGCAATCACAAATGCGATAATGATGAGCCTGATAAAATCTTTTGATAAAAGCAACACAATGTTTGAAACAGATGCGCCCAACACTTTTCTCACGCCGATTTCTTTGGTGCGCTGTGCAGTTGCAAACAACGATAAGCCAAGCAATCCAAGGCATGCAATGAAAATGGCAAAGCCGGCAAAAATGGCAAATGCTTTTCCAAACAACTTATCATTTTTATATTGGCGATTAAACCGTTCATCAAGAAAAAAATAATCAAACAGATTGCCGGGAAAGAACTCAGCATATTTTGTTTTGATAGCTGCAATTGTTGAAGTAATATTTGTAGTGTTAACTTTTATTGAAATAGGATTATATGTTCCATAAAATGGTTGTAAAACAATCGGCTCTAAATTAAAGCGCAGTGATTTTTGATGATAATCATTGATCACGCCAATCACATCCCACTTTTTTCCATTTAATATGATTGACTTTCCAACAGCATCGTCGTTTGATTTGAATCCAAGTAGTTTCACTGCCGATGCATTCATAAGAACATTATGCAGTTGATTATAATCCAGATTGTAATCAACACTTGAAAAATTCCTTCCTGCTAATAATTTTATGCCATACACATTTATGAAATTGAAATCGGCTCCCATGTTTCTAACTGTGAATTTATTGCCGCTATTATCGTCAGTTCTATGCAAATCAAAAGCTCGGCTCGTCTCATCGCCTGCAATTCTGTTTGATGTAGCAACGCCTTTCACATTAGCAATTTCTCTTACTTCTTGTTTAAAACTATTTTCTCTTGCGATGAATGACGAATCAAAATCGCTAAGCACAGGAGCTTTGATAATAAGCATCTGATCGATGTTCATCCCAAGCTCCTGTTTGCTCATGAAGCGTATTTGTTTATAGACTACAAACGATCCAATGATCAGCGCAACGGTGATTGCAAATTGTCCAATCACCAATCCTTTGCGAAGCAGGATCCCTTTTTTTGATGCACTGAATCTCCCTTTCAATACCAAAATAGGTTTGAAAGAAGACAGCACAAATGCAGGATAAAAACCTGAAATAAAAATGCCTGTTAAAATGAGTATTAGTAATCCTATTGTGATACTATAGCCGCCAAGGCTTTTTTGAAATAAATCAGAGAAAGACAGATTGTGTTGGATAAGCGCATTGAAAGCAGGTTGCAAAATAATAACAAGCAATAATGCTAACGTCAGTGCAATAATATTGATCAGAAAAGATTCTGAAAGAAACTGTTTTATTAATTGAGTTTTCGTAGCACCAGTAACTTTTCTAACACCGACTTCTTTAGCTCTTTCCGCAGAACGTGCTGTTGAAAGATTGATATAGTTTACCCATGCGATCACAATAATGAACACAGCTATGATGAGCAAGCCCCAAACGACCGTTGCACTTCCTGTTTTCCCGAGTTCATATTCAAAGTCTGAATACAGATAAGCTTTTGCTACAGGCTGCAAATAAAATTTTTCAACGCTGCCTGAAACTTTGTTTCCCTGAAAATATTTTTGGCTGAAGGCTTCAAATTTTGACTGTAGTTTTTTGTAATCTGTTCCATGCCTCAACTGCACATAATGCCAGAAATCAGAATCCGTGAAATCGTAGTCGGCTTCTTTATAAGGATTTTTGCCTGCCAGCATCGTTGTATAAGAAGCAAGAATATCGAATTGCAGATGAGAATTTTCAGGAATATTTTTACAAATGGCTGTCACTTTATAGGGCATGGAATCGCGGCCCATGATGATTGCTTTTCCAATCACTGAAGAAAAATCCTTAGTTCCAAAATATTTGGTTGCTGCATTTTCAGTGAGGATCACAGCAAATGGATCTTTCAGAGGTGTTGTTTGATCGCCTGCAATCAATGAGTAAGAAAACATGCTAATAAAAGAATTGTCGACAGCAATCACATTCTGCTCATCAAATTTTCTATCGCTGTTTGGAAGGCTGATGATTCCATTCCCGAAAGGCTCAACGCGTGCATGATTAATGATTTCAGGATATTCATTCTGCATCGCCTTCCCTATTGCTGAATAAGTAATTGTTCCATGCTGAACAAGTTTTCCGTTTTGATAACGGTCATTGTAAACGCGATAAAGATCCCCAACATTTTTATTGAACTGATCGTAGCTTAGTTCAAAATTTACATATTGCAATATCAGCACACAAGCAGCCATACCGATTGACAAACCTGCAATATTTATAAATGAAAAAATTTTATTCTTCAGCAGGTTGCGCCATGCTATTGTTAAATTTTTTTTGAACATGATAGTATATTTTAAATCAACTTTATTCTGTTCTTAATGATTTCACAGGATTCGCAATAGCAGCTTTGATGGTTTGTGTGCTCACCGTGATCATAGCGAGCAGCACAGATGCAAGCCCAACAGCCAATACCATCCACCACGAAATTTGTGTGTGATATGCAAAATCATTTAGCCAATTGTTCATGAAATACCAGGTGACGGATGAAGCAATTACAAACGCAATTGTTATAAGCCAGATAAACTCTTTGAAAAAAAGCATCACGATATTTGAAACCGAAGCCCCCAAAATTTTCCGCACGCCAACTTCTTTAATGCGTTGAATGGTCATGAAAAGAATCAATCCATATAAGCCGATGCAACTTATAAAAATGCCGACTGCGGCAAATAATTTTAGAAGCAGAGACAACTGCTTTTCCTGCACATAAAATTTTTCGATGGTTTCATCAAGAAAGTTTTGCTCGAACAGATAAGCAGGAAATTCTTTATTGAATAATTGTTCTACAGATGATAATGTCGCAGAAATATTTTTTGGATTAATTTTTATGCCCGCAATGCGATATCCGTTTTTGAATGGTTGGATTACGATAGGTTCAATCGGGTCTCTTAACGATGACTGGTGAAAATCTTTCACTACACCGACTATGGGCAATTGTACATTACCAAGAATGATATATTTTCCCAATGCTTCTTTATAATCGGTGATCCTTTCCTTTTTTAATAATGTTTCATTCACCAAAACCTCTCTTGCAGTGTCCGAAGCTTCATAAAATCTTCCCGCAAGCAATTGCAAATGATAAGTCTTCAGATATTCTGCATCACCTGATTTCAGATTGATTTCAAAATTTTCCTCTTTAATATTCTGATTGAACCTGAAGGAAGTAGTGTTGTTGCTCCGTGATGCCGGTGTTGAAAAGCTAAGGCTCACGTTTTCTACGCCGGGTTTCTGCAGCAATTCCTGTCTGAACGCTTCCCATTTAGTTCTGCTCACACTATCACGGGGAAGGCTAACCGTAATGATCGCATCCTTATTAAAACCAAGCTGAGAGCTTTGAAAAAATTTAATCTGACTGATGATAACAAGCGTAGCGATTATTAATCCTTGTGCAATCATAAATTGCAGAACTACTAAAATGCGCCGCAACGAAATCCCTGATGACGTGTTTGATGTGATCTTATTTTTAAGTGCTTGTATGGGCTTAAACCCAGAAACAATAATTGCCGGATAAAATCCTGAAAAAAATGTGACTGCAAAAATAATGGCAACGCCAAAAAGCAAAATTTGCGGAGAGTGCAATGGGTTCATCGAAATGGGCTTGCTCATAATCTTTTCCGTGAGTGGCGAAAGAATAGTAAGCAGCACAATGGCAAGTATAGTTGCTGCGACCACAATCACAAATGTTTCTCCCAAAAATTGAAAACCTAATTGAAGGCGGCGGCTTCCTAAAACTTTTCTGATACCGACTTCACGTGAGCGCTTCACAGCTTGTGCTGTAGCGAGATTGATAAAATTGATGCACGCCAATGCCAGTAAAAAAACGCCAATCAATGAAAGCGAGAGCAAAGTTTTTTTGCTGATGGTATGCAAGCTGAAATTTCCATAATGTTCGTTGAAATGAATATCGCGCAATGGTTGCAGCGTATAAAAATCTGTTGTGTTGCCAGCATCAAGATGTTTTTTGCGAAAGCCTATCATCGCATTCATGATGCGAGGAGTTTCATTTTCATCCGGCAGTTTGATAAAACATTGCGACCTGCTTCCGATGCTTCCCCAGTCATTAAGAACTCTTTTTGCATTGTCGCTCTTTGCATAAGTGATGTAGGAAATAACAATCTGAAAAGGAAAGTCAGTATTCGCAGGCGGGTTTTCTAAAATGCCGGAAATCTGGATCAGCTCATTATTATCTTTTTTAAATGTTTTCCCGATGGCATTTTGCCACGAACCGAAATATTTTTCTGCAACATCTTTTGTGAGCGCAGCCTGATTAGGCTGTGATAATACTGATTGAGCATTTCCGGATAGCCATTTAAAATTGAAGATGTCAAAAAAATCAGGGTTGGTATAAAACACACCGACTTCTACTTTAAATCTTTTTTCAGCAGCGTGGTTGCTTTCATCAACAATATCAATCTGATTGTTATAGCCGCCAAAAAT
>Ga0209060_10003065_pt1 | contig 14492 bp, 16 predicted proteins | sample Coa_R1_8_FD_187155 | JGI IMG/M metagenome (GOLD analysis project Ga0209060, IMG submission 187155) | Surface soil microbial communities from Centralia Pennsylvania, which are recovering from an underground coalmine fire - Coalmine... | ecosystem: Environmental > Terrestrial > Soil >...
CGCCGCAACGCGGTTTCACGTGGCCAGCGTCTCGAAGCAGTTCACCGCCTTCGCCGCGATCCTCGAATCCGCTGCCGGCCGACTCGACCTCGACGCCGACATCCGCCGCTATCTTCCCGAACTCGCTGATTACGGCGCCGTCGTAACCGTCTCCGACCTCGCCCACCACACGGGCGGCGTCCGCGATCAATGGGAGCTGATGATACTCTCGGGCACGCCGATCGACGGCCTGATCCGCCAGAGCGCGATTGTCGCCATGGCGGCGGCGCAGAAGGGCCTGAACTTCCCGCCCGGAACGGATTTCCGCTATTCGAATGCAGGCTACTCGCTGCTGGCCGAGATCGTGGCGCGGACATCCGGGAAACCGTTCGCCGCCTATCTGGCCGACTCCGTCTTCGAGCCGCTCGCGATGGCCGATACCCTCGTCTACGGCGACGCCTCGAAGACCGTCCACGGCCGCGCGATGAGCTACGCGTTGGGCGCCGGGGGCGAGGTCAAGCTCGCCAGGCTCAACTACAGCAACTACGGCGCGACCAGCCTCCACACGACGCCGCGCGACCTCGCCAAGTGGGCGCGCGAGTTGCTGCATCCGAGCGTTTTCGGACGCGATGTGATCGCGCGGATGACGACGCCCGGCCGCCTGCGCGACGGGACGCCTCTCAACTATGGCTTCGGTATCATGCAGGACGTGCTGGGAGGGCGGCCCGCTCTCACCCACGGCGGCGCCGATGCGGGCTTTCGAGCCGCGTTCAACCTCTTTCCCGCCGACGACGCCAGCGTCATCGCGTTCTCCAACGGCCAAGCCGATGTCGGGGTGATCGCGCAGGCGCTGGCCGACGCATGCCTCGGCGCCGCGAAGGCCCCAGAGCCAACGACGCCGGAAGGCGACAGGGTCGCCAAGTTGCAGGGTTATTACGTGTCCGACTGGGGTCCGGGCCTGGATCTGGAGGCGAGGGACGGCAAGCTGGTCAGAGCAGCCGGCGGCCCGACGCCGCTTGAAGCGAAGTTCCTGACCAACGGCGAGTTCTATTTCTTCGCCCCCAGCAACGGCATGTCCGAGCGGCCGAACGGCGACCTCGTCGAGCGGCAGGGCGTGGGCGGTTTGCAGCTGGTCTACCGCCGCACGGATCGCGCAACGCCAACGGCCGCCGATCTGCAGCCGCTCGTCGGCCGATATCGCAGCGACGAGATCGACACCACGTACACGCTTGCCGTCGCCAGCGGCGAAATCATCCTTTCGAGTCTGCGCTCTTCGCCGATCAAGCTGGTCCCCGCCGATAAGGACAGCTTCGACGGCCCCTGGCTTCGGTTGACTGTTGCTCGCGACGCCGGCGGCGCGCCGACCGGATTCACCGTATCGACCGGACGCGTCAGGTCTCTTGCCTTCCAGAGGATCGACTGACGGGGCGGCCGGATCGGCGTCAGGTCACCCGCGCCCGCGCCTGGAACCGCTCTTCTTTCCAGGCGCCGGTTTCGAGCACGTCGGCCAGCGCCTCGACGCCGCGCCAGACGTCTTCGTAGCGGGTGTAGAGCGGCGCGAAGCCGAAGCGGAGGACGTCGGGCGCGCGGAAGTCGCCGATCACGTCGCGCGCGATAAGCGCCTGGACGATCGCGAACGCGGCGGGGTGGGTGAACGAGACGTGCGCGCCACGCCCTTCAGGCTGGCGCGGCGTTATGAGCTGGAGGCCATGCCCGGCGCAGCGGCCTTCGACCTGATCGACGTAGAGCCCGGTCAGTCTTGCGGTTTTGGCTTCCAGCGCGGCCATGTCGACGCCCGCGAACTGATCGACGCCGCACTCGAGCGCGAGCATCGAGAGAACCGGCGGCGTTCCGCAGAGGAACCGGTCCATGCCCGTGGCCGGCCGGTAGACGTCCCCGAACTCGAACGGATCGTCGTGGCCCATCCAGCCGCTGAGGGGCGAGGAAAGGCCGCTCTGCAGGTGTTCTGCGACAAAGAGCCAGGCAGGGGCGCCAGGCCCCCCGTTCAGATACTTGTACCCGCAGCCAACGGCGAGCTCGACGCCCGCGGCGGCGAGGTCCACCTGCAGGGCGCCGGCGCTGTGGCTCAGGTCCCAGAGCACGAGCGCTCCGGCTTCCCGCGCTTTCGCCGTGATGGCGGCCAGGTCGCGGCGCGCGCTCGTGCGATAGTGGACATGGGTCAGGAGCACGACGGCGACCGTCTCGTCGATCGCTTCGGCGACGCCGCGCTCAGCCAGCCGAAGCGAAACGCCGGGGAGCGTCGCGGCGACGCCCTGTGAGACGTAGAGGTCCGTCGGAAATTCCCCCGGCTCGCTCAGGATGACCCTGCGCGGCGCCTGACGCTTCAGAGCCGCGACAAGCAGCTTGAAGATATTCACCGAGGTGGAATCCGCGACGATGACCTCGTTCGGCTGCGCGCCGATCAGGCGGGCGATCTTGCCGCCGATGCGGGCCGGCGCGCCGATCCAGTCGCGCCCGTTCCAGCCGCGAACGAGGTCGCCGCCCCACTCCTCGGCGACGGCCGCTTGCATGCGGGCGAGCGCGGCCGTCGGCGCGGCGCCGAGCGAATTGCCGTCGAGGTAGGTCAGGCCCTGCGGCCGCACGAAGCGGCGACCGGCGTCGCACATCGGGTCCGCCGCATCGAGCGCGCGCACGTCGAAGAGGTCGAGCGTATCCAATGGCTCCTCCCGGAAGGGGGTTCATCTTCCCTTCCCAAGCGCCTTCGGCCAAGCTGCCGGCCATGGCGCACGACCACGACCCTCATGATCATCCCAGTCACGGGCGCGCCGGTCACGAGCACGGCCAAGAGCCGCCCGCGGACATCGCGCTCCGGGTGAAGGCGCTCGAGTCGCTTCTGGTCGAGAAGGGGCTGGTCGATCCGGCGGCGATGGATGCGCTGGTCGACCACTTCGAGCACAAGGTCGGTCCCCGGAACGGGGCCCGGGTCGTCGCCCGCGCCTGGGTCGATCCCGCTTTCCGCGGGCGTCTTATGAACGACGCCTCGGCGGCGATCGCCGAGCTGGGCTACGCCGGCGCGCAGGGCGAACACATGGTCGCGCTGGAGAACACGCCGAAGGTGCACAACCTCGTCGTCTGCACCCTCTGCTCCTGCTACCCCTGGCCGGTGCTGGGCTTGCCGCCGGTTTGGTACAAATCGAACGCCTACCGCTCGCGCGCAGTGATCGATCCGCGCGGCGTCCTGAAGGCGTTCGGGACCGAGCTGCCCGAGGACGTCGAGATCCGTGTCTGGGACTCGACCGCCGAGATCCGCTACCTCGTCATCCCGGAGCGTCCGGCGGGCGCCGAAGGGCTGGACGAGAATGCGCTGGCGGCGCTCGTCACCCGCGACGGCATGATCGGAGCGGCGCGGCTTTGAACGGTGTCCACGACATGGGCGGAATGGACGGCCTGGGCCCGCTCGCGCCCGAGGCCGACGAGCCTGTGTTCCACGCGGAATGGGAGCGTCGCGCCTTCGCCATGGCGATGACCTCGCCGACGCGCGGCGGCCGCCGCACCATGGAGCGCATCCCGGGGCCCGAGTACCTGCGCATGAGCTACTATGAGCGCTGGCTGACCGGCCTCTGCATGGCGTTGATCGAGCAGAACGTGGTCACCGCCGAAGAGCTCGCCAGCGGCCGGGCCGATCCCTCGCAGCCGAAGGCGACAAACGCCGTCGGCCCTGAGCAGATCCGCCGCACCCTCACCACCTCGGGCAGCTATATGCGCGAGGCGGTCGCGCCTCCGGCGTTCGAGGCCGGCGACCGCGTACGGGCGCGAAACCTGAACCCGCTCGGCCATACGCGGCTACCCCGCTATGTGCGCGGCCGCGAAGGCCGGATCGAGCGCCATCATGGGACACAGATCTATCCCGACGTCGCCGGCGAGGCGCACCCGCTGTACACGGTGCGCTTCAGCGCCCGCGAGCTCTGGGGGCCGGACGCCTCGGAACGAGACAGCGTCAGCCTCGACCTCTGGGAGCCCTACCTTGAGCGCGCCTGAGGACTTGCCCGGCCTGCCGCGGGACGCCGACGGGCCGGTGTTCTCCGAGCCCTGGCAGGCGCAGGCATTCGCGCTCGCCGTCGAGCTCAGCGGGCGCGGCGCCTTCAGCTGGAGCGAATGGGCCGAGGCGCTCGGACGCGAGCTCGCGACCGATCCAGACGACGACGGCTCGCGTTACTACGACCACTGGGTCGCCGCGCTGGAGCGCCTCAGCGTGCGCCGCAACCTCTCGACGCCCGATGAGATGGCCGCGCGCAAAGCCGCTTGGGCCGAAGCCTACCGCCGCACCCCCCACGGCAAGCCGATCGAACTGTGACGCGCCGGCGCTGCGCAGCCGGATCTGCTGAGCTACTGCTCGCCTCTGGGCATGCTCGCGCGGACGGCGGGGTCGAAACCGCTTGCGGCCCACTCGCCCTGGGCGGTGTTCCAGTGGGAGAAGAAGAGGCGGACCTTGGGGTCCGGGCTGAGCGCCAGGCGCTCGGGGAAGAGGTTCCAGTCGGTCAGCACCGGACTCGGCGCGCGGACGTAGCGGTTCGATTCCGGCAGCGTGGACCGCAGCCAGCCGCCGCGGGCATAGTACTGATGCCAGGTCCGCCGCATCTGCTCGCCGTCGCCATCCAGGCGGGTGTGGAAGGTCGCCGTATCGTAGAGCACGCAGGTCCCGGCCGGCCCGTATAGCGGGACCTCGCGGTAGGCGTCGGCAAGCCCGTCGAAAGCCTCCTTGAGGCTGGCGTAGCGGTTGCTGTCCGGCACTACGCAGAACGCCGGCGCGCCGGGGATCACGTCGCTGAGGTAATGGATCGCGCAGATCCAGTCGCACGGATTGTACGGGTCGCGCCGCAGGCGATCGTCGCGGACGGCGTCGTGGTGGAAGTTCATCGCCCGCTCGCCGGCGCCCTCCGGGGTTTCGCGGAAGTTGAACTCGGAGAAGCGGACGTGCTCCTCGCCGCCGAGGAGGCGCGCCACCACCGGATAGGAGCGCGGGTGTCGCGTGTAGGGGTCGAGCTCGGGGTAATCGAGCAGCGGCTGCGAGAATATCAGCCCTTGGTTGGTGTGATGGGGCTTGCGCCGCTCGCCTAGCCCCCATGCGTCCGGCCGCTCGCGCTGGCTGCGGTCGCAGAACGCGTTCAGGTGTGCGAGCTCCGCCGCGCTCAGGCAGGCGGACAGCATCGCGTAGCCGTGCGCCTCGAAGAAGGCGCAAGCCTGGTCGATGTCCCGCTCGGGGTCGAACGCCTGCACGGGCTCGCGGCTGACCCGTCCGAATCCCTGCGTCGCCACTGCCGCGTCGCCGCTCACGTTCGGCTGCCGCTGAAACTGAAGCTTTGTCGTCATGCCGTTCAAGACTCGCCCGCCCCGAGAGGTTGCCTAGCACGGGCGCGCGTCGCGTTCACGACAGCGAAGCTCGGCGTGCAAGCGGGCCGTCAGTGGCTCGTGGGCGCCAGCGCGCCGGTCAGCTGCACCTGGCCGCTGACCGTGCTTGGATCGACAGTCAGCAGCTTGATCTGCGCCTCGACGTCGGCCGGCACGTCATGCTGGTAGCGCCCGCCCAGGTACCTGGCGAAGAACTTCTCCATCTCGGCCACGAGCGCGAGGTTGTTGATCGGCCGCGCGAAGCCGTGGCCCTCGTCGGGCGCGACCAGGTATTCGACCGGCCGGCCGTTGTCGCGCACGGCGGCGACGATTTGGGCGCTTTCGCGAACGTTGACGCGTGGGTCGTTCTTTCCCTGCACGACAAGGAGCGGCGTGACGATCGCCTTCGCTTGCGTCAGCGGCGACTCCGCGATCAACAGCGCCTTGCCGTCCGGCGTCGTGGGGTCAGCCATGCGGGTGTACATCTGCTTGCGGCCGGCTTCCCAGTAGGGCGGGATGGCGTCCAGGAGCGTGATCAGGTTGCTGGGCGCGACGTAGGCCACAGCCGCGGCGTAGAGGTGCGGCGTGAAGGCGACGCCGGCCAGCGTGGCGTATCCGCCGTAAGAGCCGCCGAAGATGCCGACGCGCTTCGGATCGACGATGCCCTTCGCCACCAACGCCTGGACGCCCCAGGTGAGGTCGTCCTGCATCTTGCGGCCCCACTGCCCATTGCCGGCGTTCAGGAACGCTTTGCCGTAGCCGGTCGACCCGCGGAAGTTCGGCTGCAACACGGCGTAGCCGCGGTTGGCGAGGAATTGGGCGAAGGTGTCGAACCCATCGTCGTCGCGCGCCCAGGGTCCGCCGTGCGGCAACACCACGAGCGGCAAGCCGTGCGGGGGCAGCCCCTTCGGCAGCGTGAGGTAGCCGGGAATCTCCAGCCCGTCCGACGAGGTGAAGCTGAAGGGCTGGCGCGAGCTCATCGCCTGGCGGGGCAACTCCTCGCGAACGCGGTACTGGAAGTCCAGCGTCCCGGCCTGACGGTTCCACAGATAGACCGCGCCCGGCTCGATGTCGCTGCGGGCGACGACGATCCAGACGTTCTCATCGGCGCTGTGGTCGCCGAACTCGACGTCCATGCCCGGCAGCTTCGATCTCAGCCATGCGTACTGCCGCTCAAGGGTCTTGTCGCGGAAGTAGCGCCGCATGTGCGCATCGTCGTAGCGAGTGAAGAGAATGCGGTAGTCGATCTCCGAGGTTTCGATACCGTCGAGGTCGACGCGGTTCTCCGGATCGCTCTCGACCTTGGCGACATCGCCGGTCTTGAGATCCAGGCTGTCCAGCTCCGTCAGGTTTAGGCTGCCCTTGTTGGTGACCAGCCAGACGTGGCTGTTGGCCGCGTCGAAGCCGGCGACGCCGCAGCCCTCGAGCACCGAGCAGCTGTAGATCGGCGTAAAGCCGGTCGGGTCCACGCGCAGGATTTCCGTGTCGCCCGCCGCCGTGGTGCGCTGGGCCAACCGGAGCTCGCCGGCGTTGTCGAAGTCCCAGCGCTCGACCCCGCCGGGATTCTGCCGCAGCAGGGTCTTCTCACCGGTCGAGATGTGCAGCTCGTAGAGGTCGTGCCAGCGCGGGTCGCGGTCGTTCAGGCCGACGTAGAGGATGTCCGGCTTGGTCTTCGGCGCGGCAAAGATTTCGACGCGCACCTTCTTAAGGTCGGTCAGCGCCCGGGTCGGGGGCAAGCCGGTCTTCGGGTCCGGCGCCTGCCCCGGCTCGATGGCGTAGATGTTGAAGTTCTCGTCGCCGCCGTGGTCCTGCGAGTAGAGCACGTACTTGGAGTCTCTGGACCAGAAGTAGATGCGGATCGGGCGCTGCGTGTCGGCGCTGATCGGTCGCGCGGCGCTGAACGGCTCGTCCACCCGCTTGATCCAGATGTTGCGCACGCCGTTGTACGGCTTGAGGAACGTGAGCCACTTCCCGTCCGGCGAGATTTGGGCCCCGCTGATCTGCACCTCGCCGAAGAACGCAGTTCGGTCCACGAGCGGCGGCTGGTCGGCCGTCGCAACGGCGGCGAACGCCGCGGCGAACACCACGGCGGCGAGGAAAGGCAGGAATCTCAAGGCAGGATGCTCCGGAACGAGGCGGGCGACCATAGAGGGGGTCGCTCAGCTGCTCGCCTTACAATTGCGTAATGACGGCCTGCGTCAACTCCGCGGCGCGTGCTCGTAGTCCTCGCGCTGGCCGCGGCCGGCGATCAAGCCCGGCGGCAAGGGCGTGCGGGTCGCGTTCATCTTCGCGTGCTCGGCCAGCGCCGCCTCGTCCTCCCAAAGCTCGAGCAGGGTCAGGCGGTCAGGATCGACGACGCTCTGGAACACCTCGAACTGCAGGCAGCCGGGTTCCTTCACCACCTCTTCGCAGCGTCCGCGGAACGCCTGTGCAAGTTCCCCGCCCTTGCCGGGCGAGGCGGTGAAGCTGATGACCAAGCGAAGCGCCATCGTCGATGCTCTTTCGTCGTATGCCTGATCCCTAGTGGCTCGCGGCCACCGGCGCCAGCGGTTCCCATCGCGTTCCTAGCGCCCCTGGAACTGCGCGGGCCGCTTTTGCAGGAAAGCGGCGACGCCTTCGCGGAAATCCTCTGTGCGGCCGGCGACGTTCTGGCCCTCGGCCTCGCGGTCGAGCTGGCTCGCCCAGTCGCTGTCGAGCGCCGCCCAGATGGTCTGGCGCGTCAGGCCCAGTGAAGCCGGCCCGTTGGCGAGCTCGTCCGCCAACGACATCGCCGTCGACATCAGCTCCGCGTCCGGGACGACACGGTTGATCAGGCCCCACTCGAGCGCCTTGGTGGCCGGCACGCGCTCGCCCAACAGCGCCATCTCCATCGCCCGCGCACGGCCGATCAGGCGCGGAAGGATGTAGGTCGATCCGCCGTCGGGGATGAGACCGATGCGGCGGAAGGCCTGCAGAAAGTAGGCGCTCTCGCCGGCGACGATGATGTCCCCGAGGAGCGCGATCGAGCAACCGACGCCCGCCGCCGCCCCGTTCACCGCCGTCACGATCGGGATCGGGGAGTTGCGCACCGCGGTGACCATCGGGTTGTAGGTGCTCTTGAGCGCATCGCCGGCTTCGGCGCGCTGGCCGCCGCCGCTCGGCTGCAGATTGGCGCCGGAACAGAAGCCCCTGCCCTCCCCGGTGATCACGACAGCGCGGACGCCCGAGTCCGGCCTGGCGGCCTCCGCCAGCGCCTGGCCGAGTTCAGCGGCCATATCGACGCCGGCGGCGTTCATCGTCGCCGGGTCGGAGAGCGTGATGACGAGCACCTTGCCCTCGGTCGCAAGCTTCAGCTTGGTGTAGGCCATCGCGTGCGCTCCCCTTCTTCCGCCTTGTCGCCAGCTAGCGCGCGGCTTCCGCTAAGTCCGTCAAGCCGACCTCATCCGCCGCCGTTGACGTTCACCTTCTGCCCATTGGCATAGGGGTTCGCCGCGGAGACCAGGAAGGTCACGACCGCAGCCACATCCTCAGGCACCGAGACGCGGCCGAACGGCGAGCGGGCGTCCAGTTGGTGGATGTCCTCGATGCCGGTGGTCGCGCGAGTGAGCCGCCGGCCCATCTCGGTCACGGTCAGCGTCGGCGCGACGATGTTGGTGCGGATGCCGTGCTCGCGCTCCTCCTTGGCCAGCGTCAGCGCCAGCGCCTCCATCGCCGCCTTGCCCATGTTGTACGGCGCGCCGCGGGCGCCCATGCCGAGCGTGGCGGTGGACGAGATCATGATGATGTCGGCGCGACCCTGCTTCCTGAAGTGCGGCACAAGTAGCTTGGACAGGTAGTGCGGCCCGAACGCGTGCACGCGCACCACCCGCTCCATCTCCGCCGGGTCTGTGTCGGCGACGCTCTGCCCGCGGCTCGCGATGCCGGCGTTGTTCACTAGGATCGAGAGGTGCGGGAAGTCCTCGACGACCGCCGCGGCCAGGGCGACGTCCTCGTCCCAGTTCTCGACCGAGGCGCCGTATGCCTTGGCCTTGCGGCCCATCGCCTCGATTTCCTTCACCGTCGCGGCTGCAGCATCCGCGTCGCGGCGGTAGTTGACCGCGACGTCCGCGCCCGCCCCAGCCAGTGCGAGCGCGATCGCGTGTCCGATGCCGCGACTGCCGCCGGTGACCAGCGCCGCCCGTCCCTCGAGGCTGAGCTCCATCCCCTGTCCTTCTTGCTTCAGTAGACCGTGTAGCCGCCGTCGATCACGAAGATGTCGCCGGTGTGATAGCGCGAGGCGTCCGACGCCAGGTAGACCGCGATGCCGGAGAAATCCTCCGGGTCGCCCCAGCGGCGCATCGGCACGCGGCCGATCACCCGTTCGTTGAATTTGTCCCAGCTTTGCATCGGCGCCGTCATGTCGGAGCGTATCCACCCAGGCAGGATGGCGTTTGCGCGCACGCCATAGCGCGCATGCTCGACCGCAAGGCCGCGGATCATCGCGATGACGGCGCCTTTCGTGGAAGCGTAGGCCTCGTTGCGCGGCGCGCCGTGCACCGCCGACACCGAAGACGTAACGACCAGCGAGCCTCCGGCATCCCCCCCGTTCGCCCGTTCGACCATGTGCTTCAGGCCTTCGCGGAAGGTCCAGAACACGCCATCGAGGTTGACGGCTACGACCCGACGCCAGGTCTCGGTCGTGAAGTCGGTAAAGGCGGCGCCGCCGCCGACGCCGGCATTTGCGGCCAAAAAGTCGATGCGGCCCATGGCGGCCACCGCCTCGGCCATGCCGGCGACAACGGCCTGCTCGTCGCTGACGTCGATGCGCTGCGCCAGCACCTTGACGCCACGCTCGAGAAGCTTGGCGGAAGCGTCGCGGTTCTTCTGTTCGTTGGTGCCCCAGATGACCAGGGCTGCGCCGGCATCTGCAAGACCCTCGGCCATGCCGAGCCCGATCCCGCTGTTGCCGCCGGTGATGAGCGCGACCTTGCCGCTCAGGTCGAATGGCTTGAACGTCATGGACGTCGTCTCCGCGCAGACACTTCCGCCTTCGCCGATTGGCATCGGCGGCCGGCGGCGTCAACGCGGCGGGCAGTGACGCCTAAGTCGGGGCGGGCTGGTTGGGACGACGGATGGCCGCCGACAGGCCGAGCAGCGCCACGCCTGCGATGACGAGGTTGATCGCGACGAAGAAGCCGATCAGCGCCGCATCGGCCGCGGGGCGCAGAAACGCGATGAAGATCGCGAGCGCGATGTCGACGATTCCAGTCAGCACCAGCCAGCCCCAGCCACGCGCGGCGCGGCCGCGATGGTGGATAGCCATGCCCAGAGAGGCGATGCCGTTCAGGAGCAGATAGGCCGCGAGAAGGATCGCCAGGCCGAGCGCGCCGCCGAGCGGCGACCAGAGCACGAGGCCCCCGGCCACGATCGCGATGAGAGCCGAAACGGCGCGCCAGACGGGATGGTCGTGCCCACGCGCGCCGAAGAGGCCGATCAGCTGCAGAAAGCCGCTGAGCACCAGCATCCAGCCCACGACCAGTGCGACAGCGAGGCCGGCGAACACCGGGAGCGCCGCGGCGAGAGCGCCGATGACGACCAGCAAGATGCCTTCGAGGATCAGCCAGCCGCGGGCTGCTCTTGGAGGAAAAGCCACGGATGGATGTTCGGCGTCGACGCTCATGGCTTGGGCCTTCGCGTTCCTGAGACAGCGCGGCCATTTCAGCGCGTCTGAACCGCGATTGCCAGTCTCGATGGTTGGATGCCTGCCGCGTGGCGGCCTAAGCTGCGGGCATGGGCGACTTTGACTATGCGATGCTGACGCTCGACCGCGGCGCCGCCGCCCGACGAGCGTTCGCGGAGCGCGTGAGCGCCGCCGAACTGACGGCGAGCGGACGGCGCGCCGGCCTGTTCGCTCCTCAGCTCGGCTGGGAGGCCTCCGAGGCGGCGCTGCTGGCTGAGCAGGGCGGGGGCGGCCAGGCGCTTAGGGGCCTGCTCCACGCGCCGGAGGTGAACGATTGCCTTCTCCACGCGCTCAGGCCGACCATCCGGCCGACCGACGAGTCGGCGCTCGCGCCCGGCGGCATCTACGTGCACCGCTGGTTCGAGGTTGAGCCGTCTTCCACTGCCGAATTCATCGAACTGTCGGCCCGCGCCTGGCCCGACTTCGAGCGCCGGTTCGACGCCCGCATCTTCGGGCTGTTCGAACTCGCGTCGGAATGGGACGGGATTCCGCCATTGACCCGCCACCTGCTGCTCATCACCCGCTACGGCGACCATGCCGTATGGGAGGCTTCGCGCGACCCCACGACCGAAGCGATGCAGATCTTTGCGCGCCGCGCCCCGCTGACGCTCTCGACGAGAGCGGCGAGCTCTCTGCTGATCGCGCCGTGACCGACGCCACGATCCAGGCGCATATCGAGCGAGTGCGCACCGACGGCTACACGATCGTCGAGGACGCCGTAGAGCCGGAGCTGATCGACGCGCTGAGCGAGGCGCTCGACCGGCTGGAGCGCGAACTGGGCGCGAAGCCGGCGATGAACGGCTTCGAAGGGCGTCGCACGGTGCGCGTCTACAATCTCTTGGCGCACGGCCCGCCGTTCGACCGGGTGCCGATCCATCCCACCGTCCTGCCCATCGTCGAAGGCGTGCTCGACCCTGAGTGCCTGATATCTTCACTATCCTCGATCGCCATCGATCCGGGCGAGGTCGCCCAGCCGATCCACGCCGACGACATGGTGATCCCGCTCGCCAAGCCCCACGCCTCCATCGTCTGCAACTCGATGTGGGCGCTCACCGACTTCACGGAGGCGAACGGGGCGACGCGGCTGGTTCCAAGGAGCCACGGGCGCGGCAATCCGGAGTACGGCGGCGGCTACGAAACCATCGCGGCTGAGATGCCCAAGGGCTCGGTGCTGATCTGGGACGGAGCGCTGTGGCACGGCGGCGGCGCCAACACGACGGACGCGCGGCGGACGGGCATCGCCATGAACTACTGCGCCGGTTTCATCCGCCAGCAGGAGAACCAGCAGCTGGGCGTTCGGGCCGACGTCGCGCGCGGGTTTCCGCCCCGGCTTCGCCAGCTTATGGGCTACGGCGTCTACCGCGGCCTGATCGGCCACATCGACAAGATGAGCCCCGACCAGTTGCTGACCGGCGCGGGCGACTTCCGCTCCATCTGGGACCGCTGAGCGCGTTTAGAGCGGCAGCGCGAAAATCAGAGCGCCGGACCCCAGGTCGAGCTCCTTAAAGCCATAGGCCCGGTAGAAGCGGACGCCGCGCTCGTTGGCCGTCCCGACTCCCAGATGGACGCCGCGCGCTCCCATCGAGCGCATCAGATCGAACCAGCGGTCGATCAGGATCTTGCCCAGGCCCCTGCCCTGGAAACGTGGCAGCAGATCGATGTGCAGATGCGCCGGATACGGCTGGGTGATCTCAGGCGGGGTGCGCGTGGGATGATGGATGTGACGTTGCATGCGCTCGTCCCACGTCAGCTCGGCGTAGCGTTTGCCGACGGGGTCCGGATACTCGTCCCGAAGACGTGGCCACCAAGCCTCTTCCAGCTCCGCCTCGAACGCCGGCGTGTCGCGTGCGCCGATGATGTAGCCGCCCACCCCCTCCTCGTCCTCCACGACGAGCGCCGATTGCGGCTGGAGCACGCCGTATGGGCCGGCGTAGACGTGCCCGATGATCTTCGGGTCCTTGTAGAGTTGCGAAGCGTCCTGGCCGCTCGCCCCGGTCATCAGACAGATGCGGTAGATCGCGTCGAGATCGTCCTCGCGATAAGCGCGGATTTGGACCAAGGGCCTGCGCTCCGGGGCTTGCGTCACCTGTGATAGCGTCAAGCCTTCCGAGATGCGAAGGACATCACCCTCCGTGGCTCTAACCGTCCGCGAGATGACGCTCGACGAGACCGAGATCGTCATCGACTACTTCCACACGTCCACGGTCGAGCACCTGGAATCCATGGGCGTCGATCCCTCGCGCCTCTTTTCCCGGCCCGTCTGGCGGCAGCGCTACGCAAGCGACTACTCGAAACCGAGGGCGGAGCGCGCGTTCATGGCCGTCGTTTGGCTCGAGAACGGCGCGCCGGTCGGATTCTCCACCGCCGACAAGATCACCTTCGGCGAGCGTGCGAACATGCACCTGCATGTGCTTCAGCCCGAGCGGCGCAACGCGGGAGTCGGCGTCGCGTGCGTAAGGCAGACCGTCGCACTCTATTTCGAGACGCTGAGGCTCAAGGCGCTGTTCTGCGAGCCGAACGCCTTCAACATCGCCCCAAACCGGACCGTGCAGGCGGCTGGCTTCAGATATGTGAAGACACACACGACCGTGCCCGGTCCGTTGAACTTTCACCAGCCCGTCACCCGTTGGGTGATCGAGCGCCAGCAGCACGGGAAAGGCGACCCATGACCGCACGCGAGCCGCTGTTGAACCCGGTCAAGATCAAAGCGCTGAAGCCGACCCAGATCACCGTCGGCTTGCGCGAGGTGGCCGAGAAGCGGCGCGAGTGGCGTCAGAAAGGCGCCGAAAAGGGCGCCGAGTACCTTGGGCGGCACATGGTCCCCGTCGTCTTGGGGCCGAAGGGACATCCCTACCTGATCGATCACCACCATCTGGCGCGCGCGCTCGAGGACGAGGGCGTGCGGGACGTGCTGGTCAATGTGGTCGCCGACTTGAGCAGCCTCGCGAAGGACGAGTTCTGGAGCTTCCTGGACAACCGGGCATGGTGCCATCCCTACGATGGACTGGGCCGCCGCCGGACCTTCGACGACATACCCTCAGCGGTCAGCGAGCTGGAGGACGACCCTTTCCGCAGCCTGGCGGGCGAGCTTCGCCGCGCCGGCGGCTATGCGAAGGACGCCACCCCCTTCAGTGAGTTCATCTGGGCCGACTTCCTGCGGCGCCGCATCAAGCGCAAATCCGTCGAGAAGGACTTCGGCGCCGCGCTCACCAAGGCGCTGACGCTGGCAAAGGACGGGCAGTCGAACTTCATGCCCGGCTGGTGCGGGCCGCACGAGGACTGAGAGAGTCCAGGCTAGCGACCCACGAACGTGATCAACGCCGTCAGGCAGAGGAACGCGCCGCACCATGCGAGGCAGGCCAGCCCGACCCGGTCGAACGGGCGCCGGTGGTCCTGGCGCGCAGGCAGCAGGCGGGGCGTCATATCGGTCATCCGGAAGAGGTACACCCCGATCCGGCGAACATCC
>Ga0209060_10003068_pt1 | contig 14487 bp, 11 predicted proteins | sample Coa_R1_8_FD_187155 | JGI IMG/M metagenome (GOLD analysis project Ga0209060, IMG submission 187155) | Surface soil microbial communities from Centralia Pennsylvania, which are recovering from an underground coalmine fire - Coalmine... | ecosystem: Environmental > Terrestrial > Soil >...
CTGCCAATGCGGAGGCCGTCATAGATTCAGAACTTTTCTCCCACAGGAATCCCCCCAGCCATCCCAGGCCACAAATTCCAAGACACTGTTGCGCTACGGACTCAGTTCAGAGCGTTGAACAGCCCTGCGCCCGGGAGGAATAGCTTTGGCCGCAATCGCTTCACATGCCCGTGCCCGGACTCCGCAGATTAGGAACTCGCTTAATCCTTTGTAGGTTGTTGAGGCAACCTAGAACGCATTCCGCTCAGGTTAAAGCACTTGGCGCCTCCACCCGCGCCGCGGCCGGGCTTGTCCCGGCCGCCTCGGCTATTTGTGCTGGTGTCAAAACAGCTCGGCGCCGCCGGGACGAGCCCGGCGACGTCATGGTGATTCGACGCGGAAATCCCGTCTAGTTTAGTCGGAGTAAAGTCAATGTTGAAAGCACGTTCTGCTGCGGTCTGTGCCGTTGCCGTCATCGGTGTGCTGGGATTTTGCATCGGAGCACAAGCTGACTGGTGCATCATGATGCAGATGATCACCGCTGGGACAGGATGTAATGCGGTGATCTTGGCTTACTGACTGCAAATAACCGCTCCGCCCTGGCTCGCGAACGACCGCACCGCGGCGCGAATGGCGCCTGTGATCGGATTGGGCTAAGCTTTCGGGCAATGGCTTCAATCCAGGAGGAATGCCCATGCGCGCCACCACGCGTCTCATGCTCGGGGTCGGCTCTATCATTGCAGCGATGTCGGCTGCGGATGCCGCGACCATCACCGGAACCGTGACCGGACCGGACGGCAAGCCGTTCCGAGGCGCCTTTGTGCAGGCCCGCAACCTCAGGACCAAGATCACCGTCAGCGTGCTGTCCGACAGCGCCGGCAAGTATCGCGTCGAGAATCTGCCGGCCGGCGAATACCGTCTGCAAATGCGCGCCATCGGCTTCAAGGCTGACCCGAAGAGCGGCATCACACTGACCGCCGATCAGAACCTCACGCAGGACCTGGCGCTACAACAAGGCATGGTGCGCTGGAGCGATATCTCCATGTACCAGGGCAAGAAGCTTCTGCCTGAAGCGAGGGGCAAGGAGGAACTGTTCGCCCATTGCATGGCGTGCCATGGCTTCGAGAGCCGCATGGCGGCGGTGGTGCGCGACGAGGACGGCTGGCGCGACCGCGTCAACTACATGAAGGATGCGATGGGCTACTTCATCATGCGGCCGGCCTTTGGCTTCAATGAACAAAAGGCCGAGAATGTCGTCTCGTATCTGAACACGATGTTCGGCGAGAACTCCAAGCTGCCCAACTCGCCGGCCGATTTGCCGCAATACCGCAGCGAGGTTCGGCCGATCAGCGACGAAGCCTTGAAGATCGTCTATGTCGAATATGACACGCCCGGTCCCAACCGGATGCCGTGGAGCGCCCATCCCGACAAAGACGGCACGCTCTGGGTGCCCTATTACGGAGACGCCAACAAGATCGCACACCTCAATCCGGTGACCGGCGAGATGACGGAATATCCGGTCCCGAATGTGGGGACCGCCGCGATCCACTCCGCGGTCCCGCATCCGGACGGCAGCGTGTGGCTCACCGAGCAGGGCTCCAACAAGCTCGGCCGCTGGGACCCGCAGACCAAACAGATCACCGAATATCAGGACACCGTGGGCAAGCACACAGTCCGCATCGACCCCAAGACCGGCATGGTGTGGTCGACGGGCGCGCTGTCGGTGTTCGATCCGAAGACCGAGAAGTTCACCCACATCCCAGAAGTGCCGACCTGCTACGGCATTGCGCTCGACCAGGACGGCAATGCCTGGTTCACCGAGCTGACGCCCAACGGCAAGGTCGGCAAGGTCGATGCCAAGACCCTGGCGGTGACGAAATACACGCTGCCGACCGTGAATGGCCGGCCGCGCCGCATCCAGGTCGACGACAAAGGCATTGTGTGGTTCGGCGAGTTCGATGCTGGGAGGATCGGGCGCCTCGACCCCAAGACCGGCGCCATCACCGAGTTTCAGCTCCCGGGCCCGCAGCCCACGCCCTATGCGCTCGGCATCGATCGCGACGGCATGGTGTGGTACTCGTCCGAATACATGGATCTGATCGGCCGCCTCGATCCTAATACCGGCAAGGTGGTGGAATATCCCTACCCGCGCGCCGAGAACTCCATGCGCGACTTCTTCATGGATGACCAGGGCCGCATGTGGTTCGGCTCGCCGGCAAACGACAAGGTGGGCTATTTCTACCTGGCGAAGGAGTGAGGGCGGCTCACTCCGCCTTGATCCCGGCCGCCTTGATGATCGGCCACCATTTGGCGATTTCGGCCTTGTGATAGGCCGAGAGGGCCTCCGGCGTGAGCTGCTCGCGCGGGAAGATGTCCTGCGCGATGTCGGTGAGGCGCTTGCGGACGGCGGGCTCGTTGAGGGCCTTCACGACGGCGTCGTTGAGCCTGGCGGTGATGCTCTTCGGCGTGCCCTTGGGAACCCAGAAGGCATGCCAGAATGAGAAATAGAATCCCGGCAATCCGGCTTCGTCGACCGTCGGGATGTCGGGCGCAATCGCAAGTCTGCTTTTGGCGGTCACCGCATAGGCTTTGAGCGTGCCGGCATTCACCTGCGAGAGAGAGGTCGCCGGCGTGTCCAGGAGCACGTCGATCTGCCCGGCCACGAGGTCCTGCATCGACAGGCCGGCGCTGCGGTAGGGCACCATCTGGAAGTGCGCCCCGATGAGGTTCTGGAACAGAATGCCGGCCACGTGGCTCGGGGTGCCGACTCCCGAGTTCCCCTCCGACGCCTTGTCGGCATTGGCCTTCAGCCAGGCGATGAGATCGGGGAGGTTGTTCGCCGGCATGGTCTTGCGGGCGACGATGAGGAACGGCTGGCTCGCAATCAGCGCGACCGGTTCGAGGTCGGCCAGGAGGTCATATTGCAACGGGTAGATCGCCCCGTTCGCCATGTTGGTGCCCCATTGGCCGATGCCGATCGTATAGCCGTCGGGCGCCGAGCGCACGACCCGGCCGACTCCGATCGAGCCGCCCGCGCCGGTCACGTTTTCGACGATGACCGGCTGGCCGAGGAAGGGGCGCATGCCCTCGGCCATGATTCGTGCGAGTGTGTCCGTCGAACCGCCGGTCGCAAGCGGCACGATCATCATGATGGGACGCGACGGATAGGTTTGCGCCGCGGCAGATCCTGCGCTGCCCACGATTCCCGCACAAACAGCAGCGGCGACTATCAATTTGCGCATGTTCCTCCCTCTTTTTAATCTGCGGGGCCTTTGAGGCCAGCCCTATGGTCTTCCCTCTTGCCAAAGACTCTTTAGCATGAGAGGCGGCCAGATGATGACCGTCATCAGATCATCGAAAGATCATCGAAATTATCGGATCGAGCCGGGGGCCGGATGGGAAAACCCACGCAGATTCGCATGGGCGGCTACGGTCCGCCCACCACCTCCTTCAGCCGCGCCTTGCAGCGCATCGGCGATCGGCTGGAGGCCGAGTTCGGCGACCGCGTCGACATCAAATACGTCTGGAACATCATGGACCTCGGGTACGAGGCCCAGGATATCTTGTGGCTGGTGGAGCACGGGCTGCTCACGCTCGGTTACCAGTCGAGCAGCTATCTGACCGATCGGGTCCCCGAGCTTGGCGTGGTCGATCTGCCGTTCCTGTTTGGCGCCATTGCGGACGCTCGCACCGCCATTGACGGCGCCCTCGGGCAAATGCTGGCGGAGAAGATCGAAGAGCGGGCGGGTTACCGCATCCTCGGCTTCTTCGAGAACGGCTTTCGTCATCTCTCGAACCGCCTGCGGCCCGTCCGCTCGCCATCTGACCTCGCCGGGATGCGGACCAGGGTGCTCCCCAGCCGGGTTCAGGAGCGGACCTTCGAACTGTTGGGCGCGGCGCCGCTGCGCATGGACCTCACCAAGGCGATCGCGATGATCGCAGGCGGCGAGCTCGATGCGCAGGAGAACCCGCTTTCGAACACCGTGACCTACGGGGTTCATAAGTTTCACCGTTTTCACACGCTCACCAGTCACTTCTACATCTCCCGGCCGATCTTTGTGCATCGCGCCGCGTTCGATGCCTGGCCGGGCGATCTCCAGAGCGCGATGCGGAGCGCCGTCGCCGACGCGATCGCATTTCAGCGCGATCTTCATGTCCGTGAGGAGGAGGAGGCGCGTGCCGCCATTGCGGCGGCGGGCTGCGAGATCGTGGAATTGACCGCGGAGGAGCGCAACGCGTTCGCAGCGGCCGTAAAGCCGATCTATGCCGAAGCGCGCCGACAATACGGCGACGACGCGTTGGCGCTCGCCGGAGTGGCGGATCCGTGACTGACGGCGGAACCTACCCGGAAAGACCCATCCTCGCGGTCAGCGCCGCCATCATCCGCGACGGCAAAGTGCTGATCGTGCGCCGCGCCCGGCCGCCCGCGGCGGGCCTCTACACGCTGCCGGGCGGCGGCGTCGAGCTTGGCGAAACGCTCCGCGACGCGGTGGTGCGCGAGGTGCGCGAGGAGACGGCGCTTGTGGTCGAGCCGGTGGCGCTTGCCGGCTATCGCGAAACCATCGGGCGGGATGGCGAGGGCCGCATCGAACGGCATTTCGTCATCCTGCCTTTCGCGGCCAGATGGATCGCAGGGGAGCCTCGCCTCAGCGAGGAGCTTTCCGAGGCGGCGTGGCGCGACCCGGCCGCGATCGCCGGCCTCAACACCACTGCCGGTCTCGCGGAGATCGTGGCGAATGCGATGGCGCTCGTGGGAAAGACGCGGTAGCGCCGATTCCCTCACGTCTCCGCCAGAATGCGGTCAGCCGCGTCGCCGCCGGCTTTGATCGCGCCGGTGAAGCCGCCGAAGCCGGCAAATGCCGAGGCCAGATAGAGCCCCGGAATGGCGGTCTTCGCCGAGCGCTCGAAGCCGCGCCAGATCGGGCCTTGCGGCGGCAGGGGCGCGAATCCATAGATGGCGCCCGCCGGCGCGCCCAGATAACTCATCATGGAATGGGCAGTATTGAACACGGAGGCCACGACGTGGCTCGCAAAGCCGGGGAACTCTTGGTCGATCGCGGCCGCGATGGCGTTGCGCCAGAGGTCGCGCTTTAAGTCGTAGCTTTCGCGGTCGAGACCGTTCCAATTGGCGAGGCGGTCGGGGCCGACGACCGACACCGGATAGGGCGGACCGCCGAGCCCTGAATCGATCGCGGAAAAATCGACCACCGTCATCACCGGCGTCTGCTCGGCCGGAAGCTCAGCGAGCAATGCGGCGCTGCGACCGTAATCGGAAAGCTTGCGCATCCACGCCGGCAACAGGAAATTCGCGTAGGCGCGCATCCCGAACTTGCCCGGCGGCAGCGACAATCCGTAGGTCGCGGAAAACACTGACATCGATGGTTTGCGTCGCCCATAGGCCGCCGCAAATGCGGCACGGGCCGGCTCCGGCAACATCTCGGCAATTACGCCCGGCGCGGCATTGGCAATAATGACCGGAGCTGCGTGCTCGTTTGCGTTTTCGCCCTGCCGGTCCGTATGCGTCACGCCCGCCGCGCGCCCGTTGCGATGAAGACGGATCGCGACCGCCCGCCTGCGCAGGAGGACATCTCCGCCCGCGGTCTTGACGGCCCGCGCAAGCGCGCTTGACAGCCGCTGCGAGCCGCCGCGGATGAAGCGGCCGCCCCAGCCGAGATAGCCGCCTTGGGCGAGCGCGAAGAACACCCACGACAGCCTGTCGGGATCGTCATGGTAGTAGGCGAGATTGGCGGCCAGAGCGCATTTGATGGCCTCGTCGTCCCCGAAAGCGCGGGCAAAAACTTCGCTCAGCGAGCGCCGCCAGTCGCGCAGGAGGGGCCTGAGCTTGAAGAGCGCCGCTGCGCCTTCCCGCAAATCGGAGAAAGCCGCGCCCCCACGGCTGAGCGCACCAAGCCCTGTCGCGACCCGCTCGGCATCGCGGAGGACTGTTGCTATTCCGGCGCGAGCCGCAGGAAATCGACCCAGCAGTGCGGCGCGCGCTGCGGCGAAGCCCTCCGGAAGCACGAATGGCGCCCCGACCGGCCCGCCGCGCACTTCGTAGAGGGCGCGGGTTGAAATCCACTCCACCGCGTCGAGCACGCCGGCCCGCGCCAGCACGTCATGCTTGGGATCGCGCGGATCGCGCGGGTCGGCGGTTTCATGCAGGCCCGCCTCGATGACGAGATCGCCAGCTTTGTAGGTGGAGGCCGCCCCGCCCACGGAATTGCTGCGCTCAAGGACAAGGACCTTGCGCCCAGCGCGCGCCAGAAGCGCAGCCGCCGTCAGGCCGCCGAGACCCGATCCGATTACGATGACGTCATAGGCCTCGCGCAATGGCTGAACCCTTCTGTCCGGCGCAATTGGCACAGGCATGTCGGCGAGCGCGCAGGGCGGGCAAAATCGCCCGCAACGGCCGTGATGATCGCGGCAAGCGCGACCTGCGATTTTGCCCACGCGGCCGGTGTTGCGGGATTGGACCGCGCGGGCAAAGGAGGAACCGCAGCCATCCCGCTGAGGCGCCGCTTCGGCCGCCTTTGCCCACCCCCACAACTGTAAACTGGGTCATGCTAAAAGGGCGGCCTTTGGCCGCCCTCTCAATTCGCTGATTTCTGGCCGGTGAACGGTTGCGCCTCTAGAAATCCATGCCGCCCATTCCGCCGCCTGGCATCGGCGGGGCGGCGGGCTTTTCTTTGGGCGCTTCGGCAACCATCGCTTCGGTGGTGACCAAAAGGCCCGCAATCGACGCCGCATCCTGCAGTGCGGCGCGCACCACCTTGGCAGGATCGATGATGCCCTTCTCGACCATATCGACATAGTCTTCCGTCTGAGCATCAAAGCCGAACGTCTCGGATTTGTTTTCCAGGATTTTGCCGACTACGATTGAAGCTTCGACACCGCAGTTTTCGGCGATCTGGCGGACCGGCGACTCCAGCGCCTTGAGCACGATGTTGATGCCGGCCTGGACGTCGTGGTTGTCGTTGGCGAGTTTGCCGACCGCCTTCTTGGCGCGCAGCAACGCCACGCCGCCGCCCGGCACGATGCCCTCCTCGACCGCGGCGCGGGTGGCATTAAGCGCGTCCTCGACGCGGTCCTTTTTCTCTTTCACCTCCACCTCGGTCGCGCCGCCGACCCGGATCACCGCGACGCCGCCGGCGAGCTTGGCCAAGCGCTCCTGGAGCTTCTCGCGGTCGTAGTCAGAAGTGGTCTCCTCGATCTGCTGCTTGATCTGGCTGACCCGCGCCTCGATATCCTTCTTCTTGCCGGCGCCGTCCACGATCGTGGTCTTTTCCTTCTCGATGATCACTTTCTTGGCGCGGCCCAGCATGGCTGGCGTGACGTTCTCCAGCTTGATGCCGAGGTCCTCGGAGATGAGCTGGCCGCCGGTAAGGATCGCGATGTCCTCCAGCATTGCCTTGCGGCGGTCGCCGAAGCCTGGCGCCTTCACAGCCGCGACTTTAAGGCCGCCGCGCAACTTGTTGACCACGAGCGTGGCGAGCGCCTCGCCTTCGACGTCTTCAGAGATGACCAGCAGCGGCTTTCCCGACTGCGCGACCGCTTCCAGGAGCGGCAGCAATGCCTGCAATCCGGACAGCTTCTTCTCATGCAGCAGAACGTGGGCGTCTTCCAGCTCGGCGACCATCTTTTCGGCGTTAGTGATGAAGTAGGGCGAGAGATAGCCGCGATCGAATTGCATGCCCTCGACGATCTCCACCTCGGTCTCGAGCGACTTCGCCTCTTCCACCGTGATGACCCCTTCGTTGCCGACCTTTTGCATCGCCTGGGCAATCATCTTGCCGACTTTGCTGTCGCCATTGGACGAGATCGTGCCGACCTGGGCGACCTCGGCGGATGAGCCAACCTTCTTGGCGCGCTTCTCGATGTCCTTGATGACGGTGGCCACTGCGATGTCGATGCCGCGCTTGAGGTCCATCGGGTTCATGCCGGCCGCAACCGACTTTGCGCCTTCGCGGATGATCGACTGCGCCAGCACCGTGGCGGTGGTGGTCCCGTCGCCCGCCCTGTCGCTGGTCTTCTGGGCGACCTCGCGGAGCATCTGCGCGCCCATGTTCTCGAACTTGTCCTCAAGCTCGATTTCCTTGGCGACCGTCACGCCGTCCTTGGTGATGCGCGGCGCCCCGAACGATTTGTCGAGCACGACGTTGCGGCCCTTGGGGCCAAGCGTCACCTTCACGGCATTGGCGAGGATATCGACCCCATGAAGCATTTTCTCGCGGGCCTCGGTAGAGAATTTTACGAGTTTGGCAGCCATTTCCTAAGATTCCTTTCAAGTGACGGATGTCAAATGGCCGATTTCGGATGTCAGATCAGCACGCGAACTCAACCGCGCTTGCGTCCTCCGTCTTCCGGCACGTCTTCTGTGTTCAGGCGAGCACGCCCATGATGTCCGATTCCTTCATGATCAAGAGTTCCTCGCCATCGAGCTTGACCTCGGTGCCGGACCATTTTCCGAACAGCACTTTGTCGCCGACCTTGACATCGATCGGGATCAGCTTGCCGGACTCGTCGCGACCGCCGGGACCGGCTGCAATAATCTCGCCCTGCTGCGGCTTCTCGCGCGCGGTGTCCGGAATGATGATGCCGCCGGCCGACTTTTCCTCGGCCTGGATGCGCCTGACGACCACACGATCGTGCAAAGGACGGAACTTGGTTTTCGCCATGGTGACCTCGTCGCCGCTCAACGGGCGGGCTCTGGGGATCGAAGGGAGCGGGCTGTTAGCACTCAACTCCATTGAGTGCCAAAGCAATCGGGAAATATGGCCTCGGGCCGATACTGTCAAGCGCGGCTGCGACGGCAGATAGACAGGCTCGCGTCGTGCTTTCTTACCTTCAAGAGCGGTCCCGGTCGATCCGCCACGGTTTATGACGGGGCGCGGCGATCAACCCTTCACGCGCGCAATGAAAGTCCCGAAAGCGTCGAGCTGCTGGGCGATTATCTTGCGCGTGGGCTCATCCTTCAGCGCCAGCGTCTTTTCGTCGAACTTCGTCTGCGCCAGGCCGACGAAGACCTCGGGCGTGCCGAATACGAAGGCATTGAGAAATGTCAGGGCCATTCGCAGATGATATTGCATACGAGCGCCGCCAAGCGGTCCGCCGGTGGCCGATTGAATCGCGACCGGCTTGTTCCTGAACGGCTGGTCGGCGAGGCGCGACACCCAGTCGAACGCGTTCTTGAGCGCGCCCGGGATGGTCCAATTGTATTCGGGAGAAATGATGATGACGCCGTCGGCGGCCCGGATGGCATCGGCCAGCGCCACGACGTCGGCCGGAAAGCCGGCGCTTGCCTGCAAATCGGCGTCGTAGAGCGGAAAGCCGCGGAAGGACGGCGCTTCCGTGAGCGCCATGCCGGCCGGCGCCAGAGCGGGCAGGGCGTTCATGAGCGCGCGGTTGAACGATCCCTTGCGCAGGCTGCCACAGATCATGAGGGCGTTGATGGTCATTTCGGAGTCCTTAAAGCCGCATGTCAGTCGAGAGGCTTTCCGATAGCTGAACTGCACCGCGGCGGAAAGTGCGTTGCAGCAGCCTGCAGGACGTTCCGATGAGGTCGAATCACTCCCTCCGCGCCATGCGCGGGCGGGCATCCATGTCTTCTTTGCGGCGCCTCAGCGAATAAGGCGTGGATGGACGCGACGCGCCCCGGCTTGCCCCGGCGGTCACGCGCTAAAGCCCCCCTGCTCAGCATCGATCCGTCGGGCTTCCGCCCGAGTCTGATCTCCATCGAAGGCGCCGACGGTTTCTCACTGCGGCGCCGTATGCTTGCGAAGGCAACCGGACGAATCAGGCAGCCGGCATCAACGGCGTTCGGCCGGCCGACTCATAAGGGCGCCCGACCAGAAACCTGATTTCATGCAATTGTCCCATTGAGCATTGCAGACCATTGGTTGCATGTAGCAACGTTCGCCGCAATCTGTCCTCGACAGGCACAGCGCTCTCAATCCGGAACAAGTCGAGCCAGTGCCGGCCGGCTGATCTGATGCCCCGCGCTTCTTTGCAGCAGCCGGAAATGCAACACACATAGCAAGTATCGCGGCGATTGTGAGCATCATGCGCATGACCGTCCTCCCTGGTTTCGGCAGCCCCCAACGAGTCGGGCACGGACAGGTATATTCTACGCGCATTGGCGGCCTTGCGCCACACGACCCGCAGCATTTGAGCAGAAAGTCACATCGAATGTCACATGCGCACCCGCAGCATATCACTGAGAAGACCCGGAAGCTGTACGGAATACAGAGCATGAATACAGAGCCGCCCGCCGGCGGCTGGACAGGGCTTGTCATGCGGCCATGGCGCGTCGCGCTCAAGCCGGCCCCCTTACCGTTTTGCCAGCTCGCCGGCGGCCCTTTTACAATCATTCCAACCTGACGAGCTTCTTGCGGCTTCGACCTTGACGCTCTCATGCAACTGCCGCACATGAAACAAAGCCGCTCGGGCCGCGCGGGAGACGATATGACCGATACTGCAGGGTTCGCCGAACCGCCCATCCCCCTGGGCCTGGCCAATCGCGGATTCTGCGGCCGCATCGACGGAATTCATGTCGGCGAAGACACCCATGGCTCGGCCGCGCCCGAAATCGAGAGCCGTTTGCTGGAGCTTGGATTCGTTGAGGGCGCCGAAATCAAAATCCTCCATGAAGGTCCGATTGGCCGCGATCCCATAGCTGTGCGCATCAACGACACCACAATCGCCCTGCGACGTCGTGAGGCGATGGCGATCATGGTGACTTCTTCATCGAAGCGATCCGCATGAGCACGCAAACCGAAATCGGCGTACCGCACTTCGCGCTCGTTGGCACTCCGAACAGCGGCAAAACCGCCTTGTTCAACGCCCTCACGGGCAGCCGGCAGAAGGTCGCGAACTACCCTGGAGTCACGGTCGAACGGAAAGCCGGGGTGTTGCAAACGCCGTCCGGCCACCGGGTTCATCTCGTTGACCTCCCCGGCACCTATTCGTTGCGCGGCCGCAGCCCGGACGAGGAGATCACGCGCGACGTGGTGCTGGGCCGGCTCGCCAGCGAAGCCACTCCGGATCTTCTGCTGTGCGTAGCGGACGCCACCAACCTGCGGGTGGCGCTGCGGCTGGTGATTGAGCTCAAACGCGTCGGCCGGCGGCTGATGCTCGTCCTGAACATGATCGACATTGCGCGCCGCCGCGGCGTCGAGATCGATCTTGACCGCCTGTCTGCGGAGCTTGGCGTGCCGGTGGTGACTTCGACTGCTGTGCGGCGCGGCGGCACGGAGGAATTGCTGCGGCGCATGGACGAAATGGCCGCGGGCCCGTTGGAGGCGGCGGGCGAAAATACATGGAAGCCCATGACGGCCGGCGAACTGCGTGCCGCGCAGCGAGAGGCCGACCGGATCATTGGCGCCGCGGTGGGGATGCCGAAGCGGCCCGACACGGTAAGCGGGCGGGTCGACGCCGTGCTTCTCCATCCTGCAGCGGGACTGCTCATTCTGCTCGGCGTCCTGTTCGTGATGTTCCAGGCAGTGTGGATTTGTGCGAAGCCCCTCGGGGATCTGATCCAGGACGTCTTTGATGCGCTCGGCGCGACGGCCCACGGCGCATTGCCGGAGGGTCTGCTGCAAAGCTTCATTCAGGACGGCGTAATTAAGGGCGTCGGCACCGTGATCGTGTTCCTGCCGCAGATCCTGATCCTGTTCTTCTTCATTCTGATGCTGGAAGATCTGGGCTACATGGGGCGCGCGGCGTTCCTGATGGACCGCATCATGGGCGGAGCGGGTCTGCACGGCAGGGCCTTCATACCCTTGCTGTCGAGTTTTGCCTGCGCCATCCCGGGCATCATGGCGACGCGGGTCATCGACAACCCCCGCGATCGGTTGACCACGATCCTGGTGGCTCCGCTGATGACGTGCTCGGCCCGGATTCCGGTCTATACGCTGATCATTTCCGCGTTCATCCCGGCAACCTACCTGTGGGGATGGGTGAGCCTGCAGGGGTTGGTCATGTTCGCGCTCTACGCGGCAGGGATCACAAGCGCGCTTGCGGTTTCCTTCGTCGCCAAGCGTTTCTTCCTGTACGAAGACCACACCCCGCCATTCATGCTCGAATTGCCGGCCTACAAGCTGCCGAGCGTGCGGAGCGTCGCAATCGGCCTGTATACCCGCGCTAAGATCTTTCTGCAGCGGGCGGGGACAACCATTTTTGCCATGATGGTGCTGGTCTGGTTCCTGGCTTCCTTCCCGCGGCCGCCCGAAGGCGCCGAAGGGCCTGCGATCGATTACAGCCTTGCCGCGATGATCGGCGGCGCGCTGCAGCCGCTCCTGGCGCCCGTCGGATTCAACTGGCAGATCAGCGTCGCGCTGATCCCCGGGATGGCGGCGCGCGAAGCGGTGGTTGGAGCGCTGTCGACAGTCTACGCCATTGAGGGCGGCGAGGAAGCGGTAGAAAAGGTCGGCCAGGCGCTTGCCGGCAACTGGAGTCTCGCAACGGCGCTGGCAATGCTCGCCTGGTACATTTTTGCGCCGCAATGCGCCTCCACCCTGGTCACGATCCGGCGCGAGACCGGGAGCTGGCGATGGATGGCCATTACTTTCGCTTATATGCTGGCGCTGGCCTATGTGGCGGCTTTCGTGACTTACAACACTGCGGTTGCGCTCGGTGCGGGGTAGGCGTGCATTGGGCACGCATTGGCCGAACTGAGGCCATAATATCTCGTTTAAAGCGTTACTCCGAAGCGATGGCGGGCTGGTTTTGGCCATCCATGTCTTGCTAAGCCATTGTAGCCCGGATTGAGCGCAGCGAAATCCCGGGGGCGGTCAATCAACGAGGCAACGCCTCTTCCGGGTTTCGCTCGCGCTCCACCCCGGGCTAGAGTATCGGTTAGGCATCTTGTGCGTTTCGATCGTATGTGAGCGGTCGTCGTGTGGGCAAGGTCGCCCGCCGCAGCCGTAACAGCGGATCAAAATGCCAGTAGTCGAGTATCGCGGCATGGATCTGCCACTTCGCGGCCCCCCGCCCTCCCCTGCCTCACGTGCGGCAGAGGGTAAGGCGGCGGCGCGTGAGATCGGCGTCGGGGCTGTCCGGCGGCGGCATATCATCTACGTCGCCGGTTATGAGCCGCGTGGCGCCAGAGGATATTACCGCCTGCTGGAGCGGGAATGTGATCGTTTTCGCCGGATTTGGCCGGTGTCGCTGAAGATCAAGCCCGCTGAGTTCGAGACAGAAGATATTGCGCGCTGGCTCATCGAGGTGCGCGCGCCGCATTGGCGCGTTTCCACCGCTTACGATTTTCTTCGTCTCGACAAATTCATCCAGTCCGATCTGGCCGAGCCGCTCATCCGTCAGATCCCGCGCTCGCTCGGCTGGGTCATCGGCGATCTTGTGAGCGGCGCGCAATTGCGCATTTTTCGCGCATCCTGGCGCTTTGGCCTCCACCTCCTGTTCGTTCAATCGGTGTTGCTTTTCTGGTTGGCATTCGCAACTGCGATTGGAATGACGGCCGGATACGTGGTGACGAGCCGCTTCGGTTTGTCCACGCCGGCGGGCATCGTGACCTCCATGGTCATGGCGCTTGCATCCTTTCTCGCGCTGGGGCCTGTCGCTCGCCGGTTCGGAGCGATCCAGATCCCAAGTTGCTGGGTGACCTTGCGGAGGTTTGCCCGCGGCCGAGCGACCTGGCTCGACCAGGTTATCGATATTGCCGCGCAGCACCTCATGGCGGTCGCCCGCGCGAATGCCGCTGACGAGATCGTTGTGGTTGGCCACAGCGCGGGCTGCGTCATCGCGTCGGCGGCGGTGGCGCGCGCTCTCGAACTCGATCCGGAACTCGGTCGCAGAGGAGCCCGTCTGGTCCTGTTGACATTGGGCTCTGTCATGCCGGCAGTCGCCCTGCATCCGGCTGCGCAAAGAATGCGTGACATCGTCGCCCGTCTCGCCGTCGAACCGGCGTTGGCCTGGGTTGACTGCCAGTTCCGCAAAGACGTCATGGCCTTCATAAACTTCGACCCGGTCGAGGGCATCGGCGTACGCGCCGGCGCGCGCCGGCGCAACCCGCTGACCTGGCGCGTCCCGTTCAAGGACATGCTCTCGCCTGAAGGCTACCGCCGTCTGCGCTGGAAGTTCTTCCGCGTGCATTTCCAATATATCATGGCGAGCGAGAGGCCGTGCCCGTACGACTACGTCTTGTTGGTCGGGGGACCGATGGCGATTGCCGAGTGGGCAAAGAAACACTCGGAGCTCACGCTCTCGTTCATCTGGGACGGAATGCGAGATGAGCGAGGTCGCATCCCTTCCTCACCCGCCGCCGCCCTGTCCGCTCCTGCGAGCCGGGCAGGGTAAGGCGGAGCCGTGGGCTGGATCAGCCGTGTAATCCGCGATCGTGTCCGGATGCGGCGGATTATGCCTTCGGCTAATACTACTGAGTCAGTTTTCTGAGTCAGTTGGTCGCATATGATCTTGCTGTAGAATCAGGTGGTTGTCGAGATTCCTATCAGCGGGAGGCTGGAATGGGTCTCGGGAGCATTTTGGAGTTTAGGG
>Ga0209060_10003075_pt1 | contig 14468 bp, 11 predicted proteins | sample Coa_R1_8_FD_187155 | JGI IMG/M metagenome (GOLD analysis project Ga0209060, IMG submission 187155) | Surface soil microbial communities from Centralia Pennsylvania, which are recovering from an underground coalmine fire - Coalmine... | ecosystem: Environmental > Terrestrial > Soil >...
GATGTCTTCCAGCGCCGGAGCGAACGAGCCCTCCGGAACAATGCTGAAGTTTTTGTTCAGTTGACGCCCTTCCTGCTCTGCTTCCGTATACTGCGACGTTTCTGCTATTCCGTGATCCTCTTGTCCGGCGACGGTGCTCGCCTCGGCGAATGCCACGAGTGAATGCAGCGGATCCTGCCGCTGGCGATATAGGTTAGCGGCCGCCATCATGTAGTCATAATCGTCACTGAAATCGGTCGCCGGCCCGAGGGAGGCCAAGGTAGATTCGGCTCTTCCAGTATCTCCCTCTGCAAGGTAGGTGTTTGTCAGACCGATGGCCACAGCGCGGTAATTCGCGCCGGCCAGCTTGGCCCGACTGAAGTAATTCTCTGCAAGCTCGAAGTCGTGCATCGCAAGGAAGATGTTGGCCGCATCGGCGAAGTCCTGGCCGGTCACGGCCGACTCTGGGAATATTCGCGCTTCAGCGAATCCCAGCGCGATCTGGCGACGCGCCTCATCTGGATGCCCTTGTCGCAAGAAAATCTGAGCGATCTCAAGGCGCACACCAATTCGGTCTCCGCCGGGAACCTCGAGGGCTCGTGAGAATCGTTGCATGGCCCCGTCACGATCTCCCAAGGTCAATAGCGCGTCGCCAGTTGCCGTCAGGACCTCTAAACGATCTCCACCCAGTCGCTCCGCCGACTCGATATCGCGCATTGTCTGGTCGCGTTCGCCCTGGCGGGCATCGATCTGCGCCATCAGAGCGTAGATAGAAGGATCCGATGGCGACATTGCCAAGGCTGCCTTCAATGCTGCGGTTGCTTCGGCATATTGACGCATGCGATAGAGCACGTCCGCATAGGCGAGTTCCGTGGTCAGATCCTTCGGGTCTTCTGCAAGTGCGGTGCGGTACTCATCCGCGGCGTGAGCGAAGTCCGACTCCTGTCGATAAGCTTCTGCTCGGGCCAAGTGCCAGGCATGGGATTTGCCGAGAATCTTCTGTGCCGCTTCCAGTTGAGTGAGCGCGGGCTTGGGGCGGTGCAATTGCAAATCCGCATAGGCCAAGCCGAGATGCGCTTCACCGTATCCCGGATCTAATCGCAATGCTGCTTGGAAGTCCTTCGAACCTTTCCCGGCCTGCTTGAGGTCATTCAAGACGAAACCACGATTGACATAACCGGTCGCCATCTTCGGATCGAGATCCAATGCTTGGGTGAAGCTCTTGAGTGCAGCTTCGCGGTCGCCGTTGTGAGCATAGACATTCCCCGCAATCAGAGGGAGATCTTTGTCTTTCGGCAGAATTGGTTCGTACCTCTTCACGAGGGCGAGCGCCTCGTCATATCGACCCAGGTAGTAGAGATCGTAAGCGAGATAGACTACGCCTTCCCGGTCGTTCGGGAGTTTTGCAATGACGTTGTACCCGAGCGTCGCAGCCTCCGCGTAATTACCCTTGAACGTGAGATAGCGCTGATGCTCCCGCTGCACCTGTGGACTCGTATTCATCTTGTCGTTGGCGCGCTTGAGCCACTGCTCCGCCAAGTCCAGATTGTGCGCCTCAATGGCGGCATTTGTGCCTCCGGCGATGATTAGCGCGTTGGTCGGCATGCGTTGGTAGGCGTTCTCGTAATCCGCTTCGGCCGAGCGAAAATTACGCTCCGCGGTATACAAATCGCCTAGCGCCAGATAAGGGCCGAAGTCCTTCGGATGGGCCGCTACTCCCCGTGCAAAGTATGTCTCTGCGAGCTTTGTATCCCCGGCATCTCGGGCGAGGTAGCCCAGCGCGGATAATGCCTGCCGGTTGTTCTTGTCGAGATCAAGAACTTTCGTGAACGTCTCTCTCGCAGCATCTTTCTGACCCAGCTTCCATTGCAGGGTTCCAAAATTCATCAACGAATTTACGTTGCCTGGAGCCAAAGCCAAAGCTTCCTTAAGATCACGATCTGCTGCGTCAAGATTTCCGGAAGCAGATTCGACGGCCGCACGAAGCCGCAGCATCTCTGGACGCTCGGCATCGGGAACCCGGACCTGCTGAATTGTTGCGGAAGCCGCCTGCAACTGCAGTTTGGCGTTCGCATCGTCGTCTTGCCGGACATATACCTCGTACAAATTGAGCCGCAGTTCGATCGGATAGAGCGGGCCCTCTTGCGGACGCGCCGGTAGACTACTGAGGCCTGCCGTGTATTCTTGCTGCGCTTCCGGCAACCGATCCTCGGATTCCGCGATGCCAGCGAGGATGGCGTGCAAACGGTAGTTGTTTGCATCAATCTGTCGCGCAGCGTCTAAATACGGTTGCGCTTCGTCCGATCGCCCGAGGTTAACCCAAGCCTGTGCGGCACTCAGATCTAAACCGATATTTCCTTTCGCAGATTTTGCCAGCTGTGAATACAAGTTGGCGGCGTCCTGCTGTCTTCCGGCGAGTTGATACGTAAAAGCCAATTCGGCTTCGATGTCAGAAGTCTTGGTCGGAATCGCCTGGAGAGTTGCAATCGCTTCGTCATACTTACCTAGGTCGCGGTACTGGCCGGCGACGGCTCGCAGCACTTCCGGATCACGAGGCGCGCGACTCTTTGCTCGATTGAGATAAGTTGCGGACTGATCGGCTTGGCCAAGGCGATCGTACGCGTGGGCGATTAACAAATCTCCGTGAGCCGACGGCTGGATCGAGTCGGCGCGCTGAAGAAACGAAAGCGCATTCTTTGCATCTGTGTTCAACATCAATTCGCCCGCGAGCTGCAAACTATTTGCGTCTCTCGGGTTCGCTTCCACTACCTTTTGGAGAAGCTGTTCGGCTTCCTGATCGCGACCCGTCTTCGCATACGTTTGCGCAAGTCCTGCCAGTCCACGTACGGAATTCGGCTGGATCCTCAATCCACGGTTATAGGAGTCAATGGAGAGCTGATACTTCTCGTCTAGTCGAGCCGCATAGCCCAGCAAGTACCACAACTCCGCATCTTGTGGCGCTGACTTTGCGGCAAGCTGAGCATAGGCGACTGCGGAGGCGTAGTCGTTTCGTTTCAGCGCCTCATCAGCGGCACGAGCCTGGCGAGCCACTTCTATGCCCGCACCCCAACTGAAGTCGTTGGTGTTCTGCCCGGATGTGGGTTTACCGTTTGTCTGTTTATTCGAAGACGAGCTGCCGCCTACATCGAACGTCTGGCTTTGGCCTATTCCTAGGTTCGGGAGTCCCAAACCTATGACAAGGCAAAAGCTAGTGAGCGGAAACCAACTTTTCACAGAGTCACCACACTGAAAAAGGTAGGAGGACCCAACACCCCTCCCGCACAGGAAGTCCTGCGGCCATTCTCAGATGCTGTAGAGAGATTTAGGTTTGCCTTTCTCGGATGACGCAATGACGGTGACCCGGAGAATGCTGCAAACCCTCAAGTGGCTTTCTGAATCAAAGGGCTGTTGAAGCGCAGGAGTGTGCACTGCATGACCACTAACGGAGGCTATTCTCGTCCGATCCCGTTGTTGGCAATTGTGTTGGTGGCGCTTGCCGTTCATGGGCCGCTGCTGTTGATGCAACTTCCGGCGGGATCATTCGACGCGAACTTCCACATTTTCCTTGCGTCTCACTACGCCCATCACTGGTTCAATCCATGGAATGAAAAATGGTTCGCGGGCTTTTCTCAGACTACGTATCCGCCGCTGACGCACCAGTGGATTGCACTCGTGTCTAACGTTGCTGGACTGAAGATGGCCTACATGCTGGTGCAGCTCGTTGCCGTGCTGCTCCTTCCGGTCGGCGTTTTTCGATTCGCCAAGATTTGGGTCGACGAGCGTTCCGCATCTTACGCCGCACTGGGATCAATCTCCTTAGGCGCCCTGGCTTTCCTCGTCTATCAAGCTGGCCAATTGGCGACCGTTACATCAGCTGCTCTGTACTTGAACGCATTACCTTATTTTTACGAATGGTCGACAGAGGCATCGACGCGATCTCTAATCAAGGGCATAGCCGTGAGCCTGGCGGCGGCGGCCGCGCATCACGTGACGCTGATTTTTGGAACCGTGTTATTCGCTGGTCCGGTGCTTTGGATCGCGTGTATGGACGCTCGTGACGGGCGCGCCAGAGGCTCACTGGGCGGAGTTATCGGGCGTGCTGTTGCGTTCGCCGTACTCGTCGGAGTCGGAGTCGGGATCGTACTGGCTCCTTATTGGCTGACGCTGATTCAGCATCCGATTCATCAAATCCCGATTCCGCATGACAGCCGATCGAACTTTTTGCTGAATTCGATTACCGCTGTCAACTACTTTGTGATCCCTTACGGCGCGCTCATCCTGGCACTCCCATTCATCATTTACCAGGGTGCGTCGGTTCGACGGCTGCGCCCGTTGCTGATCGGTTTCTGGGTCACAGCGATTTTTGGACTCGGCGGGACTACGCCCTTACCGAAATGGGTCTTAGGTCGTGCATTCGAGATTCTAACTTTCGAGCGATTTACCTTCTGGGCAACGCTTCTGGCTATGCCGATCGTTGGACTGCTTGCGATTGAGTTTGTGGATCGTTTTCGTGAGAAGGGCGCTGCAGTTCTTTCGATCGCAGCAGTAGCTACGATCGGGGCTGCTCTTGCTTGGCTGACAGCCAACCCCTATCGATCGTCCGGCTTCGCAAATGTCGACCCCGTCATTGGATTTCTAAACCGCGATGGTCATGATTCTTATCGTTACCTAACGTTGGGATTCGGCAGTGAACTTGCGAAAGTCTCGACCTACACGGACGCCAGCAGTGTGGATGGTGACTACAACTCCGCGCGCCTGCTGCCGGAGATGACTCATTACGGCTCCGCGCAACTCACTAATTCTAAGTTCTATGGATCGGCAGGTATGGCCTCTTTGCGAGCGATGCTGGAGCACGCAAATCGTTACGGGCTGAAATACATTTTTGTTCACGATCCTTATTACGAGCCGCTTCTGACTTTTGTGGGCTGGCGGAAGATTGAAACGTTCGACAGTGGCGAAATCACTGCCTGGTCAAAGGACGATGTCCCTCCGGCACATAGGATCCAGTCCGATGCGGTTCCTCCTGCATGGATGGGTCTCGTCTGGGGAACACTCCCGATCGGGGTAAGTGTGTTCGCAATGTTTCTGGTTCTATTTCTTCCAACCAGGCAGCATTTGCGGAAAACGGTTGAGCCTGAGGTTCCTCTTGAAGAACATGAGAGACACTACGTCGCTTAAGGATGATAAATGAAACGTGCGCTGCCGATCGTTATGGTCATCGTGGTTGTGACCGCGCTGTTGATTATCCTGGGATTGACCACCGGCGGTTCAACCGGAACCGTGGGCATCGCTGCGGGAAGTGCTTTGCCGGGGTTTACTCCCAACGCGTCAACACCCGAACAGGCCCTGAACAACTTTCTTCTCGATGTGCGACGACGAGACTGGGATCGCGCTTTTGCCAGCATCGAGAGAACGAGCGATACCCTGAATGAACAAGCATTCATTCAAGAGTGGATCGGTTCGAACGGCGGTCTACGATCTTTCTCGAGCCTGGAAGGTTTCGAAACCCGGCCGCTTCACGCCACAGATTCGGATGCACAAATGCGGGTCCATCTTCACTGGACTACGCCGGTTGGTCCAGTTCAGGATGTTCGCGATTTTCAACTCGCCCGCCGAGGCGAAGGTTGGAAGGTTGTTTGGGACGAGAACCCCAAGCCAAACGTGCCGGCTCAGATCGTGCCCGTGAACTATCTGCGGTGGGACCTGGTAACAGGAAATTCTAGCGATGAATGGGGATCCCGCAATGTGGATGCCCCTCATGTACGAATTGTGTCGATGAACGCGATTGATTCAGCGGAGGGCGCGGTAGTGATGGGCGAGGTCGTGAATGAAGATACGATTCCGGCGTTTGTCAATGTGAACGCCATCCTCCTTGATGGTTCCGGTGGAACCATCGATGAAGAGAGCAGCTTTGACAAGATTTTGCACGTCCTTCTTCCCAAGCAAGTAACGCCCTATCGCATAGATTTCCCGCGCATCAGCCTTAGTAAGGTCAAGAACGTACGGATGGACATCAAAGCCACGCTGGTGCCTGCTTCTTCGGACCCGGTGATCGGAGTCATGAACCAGAAGATTGACACAGATGCACAAGGCCATCCCTCGCTGCATGGCGAACTCCTCAATCAAAGCGGAGAAACGGTCAACATTCCGCATGTGATTGCAAGTTTCTATGACAACAACGGCAAGGTCGTTTGGGTCTCGGACGGATATGTTGAGAAAGCGCTGCTGCCGCAAGCGACGGAGGCATTTGCGCTTGAGATTCCCCAATCTGTGGCAGGAAAGGTCCAGAACTTTCATGTCGTGGTCAATCAATATACTTTGCAGCGATCGTAGGCCAATACAGTGGGGAGCAGGAATTTCTGTCTTACTCGTCGGCCTCGTAACGCTCACGTTCGCGCAGGATGTAAGCTTACGCCCGCCCGCCTCCGCCATTGCAGGGAATCCGGCTGCCGTTGGGACCGATGGCAGCGGTTCGGCAACTCTCTATCTCGTGGGCCCGTCGATCACCCTCAAACGCAATGTAGAGTTGGGGCAGTCGATTTCTCTTTCCGCGAAAGAACTGCAAACGTCTGGCCGCTATATTGCGATTGTTTGTGCGAGCAGATGCAACAGCGTCAGCTTTTTTGTCGTCCCCGCAAAACCTGTGAGCCTGACATTTCTTGTTCACCCATCGCGTGCGCCGGTTGCACAGAACGATGCAGTCAGTGGTGTAGCAATTGCGTTCGACGAGTTTCACAATCTCGCCCTGACGTCAGTGCCGGTACAGTTCCAGCTAACCATAAAGAGTTCTGCTCCCATGTCGCGAAACGCCGAAACACATGACGGCATTGCGTGGTTCCGCTCCAGTTCGGGGAAGTCTGCGGGGCCGTTACAGGTAACGGCATCCATCGGCGGTGACGTCAGCACCAGAAGGGTAGTTCAGCAGGTGGCTTCCGATCCCTGCAATCTGCGCATTAAAGGAGAAAGGACAGCCAAAGGCATCGTCGTCGAAACCGAGCCTGTGCGCGACTGCTCGGGGAATCCAGTGCCCGACGGAACGCTCGTGACTTTCACTGCAAAAGGCGGGAATGAGACGAGTTCCGTAGACGCGCCGGTGAAGCAAGATGTCGCTCGCGCAACCATCCTGGCGAAAGGCCCTGTCGTGATCTCTGCGGCGTCCGGCGTCGCCATGGGAAATGAGGTGCGAGTTGGGGGAGGAGACTAGTTCCATGTTGCAAGCTCTGCCGCCGAGAGTGCTGCCGATTATTCCGTCGGGGATACGTAGGAGGACTGTGGCAATTGCTGCATCGTTTCTCTTGATGCTTTCAAACTCAGTCTTTGCCGCCGATTCAGCGCCTCAAGTAACTCTCTCCGTAGCAAAAGCTGGTCCTCGCGAAGTAGAGGCCCTAACGCAACGCAGCATCGTTCGCGATTACAAATTCGCTTGGGCTAACCTTGACCTGGCGCTGCAATCGAATTCGACAGCGCCTCTCACCGGACTACTCGTTGGTCCGGCCGCAGCTTGGCTGAATGACGCAGTAACCAGCCAGAGACGAAACGGCATCAGTCGCAGGTATTCGAACCAGGTGCACAAGCTCGACGCCGTCTTCTACGCTCCAGAAGGGGATGTGATCGAACTACACGATACGGCTGAGTATGATCTCGAAGTACTCGACGGGAGCAGGAGCATTCACACCGAGCATGCAATCGCACGCTACATCGTCCTGATGACGCCCGGTGCCGATCGCTGGGTTATTCGCCAACTGCAGTCCGTTCCGCAGTTTGAGTAGAAGTTAAGGGCCAACCGCCAATCCTGCAAGAGCATCAAAATTCGGTCGAGCGGTGACTCATAATGGAGTTCTATCTTGTCGAAACGGTTATTGGCTGTTGCGATTGTATGTTTTATGGTGGGCACAGGATGCACCACTCCGGGCATACAGCGCGCCTTACGACAGAATCCTCAGGCTCCTAACTCTTGGCCAAAACTTCTTTCGGTGTACATGCCGTGGTTTGGCGATCGTGTACACATCGACGTCGGATATGCCAGTTATGATCCGTCTGTCTTGAGACACCAGATTCAACAGGCGAAGCATATGGGGATCTCCGCGTTCGTCGTGGATTGGTACGGGATGAGCCGACCGTTTTCGGATCACAATTTCGCCCTGCTACAAGAAGCCGCGGACGAGAATCATTTTCAGGTCGCTCTTTTGTACAACGAACCCGAGGACGACCAAGCGCAAGCGACCGACGCCGCAATATCGGCATTCGATGAAGCCTATAACTCGTACATCAGCCCCGCGGCCCAACATCGGGGAGCTTATCTAACGTTCAACGGCCACCCCATGATTTTCATTTTCCCTAAGCAAGGGCACGTCGATTGGAACCGTGTGGTCGAACACTGCCAGTCGTGGGATGCGCCGCCCATTCTGATTTACAAAGACGAACCGCCCGCGCAGTACTCCGCGGCTTTTCAAGGAATGTATGCATGGGTACAACCGGGCCAAAAAGGCTGGACTTCTGATGGCAGCAATTGGGGTGAACAGTACCTCGATGATTTCTACAAGAACATGCGTAACAAGCATTCCGACAAAATCGTAGTAGGTGCGGCATGGCCTGGCTTCAACGATTCAGCAGCAAAATGGGGATTGAACCGCCATATGGACAGCCGGTGCGGACAGACCTTCGAAGATACCCTTCAGCTGTATACGCATTATTTCGATTCGTCTCACCCGTTGCCTTTCGTAATGATCGAAACCTGGAACGATTACGAAGAAGGTACCGCTGTTGAGCGGTTGAATTTTGCGAGATGCAATTCCCCGACGCAAGGAGTCGCAGCCTCCAAGTAATTGGCCCGCCAACTGGAAACCGCCTGTCCTGCATCCAACGCCTCGGCTGTTCACCCCACAGCGAGGGAGCTATTTTTCAATGGAGTCTATAGCCGAACCACAGACACATTTTGAGTTCCTGTCCGAACTCTTACTCTCCGTGCCACGCTTTTCGGAAGCAGGTCGAAAGACATTTGAGCCCGAGCTGGCTTTGCGCCCTTCGAATAAGCTAGCTGACGTTGCCAGCCATCTTGGTGCCCAGAATTTGGAAGCACTTAGGCCATTGGCGACTAGCAATCACGTTATTGTCCGTGCCTTTAGGCAGCTCAGGCCAACGCTCGCGGCCCGAGGGAACCACGATGCCGCTCAATGTGCAGGTTCTGCTTTACAGGCGGAACGTCTTCGGATCGAACATGCACTCCAGTATCTCCACACCATTTGCGCTGTTCTCGATCAGAATGGATGCCCAGTAGCAGTTATCAAATCCTTAGATCACTGGCCAGATCTCGGAAGCGATCTAGATCTCTACACTGATGCTGAGGCGTCGAAGATTGTACAGGTGATGAGCTCGCAGTTTGGCGCCAAGCTGGCGGAGCGCAGTTGGGGAGACCGTCTGGCAAATAAGTGGAACTTCATTGTTCCCGGGCTGCCCGAAATGGTCGAAGTTCATGTGGGGCGACTGGGACAAACCGGTGAACAGACCGCCTTCCCACAATTTCTCTTGCCGCGCACGAGATTGATCACGATTGAGGGTAGGAGTTTTCGGGTGCTTGCTCCTGAAGATCGTATCGTCATCAGCACTCTGCAGCGGATGTATCGCCATTTCTATATTCGTCTGTGTGACATCGTCGATAATGCCCGACTCTTGGATTCCGGTGAGGTAGATTTCGATTGTTTATACACGATTGGTCATGCAAGCGGCCTGTGGCATGGCATCGCGACATACTTGGTGGTCATCTCCCAGTACGTCGAGAGATATCGAGGACAAGGCCTGCCGCTTCCCTCTCTTGTGACCGACTCGGCCAAATTCGGTGCCACGCCAGTTCGTTTCCGCAAAGATTTCCTGCGAGTTCCGATTCTCCCGCACTCCTTAAACCTCTACGCCGGCGAGTTGAAGACGCTCCTATTCAGGGGACAACTTCGAAACAGCCTACGCTTGAGCCTTTTGCCTGGATTAGCAACGGCAGCTGCTTTGGAGATGAAAATCACCGGGAGCGACAAGGGCATTTGGTAGCTCTGCGATCAAGCTATGATTGTCTGGTTTCTAAGGGTTTCGCGGGATGGGATTACTCATTTCTGTTACCTAAGCTTCTTAGAGCTATCGAATCACGGTTGTGCCTGGGTTGACGGGTTAGCTTCATAAGCCGGAAGCGAACTGCAGTGGTTTTCCTCCAGGTATTCTCAAAGATTAAGCACTTCCTCCCGGAATTCGGTGGCGGCATCTCGAAGGGGAGGCATAGGGATGATTCGGATCTTGCTGGTGGATGATAACCCGGCGGTCCGGCGTTACTTACGCGCTGTACTAGAGCAGCAGCAAGACTGGAAAGTAGCGGGTGAGGCTCGTACCGGAGCGGAAGCGCTGCATGAGGTTCTGCAGTCGCCACCCGACCTAATTGTATTGGACTACCGCATGCCCGATCTGAACGGCATTGAGGTGGCTCGCCAGATCTCGGAAATGTTCCCGAGGATTCCTATGCTTATGGTCACGCTGCATCTTTCGCGGCAGTTGGCAGATGCCGCCAGGCAGGCTGGCGTACGCGGGGCGTGCGCCAAGCAAGACATTGGGTCTGTCGTGGAAGCGATTGATATTTTATTGCACGACAACACCTATTTCCCGGTAATTCCAGTATCACAAAGCCTTTAACCGGGTTTTCAACGAGATTGTCTGGGCAAAGACCCGGCGAAATACAGAATTCCCTGTATTGGAGGTCGTCTTTCTGAAAGTTAGCCTCACCTTTGGGCTTACAGCGCTTCCCTAACTGTGGGCTTGTAGCGCGTATACGTGCGGTTATTGGTCAGGCTGTCACATCCGTTCGGGTAAAATGTGGCGAATCGTCTGGTCGGTCTCCTCCAAGGAACTGAAACGGAATGACAATTCGCATACTTGTGGTTGACGATCACCCTATTGTAAGGCAGGGTCTGAAGACTCTCTTGGAAGGTCATTCGGGCTGGCAGGTGATCGGCGAAGCATCGGATGGGGCAGAAGCGCTCGAGAAAGCTAAGAATCTAAGCCCTGACGTCATGGTTTTGGATGTCACAATGCCGCGGATGAACGGTCTGGAAGCCTGCCGCTTGCTACGGCGTCAGTCTCCTGAGCTCGAGATTTTGTTCGTTACACAGCATGACTCGCCGCAAATGATGCGGGAGGCTCTGGAAGCGGGAGCACGGGGCTATGTTGTGAAGTCCAACGCGGCCCGTGATTTACTTGCCGCCGTGGAAGCAGTCAGCCAACACAGGGTGTTCACGGCTCTGAACGAGCGCAGCTTTCCGCAATTGACTTAAGTCGGTGATGAGTTGAACTCTAATCTCCGTTCTGGGAGGGGCTGTATATGAAACTGAGAATCTTGTTAGCAGACGATCACGAAATTGTCCGCCGTGGATTGCGTGCTCTTTTGGAGAAACATGAAGGATGGGAAGTATGTGGCGAGGCGAGTGATGGCCGCGAAGCGGTGGAGAAGGCACTCCAGTTGCATCCTGACGTCGTCATCGTCGACATTGGCATGCCCAATCTGAACGGCCTCGATACGACTCGGCAACTCTTGCAGCACGATCCACACTTCAAAGTCATTGTGTTGACGATCACTGATTCCGATCAGGTGATCCGCGAAGCACTCGACGCCGGCGCTCGTGGCTTTGTGTTGAAGTCCGACGCCGCACGCGATCTCGTATCTGCCGTCGAGGCACTTCAGAACAAGAGGATGTTCTTCACCCCGCGCGTAAACGATTTGGTGCTAGCTGGTTTCCTGGAAAAAGGGCAGACCGTTTCTCGCAATGAAGCCCCGAAACTCCCCACGCTTACGGCTCGCGAGCGCGAGATCACTCAGTTGCTTGCAGAAGGAAACAGCTCAAAGGAAGTCGCATCTCTTCTGAACCTGAGCACAAAAACTGTCGAAACCCACCGCAGCAACATCATGCGGAAGTTAAGTTTCCATTCCATCCGTGACTTGGTGGTGTACGCGATTAAGAACAATCTAATCCAGATTGAGCTGCCGCCGCCGCCGAAAACACCTGCGGGTCCGACGGCGGCGTAGGGTTTCATCAGGCCCGCTTCATCTCATCGACTCTCCTGGATAGTAGCCATTACGCGTGCGCACGGTCAGCCGTGTGTGTGCTGGTCCCTTCGCATCGACCTGAATCTGCTGATATCCAGTTCCGATATTCGGACCGGGATTATAGGTCAGAGTGTACTGGCTCCGAATGTCGCGCGCGATTTCTCGGGTAATTTCGTCTACTTCATCGAGATTGCTTGGGAAGAACGCAACACCACCCGTACTTTGAGCCAGACCTTCCAGAGCCTGCCGTCCGGATCGATTCATGCCTTGGTCGGTTAAGCCGATCGCATAGAGCGTTGCACCCCTACTCGACTGCAGTTTCCGCATCGCATCCTGCAGTGTCTCACGGCTCATGTTGTCTTGGCCGTCTGTTATCACTAGCAGGACCTTCTTATTCAGACTCGGGTTATTCTTGAGGTGAACGTTCGAAGCCACTACAGCGTCGTAAAGCGCAGTGCTTCCTCGGCTTGAAACCTGATGTAATGCTGTTTGGAGTAAATTGACATCGGAAGTGAAATCCTGGTCAAGATAGGGAGTCTGACCAAAGTTCACCACAAAAACCTTATCCTGAGAGTTGCTGGCGCGCACCAAGTTCAGCACCGCCTGGTCTACCTTTTGTCGCTTATCCCGCATCGAACCGGAGTTATCGATGACGATTCCGAGTGCCACTGCTACGTCTTCACGGCGGAATGACGTGATCGCTTCGGGCTGACCGTTCTGATAGACCGTGAACGCACCGCGCTCGAGAGAAGTGATCAGGCGCCCGCTTTCATCCGCGACAGTTGCGTGTAGCACAACTTCCTGTACCTGTTTCTTGAAGACGAAACGCCCTTGGTCTTCTCCGCTCTCTGCTGTGATCGACTGCCCGGCTTGATCGCCGGACGACTGCTGCGCTGGTGTCTCGGGCGCCTGGACGGACGGTGGCGGGGTCGAGGTCCGAGGCGGCAGCCCCATCGGATTATCGGGTTCTTGTGCGATCGCGGCTCCGCACGAGATCGCGACAACGATTCCCGCCGGAATAATCCTGGCTAGCAAGCGGAGAATGATTCCCTTGCCAAGAAACATGAAGACCTCCCGTGCAGCTTTCAGATGCGAAAAACGGCTTTTGTGTCAAGGATGCTTTTCACTTCAAACGCTCAGCGTGGGTTCTCGGCTGACGTCTGATCCTTGAGGAGCCCGGCATTACTTAAGGTAATCCCCCTAGTCGCTAAACAGCGCCAATTCGCGCGCGAAAATGGGTTACTGCAAAACTTACATAGATTAAATTGCGTAGTTGGATCTAAACAATGTTAATCCAGCGACATACAGGTTTGGCACGATGTGTGCTCGTGAACGGTTGGGATTTGAGAAGCCAAGGCCAAACAAGATGGAACCGAAGAAGTACCCCGGTTACTCCTATTGAATTTGGGTGTGCGTGCGTTGGAGGGTAAGAATGCTTCGGATTCTTATTGCAGACGATCATGAGGTAGCGCGGGGAGGTATTCGGGCATTGCTCGAAAACCATCCCGGATGGGAAGTATGTGGGGAAGCGAAGGACGGGCGCGAAGCTGTCGAATTAGCAGCCGTCTCGAAACCTGACGTTGTACTTCTGGATATCGGGATGCCCAATCTCAACGGCTTGGAAGCTGCCCGTCAGATTTCTGCGACATCCCCTACGGTTGCGATCTTGATCCTGACCATGCACGATTCTGACAACATGGTTCGAGAAGTGTTGCGCGCCGGAGCGAGGGGTTTCTTGCTGAAGTCTGATGCAGGACGAGACCTCGTCTCTGCTGTCGAGGCCATGCAGCGCCAACGAACGTTCTTCACCACCCGCGTTAGCCAGATGGTCCTAAATGGATTTCTGGACCGTGATAATGGAGGTCAAAACACGGAACTAGACTCCTTGGCGTCTGGTGATTTGCTGACTTCGCGCGAGCGCGAAGTAATTCAATTGCTTGCCGAGGGTCGCACGAGCAAAGAAGTTGCGGTCACCCTCAACCTCAGCGTTAAGACGGCAGAGACACACCGCACGAACCTGATGCGCAAGTTGGGATTGCACTCCGTTGCTGATTTGACGCGTTATGCCGTACGCAATGGGATCGTCCAGGTTTTTTAGCTGATTCAGGGTAGTAGAGGTAAAGCTGCGTTCTTTGCTCCGATACCGGGAACACTGGATAGACTTGGTCCGTATGCGGCTATAGAAAAGATCCTAGATTTGTAGTTCGATATTCGCGTTCAATCGGCCACATTGAACGGCGAATCACGCGCCAGTCGTAATAACAGCTTCGTCTTTCGAGAGTGTGAGTATGGTTCGATCGACGAACATCCTTATCGTGCTCGTACTCGCATACGGGACGCTTGGGTTAGGGCAAGATCTGCAGGGTGGCTCTCAAGTACCTGAGGATGCCCTGACGACGCGGCAACTCATCGC
>Ga0209060_10003078_pt1 | contig 14463 bp, 23 predicted proteins | sample Coa_R1_8_FD_187155 | JGI IMG/M metagenome (GOLD analysis project Ga0209060, IMG submission 187155) | Surface soil microbial communities from Centralia Pennsylvania, which are recovering from an underground coalmine fire - Coalmine... | ecosystem: Environmental > Terrestrial > Soil >...
CAAGACGGGATCGATTACGCCGCACACCAAGTTCAAGGCGGAAGTCTACATCCTGACCAAGGAAGAGGGCGGGCGGCACACGCCGTTCTTCAAGGGCTACCGTCCGCAGTTCTATTTGCGTACCACGGACGTGACGGGCGTGGCGGAGTTGCCGGCGGGCACGGAGATGGTGATGCCGGGCGATAACGTGAGCCTGGTGATTGAGCTGATCACGCCGGTGGCCATGGAAAAGGGCTTGCGCTTCGCGATTCGTGAAGGCGGCCACACGGTAGGCGCAGGAACCATTGCGGAGATCGTGCAGTAAGAGCTGTCAGCTCTCAGCTCAGGATGACAAGTGAAAAGCAAAGCGGCTTGCTGCTTGCCGCCAGATCTTTCCTCCTGGAGAAGCCGGGAGGGGTTAGCGAGATGAAACAGTGATTGGAAAAGAGAGAATTCGCATCCGGTTGAAGGCTTACGACTATCGCGTACTCGATCAGTCGACCGGAGAAATTGTGGACACGGCCAAGCGCACCGGCGCGCAGATTGCCGGGCCGATTCCGCTGCCCACCATGAAGAACAAATACACGGTGCTGCGTTCGCCGCACGTGGACAAGAAATCGCGCGAGCAATTCGAAATCCGCACGCACAAGCGCCTGCTCGACATTCTCGAGCCGACGCAGCAGACGGTGGATGCGCTGATGAAGCTCGATTTGCCGGCGGGTGTGGACGTGGAAATCAAGGCGTTCGGCAAAGAACATAAGTAAGCTTTTGGCTCCTGGCCTTTAGCTAAGACCTCCCAGCCAATAGGCGCCAAGACGCGACCCAAGCTGGACGGAGAAGGAAATGGCAACGAGAGTCACCGGAATTCTGGGCAAAAAAGTCGGCATGACGCAGTTGTTCGACTCGAAGGGCGATGTGCGCCCCGTGACGGTGCTGCAGGCCGGCCCGTGCGTGATTACACAGCATAAGTCGGCGACCAAAGACGGTTACGAGGCGGCGCAGATCGGCCTGGTCGAACTGATGAAGCAATCGAAGCTGACCAAGCCCGCCCAGGGACATCTGGGCAAGCACAATTTGCCGCCGGTGAAATTCATGCGCGAGGTCGCACTCGAAAGCGATGGCGATGGCGACGGAGCCGTGAAGGTCGGCGATCGCGTGCTGGTTGAGATTTTCGAAGGCGAAAAGTTTGTCGATATCGTCGGAACCAGCAAGGGTCGAGGTTTTCAGGGTGTCGTGAAGCGGCATCATTTCGGCGGTGGACCCAAATCGCATGGTTCGATGTTTCAGATTACCGGGTCGATCGGCTCCTCGGCGTTTCCATCGCGCGTGTTCAAAGGCATGCGCATGTCGGGACATATGGGGCATGAGCGCGTGACCGTGCGCAACCTGCGAGTGCTGGGCGTGGATAAGGACGAGAATCTGCTGGTGGTGGAAGGCAGCGTGCCCGGACCGCAGGGCGGCTACATCATTATTTTGAAGGCAAAGAAGCCGCCAAGAGAGCGTCGCGGATTTGCCGGATCGGCGACGGTCGACCCGTTGAAGGCGGCCAAGCGAGCAGCTAAGAAAGCATAGTGTGGGGCGGACGCTCCTGTCCGCCAAAAAGTAGCGGGCAAAAGTGCCCGCTCCACATGGGCAAAGACGAGAAGCAATATGGCAACTATCGATATTCACAATCTGAGTGGCGAGAAGGTCGGAAGCCTGGACCTGGCTGACGAGATTTTCGGCGCCGTGAACGAAGACCTGCTCTGGGAAGCGGTAAAGCACTACCGCGCCGGGCAGCATCGCGGCACGCACGCGACCAAGGCCCGCTGGCAAGTTTCCGGATCGGGCAAGAAGCTGTGGAAGCAGAAAGGCACGGGGCGCGCTCGCATCGGCTCGATCCGTTCGCCTCTGTGGCGGCACGGCGGGACGGTGCACGGCCCGGTTCCCCGGTCCTACGACTACGCATTTCCGCGCAAAAAGCTTCTGGGCGCACTGCGCTCCGCGCTGGCAGCCAAGTTTGCCGACGGCAAGTTGATCGTGGTCAACGCCTTCGAGCTGAAAGAAGCCAAGACGAAAGAGTTTCGCAAAGCTTTGGACGCGTTAAAGGTCGATTCGACCGTTCTGATCGTGGATGCTGCCAAGGCGGCGAACCGCAATCTGGAATTGAGTTCGCGCAACATTGCCGGCCTGGAGTTGATCGCGGGCAACGATGTGCATCCCTATCACCTGTTGCGTTACGACCGCGTGATCTTCTCGCATCCGGCGATTGAGAAGCTGCTGGCTTCGCTGCACAATTCGCTGCCGAAAAAGCTGCGCAAATCTTCGCCCGATGAGGGCACGAAAAAGGCTTCGGCGGCTCCTCGGCGACGCGCGCGCCACGAAAAAGCGGCGGAGGTTGCCTAAGCCATGAAGAGCGCATATCAGATCATTCGCCGGCCGGTGATTACGGAAAAGGGTTTAGCCATCAAGGAAAACCAGAACACGCTGGTGTTCCAGGTTGCCCCAAAAGCCACCAAGACCGAGATCAAGCACGCGGTGCAGGCGATTTTCAAAGTCAAGGTTTATTCGGTGCGCACGGCCACGTATCCGGGCAAGGAGCGCCGGCGCGGCAAGTTTGCCGGATATCGCCCGGATTGGAAGAAGGCGTACGTGCGGTTGCGCGCTGGTGAAAAGATGCCGGAGTACGCGCAGAACCTGTAGGACCCAGCTATCAGCCGTCGGCTAGCAGTAAAAGCGACGGCAGTTACGCTGAGAGCTGATGGCTGAAAGCTGAGAGCTGAAGACATGCCGATCAAAACATACCGACCGACGACGCAGACGTTGCGCTATCGCACGACGCTCGTCAACGACGACATCACCACGCGGCATCCGCATAAGCCGCTGGTGGAACCCAAAAAGCGCACCGGCGGGCGGCGAAACTCCGGCGATACGACCATGCGCTTCATTGGCGGTGGCCACAAAAAGAAGCTGCGCATCATCGATTTCAAGCGCGACAAGACCGGCATTCCTGCGACCGTGGCTACCATCGAGTACGATCCCAACCGGTCAGCGCGCATCGCGCTGCTGGCGTATGCCGACGGCGAGAAGCGCTACATCCTGCAGCCTGAGGGCTTGAAGGTTGGGCAAAAGGTGGTGAGCGGTCCCGAGGCCGACATTTTGGTGGGGAATGCGTTGCCCTTGCGCAACATCCCGCCCGGCACCTCGATTCACAACCTGGAATTGAAGCCCGGCAAGGGCGCGCAGATGGTGCGCTCGGCGGGCGGAGCGGCGCAGTTGGTGGCAAAAGAGTCCGATTACGCGCTGGTCAAGTTGCCTTCGGGCGAAACCCGCAAGATTTCGCAGGATTGCATGGCGACGATCGGGCAGGTAGGGAACCTCGACCACGAGAATGTGACCATCGGCAAGGCGGGGCGTTCGCGCTGGCTGGGATGGCGCCCGCACAACCGCGGCGTATCGATGAACCCGGTGGATCATCCCCATGGTGGCGGCGAAGGCAAAACTTCTGGCGGACGGCATCCGGTAACGCCTTGGGGCCAGCCCACCCGCGGTTACAAAACGCGCAACAACAAGCGCACGGATAAGTTCATTGTGAGCCGGAGAAGCAAGTAACCGTTGCCGGGAAACGGCGACTGAGAACTGGGATTTAAATTTATGGCGCGTTCAACGAAAAAAGGCGCATTCGTGGATCAATACCTGATGTCGCGGGTGGAAGCCATGAACTCGCGCAACGAGAAGAAAGTGCTGCGCACCTGGTCGCGGCGTTCGACGGTGGTCCCGGAAATGGTGGGGCACACCATCGCCGTGCACAACGGAAAGAAGTTCATCCCCGTGTATCTCACCGAAAACATGGTGGGACACAAGCTGGGCGAGTTCAGCTTCACGCGCAATTTCAAGGGCCACTCCATGAAGGCGGCCACCGAAGTTGCAGCGAAGCCGGCAGGCATTCCGGGCGGCCCGGGAGCGATTTCATCGGCACCGGCGGCAGCCGCGCCCGCGCCCAAGAGTTAATTGCGTTTTCCAGCTCCCTGCCGGGAGCTGGCAGCTAGGAGCTGGTGGCAATATGGAATTTCGAGCGGAAATGCGTTACTTGCGAGTGTCGCCGCAGAAGGCGCGCCTGGTGCTGGATTTGATCAAGGGCCGCCGGGTCGAGGACGCGCGCAATACGCTTTTGTACACCAAGAAGCGCGTGGCTTCGCATATCGGGAAGCTGTTGCAGTCGGCGCTGGATAATGCCAACTTCCTGAGCGCCGAGAAGAATCTCGATGTGGAGCTCGACAATCTGTACGTGAAGAGCGCGATCGCCAACGACGGCCCGCGCATGAAGCGGATTCGTCCGGCGCCGCAGGGCCGCGCCTACCGCTATCAGCGCAGGATCGCGCACATTCAGTTGGTGCTGGCCGAGCGGGGCAATGGCGCGGCGCGTCAGCATAGCGCGACGCCAGGCGCGACGGCTCCGGCGAAGCGGCGGGCTCCGGCAGCGAAAAAGTCAGCTGCTGGCAAGTCCACCGGCAAGAAGAAAGCGGCGAAGTAGTTTCGATTTTGGTGGTTATGCGGTCAGGAGAATCGGATGGGACAAAAAGTTCATCCTTATGGGTTTCGCCTCGGCTATACCAAGCCGTGGAAGTCGCGGTGGTTTGTCGAGCGCGACTACGACAAGCTGTTGCTTGAAGACGTCAAGCTGAAGAATGAGCTGCGCGAAAAGCTGAAGTCGGCCGGGGTCAGCGCTATCGAAATCGAGCGCCCGGGCAACAAGCTGCGCATCATCATCAAGACGGCGCGGCCGGGCATTATCATCGGGCGCAAGGGCGCGGAAATCGACAAGCTGAAGGGCGAGCTGCAGAAACGCACCTCGCGCGAAGTGTTCGTCGACATCCAGGAAGTGCACAAGCCTGAGCTCGATGCGCAGCTGGTGTCGGAGGCGATCGCGCTGCAATTGGAGAAGCGCGTGGGATTCCGGCGCGCCATGCGCAAAGCCGTCGATTCCGCGTTGCGCTTCGGCTGCAAGGGCATCAAGGTTCGCGTCAGCGGGCGATTGAACGGCAACGAAATCGCGCGTTCCGAGTGGTACCTGCAGGGGCGCTTGCCGCTGCACACGCTGCGCGCCGACATCGAATACGGATTCTCGGAAGCGCGCACTACTTACGGCGTCATTGGCGTGAAGTGCTGGGTGTACAAGGGCGAGATCCTGCCCGCGAAAAAGCGCGAGCAGCAAACGGGAGTAGGAGCGTTTTAACTGGCGGTCAGCTCTCAGCCATCAGCCGTCGGTAAGACGAGCGATGGACTGAAAGCTGACGGCTGAAGGCTGAGAGCTGACTTATGTTGATGCCCAAAAAAGTGAAGTACCGCAAGCAGCAGCGCGGGCGCATGCGCGGCAAAGCATGGCGAGGGTCGACCCTGGCATTTGGCGACTTCGGCCTGAAGGTGCTCGAACCGGGATGGGTGACCGATCGCCAGATTGAAGCCAGCCGCGTGGCCATGACGCGCTTCATCAAGCGCGGCGGCAAGATCTGGATTCGGCTCTTCCCCGACAAGCCAGTGACCAAAAAGCCGGCCGAAACCCGTATGGGCAAAGGCAAAGGAGCGCCGGATCATTGGGTTGCGGTGGTGCGCCCGGGCAAGATCCTGTTTGAGATGGAAGGCGTGACCGCGGCCGAAGCTGGAGAGGCCATGCGGCTGGCGTCGCATAAGCTGCCGCTGCGCACAACGTTCGTCAAGCGAGAGACGGCGCACTGAGGCCGCTGCAAGAGCCAAGAGCAAAGAAGCTGAGACTTTTTATGAAGGCAGAAAAAATCCGAAACTTGACTGACGCCGAACTGCAGCACCAGGGGCAGGATCTGGCGGACCAGTTGTTCAAGCTGAAGTTCCAGCTCAACATGGGCCAGACCGAGAGCCTGAAAAAGATTCGCGGCTTGCGCAAAGACATTGCGCGGGTCAAAACCATTCTGGGCGAGCGCCAGCGCGCCGCCGCAACGGAGAAACGCTGATGGCGGATACCGCAAAATCGGCAACCCCTGCCGCCGCGCGCGAGCAGGGACGGCGCAAGGAAGTCGTGGGCGAAGTGGTCTCGAACCGCATGGCCAAGACCATCGTGGTGCAGGTGACGCGCAAGAAGGCGCACCCGTTCTACGGCCGGGTGATTGCCCGCAACAAGAAGTTCTACGCGCACGACGAGAAGAATGAAGCGCACGTTGGCGATGTAGTGCGGCTCGAAGAAACCCGGCCGCTGTCGAAGCTGAAGCGCTGGAAGCTGAAAGACATTGTTCGCAAAACGGCGCTCGTACCTGAGACCACGCTGGAGCGGGACGCGAGCTAGCGCCCGGCGGAACGAGGAGAAGGACCCATGGCAGTGATGATGAGAACCATGCTGGAGGTCGCCGACAATTCCGGCGCCCGCAAGCTGCAGATGATTCTGCCGCTCGGCGGCTCAACCGGATTGAATGCCGGCTTGGGCGACATAATCACTGCCGCCGTCAAGGAAGCCGCACCCGATGGGCAAGTGCAGAAGGGCAAAGTGGTGAAGGCGGTCATTGTGCGCACGCGCAAGGAGCATCGCCGCCGGGATGGCACCTACATCCGCTTCGATCAGAACGCAGCGGTGCTGATCAACGAAGCCGGCGAGCCGGTCGGCACGCGCGTGTTCGGCCCCGTGGCCCGCGAATTGCGCGAAAAGAAGTTTTTGAAGATTGTGTCCTTGGCGCCTGAGGTCATCTGATTTATGAGAACTGCCAGCACAGAACGCAAGCAAGTGGATATCCGCCGCAACGACACGGTGAAGGTCATCACCGGCCGGGACAAAGGCAAGGAAGGGCGCGTACTCCGCGTGTTTCCCAACGACAGCAAGCTGCTGGTCGAGCACGTGATGATGGTGAAAAAGCACGTGCGGCCAAACCCGCAGCGCAACATCAAGGGCGGCATTGCGGAGCAGGAAAGCCGCATTGCAATTTCGAACGTACAGTTGCTCTGCGCAACTTGCGGGCCGGTGCGCATCGGCCACGACATGCGAGGCGATCGTAAAGTGCGCGTGTGCAAAAAATGCGGAACCACGCTGGACAAGTAGCTGTTGGCTCTTAGCCACCGGCTTCAGCTGGTGGCGACAAGATGCAAACAGCGGTTGCGGATATTCGAGAGAAGGAAAGCTGGGAGCCAAGAGCTAAAGGCTAAGAGCTAAGAAATGGCAAAAGAAAAAAAACAAGCGAAAGAATCGGCGCAGGAGCAGAAAGCTCCCGAGCAGGCGCGGCATAGCGCCAAAGAGCGGCCGCGGCTGCGCGCGCGTTTCGACAAGGAAGTCGCGCCCGCGCTGCTGAAGGAACTGGAACTGTCCAACGCGATGGCCGTTCCCCGGCTGAACAAAATTGTCGTCAACATGGGCATGGGCGAGGCCACGCAAAACTCCAAGGTGCTCGATCCGGCGGTCAACGAACTCGCTCAGATTACTGGCCAGAAGCCGGTGGTGACCAAAGCCAAGAAGTCGATTGCCGCCTTCAAAGTGCGCGCCGGGCAATCCATCGGCGCCATGGTGACACTGCGGGGCGATCGCATGTACGAGTTCTTCGACCGCCTGGTCAACATCGTGCTGCCTCGAGTGCGCGATTTCAAAGGAGTTTCGACCCGGTCGTTCGACGGGCGTGGCAACTTCACTCTCGGACTTCACGATCAGCTGATTTTCCCCGAGATTTCCTACGAGAAGGTGGACAAGCTGAAGGGAATGAATGTCACGATCGTGACCACCGCGCAGAACGATAATCAGGCGCGAACGCTGTTGAAACATCTGGGTATGCCGTTCCGCGCCTAGCGGGCGGTTGAGAGATTGTGTGGTGGATGGAATGAAGCTGGAAGTCAGGAGCTAAGTTGGCAACTACAGCAAAACGAGTGAAGGACGGCGCGGAGAGCAAGGTCAAGCGGGTCAGAAAGCCGAAATTCTCCACGCGCAAGCACAACCGTTGCAAGATTTGCGGGCGGCCGCGCGCTTACCTGCGCAAGTTCGGCCTTTGCCGCTTGTGTTTCCGCGGGCTGGCGCTGCGCGGCGAAATTCCGGGCGTGTCGAAGTCGTCCTGGTAGACGAGGTGTCGTCGGGTCGCTGGGCGGTTCGCAAGCCGCGCGCGAGCAACAGCCGGCGACGGATGGATCAAGCTGCCGCAGGTTCTCCGCCAGACGCGGAGCGAACGGGTGGCAGGAGGAGAAGGAAACGATGAGGTTGACCGATCCGGTCGCAGATATGCTGACGAGGGTGCGCAACGCGCTGCAGGCGCGGCACCAGAAAGTGGACGTGCCGGCTTCCCGGCTGAAGCTCGAGATTGCCCGCATTTTGAAGGAAGAAGGCTACATCTCGAATTTCAAGGCCACCGAAGAAGAAGGGCATAAGGTCATCCGCATTTACCTGAAGTATGGCGCCCACAATGAGGCCGCCATTTCGAAGGCCGAGCGTGTGTCGCGGCCCGGGTGCAGGGTCTATGTGCGCCGCAGCGAGATTCCGCGCGTGCTCGGGGGAATGGGAATCAACATCCTGACCACGCCCCGCGGCGTGATGACCGGACGCCAGGCCCGCAAGGAAGGCGTCGGCGGCGAGTTGTTGTGCGAGATTTGGTAGTAGGCTTCGAGCTACGAGCCGCCGGCTACGAGCTCAGATCCTACGCGTGAGAACAGAGGGGCAGTTTGAAGTGGCTTTGAGCTCACAGCTCGAAGCTCGGAGCTCGTAGCGCTTATGTCACGAATTGGAAAAAAGCCGATCGCGATCCCCAAAGGGGTGACCGTCAAGATTGAAGGCAATGCGGTGCTGGTGCAGGGACCGAAGGGCAAGCTGGATACGCCTCTTCCCGCCGGTATCAAGATGGAACAAAAAGATGGCCATCTCCTGGCAGTGCGCGAGAACGATTCGCAGGCTGCGGTGCATGGCCTGGCGCGCGCCCTGGTGAACAACGCCGTCGAGGGCGTGACCAAGGGCTGGACGCGCGATCTGGAGATCGTCGGCATCGGCTATCGCGCCGAGATGAAGGGCAAGGCCATGGTCGTGTTCAATCTCGGCTATTCGCACCCGATCGAATATCCGCTGCCCACAGGCGTCGATGCGGCGGTCGACCCCAAGCAGACCAAGATCTCTCTGACCGGCATCGATCGCCAGCAGGTGGGACAGGTGGCGGCGGAGATGCGCGCGTTGCGTCCGCCCGATCCCTACAAAAATAAGGGTGTGCGCTATGCCGGCGAGAGATTGAAGAAGAAGGTAGGAAAGACGGGAGCGAAGTAAGCGGCGTTTTGCGGGCGTGAGGCGGAGCGGAAGCAACGCTGGGAGTCCGCAGCCGCTGTCCTAAGCAAAAGCATCTCCGTCGTCCGGCAGAGAAGGAACGAAGCATTATGCTGACAAAAATTTCCAAGAACGCAAAACGCGGACACGTTCACGATCGCATCCGCAAGAAGCTGCAGGGCACGGCGGACCGTCCGCGGCTGAACGTGTACCGCTCGTTGAATCACATCTACGTCCAGGTCATCGACGACTTGAACGGGAAGACGCTGGTCTCGGCCAGCACTGCCGAGGGAAAAAAGGAAGAGCGGCGCACCGGCGGAAACGTCGCAGCGGCCAAGGCGTTGGGCAAGTCGATCGCCGAGCGCGCGAAGGCCAAAGGTGTGAGCAAGGTTGTGTTTGACCGCGGCGGCTACATCTACCATGGCCGGGTGAAAGCCCTGGCCGACGCCGCGCGAGAAGCGGGTTTAAAGTTTTAGAAGCAACGGAGTCGGAAGCGAAAAATAAATGCCAACAGTCATCAAGAAGCTCGACCCAAATTCGTTTCAGTTGAAAGATCAGGTCGTCGCCATCAACCGCGTCACCAAGGTCGTCAAGGGCGGAAAGAACTTGTCGTTTGCGGCGCTGGTTGTCGTGGGTGATCCTTCGGCTGCCGTGGTCGGCCACGGCGCGGGAAAAGCCAAGGAAGTTCCGCAAGCCATTCGCAAGGCCATCGAGTCGGCCAAGAAGAACCTGATCAAGGTGAATCTGACCCAAAGCAGCATTCCTCACCTGGTGCTCGGCCGCTACGGCTCGGGCAAGGTGCTGCTCAAGCCGGCTCCCGAGGGAACCGGTGTCATCGCGGGCGGAGCAGTGCGCGCTGTCATGACTTCGGCCGGCGTGCAGAACGTGCTGACCAAGTCGATTGGCACGACGAACCCGCACAACGTGATTAAGGCGACGTTTGACGCGCTGCGGAATCTTAAGAGTCGCGAGGGAGTCGCTTCCTTGCGCGGCAAGACGGTACAGGAGTTGTAAGCCTGGCCAACCCTGGCGGGGGCCGAGCGGCGAGAAAGGATTTCCATCGCTGCCGATTCACGGAAGGCTACTGAGGAATTATGACGGCAAAGAAAACAGGTGGGAGCGGCGGAACGATTCAGCTCAAGTGGGTGCGTTCCGCAATCTGCTCGCCGGTAAAGCACAAAAAAGTGGTGAAGGGTTTGGGATTCACGCGCCTGAATCAGGTGATTGAGCGGCCCGACAATGGCGCGATTCGCGGCATGGTGGCCAAAGTCCCGCACCTGGTCGAGATCCTGCAGTAACGCGTCAGCCATCAGCTATCAGCGGTCAGTGAACCGCTCTGGCTGATCGGTGACGGCTGAAAGCTGAGAGCTGGTTATGAACTTATCCAATATTCACGCACCGAAGAAGTCGTCGGAGAAGCGCAAGCGCGTCGGCCGCGGCATGGGCTCGGGCATGGGCAAGACCTCCACCCGCGGACACAAAGGGCAGTGGTCGCGCAGCGGCGCTCGGCTGATCCGCGGTTTTGAAGGCGGCCAGATGCCGCTGCACCGCCGCATGCCGAAGCGGGGCTTCACCAATATCTTCCGCAAGGAGTTCAGCATCGTCAGCCTGGAGCGCCTGGCGTCGCTGGCCGACGAACTGAAAAATTCTCCCATCACTCCCGATGTCCTTCGCAAGGCAGGCGTGATCAAGACCAAGCATCCGGTAAAAATTCTCGGGGATGGCGAACTCAGTGTCGCCCTCACCGTGCATGCTCACAAGTTCTCCAAGTCGGCTCAGGAAAAAATCACAAAGGCGGGCGGCAAGGTCGAGGTCTTGGCCGTAAAGGCGGCGCAGTAATGTTTGAAAAGCTGGCCAACATCTTTCGTATTCCCGACCTGCGCAAGCGGGTTCTGTTCACGCTGGCGTTGCTGGCGGTCTACCGGCTGGGCGGCCACTTGCCCACCCCGGGCGTGAACTTCCTCAAACTGGAAGATGCGTTCCAGCACAATTCGGGATCGCTCCTCGGATTTGTCGATCTGTTCTCGGGCGGCAATCTCCGCCGCATGACCATCTTCGCCCTCGGCATCATGCCGTACATCACGGCATCGATTATTTTGCAGTTGTTGACCGTGGTGTACGAACCGCTCGCCAAGCTGCAAAAAGAAGGCGAGATGGGCCGCAAGAAGATTACGATGTGGACCCGCTATATCACTGTGATTTTGAGCGCGGTCCAATCGTTCGGCATCGCCATCGGCCTGGAGAAGATGGGCGACTTCGTTTTCCATCCCGGCTGGGGCTTCCGCTTCATGACCATGCTGACGCTCACCACCGGCAGCGCCTTCATCATGTGGCTGGGCGAGCAGATCACCGACCGCGGCATTGGCAACGGCATGTCGCTGCTGATTTTTGCCGGAATCGTCGTGGGCTTGCCCCGCGGCGTGCAGGATTTGTTTGATAAGGCGAAGAACGGCGCCTGGGGCGCCGTGACGCCGGTCCTCATGGTGCTGCTCATCGTCTTCATGGTCGCTGTCGTCGCCTTCATCGTGTATGTCGAGCGCAGCGAGCGCCGCATTCCCGTGCAATACGCCAAGCGCGTGGTGGGACGCAAGGTGATGGGTGGTCAATCGACTCACCTGCCGCTGCGCGTGAACGCCGGCGGCGTCATGCCGGTGATCTTCGCCTCCTCGATTCTTACGCTGCCGCAAACCATTGGGTACGGCGTGAAAACCAATCGTTATTTTGGTCCGCTGTTTGATGCCATCAAGTGGGGCGAGCCTCTCTACACGGTTTTGTATGCCGTGGGTATCATCTTCTTCGCCTACTTCTACGTATCGATCGTGTTCAACCCGAGCGAAGTCGCCGACAATATGCGCAAATATGGCGGCTTTATTCCGGGTATTCGTCCCGGCCGGCGAACCGCCGACTACATCAACGAAGTGCTGACCCGCATCACGCTGGTCGGCGCTTTGTATCTGATCATCATTTCCTTCATTCCGGAGTGGATGATCGCCGGCATTCACCTGAATCACCTGTGGGGACCGTTTGGACGGTTCTTCGAGCATCTGCCCGTCTGGGTGACGAACGGCTTAGGCGTGAATTTTTATTTTGGCGGCACGTCGCTGCTGATTGTGGTTGGTGTCGCGATGGACACCGTGACGCAGATCGAGGCGCAATTGATCATGCGCCACTACGACGGATTCACGCCGCGCAGCGGACGCATTCGCGGCCGCAGGAACTGGTCGTAAGCGATTTTGTAATCTGGTATTTGTGCGGTCGGGTAATTTGAGGGCGTTGGAAAGCGCTCAAATTACAGAATGATCCGATTACGCAATGACGAATTGTACTGGGGTTGCTGCACTTTGCTGTAACCGGAATGCCTTTGTGGGGGCGGCCGGGCACACTTAGATCGGGAGGCTTTGGCCAACTGATGGCGCAGGAAACCTCGCTCGATATCGGCCCCGTAGTTCTGCTTGGGCCTCCGGGGGCCGGAAAAGGCACCCAGGCCAAGCGCATCATGGAACGGTATGGCATCCCGCAGATCTCCACGGGAGACATTCTGCGGTATAACGTGGCTCAGGGAACCGAACTCGGCCTGACTGCCAAGGCGGTCATGGCTCGAGGCGAGTTGGTCTCGGACGAGCTGGTTTGTGAGATGGTTCGGCAGCGGTTGAGCCAGCCGGATTGCAAGCGCGGGTATATTCTCGACGGTTTTCCGCGCACCGCCGGACAGGCGGGATGGCTGGACGCGCTGCTCGACGACAGGCTCTTTGAAAATGCGCGGCCCACGCGGGCCTACCCGATTGTGATCCGACTCGACGTGGACTATAATCAATTACTGCTCCGGATTACTGGACGCCGTTCTTGTCCCACCTGTGGGCGGATCTACAACGTCCACTTCCAGCCGCCTCAAGTCGATGAAGCTTGCGATATCGACGGGACGAAGCTGATTACCCGCAATGACGACCGGTTGGAGGTGATTCAGCCGCGCTTGGCGGCTTATCAGGAGCAGACTGCGCCTGTGGCTGACTATTATCAGAGGACCGGCCGATTGGTTTCTGTCAACGGAGATTTGCCGGTCGACGAGATCGCGAAGCAGATTTTCGGAATTCTGGAAGAGCATCACGCGTAGGTTTGATTCAGGCATGGCGATTGTTTGCAAGTCATCGGCGGAAATTGAGCGCATGCGGCAGAGCGGCCGCATGGTGCGCCAGGTGCTCGACCATGTGCGCTCGCTGGCCGTTCCCGGGGCGACCACCATGGACCTGGAGCGCGCGGCCGAGAAAAGGATTGCCGAACTCGGGGGAAAGCCGGCATTCAAGGGTTATTACGATTATCCTTGTGTGCTTTGCACGTCGGTCAATGAGGAGATTGTTCACGGCATTCCCTCGGAGAAACGAGTCCTGAAAGAGGGCGACATCGTTTCGATCGATTGCGGGGTGGTGCTCGACGGATACTATGGCGACGCGGCTATTACTGTCCCGGTTGGCAATGGCGTGAAGCAAGAGTTGCAGAAATTGCTCCAGGTGACCGAAGAGTCGCTTTACCGCGGCATCGAACAGGCGCGGATCGGCAATTCGGTCGGCGATGTCGGCGCCGCGGTTCAGGAGCACGTTGAGGCGGCGGGCTTCAGCGTGGTGCGCGAATTTGTCGGTCACGGGATCGGCACGCGCTTGCACGAGGAGCCGCAAGTTCCGAACTTCGGGGCGCGCGGACACGGCGCCAAATTGCGCGAAGGCATGGTGATCGCGATTGAGCCCATGGTGAACTTCGGCAAGCCGGAAACGCGCGTGCTCGGCGATAAGTGGACGGCGGTGACCGCGGACGGCAGTTTCAGCGCGCATTTCGAGCATTGTGTGGCCGTGACCAAAGACGGACCGGTGATTTTGACGAAGTAAGCGGCGAGCTTCGACCCACGAGGCGAAGGCTCTCCCGCTCAACAAGACCAAGGAGCGAATGAGTAAGGAAGACGCGATTGAAGTTGAGGCGTCATGCGGGCGTGAGCGAAGCGGGAGCCCGCAGCCGAAATCCCGAGCGCGGTTTGCGAGGGATCTCAAGATAACAAGGAGCGAATGAGTAAGGAAGACGCGATTGAAGTTGAGGCGTCATGCGGGCGTGAGCGAAGCGGGAGCCCGCAGCCGAAATCCCGAGCGTGGTATGCGAGGGATCTCAAGATAACAAGGAGCGAATGAGTAAGGAAGACGCGATTGAAGTTGAGGCGTCATGCGGGCGTGAGCGAAGCGGGAGCCCGCAGCCGAAATCCCGAGCGTGGTATGCGAGGGATC
>Ga0209060_10003080_pt1 | contig 14456 bp, 12 predicted proteins | sample Coa_R1_8_FD_187155 | JGI IMG/M metagenome (GOLD analysis project Ga0209060, IMG submission 187155) | Surface soil microbial communities from Centralia Pennsylvania, which are recovering from an underground coalmine fire - Coalmine... | ecosystem: Environmental > Terrestrial > Soil >...
GTGCTGCGAAGTGAACTCACTGAGTCCAACGCGGATCTCTCCGCCCTCGTCCACCCCCTCAGTTGGCCATTGCTCGGAAAAGCTGCCGCTGCGTGAGAGGGAAATGTCCAAACTCCAGGGCACGGCTGAAGCCGTGCCCTGATACAAAGCATACCTACGCGCAAGGGTTCGATTTCCGCACGTCCTGTGATCGAAATTCAAATTGACCACTACCGACACGCTTGCGTTATTGCCATCCTCAGCGATGCCAGTCAAGCCTCGCACGGTGAAGGCGGTGAAGTCGCCGCACTCTCCCAAGTCGCGTTCCGCTAAAATGACTTCGCATGCCTCGATGGTTTCTGCCGGCTGCCGTGATGGTCTTGGCCCTTGTGGTCAACGCCAACATCATGGCCAACGGTTTCGTCTACGACGACGTTCCGCAAATCGAACAGAATCCCTGGCTGCGCGATCCGGCGTCGTTGCCGCGCGCCTTCACCACCAACGTGTGGGGCTTCGCCGCGCCGCAAGCCACCAGCAATTTCTACCGGCCGGCGATGCATGCGTTGAACCTGGCGATTTTTCAGGTCGCCGGCAGACAAGCGTGGGCCTTCCATTTGGTGAGTTTGCTGCTGCACGCGCTTTGTACGCTGCTGGTTTGGTTTGTGGTGATGGAACTCAGCGGGGATGCACGCGCCGCGCTGTGGGCCGAGCTGTTTTTCGCCGTCCATCCGATTCACGTGGAGCCGGTGGCGTGGATCGCCGCGAGTCCCGATTTGGCGTGTACGTTTTTTGTGCTCGCGGCGTTTCTGCTGCACGTGCGAGGTCGCACCTGGGCCGCGTGGATTCTGTTTTTCGTGGCGCTGATGTGCAAAGAGACGGCGGTGGTCCTGCCGGTGCTTGTGTTCGCTTACGAGTTTGGCCGGCGTGACGTTCTGCGCAAATATGGCGGATACGTCATAGCGTTTGCGATGTATGTGCCGCTGCGCATCGCGGCGCTGCACGGCTGGACGAGTCCCCATTCCATCGATCGCCTGCAACTCAACGAAATCCAGCGCTTCTACTCGTCGTTTGCGCTGTTTGGAAGATACTTGCTGAAGCTGGTTGTGCCTCTCCCGTTGAGTATTCTTCCGACGTTTCACGCGTCCACGCTCTTCGACTGGCGATTCTGGGCGGGCCTCGCCGCCTTTGCCGCGATGATCGCACTCGGTCGCGCGTTGTGGCGAGCCGGAAAGCGCGAGTGGATGGCGATCGTCTGGATGGTCGCACCGATCTTAGTTCCCATCGCAGCCCTGCCATATCTCGGAGGCAACACGTTTGGCGAGCGCTACCTTTACTTGCCGTCGATTGGATTCTGCTGGCTGCTCGGCGCAGTGCTCGCTCGCCGTGCGAAGGAACCTGCGATCCTCTACGGCGGCGCGCTCGCGCTCGTTGCCGCGGTTCTTTCCTGGACCGCCGCACCGATCTTTCACGACGATGTGTCGCTCTGGGAGCACGCTGATTCCGTCGATCGCGACTCGCCGTCGATTCACTCGTGGCTGGCGCAGGCGTATTTGTACGCGGGTCGAAACGCCCGTGCGCTTGAGCTGTTCGAGCAGGCCGTCCGCGAAGATCCCACGCGGCCGGGATCTCAAAACGGGTACGGGATCGCGCTGGCGACCGCCGGGCGCCTCGATGAAGCGCGCGCGGCGTTGGAGCGCGCCGACGCACTCGCGCCGCAATCCGGCGTGCCCGCGCTGAGCTTGGGGTTGCTCGACGAGCGCGACGGCGACCTCGCGGCCGCCGAGCGCGAGTATCGCAGAGCGATCGTGCGCGATCCCGAGCTCGCCGCGGCGCATCGGTACTTGGGAATCCTGTTGCTGAAGGAGAATCGCTTGGACGAAGCGGACGCCGAGTTCCGTAAGGGCGGCCAAAACATGAAATAGAATAAATGTTATGCTCCGCCGTCTCGCGCCCGCCATGGTCATGCTCGTCGCCATCGTGGTGAACGTGAACATCTTGGACAACGGCTTTGTCTACGACGACGGTTCGCAAATTCTCCACAACGCCTGGCTGCGCGACTCGAACATCGCTCCCATGTTCACGCGCAACGTGTGGGGCTTCATGGGACCGCGCGGCACGAGCAATTACTATCGCCCGCTGATGCATCTGGTGAACCTGGTGTGCTATCGACTCTTCGAGTTCAACGCGCGCGGATATCACGCGCTCAGTTTGCTGGTACACGTTGGATGCACGGTGCTGGTGCTATTGATCGGGCGGCGCCTGGGATTTTCCGAGACCATCGCGTTTTGGGGCGCGTTGCTCTTTGCGTTGCATCCGATTCACACCGAAGCCGTCGCGTGGATCGCCGCGAACACCGAGTTGATCTACACGTTTTTAGTCCTGCTGGCGTTTTTCCTTTATCTCAAGGGACAACGCCGCTGGCCCGTGGCGATTTTCTTTCTGGCGATGCTGATGAAGGAAACGGCCATCGTTTTTGTGCCGATGATCGCCGCGTGGGAGTTGTACGAACATCGCGGCGAGGAATGGAAACTCCGGTTCAGCGGCGTCGCCCAGTCGCTCGCGCCGTACGCGATCCCGTTGGGGATTTATTTTCCGATGCGCATCAACGCGCTGAACGGCATGACCATGGTGTCGAACGCCTTCGTGCTGTCGTGGGAGCAGCAGTTCTACACCACGTTCGCTTTGCTCGGCCAGTATTTGTGGAAGCTGCTCGATCCGCTGCCATTCGACATTTTCTACGTCTTTCACGAGACCGTTTCACCGACGCCGGCGTTCTGGGAAGGACTGGCGGGCGTGGCCGCCGTGATCGCACTCGCCGCTTGGCTCTGGCGCCGCGAATCGCGCCTGTGGCTGGCGCCGTGCTTGATTCTTCTTCCGCTCGCGCCGGTGATGTGGATCCAGCATGTCGGCGAAAATGTATTTACCGAGCGTTACTTGTATCTTCCTTCCGTGGGATTTTGCTGGCTCGTCGCCGCGTTGATCGATCGCACCCCGCGCTCGATCGCCTATGTGCCCGTCGCGGGATTGCTCGGAGGATTGCTGGCCAGTTGGTACGCCGTCACCACGTTCACGCGCAACTACGATTGGCACGACGACCTCACGTTGTACGAAAAAACACTGATCGTCTCACCCGAAGCCAGTTTGATTCGCGGGAATCTTGCAAATGCCTACCTGCTCGGCGATCAAGGCGCGCGCGCGCTGCCCTTGTTTCGCCGGCTGGCGCGCGACAAGCCGCTCGACGCGACGTACCAAGTGAATCTGGGAACGGCGCTGGCGCGCATGGGACATTTTGACGAAGCGCGCACGGCATTCGAGCGCGCGCGCCGGCTGCGTCCCGAACTCCCCGCGCCGTGGGCGAACCTTGGATTGATCGAAGAGATGGACGGCCATCGCGACGAAGCCGAGAAAGATTATCGCGAGGCGTTGAAACGCGATCCCGTCAACGTGGACGCGCATCAAAACTTGGGCGCGCTGCTGGCGGGCAAGGGCGAGTTCGATGAAGCCGCCTTGCATTTTCGCGCCGCAGCGTCGCTGGGAAGCTTGGGGAAGCTGCTGGTTTCGATCGGGCGCCTCGGGGAGGCGGAACAGACGTTGAGATCGGTCCTGCGGGAAGACGTCAACAACGCCGAGGCGCTGTACCTGTTGGGAAATATTCTCCGCGACGAAGGACGCGAGAAGGAAGCGGAGTTGGCGTTTCACGAAATGCGCCGCGTGTTGCCGTACACGAAATGGCGTCCGCCGGGAGAGAGCGTTTCCGGCGTGCAGGTCATGGTCTCCCATTAAGTGGCCGCCGCGCCGCCCTGCGACGTTATAATGAAACAGATGACCGCGCCGAAACTCTTCGTTTCCTCGCAGGAACAGCATGCCGGGCTCGATCGCGAAACGCTTCTACGGCTCTACGGCGCCGTGTATCTTTCCCGCCGCATCGACGATCGCGAAATCGCGCTGAAGCGCCAGAACAAAATCTTTTTCCAGATTTCCGGCGCCGGCCACGAAGCGATGTCGGCCGCCGCCGGCCTTTGTCTGCGAGCGGGCCGCGACTGGTTTTATCCCTACTATCGCGATCGCGCGCTCAACTTGATGCTGGGCGTCACGCCGCTCGAAATGTTTCTGCAAGGCGTCGGCGCCGCCGACGATCCGGCGTCCGGCGGACGCCAGATGCCTTCGCACTGGGGAAACAAGAATCTGAATATTGTTTCGGCGTCGAGTCCCACGGGGACGCAGTGGCTGCAAGCCGTCGGTTGCGCGGAAGCGGGGCGCTACGCGCGTCCGCGCGAAGGCGGCGCGCCGCCGGCCTCTCAAGTCCGCGCGGAACCCGACGAAGTCACCTACGTCTCGGGCGGCGACGGTCAAACGTCGGAGGGCGAATTCTGGGAAGCGCTCAACGTCGCGTGTATCAAGCGCCTGCCGGTGATCTTCGCGATTCAAGACAACGGCTTCGCGATTTCCGTTCCTGTGGAAGTGCAAACGGCGGGCGGAAGTATTTCGCGTCTCGTCACGGGATTTCCGCACCTGCACATTATCGAAGTGGACGGCACCGACATGCTCGCCAGCTACGCGGCATTTCGCGAAGCGGCCGACTATGCGCGGCAAGGCTTGGGCCCGGCTCTGGTGCATGGACACGTCACGCGTCCGTACTCGCATTCGCTTTCCGACGACGATCGTTTGTATAAATCCGCCGCCGAGCGCAGTGAAGAAACGTCGCGTGATCCGGTGACGCGATTGGCCGCGTATCTCTTGAGCGAAGGGCTGCTGTCGGAGAGCGATCGCGCGGAGTTGGAGCATAAACTCGACGCGCAAGTGCAGGAAGCCACCGATCGTGCCCTGGCCGCGCAGTTGCCGGCATCGGGATCGGCCACAACGTTTGTGTACTCGCCGGACGTCGACATCACCGGTCCCGCGTTTGACACGCAGCCGCGCTTCACGGGTCAGCCGAAGACGATGGTCGAGATGATCAACAAGTGTCTGCTCGACGAAATGGAGCATGACGACGACATCGTTGTGTTCGGTGAAGACGTCGCCGATTGTAGCCGCGAGGACAATCTCGATAAAGTGAAAGGGAAGGGTGGCGTTTTCAAAGCCACGGCGGGATTGCAGCGGAAATTTGGCGCGAACCGCTGTTTCAACGCCTCGTTGGCCGAGGCCGCCATTGTAGGCCGCTCCGTCGGTATGGCTACGCGCGGATTGAAGCCGGTCGCGGAGATTCAATTCTTCGATTACATCTGGCCGGCGTACATGCAGATTCGCAGCGAAGTGGCGCTGATGCGTTGGCGGTCGAACAACGCGTTTAGTTGTCCGCTGGTGATTCGCGTGCCGATCGGCGGATATCTATCGGGCGGCGCGATTTATCACAGCCAGTCGGGCGAAGTGTTGTTCACGCACTTGCCGGGGTTGCGCGTGGCGATGCCGTCGAACGCGCTCGACGCCACGGGCCTGCTGCGCACGGCGATCCGCGGCGAGGATCCGGTGATTTTCCTGGAGCACAAACATTTGTATCGCGCCACGTACAATCGCAGCGCCGATCCGGGACGCGACTTCATGATCCCGTTCGGAAAAGCCAACGTCGTTCGCGAAGGCAGCGACGTGACGCTGGTGACGTACGGCGCGTTGGTGCATCGCGCGCAGCAGGCGGCCGCGCGTGCCGAGCGCATGCATCAGGTGCAGACCGAAGTGATCGACTTGCGCACGCTGAGTCCTTACGACTGGGAAACGATTGCGCAATCGGTGCGCAAGACGAGTCGCGTGATTGTGGCGTACGAGGATCAGATGAGTTGGGGCTACGGCGCGGAGATCGCCGCGCGCATCGCCGACGAACTTTTCGACTCCCTCGACGCGCCCGTCCGCCGCGTGGCCGCGCTCGATACGTTTGTCGCGTATCAGCCGAAGATCGAAGACGAAATCCTGCCGCAGACCGCGGATTTGGAAAAAGCGATTCTGGATTTAGTGGCTTATTAGGCGCGCCAGGGATCTTCCGTCTTCACGCCGGTGCGAAGAAAGTCGCGCGTGTTTCGGGTCACGACGGTGAGGTCGTGGACAATCGCGGTGGCGGCGATTAGCGAGTCGATCACCGGAAGCGGCTGCCCACGGTGCTCCGCCTGCGCAACCATTTCCCCCCAAACGCGGGAGACTTCCAAGTCAACGGGAAGGATTCGCGCCTCGAAACGCACCGCAAGATCTTCGAACCAATCCACCAGCCGCTCCCGCCGCTGCCCCAGGGCGAGACGAATTACGCCTTTTTGCAATTCCCCAAGAGTCAAGGCACTAAAGTACATCTCCAATTCGTTGTGTGTGTCGAACCACCGTAACACTGTCCGATCGGGCTTAGGTCGCGAAAGTTCAGAACTGGCCGACGTATCTATGAGCCAACTCACAACTCGACCTTTCGACCGGTGTCGCGCGATCGGGTAAAGTCGACCTCGTGTTCTTTCATGATCTCCGCGAGCGGTGAGTCGCGGAAGAACTGCACGAGAGACTTCTTGGGTTTCGCGAGCCTCTGATACTCGGCGGAAGAAAGCACCACGGCGACGGGCGTTCCTCGACGGGTGATCGTCTGTGGTCCTTTCTCGATCGCCTTGTCGACGACCTCGCTGAAACGGTTCTTGGCATCTTGCAGCTTCCAGATGATCGGCATCGGTTCCTCCTAGCTAGCCTGTCTAGATGATACAACGATTGTCAAATGCAAGGCGGGCTAGCCGTTGCTCGAGTAAGGACCAAAGCCAAATCTGAGTGTCGAGGAGGTAGTCCATTAGCGGAGAACCTTCCAGTCCGAAGCTTTTGTCGCCGGCGACTCGATATCGCCGACGATCTTAGCCGTGCCCTCCATGCAACCCAGAATGGCGCGCTTTCCGGCTCGCGGCAGTGGGGACAACTGGGCCACCGGCTTGCCGCGCTTGGTAATGCGGATCGGTTGGCCTGTTCTCTTCACTTGGTCGAGAAGGGACAAGCACGTGGCCTTAAATTTGGCTGCGTTGATCGTGTCCATACAGTTATTCTACCGTCGTCACACGACTATGGTCATCTCGGTATCTGCCTCTTACCTCCGGTTCGGTGTATGATCTACCCATGAACCGACGGGATTTTGTTGCCCTTTCCTCGGGTGCGGCCGTTTCTCTCGCCCTTCCCAATGCGCGCGCGGCATCGGCTGGCGCGACCACCGTGCTGTTCGGCGATCGCTCGGTGACGCTTGACAAAACGCGTCCAGGCGCGCCGCCCAACGAACTGTGGGTGCGCGCGGCCGACTTGCCGCGCATCAACGACTTCACGGTGAAGCCGCAAGGCGCGTGTCGCGAGGACGTGTGTATCCCCATTCCCAAGGAATTGAAGAACGGCGAGTGGTTCAATCTCACGGGATTCGCGCGGCGCGCCGGCGAGACCGTGGTGAACGAGGAAAATGTTTGGAGTTTTGGTGAAATTCCAATCATGGGCGGAAAATACTTGAACAATCGCCAGGCGCCCGATTTTGCGGCGCCCGATCGCACCGGGAAAATCGTGCATCTCTCCGATTTTCGCGGGAAGAAGGTTTTGCTTTTCACTTGGGCGTCGTGGTGAGGATGCCGACTTGATCTGCCAGGCTGGCAGAAACTCTACAGCGAATTGAAGGATCAGAATTTCATCGTCATCGCCGCCGCGCAGGACACCGGAGGCGAGGCCGCCGCGGGCAAATGGTACGACCAAGCGAAAGCCACGTATATCACCTTGGTCGACTCGCAGCACGCGGTGAGTTCCGCGTTTCAGTTCGTCAACGTTCCCACCGGCGTTTGGATCGACGAGCGTGGACGCGTGGTGCGTCCCGCCGAGCCGGCGTGGACTACCAATCAAACGATGAAATTCGGCGCCAAGAGCATTTCCACCGAGGGAGAAGAGTACGTCGCGGGCCTTCGCGACTGGGTGAAAAACGGCGATCGCAGTGTGTTCGCGCTCAGCGACCAGGAGTTCGCGCGCCGCGTGAAGCCGCGTTCTTCAGCGGAGATGGAAGCCGACGCCAGCTTCAAATTGGCCGTGTATTTCTACGGCGCCGGCGCAAAGGAACTAGCCGCGAAATATTGGCATCGCGCGCAGCAACTCAATCCCGACGATTGGAACTACGCGCGCCAGGAATGGAGCTTCACGCCGGCCGAGGCAGGGAAGAACTGGATGGAGAAATTCCAGAAGCTCGATCAGGCGTATTATCCGAAGCTCGACATGCCGGCGCCCGCGAAGGAAGCGCCGAAAGAACCGCCGAAGCCCCAGCTCTAAACAAGCTTCGGCAGCGACGTGAGCTTGGCGTCCATCGTGATCGTCGCGTTCAACACGCGCGACACGGGACACCCTTTCTTCGCCGCGGTGGCGATCTCCACGAATCTCGCTTCGTCGGCGCCGGGAACGTCGCCGGTCACACCCAAATGGACGGCGGTGATCGTAAAACCGGCGTCGGTTTTCTCCAGCGTGAGTGTGGCTTCAGTGTCGAGCGCATTGGCGGTGAGTCCCGCTTTGCCCAACTCCGCGGACAGCGCCATGGTGAAACATCCCGCATGCGCCGCGGCGATCAATTCCTCGGGATTCGTGCCGACTCCATTTTCAAAACGTGTGCTGAAGGAGTATTGAGTCTTCGAGAGCACGCCGCTCTGCGTGGAAACGGACCCTTTGCCGCTTTTGAGATCACCTGCCCAGTGTGCGGAAGCTGTTCTTTTCATATTTCCATTGTATATGCGATTTCCGCGTGGCCGGAAATCACGGCAGTCTTGCGGTTCGGAAGATCGCTTTCACCATGGCCATTGTGACAACCTTCACACTCGCCTGGGCGGGCTCTTCGCGCCGCAGGACGGAAATGTGAATCACACCGTTCCACGAAGTGGAATTGAATTTGACAGGTAACTTTACCCGCTCTACCCTGTTCACAGAATATGAATCAGGACGTTCCGCTTGGTGGAACGCCTCGCGTCTGAAGGGGGAACATCATGACTTTGCGCCACGTCGCCGCGCGCGGCCTCCAGGGCCTTTTGGCGAGTTGCTTGGCCGCGGCCTTTGTTTTCGCACAGAGCCTCACCGGCATCATCTCCGGCACAGTCGCCGACCCCAGCAAAGCGCCCGTTGCCGCCGCCAACGTGACGATCACCAACGCCGACACGGGCGTGAAGGTGTGGTCCGGCGCGACCAACGGCGACGGATTGTATCGGGCGCCCGATTTGCCGGTGGGCCGCTACAACATTTCCGTGGAAGCGACGGGCTTCAAGCGGCAACAAGTTTCCAACGTGCCGCTCAACGTCGATCAACGCGCGGCCATCGACATTGTGATGCAGTTGGGCGCGGTCGCCGAAACGGTGACGGTTGAAGGCTCGGGCGCCGGACAGTTGCAAACCGAAACGGGATCCCTGGGTAGCACGGTGACGCCGTCCGAACTGCAGGATATGCCGCTGCCCAGCCGCAATCCGCTGAACTTGCTGATTCTCACGCCGGGTGTATCTTCCGGCGGGGACATTACGGGGCAAGGCGGCCTGAGCACGTCGCAGCTTTCCATCAACGGCAGCCGCACGCTTAACAGCGACTTCCTGATCGACGGCGTGTCGGTGGTCACCGGCTCCACGGGTGGTCCGCAATCGTTGCCGCCCACCGATTCGCTCGCGGAATTCAAAGTGCTCGCCTCCGATTACTCCGCGGAATACGGTCGTACGTCCGGCGCGATCATCAGCATGGTCACGCGCTCGGGGACGGATTCCTATCACGGCGCGGCCTACGGCTATTTCCGCAATGAGGCGCTCGACGCCAACAATTTTTTCAACAACGCCAACAGCAAGCAGCGTCCCGAAGATCGCTACAATCTTTTCGGCGGCAAGATCGGCGGCCCGCTCACGATTCCCAAGCTCTACAACGGCCGGAATCACACGTTTTTCTTCGTCAACTACGAGGGACTGATCCAGGCATCGCCGTTCAGCAACACGTCGTCGATTCCCTACGGCGGATATCTTTCCGGAAATTTCTCCGCTTCCAAGACGGTGGTCGACAATCCGGCGACCAAGACGGCGTTTCCCAGCAATACGATTCCAGCTGCGTTGTTGAATCCGGCGGCGATGAAGATTCTGGCGCTGGTGCCCGCGCCGAACAGCGTCGGTACGCTGAACGCCACCGATAATATTTCTACCAACAATTTAGTCTCAGTGGGATCGAGCCATCCGCTCACCAACACGGGCATGGCGCGCGTCGACGAAGTTGTGAACGATAAGCTGCGCTTCTTCTGGACCTTCGTCCACTTCAACAATTTCTCCCCGATCCAGCCGACGTTTCCCGGCAGCCCGCTCGACAGTTCGGTGGGCGATTCGCAGACCACCGGTTATGAAAGCACCGTGGGAATGACGAAAACGTGGAGCGCCACGTTCATTTCCGACGTGCGTTTCTGTTTCTTCCGCAACAATTCCGAGATTCGGCCGCCGTCAGACGGCATCAACGACCAAGCCACGCTCGGCATTGCGAATCAGTTTGGGATCGCTTCGCCCGAGTTCAACATCAGCGGCTTCTCGATGCTCGGTACCAACACCAACACCCTGCGCACGCAAATCGACAACAACTATCAGACGATTGTCGACAACACCAAATCCGTGGGCCGCCACTTGATCCAGTTCGGCCTGCAATTCCGGCGCAATCAGTTCGACGATTTCAATCCTACCGCCGACGTGAACGGTGCGTACACGTTCGACGGCTCACTGACGTCGGCGAAAAACGCCGGCGGTGACGGCATCAACGCGCTGGCCGATTTCTTGCTCGGCGACATCAAGACGTCGTCGTACTCGCTGCCGCAGCCGCTGATCGGGCGGCGCAATTTCAACCTGGCGTTTTACGCGCAGGATTCCTGGAAATGGAAGCCCAGCGTGACCATCAATTTCGGTTTGCGCTGGGAATACGAATCGCCGTTCACCGCCGCGCACAACGAATACTCGCGCGTCGATCCCACCACGGGCCAGGTGCTGTTCGCCGGCGCCAGCGGCGTCTCCGACACGCTGAACCTGAGCGCGCCGAAAACCGATTTTGCGCCGCGCTTGGGCGTCGCCTACCACGTCCTCCCTAGGACGGTGATCCGCACGGGCGTCGGTATTTTCTACGCCGGCATTTTTTCCGACCTCGGCGGACAAGTGCTGTTCCCCGGCTACAACGTCGAGCAGTCGTTCGCGAATCTCGGCACGGGCGTGGCGCAGCCGTTCAAGCTCTCCCAGGGAATGCCGTACGTCGCCACGAACAATGCGTCGAATCCGCAAGCCAACATCGCGCAGTTCAACAGCGTGGCGAATCCGTTGGTGCTCTCCGCGTACGACGGCTTCACCGAAGTGAAACAGCCTTATGCGGAGCAGTGGAATTTCGGAATCGAGCAGCAGTTGCCCAAAGGGATCATCGGCGACGTGAACTACGTCGGCTCGCACGGCGTGCACATGGCCGTGAATCTGCCGACGAACTATCCGCCGTTCAACATCGCCATCGACAATCAATTGGCACTAACTAACACCAGCACGGCGACGAATTTGGCGCGGCCGTTCCCGACGATCGGCAGCTTCAACTCGCTGAACTTTGAAGGCACCGCGAGCTACGAAGCGCTGCAACTGAGCGCGCGCCGCAATATCGGCGAGAACTTGGCGTTTGTGGTTCACTACACGCGTTCGAAATCGCTCGACGACGCCAGCGGCATTTACAGTTTCTCTCAGCCATCGGGCTTGAACCTGGGCGAAGTGCCGCAGGCGGCGTTGGGAATCAACAAGGGGCGCAGCGAGTTCGATCGTCCCAACGATTTCACGGCGGCGATGCGCTACACAACCAAGGGCAACAAGTGGGTGCGCGGTTTCTTTATCGATCCGATTATCAGCATCCACAACGGTCTGCCGATTTACATCGGACAAACCAACGAAAACGCCGCGCAGAACGCCAGCTTCCAGCAGCGTCCCAATGTGGTGAATCCGGGCGTGAGCCTGACGGTTCCGGAAACCGCTAACGGCACCGGCGTCCAGTATTTGCTGCCGGCGACTTCCGCGAATTTCCCGCTGACTCCCACCGGACCGTTCGCCACGGGATCGGGCGCGGCGCGCTTGCTGGTGCTTCCGGCGTCGCTCGGGAATTTGGGTCGCGACGTGGTGCGCAGTCCCAACCAAATCGGCGCGAATCTTGCGGTGGGGCGCATCTTCGCGCTGCGCGAGCGTCTGAAAATGACGGTGCGGATGGAAGCGTATAATTTGCCGAATCACACCAACTTCACGCCGTCCTCCAGCATCGGGCAATTGCCGATTTCCTCGAACTCGGCGGGTCAGCCGGTGTTTAACGCGCCCAACTTTGGCTTGATCACGTCGGCCGGGCAAGCGAGATTCTTCCAGTTCGCGGCACGATTCGACTTTTAGGCGGATGTCTTCAGAGTGCGGGTTCTCATAGCCTCGGAGCGGCTCGTCACTGCTTCTTTTTCTTGATCCGCTCGATCTCCGCGTACACGGGGCAAGTTTCTTCGTGCGCGCCGGGCAGATAGCCGAGGCTCATCAGGAACTCGCCGGTGATCTCGCCGCCCGTGAATAAGAATGTCTGCTTGAAGAGCTTCACCCATTCCGCTTTGCTGCGCGGATGATGCGCGTCGAGCCAACGCGCAAACGATCCATGCGAAGCGCGCAGTACAACGATTCGGCGTGCGTTCTCGATCACGGCATCGACCTTGAGCCGATTGCGAATAATCCCGGCATCGGCCAGCAGCCGCGCGCGCTCGCGCTTTCCGTAGGCCGCCACGCGGTCCACGTCAAATCCGTCGAAGGCCGCGCGAAAAGCCGCGCGCTTCTTTAGGATCGTCAGCCAGGAGAGTCCCGCCTGATTGATCTCGAGGGCCAGCCTTTCGAAGAGCACGGCTTCGCGGCGCTGCGGAAATCCGTACTCGCGATCGTGATACGGACCGTGGAATTCGTGGCCCGGCGCAATTTCGCAATAACTCATTGGAAAAGTATAATTCACACTCTGGGACAGTTCTGTAACATCGCGCGCCAGCGGGCCGATGTAAAAAACATGAATGAAGTTCGCCCCCTTGAGAGGCTGTCACTGGACGAGACAGCCGGCACGAAACAAGCAACGAAAGAACAATCGCGATGGCTGGCTGCCGACGCGCCGGCGTGCTTCGCCGCACTCGCGGCGTTTGCCTTCGGCAGCGGCTGCTGGCAGAGCGATCCAGCCGCCGTCATGCTGTTCGCCGCATGTTTCGCCGCCGCCGGAATCTGGCGGATCCTTGTACCGAGCGTCGCGCGACAGGCAACGTGGGCGAGCGCGCTGGCGTGGTCTGCATTGGGTTCTTGGACGGTCGTCGCGCAGCTTTCTCCGGCGTCGCACTTTATTTACGCGCTTCTCACCGCCGGACTCACGGCCTCGGCGGCGCGCGGCATGGCTTCCGATCTTCGTTTTGTTCGTGGCTATCTGGCAGTGATGCTGCTCCCGGCCTCGGGCATGGAGGCGTTTGCCGGCCATTACGCGATGGCCGCGGGCGTCGCGGGCTTGTTCGGGTTTTTCGTCCTACGCGCGGATCAATGGCACGGAGAATTTTGGCACATACCGCAGGCCGCGTCGCCGCAAGCGACCGCGAGCAGCGCGCGGTCGAAGAAAATCGCCGAGGAATCGTGCGCGCCGCTGCGCGGCATCGCGCGGATGACCGTGTTGTTGCTGGACACGCCGCTCTCGCCGGATCAACGCGAGTATCTGGAAATTATTCGCGACTCCGCGTCGATGCTCCGGCATTCGATCAACAATCTGCTGGTGGAAGAGGCCGCACCGGCGCAAGAGTCGTTTGACCCCACCGCGATTCTCGCGGGCGTAGCGGACATGTTTGCGCCGAAAGCGGCGGCCAAGCGCATCGAATTGCTCGCCACCGCCGGCCCGGGACTCGACGGCGCGCTGACCGGCGATCCGCAACGGATCGGTCAGGCGCTGGCGAATCTGGTGTCCAACGCGATCAAGTTCACCGAACAAGGCCGCGTGGAAATTCACGCCGACTGCGCCGGCGAGGCCGCGTCGCGCGAATTGGTCTTCGAAGTTTGCGACACCGGCATCGGCATTGCACCGGAAAGAATCGCCGGACTGTTCGCCGCGTCCCCGGCCGGCACTGGACTCTCGATCGCCGCCACGCTCGCACGGCAAATGGGCGGATCGATCGGTGCCACGAGTCAACCGGAGCACGGCTCGCGCTTCTGGTTGCGCATGCCGGCGCCCGCGCCGTCGAGCGTGGAAGAAGTCACGGCGCGCGATTCTACACGTGTGCTCGCGTAAATTCGATTAGGTTTGGCGCGTCGCTTGGGATTATTGGGCTGTCGGTGAGTTGTCGATAGTGCTGTCGATCGCGTAAAGGAGCCCGGTCTTTGTATCAGGGCACGGCTTTAGCCGTGCCCTGGAGTTTGGACATTTCCCTCTCACGCAGCGGCAGCTTTTCCGAGCAATGGCCAACTGAGGGGGTGGACGAGGGCGGAGAGATCCGCGTTGGACTCAGTGAGTTCACTTCGCAGCAC
>Ga0209060_10003081_pt1 | contig 14455 bp, 6 predicted proteins | sample Coa_R1_8_FD_187155 | JGI IMG/M metagenome (GOLD analysis project Ga0209060, IMG submission 187155) | Surface soil microbial communities from Centralia Pennsylvania, which are recovering from an underground coalmine fire - Coalmine... | ecosystem: Environmental > Terrestrial > Soil > Unclassified...
CGACGATTGCCTGCAACCTCTCGACGATTACTATCTCTGGTGCGATCATCGCGCCTGGAAGGAAGCAGCCGAGATCACGAGCGCTGCCCATGAGCGTGGTCTCGAAGCGATTCACTGGTGCGGCGGCATCTACTCCTCTGAGTGGGGTTTCGCCAAACTACTGCACTGGCTGCGGCACAACCCGCAAAAACGCCAGCGATTCGCCAGTGCCTTCGAACACTGCGACATGGTGGCGGCTACTCTGTGCGGCATCACGAACCCTGCTCTCGCGCCGCGCAGCATCTGCGCCATGGGCCATAAATGGATGTGGAACCCGGCTCTGGGCGGGCTTCCGGCCGAGGAATTTTTGACGGCCGTGGATCCGCTTCTCGCGGGCGTGCGCGCGAAATTGGATGGCCGCTACGCGACTTCCGATCAAATCGCCGGGGGTCTCTCGGCTGAGTGGGCTGCCCGGCTTGGATTGCGCGCGGGCATACCCATCCCGGTTGGAGCGTTCGACGCGCATTGGGATGCCGTCGGCGCTGGCGCGCGATTGGGCGACGTGGTCAACGTCGTGGGCACTTCCACCTGCATCATCGCAATCGGTGAACCTCCCGGCCGGATGGTTCCTGGAGTCTGCGGCGTCGTGCCTGGTTCCGTCGACCCCGCCCGCATCGGAATTGAGGCGGGCCTCTCGGCCACCGGAGATATCTTTGATGCGATCGCCAGGCGCGCGGGCCAGCCAGTCGCCGAATTATGCCGCGGGCTCGAGCGGTATCGCGCCGGAGAAACAGGGCTCCTTCGTTTGACTTGGGACAACGGTGATCGCACCGTCCTGGTCAACCCGGAACTCGGCGGCGTCACCTTGGGCTGGCGGCTCACCCATACTGCGCAGGACGAGCTGTTTGCTGCCATCGAAGGAACCGCGTTCCACACGCGCGTGATTCTCGAACGCATGGAGGAGCACGGCGTGCCGGTCGAGCGCCTCATCAATGGAGGCGGCGTACCCCAGCGCAACCCCGTGCTGAATCGCGTCTACGCCGCCGTGATGAACAAACCGATCCTGGTGCCGAAGGGCGACGTGACCAGCCTGGGATCTGCCATTTTTGCGTTTTTGGCGGCGGGCACTTTCCGGTCCATCGAAGAAGCCCAGGATGCGCTGTGCCCCGGCCATCTCACGGTTCTGCCGGAGCCCGCCGCGGCAGCCGTATACGCGTCGCTCTATCCTTTATATAAGCAGTTGTACTTTGCCTTCGGCCGGCAGGGTTCCGAGAATGTCCGTCTCGGGCATGTCTTGCCGGAGCTGCGCCGCATCGCTGCTGAAGTACGCGGAGGTTCGATTGCTGCAAACGCTGCGGACTGAGGTTTACGAAGCCAACCTCGAGCTCGTCCGGCGTGGTCTGGTCATTTATACCTTTGGTAACGCCAGCGCCGTGTCGCTCGAAGAACGGCTCATCGTCATCAAGCCCAGCGGCGTTCCGTATGACCAGATGCGCCCCGGCGATATGGTGATAACCGATCTCGACGGCCGCGTTGTCGAAGGTCCGCTGCGCCCTTCTTCGGACTTGCCGACACACGCGGCTCTGTACCGCGCCTTCCCCTCCATCGGAGGCATAGCGCACACGCATTCCCGGCACGCAACTGCCTGGGCTCAGGCTTGCCGCGAAATTCCTTGCCTCGGGACCACTCACGCCGATTACTTTTGCGGGTCGATACCCGTCACCGAGGCCCTCAGCCCCAATGAGATCGATTCCGACTATGAGGCCAACACGGGCGCAGCGATCATCCGGTTGCTCCAAGGCCGCGACCCGCTCGGTTGTCCGGCTGCGCTGGTCGCCGGGCATGCTCCTTTTTTCTGGGGCAAATCCGTAACGGATGCCGTCCACACCGCCGTAATTGTCGAAGAGCTGGCCGCCATGGCGTGGCAAGCCATGACGATCAATCCAACCGTGCAGCCGCTTTCCTCCGCACTTCGCGATAAACACTATTTCCGCAAACACGGCCCCAAGGCCTATTACGGACAAAAGTAAGCTGGGAGCCATCAGCCTGCAAACGTTTGCAGACGGAATCATATTTTGTCGCCCGCAGCATGCCAATTCCGGTCAGGCTCCCACGACCTCAATTCCGGCGCGATGCAACCCACAGGTGCATCCGCAGCCGCCATTAACCGCATCTCAGAACGATCATTAGCCCCCACAGCTCCGCTCGTTTGAGCGAGGCTCTCGAGCCTCAAAAGGGCTTGCCAATGGTATATGGCAGCGCTACCATCGATACCTTGAATGCGATGCCTCGGCGCAGCACCGACTCCACTGTCGGGGAAATCCGGCGACCTCGGCGGCAACGCCGGCAATCGAATCATGGAGTGAACGAAATAACTCGTAAATACCAGGAGGTAGTCTATGCGCAGACTGGGCATCATCCAGGCCAATCGGCTCGCGCTTCGTTGTAGTCTGGTGGCGCTCCTGCTGCCGGCGGCCCTCCACGCGCAGGCGGTTTCCATTGCGTCCGTGACGGGTCGTGTGATCGATGAGCAAGGCGCTGTGGTGAGCAGCGCTCAGATCAAAATGACCGGCGTGGATACCGGTGTCGTATACAGTGCGATCTCCAATGCGAACGGCATCTACGCATTTCCCAGCCTGCCGATCGGCGCGTACCGGCTCGAGTCGACAGTTTCCGGGTTTCAAACCTATGCTCAGAACGGCATTCAACTGCGAGTCAACGATCAGGTGCAGATCAACATCAGCATGAAAGTCGGATCGGTGGCCGAGAGAGTGGAGGTTAACGCCAATTCCGAACTGGTCCAGACTCAGCAGAACACGATCTCCCAGGTAGTGGATCAGCAGCGGATCGTCGACCTGCCGCTCAATGGCCGCGACCCGACACAACTGATTACCATCTCCGGCGCTTCCATTAATCACAGCGATGGAACCAACACCGGCAGCAAGAGCTTTTTCAGTTCGCAGTCGATCTCTATTGCGGGCAGCGCCGGCGACGCCACCAACTACCTTCTGGACGGCGGAGACAACAATGACAGCTTTACCAACGTGAATATGCCGTTCCCCTTCCCGGACGCGCTGGCGGAATTTAGTGTGGAAACGAGCACGCTGCCTGCCCGGAACGGGCTGCATCCCGGCGGCGTAGTGAACGTGGTCACCAAGTCCGGATCGAATGCGTGGCACGGCGATCTGTTCGAGTTCCTCCGCAATGGCGACGCGAACGCAATCAACTACTTCGCTCCACGGCAGGACAGCCTGAAGAGAAATCAGTTCGGCGGTACGTTCGGAGGTAGGATCGTTCGCGACAAGCTGTTCTTTTTCGGCGGATTTCAGCAATCTTATTTTCGTCAGGATCCGTCCGCCAGCACCGCTTATGTTCCCACCGCCGCGGCGCTCGCGGGCGATTTCAGCGCGCTGGACGGCGCCGGCTGCCAGGCCAAAGGCGTCCCGCGCACCATAGTCGATCCCAGCACCGGCGCGGCCCTGACCAATGATCAGATCAGCCCGACACGCTTCGATCCGGCTGCCGTATCCCTTGCCAAGTACCTGCCTCATACGTTATCCCCGTGCGGGAAAGTGAGCTTTGGAATACCCGTGCAATCCAATGAGTCCCAGTACATCGGGCGCGTGGATTGGGTTGTTAATTCCAAGCACTCCCTGTACGGCCGGTATTTCGTCGACGATTACACTCTGGCCGCATTCTTCGATCCGCATGACATTCTGGTCACTTCGATGTCGGGCAATGTCGAGCGCGCGCAGACCTTTGTTTTAGGAGAAACCTACACCATCAACCCATCCATGGTGAACTCCGCCCATTTCACTTTTGGGAGGCGGACCGACGATCGTGGACCCAACACCAACGGTGTAAATGCCGCGGCTCTGGGTGTCAAAAACATCTATCAAGGCACCAGTGATTTCCTGCAGGTTGCCGTGAGCAATGGCGGATTCGCCGTGGGTTGCGGCACCTGCGCTCTGGGGGTTTTCAACATCACCAGTTTTCAAGGAGCCGACGACGTGGACCTTACGCGCGGCAAGCACCAGTTGGCCTTCGGCGCGGATTTCATCCGGACCCGCGATGTGCAGGAGAACCATTATCAGGATGATGGCGTATTCAATTTTAACGGCCTCTACAGCAATGACCCCCTGCTCGATTTCCTTCTCGGCAAGATGAATTCCTTCAGTCAGAGCGGCCAGCAGCTCAATGACCTTCGGCAAAACGTGCTGGGCCTCTATGCCCAGGACACCTGGCACGTCACTCCGAGGTTGGTGGCGAACGTAGGCCTCCGCTGGGAGCCCTTCTTGCCGGAATACGACCATTACAACCGGGGCAGCATCTTTTCTCCAGCCGCTTTTTCCGCGGGTCAGATCAGCCGCATCTACACCAATGCGCCAGCAGGCTCTTTGTTCGCCGGCGACCCGGGCGTGCCCAATTCTTTCACTTCGAGGAAACTCGACAACTTTTCTCCGCGTCTGGGCCTGGTCTTCGACCCCACCGGCCGCGGCACCACCACGCTGCGGGTCGGCGCCGGACTGCTCTACGACAACATCGGAAGTTTTATCCCGTATCGTATGGTCGCTCAGAATCCGCCCTTTGGCCCGCAAGTCACCGAGACCAGCGGCCCCTACCAGTTCAGCGATCCGTGGGGTAGCATTCCTGGCGGCAATCCATTCCCGCTTCCGCCGCTGAGTAAGGACGTTGCTTTCCCGCTCGCCAACGCCGAGGCGTACCTCTCACCGCACATGCACAGCCCGTCTGTCGCACAATGGAACGCCAGTGTGCAGCACCGGTTTGCCGACAACTGGATCTTTTCCGTCTCTTACTTGGGCAACAAGACTTCCCACTTATGGATCGGCGTCGACACGAATCCCGCCGTCTACATTTCCGGCGTCTGTGGAAATGCCGCTTGTTCGACCACTGGGAACACCCAGGCACGGCGGGTCCTGTCGCTGGCGAATCCGGCTGCCGGAAAATACTATTCTCAGATGACCATGGCCGATGATGGGGTCAGTGCAAACTACAACGCCCTGCTCGTTTCCATCGAACACCGGTTCGCCCGCAATTACACCTTCCTCGCCAATTACACTTGGTCGAAATGCCTGGGCATTGCTCCGGTTACGTCCCTGGGAAATCCCGGGGTGGTGCAGGACCCCAATAATGTACGCGGTGATTATGGCCCCTGCACTTACGATGTGCCTCACCTGTTTAACCTCACTGTGGTCTACTTGAGCAGGGTCACACGCGGCCGGTTCCTCTCTCATCTCCTGAGTAACTGGAATCTGGCTCCTCTCGCCCGTTACCAGAGCGGATTGCCCGTCAACCCGGCTACCGGAAAGGACAATTCGCTTACCGGTGTGAATAATGACCGTCCGAACGTTGTCTTGAACCAGGATACATATACCGGCGCGCCTCACGGCCTGTTTTACCAGTATGTGAATCCAAAGCTCTACGCCGCGAACGCGCTCGGAACGTACGGCAATGCAGGTCATAACAGTTTGCGAGGCCCGGGATATTTCGATATAGACGTAGCGCTCAGCCGGGAATTTCACCTGTTAGAAAAACTGACTCTGCACGCGCGGGGGGAGGCGTTCAACCTCCTGAACCATCCGAACTTCGGGCTGCCGAATGGCAATATCGCATCCGCCGCTTTCGGACAAATCACGACCGCATCCGACCCGCGCATCCTGCAGGCATCGGTAAAGCTGGTGTTCTGACCGGCAACAGGGAGCTGCCATGAAATCTATACCGCGCCGTCGTTTTCTCAAGCAAACCGGCCAGGCCGCCGCATTCGGATACCTGGGAGCGAACCTCGCTGCCGCATCCGGGCGGATTGCACTCATCGCCGATCCGGCCGATAAACTCATGGCCGCGCAGCCGGTTCAGTGGGCGATTGGCGAGTTGCGCCAGGCCGTGGAGGCCAAGGGGGGAACGTGCGTTACCGCCGCGAGCCCATCCGGCGCCGGCGAATTCAGTCTGGGTGTGATCATCGCGTCCGAGACTCCCGCCCTTCCCACCGAGGGATTCCGTCTTACTCCCCAAACCATCGCCGCCAAGCCGGGCTTGCGCGCCTCTGCTTCCGATACTCGTGGTTGCGTGTACGCCCTCACGGAATTGGCCGACCGCGTGCGATACGGCGGCGATCCGCTCGCGGCGCTGACGCTTGCCAGTCCCCTCCTTGTACAGCCTGCCAATGCGGTGCGCAGCATTGCCCGCGCCTTCGTCAGCGAAGTGGAAGACAAGCCCTGGTATTATGACAAGGCCTTCTGGAGCGATTACCTCACCGCGCTGGTCACGAACCGTTTCAATCGCTTCAGTCTCACTCTGGGCTTGGGCTACGACTTTCCCCGCGGCGTGACCGGAGACTATCTGCACTTCGCCTACCCATATCTGCTCGACGTTCCGGGTTACAAGGTACGCGCTGTGCCGCTCGACGATGCCGAGCGCGACCGCAATCTCGAAATGCTTCGCTTCATCGGGGAACAGACCGCCCGCCGCGGTTTGGATTTCCAACTCGGCCTGTGGACGCACGCCTACGAATGGACCGACAGCCCGCGCTCCGATCACCACATTCAGGGCCTTACACCGCAGACCCACGCTCCGTATTGCCGCGATGCTTTAGCCTTGCTGCTGCAGACCTGCCCGTCGATTCAGGGCGTTACCTTCCGGGTGCACGGTGAAAGCGGGATTCCCGAGGGCAGCTACGATTTCTGGCGCACTGTTTTTGAAGGCGTCCAGCGCTCGGGCCGCCGGATCGAGATCGACATGCACGCCAAGGGCATCGACGACAAGATGATGGACGTGGCTGCGCGAACCGGTATGCCGGTCAAGGTTTCGCCGAAATACTGGGCCGAGCACATGGGCCTCGGCTATCACCAGGCGGCCATCCGCGAGTTGGAGATGCCGCGGGCCGGCAACGAGAACGATCCTCTCTTCAGCCTGAGCAACGGCTCGCGGCGGTTCCTGCGCTATGGATATGGAGATCTGTTCCAGGAAGGCCGCCGTTATGAGGTGCTGTTTCGGCTATGGCCCGGCACGCAGCGCATGCTGCTGTGGGGCGATCCTGTCCAGGCGGCCGCTTACGGGCGCGCGTCCCATTTCTGCGGCGCTTCCGGTGTTGAACTCTGCGAACCTCTCTTCTTTAAAGGACGTGAAGGCAGTGGCCGGCCCGGCGGACGGTGCGGATATGCCGATCAGTCGCTCATTCCGGGTAGGGACTGGGAGAAGTACGCCTATACGTATCGCGTATGGGGCCGCTTGCTGTATGATCCTCAGGCTGATGCGGACCAGTGGCGACGATACCTTCGCACTGAATTCGGTCCCGCCGCGAGCCCCGTTGAGGATGCGCTCGCACATGCCAGCCGTGTGCTGCCGCTGCTGACAACGGCGCATCAGCCTTCGGCTTCCAACCGCGGATACTGGGTGGAAGTGCCGGCTAACATGCCCATCGCCGACGGGGGCGCGCCCGTTCCTTACAGCGACACGCCGGCGCCAAAACGCTTCGGCACGGTGAGCCCACTCGATCCCGAACTGTTTTCTTCCATCGAGCAACACGCCGCGGAGCTTCTGCAGAAACAATCCGGCTCCAGGTACTCACCGATTGAGGTGGCGCAATTCTTTGAGGACACGACGGCGGCTGCTGAGCGGGCGCTGGAGGCCGCTGCCAAACTGATATCTTCGCGCACTGATCCCGGCTTCCGCCGGCTGGAAGAGGACGTACGCATCCAGATCGGCCTCGGCCGGTTTTACGGCGCCAAGTTCCGCGCCGGGGTGTTGTTTGAGATTTTTCGCCGGACTGGCAACTCCCAGGCACAGGAACGAGCACTGGCCTCGTACCGCAGCGCTCGCGCGACTTGGGCTGCTATGGCCGAGAGGGCACGCAAGATTTACGTTGCAGACCTCACTTACGGGGAAATTCCGGTGCGTCGGGGACATTGGGTTGATCGGCTTCCCGCAATTGACCAGGATCTGGCGGCCGTAGAGAATGCTCGTTTCGAAGCCTTACCAGACCCTGCGGATCACGTGCTCCGCGCAATCACTGAGGCCACCGGCCGCCCGGCACGATCTGTTGTGAAGTGTACGCACGAGCGGCCTCGGGGCTTCCAGCCGGGCACCACCGTGCCGCTGGTGCTCACAGTCCAGGGCGCCGAGCCGCCGGAAGTCCGCTTGCACTACCGCTGGATCAATCAGGCCGAGCGCTGGAAATCGCTCGAGATGAACGGCAGTCGGGGCACGTTCCAAGCCAGAATCCCCGCCGCGTACACGCAGTCGCCATTCGCGCTCGAATATTACTTCGAATTGCGGCCGGCTGGCGCGAACCCGACTCTCTATCCAGGGTTCGACGAATTCTTTACCAACCAGCCGTACTTTGTACTCAGTCGAGTATAGCCGCGATTCCGCTGGCGGCGCCACTATCGGAACAGCCGTGGAGCAAAATCGTTGAGACAGCGGCGCCATGTCAGCCACTCGTGCGCCGTGCCGGGCGATTCGAAATACACATTCTTTATCCCGGCCTGACTCAACTGATCGCTGAAGTTCTTGGTGCCCGGGCCTTCCATCGAGCCGATCCCCAGAAACAAGAGCTTCACCTTCTTGTTGAACGCCTCGGCATCGGCGAACACACCGTGATTCGAGGTCTTCGGATCGAATGTACCGCCACGCCCGCCCGTGCTGCCGCTAAAGCCGCCGATGTAGGCGAACCTATCCAGGTTCGCCAGGGTCGTCAGGAACGTCTGCATGCCGCCCATGGACAGCCCGGCCATGGCGCGATTCTCCCGTCCCGGAAGCACCCGGTACGTGCTCTCGATGGTCGGAATCAGATCGGTCAACATCATTTCCGTGAATGTCTCGCCGCTGAAGTTCGCCAGACCGCCACCCCGGCCTCCCCGCCCTGCTTCACTAGCGGATCGCGGCTGGAGTCCCCGAGCCCAAAATATCGAATCGTCCTCGCCCGGTTTCGCCGCGTTGAGATTGTCCATCACGATAATCATCGGCTTCGCCTTCTTCGCCGCGATCAGATTGTCCATGACAGAATCCACATGTCCTTGGGTATACCAGCCGGTTTCGTCTTCACCCCAGCCGTGCAGCAGATACAGAACCGGGTAGAGCGTCTTCCCGGCGTCATAGTCCGGTGGCGTATAGACGAAGGACCGCCGCCACTTGGCGGTGACTTTGGAATAATACCGGCGCTGGCTGACCTGCCCGTGAGGTACATCTTTAGAACGGTAGTAGTCCCCGTCCGCTGCCTCCGGAATCTCGATTCCGCTGCTTGCCCAGCCCGAGCCGAAAAACGTCCGCGTCGCGGGATCGGCCACCGTAACGCCATCCAAGACCAGAGAGTAATAATGGAATCCCGCCACCAGCGGTGTCGTGGTTACGGTCCAGGCGCCTTCCGCCCCCTTGACCATATCGAACGTCTGGCCGACCTTCACCTGTACTTTTTGGACCTCTGGCGCCACCAGGCGGAATGTCGCGCGATGGTCGGGATACACGCAGGGATACTGCGCGCCCGGAATGTTCAAGCTTGAGGGCTTGCACCCGTCGGTGCCGCCTCCCCAGCACAACCCGGAAACGATTAGCACCAACGTGACAATTCTCATTGCATCCTCCTCCAAGTCGCGGCGGCCGCAACATTGGGCTGTGATTGCAACCGCTTACACCCGGGTATCTTATTGCCTCACTACCTCAATGTCAATCGTCGCTCGGGCTGTCTCGCCCCGAATACGATCCCTGGACATCGCGGCACTAAAAACCGGCTTGCCACGGCAGAGTGTCAGCGCTACCATCGATGAAGCGCCAAGACCCGGCAGCGCGTCGTGAGGCACATCGAGTGAGAAAGCAATGACACGCCGCAACGCCTTGCAGGTATTGAGCGCGGGGCCTGTCCTCCTGATCCGGAAATCCCGGGCAGCGTCTATCTCTCTCGAAATCGCTAGGGGACCGTTCGCCGCGACGCAGGATTCCCTCAGCCGCTATCGTGTGCCGGAGTGGTTTCGCGACGCCAAGCTTGGCTTGTGGGCACACTGGGGGCCGCAATCCGCGCCCGAACAGGGCGACTGGTACGCGCGGAATATGTACCTGGAGGGTTCCCCGATCTACCAATGGCACCTGCAGCACTTCGGACATCCCTCGAAATTGGGTTACAAGGATATCATCCCGACATTCAAGGCCGAGCAGTGGGAGCCCGAGCGCCTGATGGATCTTTATGTCAAAGCCGGCGCGAAATACTTCGTGAGCATGGGCGTGCATCACGACAACTTCGACTTGTGGGATTCGACATACCAGCCGCGTTGGAACGCGGTGGCGGCCGGCCCACGAAAAGATATTGTCGGAATCTGGCGGGAAGCGGCTCGGAAACGCGGGTTGAAATTCGGCGTCAGCGAGCATCTCTCCAACAGCTTCGATTGGTTTGCCTCCGCGCACCGCAGCGACAAGATGGGGCCGTACGCGGGTGTGTCCTATGACGGAACTGACCCCGCCTACGCGGATTTGTACCACAGCTATCGGGGGATGCCGGCGGATTTCGCGCAAACTGCGATGCCGATGGGCCGCGTCGCGACGGACTTTTGGAAGCTCGAGTACTTCAACCGGATTAAAGATCTCATTACCCAGCACGAGCCCGATCTGCTATACACCGATGGCCCGATCCCTTTTGAAGAGTACGGGCGCAGCCTCGTGGCGCATCTTTACAACCTCAGCGCCCAGCGCCACCGCGGACGCGTCGAGGCAATCTACACCAGCAAGCGGCGGGAAGATTGCGCCGAGGGCGCTTGCGCGCTCGACCTCGAGCGCGGCATCGTCGACCGGATCTGGCCGGAACCCTGGCAAACCGATACCTGCATCGGGAACTGGCACTACAAGCGCAACATCACCTACAAGTCCCCGAAAATCGTGGTCGACATGCTGGTGGATATCGTGAGCCGCAATGGAAATCTGCTCCTGAATTTTCCGCTGCCGGGAACCGGCGCGCTCGACGAGAGGGAACTCGCCGTGCTTTCCTCCCTCACGGATTGGATGGCGGTGAATGGAGAAGGCATTTATGCCACGCGCCGCTGGAGAGTGTACGGAGAGGGCCCGAGTGTGATGCCGCCGCCGGAACGGCAGGGTCAACTGGGATTCAACGAGGGCCGCAGGAAAGATCTGACGCCGGAAGACGTGCGCTTCACCGTCAAGGGCAGGAATCTGTACGCGTTCGTAATGGGCTGGCCGCAAGGTCCGGCGCGAATCAAGGCGCTCGCGACGAAAAACGCACAACCGGTCAAGGTCCGCAACGTCGAGATGCTCGGTCATAAAGGCAAACTCAAATGGGTTCAGGGAGAAACCGGACTGACGGTGGATATGCCGCCGGAAAAGCCCTGCGACCACGCCGTCGCCCTTAAGATTACGACGGCCTGACGTTACGAACATCAATAGGAGACACTGCGTAACGGGGTGAGCCGCTATTTCAGGGCGACTTCCAGAACTTGAATCGAGTAGCCCGGCATCATATGCTCCAGGCGCTCGCCGTTGATAGAGAACGTGGACCTCACCGGCACGATGCGTGCCGGGTCCTTAGTGGTGTTCGTCGCCCAGATGGTGTTTGCCTGGATTGTGTCGAACTGCGCAGTATGATCTCCGGCGCCAAGCCCGTTGAGCGTAATCGCGATCGCCTGCCCGGTAGACGACGCGTTCACCAACTTAAGGCAAAGTTTTTTCGACGTCGCCGATCCGGTGACTGAATAGAAGAATTTCTCTCCAGCTCCCGAGACCGACGAATTCACCGTGTGATCGCCCAGGCACGATGCGAACATCACTTGAGCGTAGTAGCTGGGCGACCCGTAGCTGTTCAGGGCATCGTAGCCGATCAGATCGGAGCTCCACTGCATCGCGCCCGGTTCGACATTCACGAACAACGGCGCGTAGGCCGCCATTACCACCAGGTCGCTGTTTCTCTCCAGGCCGGTCATGAACGCGGCATCTCCGAGCGCGCCGCCGAAATTCGGAGTCGGCCCGCCCTCGCGCGTTGCCCATTCGCCCACAAAAATTTTGGGGCCGTTGCGGTCCGCCGCGTCGTAATGCCCGGATTCTTCAAACATGCCGTGCTCCCGCTTGTAATAGTGATCATCGAGGACGTCGGGCACGGTGCCTTTCACCGGTATCGTGGCAATCACTTGGAGGTTCGGGTGCTTCGCCTTGATTGCCTTGAAAAATTGTGCAAACCGGCCATCGTACGTTTTCGCTTTGTCAAACCTGTCTTCGTTTCCGATCTCGACGTAGCGCAAAGCGAATGGCTCTGGATGTCCATCGCGCGCGCGCCGCGCGCCCCAGTCCGTGTCGGCTCCGCCGCTGACGTACTCGATTTCATCGAGAGCTTCCTGCACGTACGCGTCAAGTGCCGGCCCGGGCTTCGCCACCTCGCCTCCCAGCGAGTAGCCGGCGAATACGGCGAGAACCGGCTCAATGTGCAGATCCTCGCACCATTCCAGAAACTCCAGTAATCCCATGCCATCGGTCGAGTGATAACTCCACGTCGTCGGGTGCGTCGGGCGATCGACCAGGGCCCCTATAGTCTTCCTCCAATCGAAATGGTCTTTAATCCGATCGCCCTCCACGTAGTTTCCTCCGGGAAAACGGAGGAATGAGGGATGCATCGCCGCCAGTTTTTCCATGATGTCGATGCGATTTCCGTTAGCCCGCCCGTGATAGGTTGGCGGGAACAGCGAAACCAGTTGAAGCCAGAGAGTGGCCGGCCGGTCGACCGTCAGTTCGAGATGATTCTCCGAAGATGTGGTCACATTGCCGGACTGCATCTCGAACTTGTATTCCTTCCAGCCGGAGCCGGTCACAACGGCGGAAGTGCTGGCCAGGACCTGCCCCGATGTGTCCGCGATGAGCGCGATTTTTACGGGGAGCGCGCTCTCCGCCTTGCTCTTTGCGAAGAACGAGCCGATATACCGGGTGTTCGGCCGCACCGCAATTCCCCAATACCCTTCGTTCAGAAGTCCCGCCGGGCTGCTCGCATCGGCTCTGGCAACCTCGAGCCGCGCGCTATTCGGAAGGGCTGCGGAAGGTCCCTCCGAGGAGTCGACCGCCACCGTTGCCGACGAGGCCCCTTTCTCAACCAGAAACCAGTTGAGGATCCCCGTCCAATCCGAGCGGAACGTGCGGTTCCGAATGAGCTCCGCGTACAAGCCGCCGTCATACGAGTGGTTAATCTCTTCGGTCATCAACCCGTACAATATCGGGCTGACGGCCGCCTTCGGCCGGTTCACGTCGACCGTGAGTGAGGCGGCCGATTGGGCGCGCATCACCGGCGTGACGGCGCTCATGAGAGCAGCAGTTACTGCGAGAGCGAAGCGGTAGTTCATGGTATCCTTTCCAGCGCGTCCAACTCTGCGTTGCGCCGAGGGCTTTTCCGTTGGCGTGTCAGCGCCAATACCAGCGCCGACGTAAGCAGGCAGGACCCGCCCAAAACGAAATAGGCGAGAGTCATCGCGCCCGTCGTATCGCGAATTCGTCCAACCAGGAATGGGCTGACATAGCCAGCCAGGTTGCCAACCGAGTTAATCCACGCGATTCCGGCGGCGGCCGCGGCTCCCGACAAAACCGCCGTGGGCAGAGACCAAAACACTGCTTGGGTGCACATGATCGCCATCGTGGTGCAGGTCACGAGCGCCAACCCCGGCCACCCCGCGATTCCCGGGATCCCTCCGATCGCCAGCGTCACTCCCGCAACCCCAACGCCGAGCGCTACGTGCCATCGCCGCTCCCCGGTGCGGTCGGAATGGTGCGCATAGATCACCATCGCAATCGCAGCCGCTCCCCAGGGGATCGTGGAAGCCAAGCCGATGATCCAAGGATCTTTCGTGAGCGTGTCCTTGAGAATTTGCGGCAGCCAGAAAGCCAGCGCGTAGTTGCCCATCTGCAGACCGAAGAAGGCCAGGCAGAGCAACCAAACCTTCCCGCTGCGGAAGGCATCCTGGAAGCGGTGCGCCGAAGCGCCTTCGCGCCGCTTGGCGTGCTCCTCCTGCTCCAAGTCCCCCGCGATCGCCGCCCGCTCGTCGTCGTTCAACCAATGCGCCTGCGCCGGGCCATCGACGAGATACACCAACGTCGCAATCCCCGCCAGGACGGATGGCAGTCCTTCTACCAGAAACAATAATTGCCACGGCCGCAAGCTCGCCCAACCGTGACTCCGTGCCAAAATCCAGCCCGACACAGGCCCCGCGAAGACGCCCGACAGCGGATTGGCGGCTATCAACATCGCGACGATCCGGGCTCGGCGATGCCGCGGGTACCAGAACGTGAAGTACAGCATCACTCCCGGAAAGAACCCGCATTCCACAACTCCCAACAGGAAACGCAAAGTGTAAAAACTGGCCTCTCCCTTTACGAATATGGTGGCCGAGGAAACCAATCCCCAGGCGATCATGATCGGCCCCAGCCAGCGCCGCGCGCCCAAGCGGCGGAGCATCATATTCGCCGGCACTTCCAAAAGAAAGTAGCC
>Ga0209060_10003085_pt1 | contig 14434 bp, 8 predicted proteins | sample Coa_R1_8_FD_187155 | JGI IMG/M metagenome (GOLD analysis project Ga0209060, IMG submission 187155) | Surface soil microbial communities from Centralia Pennsylvania, which are recovering from an underground coalmine fire - Coalmine... | ecosystem: Environmental > Terrestrial > Soil > Unclassified...
GGAACATGTTGGGATCGCCGGCGGCCTTGTAGGCTTCTTGCGCCATGGCGCCAGAGACTTGATGGTGACCGTGGCCATCGGAGACGTTGCCGACGAAGGTCGAGGTGATGACGAGTGGGCGCTGCATGCGGATGACTCGGACGACGTCGTAGAGGACGCGATCTTTGCCCCAGGTCTTGAGGGCTTCTTCAATGGTCTTGGAGAAGCCGAAGTCAGCGACGCGAGTGAAGTACTGATGGACGCCGTAGTAATTGCCGGCGGCGAGCAGTTCCTGGGTGCGGAGGGTTCCGAGCTCGTCCCAGTAGTCGGAGGTCATGTCGTTTTGACCGCCTTCGCCGCGGTTGAGAGTGAGAAGGGTCGTATCGACGCCCTGGCCGCGGCCTTCATAGGTGAGCATGCCGCCGTCTTCGTCGTCAGGGTGCGCGACGACCATGGCGAGGCTGGCGCGGGTGTGAAGCTTCTTAAGAGACTGGGAGAGAGCGGCGGAGCCTCGATCGATCGGGAGCGGACGAGCAAAAGCCGATTGATAGTGAGAGGATTCCGGCTGCTGGGCGACGACGTTCGTTCCGTTGAGGCAGAGAGAAGATATGAGAAGACCCAGAGTGGTGCCGCGGAACAATTCAGATCTCATGGTGCGAAGCTCCTGAGGGATTACAGAGGTGTAAAAAGTCGACGATGGTAATGGATATCATGAGGTGAAAAACTTTGTAAAGTTTATTTACATATTTGGGGTATCATCGTTGTCGAATGAACACCGTCGAAAAAATGCGTCTGCCTCATCTCTCTACCGTACAGTATCCCCCAGAAATGGAGACAGGGCCTTCGCGACCGGCGCATCTGCGTCAGGTGAATGCGCGGGGATTGCTGCGGTTGCTTCGTGAACACAATCCATGTTCGAAGGCGGACCTGGTGCGGTTGTCGGGATTGAGCGCGCCAACTGTGTCGAGCGCTGTCGCGCATCTTGAATCGCTGGGGCTGATTGAGAATTTGGGTGAAGGAGAATCGAGCGGTGGACGGCCGCCCGGGTTGCTGCGTTTTCACGCGGAACATGGATATGTTGCCGGCGCGGATATTGGCGGGACGCGGCTGCGGATGATACTTGCGGATTTGAACGGCAAGGTGCTGACGCAGTGGTCGACGCTACTGACCGAGAAGCAGCGGACCCCGAAGGCTGTGTGCTCTCTGATGCACGAGGGGCTGAAGGTGATGTGCCAGGAAGAGAGTACGTCGCTCAAGAAAGTGCTGCATCTGACGGCGGGCGCACCGGGGATTACGAACGTTGATTCGGGAATTGTTCTTTCTGCGCCGAACCTTAAGGACTGGGATGACGTACCTCTTCGTACGATGATCGAAAAAGAGATGGGTATTCCGGCGCTGGTGGAGAATGACACGAACCTTGCTGCGGTGGGCGAGCACTGGCGTGGGTCGGCCACGGGAGTAGAGGATTTTATTTTTGTTGCGTTGGGAACAGGTGTGGGCGCGGGGATTTTTCTGCGCGGACGGTTGCATCATGGAGCGAACTGGAGCGCGGGGGAGATTGGGTATACGCGCGCGGAGGGATGTTCGCGACATCCGTTGCAGGTGCATTCGCCTGGGCAACTGGAGCGGTCGATTGGGGGAGTGGGCATCGAGAAGGAGTGGATGCGGCTGCTCGGACGGAGTCGCCGGGCGAATGAATCGGCTCTGACTAAGCTGCGGGCATCGGAGATATTCGATCTTGCTGTGGATGGCGACAGAGCCGCGGCTGAAGTTGTTCAGTATGCTGCACAGATTTTGGCTAATTGCATTGTTGACCTGGCGTTGGCGCTCGATCCAGAGGTAGTCATTCTAGGAGGCGGCGTGGGCGCTCACGCCGAGCTTTGTAGGGCCACGGAGAAATTACTGCAACAGAATGAATTTGCCTGTCCACGCGTTCGGTCCAGCTCTCTCGGTACGCAGGCGCAACTCCACGGGGCAATTTCGCTTAGTCTCTCGGCCACGGAAAACAGGTTGCTGGCTTAGATTCAATAAAGAAATCATATTGACAAGCACAAGGTTGTTGCCCTAGTGTTAGGGCCACACTTCCTAAATAGATTTTACTAAGTTCTTTGTCAAAGCGATTTAAAGAAACGCTGATTTCGCTTCACCGTTGAAGTTTCAGGAGGCTACATGTCGATTCTTCGCATTGCCCAAACAGCTCTCTTCGGCGCCGCTCTTGCAGCGGGGCTTGTAGTTTCCAGCGCGAGTTTGCCCGCGTGGGCGCAGTCGCAGTCGATCAACGGCACGATTCGCGGACTGGTCTCGGACTCCACCGGGGCGCCGATTGCAGGGGCGACTGTGACAGTGAAGAATCTGGATACCGGATATACGCGTATCGTAACCTCTGCAGGGGATGGTCTTTACATCGCTCCCGATCTGCCGGTCGGAACATATTCGGTGAGTGCGCAGGCGGCTGGCTTTGCTCTGCTTACACAGACTGGTATCCACCTTGCTGCAGGAAACGAAACCGTTATCGACCAGGTGCTCAAGGCGGGATCCGTGGCCACCGTGGTTGAGGTGACCTCCGATGCGCCGATTCTTGAGCCAGCACGGTTCACGCTGGGCCGCACGATTTCGCCGGAAGAGACGCAGAACCTTCCGCTGACGTCGCGCAATCCGTATAACTTCATCCTGTTTCAGCCGGGGGTGAGCGGCCATCCTAATCCAGAGAATGGGATTCCGCGCACGGTGAATACGAACGGCCTGGTGGACCGCATCAGCTATCAACTGGACGGCATGGTGGATACGGAGACGGATCGTTACGGTCTACGTTTGTTTGCTATTTCCGACTCGTATGTGAGCGAAGTGCAGACGATTGCCAATAGCGCTCCTGCAGAGTTTGGCAATACTGCTGGTGTTACCTTCAACGTGATTACACCGACCGGGACCAATCATTATCACGGACTGGTGCAGTACATCTGGCGGCCAAAGGCGGCGAGCTCCTGCCCGATTCTACAAAACTGCGTTGCAGGCACGACTGGCTATGCTCCTAAGCCTGATTTGCATGTGGATGACTATGTGGGGCGCATCGGCGGACCGGTAAAGAAGGACAAACTATTTTTCTTCGCTGCCTACGAAAAGTTGAAGCGAGCCAATCCGCAGGCGATCACGATTACGCCAGCTAATCAAGCTACGTTGATCGGCTACGGGATCAATGCGGCTCTCTTCAATCCTGCGCCAAGCGTGCAGCGGGCGCAGTGGCTGGATGTACGTGGTGACTGGACCATCAACACGAAGAACCAGGCCTTTGTGCGGTACAACTATTTCCGCAATAACTATCCGTTCAACACAAACGTCGGCGGTTTGTATGCTCAGGACGCGTCTTCGGACTTTCAGGATCGCGCTCATATCATCGGGGCACAACTGATTACGACCTTCACTCCGAACATTCTGAACGAGTTTCGCGGCTCGTGGCCCTACCGCAATGAACACCATGTTGCGGGCCCAATTACGGGACCTGGGCCAATGATCACGATCACCGGAGTCGCCAACTTCGGCGGCACAAATGCAGCTGCGGACAAGTTCCAGGAGAAGATTCCGTCGTTCAACGACAACGTGACCTGGATCAAAGGTGCGCACACGATGAAGTTCGGTGTCGGCTTTCAGAAGAACCTGGACACACAACTGCAAGATGTTTATGTGCAGTACACGTTTGCCTCCATTGCACAGTGGCAGAGTGCGAAGAACGGCACGACACCGCACGTTTACAGCAATGTGAAGGCGAGCATCGGACAACCTGGCGCGGCTTACCATTCGGTCTTCTTCAATCTGTTTGCGCAGGATACGTGGCAGGTGAAGAAGAACTTACTGCTCTCCTATGGCCTTCGCTATGACCAGTACCGCGCCCCTACACCCCCAGCGGGCGAGCCCTTTGTCTACACGCAGGGTTTCCGCACTCCGCTTGGGAATTTTGCCCCGCGGTTCGGTGTTTCGTATCAGCCGAATCCGACGACAGTTGTTCGTTTGAATGCTGGGCTCTTCTATGAAGCGACACCGACCAACACCTGGTACAACCCGCTGTACAACAACGGTGCGGCGGGAAGTGGTTCTTTCATCGCGACCGTGACGGGTGCCTCGTCGGAGGCGGCTGCGACAAGCTGCCAGCCAGCCTTCCCGAATACTCCTCAACAGGTTCCGGCAAGCTGCCTTGGAACACAGAGCATCTACGCCCTGACTCCGAGGTTCAAGAACGAGTATGTATGGAACGTCAATGCACAGGTGCAGCAGCAGCTCACGAAGAGTGACTCGCTGACTCTTGGATACATCATGACCAATGGGCGCAATATGCAGTTCCTGCGGAATATGAACCTCATTAATCCGGTTGGCACTCTGCTTGACGGACGTCCTGTTTTTCAGACGGCAGTGAATGCGAACACACGTCTGTTTCCGCAGTTCAACAACATTACGCTGATCGACGTTGGCTCGAACTCTTCGTACAACGCGCTGACAGCGACCTATGAACATCGGATGTCGCTGGATTGGACGATGAGCGCGTCGTACACGTGGTCGCACTCGATCACTAACACGCCGGAGGCCAATTCGTATGAGTTCTCGACGCCGGTGCAGGACACGACCAATCCTAACGGGGACCGCGGCAATAGCGGTGTCAACCGTCCGCAATCGCTGACGGTGAGCACGGTGTATGCACCGACGGCACACTTTGAGAATCGAATCGCGAACGCGCTTGCCAATGACAATAATCTTGCGCTGCTAGGCAATTTCTCGAGCGGCGATCAACAGATCATGACTGTCAGCGCGGCGCTCAACAATGATGCGATTGCCACCAGCCGACCGCTGTTCATCGGACGAAACACATTGCGCGCCCCGAACATCGCTCAAGTAGACGCCCGCTACACACGGGGCTTTGGCACCTACTGGGAGCGTGTGAAGCCTCAGTTGCTGATCGAGGCCAACAACCTGTTCAACCGTTCCAACGTGACCTCGATCAATGGAACGGCGCAAGTGGTGCCTCTCAACTACGTTGGGCCATCGAATGGCAATCCGGCCACCTTCAACCGGCTGGCGGGCACGATTACCTCCCAGCCGACGCTGGCGCCGACGAGTTCGGTTCTAGAGGCACGAATTCTTCAGTTCGGTCTGAAGGTCGAGTTTTAGACTCATACTGAAGGAAGGTATGCCAAATTTACCGATTAAGGGCAAATCGGTGTTTCCAGCACCGATCTACCGCGACACCGTCTTAGTTCAGGTCTTTGCGGATGCCAAACGATATTTTCTAGAGCCGCTGCTGGAGATCGAGTATGCGCATACGCTGATGCTGGCGCGACAGGGCATCATGCCTGAAGCTGAGGCGGCCCTGTGCCTTCGCGCGCTGGACAAGCTTGATGTCGACGAGGTTCGGTCGGCTCAGTACGACGGGACATTTGAGGATCTGTTCTTCTACCTGGAGAAGAAGATTGCCGCAGTGTGTGGCGAAGAGGTTGCCGGTAAGATGCATACGGCTCGCAGCCGCAATGATATTGATCTGACGATGTATCGCATGGTTCTGCGCGATTGGTTGACGCAGACACTGGTGGCGACGTTGCAGCTTCGCCGTCGGCTTGTGGAGTTGGCGTGGGAGCATCGTGCTTCGCTGATGCCGGCATATACGCATAATCAGCCTGCGCAACCGACTACGCTGGGCCACTACCTGATGGCGTATATCGAGATTCTGGAGCGCGATGCTGAACGGATTCAAGCCGCTTATGCTCGGGTGAATCACAATCCGTTGGGAGCCTGCGCGATTACGACGACTGGATTCCCTATAGATCGGCACTACACGGAGAGGCTGCTGGGTTTTGTGGGGCTGCAGGTCAATTCGTATGGGGCGATTGCAGCGGTGGATTATCTCGCCGAGAGCTGTTCTGTATTGGCTGGCACGATGCTTAGCCTGGGGCGGTTTGCGCAGGATCTTCTGTTGTGGAGCACTGTAGAGTTCGGCTACTTGCGGCTTAGTGATGCTTATGTACAGATCAGTAGCATCATGCCGCAGAAACGCAACCCGGTGCCTCTGGAGCATGTGCGGATTCTTGCCAGCCGCGCTTTGATGCAGGCACAGAGTGTTGTTGGATGTTTGCATAACACTCCGTTTGCCGATATGAATGATGCCGAAGACGAGTTGCAGCCGCTGGTGTATACGGCATTTGAAGATGGCGAGCGGAGTCTTCGATTGCTAGCTGGGGTTTTGGATGAAGTGAAGTTCCATACTGAGCGCATGGCTGCGGCCGCAGATGAGAACTTTCTTCCGGTTACTGAGTTGGCCGATACGCTGGTGCGGTCGACCGGCATCAGCTTCCATGCAGCGCATGCAGTTGTGAGCAGCGCAGTGAAGGAGCTTGAGGGCAACTATGACGCGGAGGCGATAACGGAGATTATTGTGCGTGAGCTTCCGTCGATTGTTGAAGGGACTCCGATGATTTCTCGTGAGGCGATCAGGGCTTCGCTGAGTGCACAGAACTTTGTTGCGGTTCGGCAGGTTGCGGGTGGACCGGCGAGTGAGGCGCTGGATCCGGAGATTCTGCGGGCCAGGGAGCAACTCCTGATTGATGAACGGTGGCTGTTTGATGCGGAGAATCATCGCAAGAATGCGCGAACGATGATGAGAGAAGAGAGCGATGCTCTTCTGCGGCGGGTCGATGGACGTTAGCCGGCTTCCGTTGACTCCAACTTCTCCGCCTAAGCCGCCAGAGTTGCAGCGCGGGCTTTCGACGCTCTCGGCGCTGGGGTTGAATGTTATCGGCATGGTGGGTATAGGGCCATTTGTCACCCTGCCGCTGATTGTGGCAGCAATGGGTGGACCGCAGGCGATGCTGGGTTGGGTATTGGGCGCGGCCTTGTCGTTGTGCGACGGGATGGTCTGGAGCGAGTTGGGGACGACGTATCCGGAAGCTGGGGGTTCGTATGCTTATCTGAAACATCTTTATGGCGAGCGGAGATGGGGACGAGTGTTCTCCTTTCTTTACGCATGGCAGCTTTTGTTCAGTTCGCCGTTGTCGATCGCTTCGGGTTGCATCGGGTTCTCGCAGTATGTGTCGTTCTTTCTTCCGAATGCGGCCACGCCTTTGTTTTCGACGAGGTTTGTGGGGGTTCCAATTGTCGTTAGCGGACAGACACTGATCGCGATGAGCGCGTGCGCGCTTGCCATAGCGGTGCTGTATCGGAGCATTGTTCAGATCGATAAGATTGTTCGCTGGTTGGGCGTAGTGGTTGTCCTAACGCTTGTGTTTGTTATCTTCGCGGGTTTCACTCACTTTAATCCGAGTATGGCTTTCGATTTTCCAGCGGGGGCCTTTCATATCGATAGCGCGTTTTTCATCGGGCTGGGTGCCGGACTGCTGGTTGCAACCTATGACTACGGTGGTTATTACGGCGTTTGCTTCGTGGGCGGGGAGGTTCGCGATCCGCGGCGGACGATTCCGCGAGCGGTGTTGGGTTCGGTTGTTATTGTCGGCACACTGTACCTGCTGATGAATGTCAGCGTGCTGGGCGTGCTGCCGTGGCGTGAACTGATGCAGGATAACGGCAGCCATGCGCGAATGTTTGTCATCGCTGAGTTCATGGAGCGGTTATATGGGCATGGAGCCGCGGGTGTGATCGTGGTGTTGATCGCGGTGGCGGCGCTTTGTTCGGTGTTCGCTTTGTTGCTTGGGCAGTCGCGGATTCCGTTTGCGGCGGCCCGGGATGGCAACTTTCCTGCGTGGTTTGGTGCGATTCATCCCAAGCTTCGGATGCCGCATCATTCGCTGCTGACGCTGGGGGCGATGACGCTGATCTGTTGCATCTTTCGATTGCAGGAGGTGATTACCGCCCTTGTGGTGATCCGCATCCTGTTCCAGTTTCTGCTGCAGGGAGTGGCGGTCCTGCTACCCAAACATCGACGGGAGCGGAGGGTGCGCGGATACCGCATGCCGCTCTATCCGATTCCTGCGCTGCTGGCGCTGAGCGGCTTTCTGTTCATTCTGTTCTCGCGGCCGAACTTTCAGCGAGAGATACGGACCGCGGGGGTGATTCTGCTGGCTGGATTGATGGTTTACCTGATTCGGTATCTGCGCCTACGGAGTGCGGTGTGAAGGTACCCTCCCCCTACTTTGCCGCGTAAAGTCTAGCAGGGAAATACTTTAAGTCCGGACTTGCTGTTTGGAAGTCCGGACTCAAAAAGGAAAAGGCCCCGATTGTTTCGGGGCCTTTTGCTCTATTTCTAGTGTAACAAGCTGAGGAAGCTGATTCGGCACCTCATAATCTATTCGTTTTGAATGAGATAAGCCCGTTTTGGGATTGACAGATCTTGGCTATTTGATGAGGTCGCGGTAGTCTTCGCGGGTGGGGGTGAAGACGTCGAGGACTTCGGAGGGTTCGAGGGCGGAGGCCTGGTGCTCGACGTTGCCGTCGACGATGAAGCTGTCTCCGGCGTGAGCGTCGAAGACTTTTCCATCGACGTCGATGCGGATGGCTCCGCTGATGACGTAGACGAGCTGGTGGTGGGGGTGGCTATGGCGGGCTCCTACCCAGCCTTGGTCGAAGTAGTGGCGGATGAGCATGAGCTGGTCGGTATTAGCGAGGACCTGGCGGCGCATGCCTGGCTCGGGGGTGAAGGTCTTGGGGTCTTGGGTTTTTACCAGGGTCATCTTGGCTCCGTTATCGGTTGATTCCAGAGTAACGGATGGATCGCCTGTGGAGGGGAGCGTACCTCAAGGGCTGAAGCCCCCTTGATTGCCGAACATTCTATGGCACGGCTGAAGCCGTGCCCTTAAGCAAGACGGTTCGCGCTTTGCGCGAAAGGGTATCCGGCAAAGGTTGAGTTGGGAAATAAGACGGTACACTGAGCCTTTGAAAATCCTGCGAAAGGAGCACTGGATGCTCTCAGAGACCGAGGCTCGACAATTTGCGCATAGTTGGATTCTGGCTTGGAATTCTCACGATCTCGATGCTGTCATGTCTCACTATGCGCCAGAAGTCGTTTTGACTTCGCCCACGGCGGCGAAGTTGTTGAGTGATCCCTCTGGGACCGTCACTGGCAAAGAGGCTGTGCGGAGCTATTTTGAGCGTGGGCTTGAGGCTTATCCGAATCTCAACTTCGAACTTCTGGATGTGATGTGGGGGATCTCAAGTGTTGTTCTTTGCTACCTGAATCAGAAGGGCACGAAGACCGGCGAGTTTATGGAGTTGGATGAGGGACGGAAGGTTTGCAGAGTCGTCGCAAATTACACGTAAAGTAGTGGGGCCCCAAGGGAAACTCAGTGGCGCTACGAGCAAAATACAGGGATTCTTCGCTGCGCTCAGAATGACAACTTAAAGAAGTAGAGGGCGAGCCGTATGGCTCGCCCTCTACTCACGGAAACTCCTATCGTTAGTTGTGGGGGTAATCAACTCGTATGGAGAGGATCTCGTAGGGGCTGATGGTGGCTGTGACTTTGTTGTTGGTCACGGTTAGAGGAGAGCCTTGTGGCTTCTCCATGAGGTTGGTTTCGGTGGCGGAGGTGGCTCCGGTGGGGACGGTGAAGGTTACGTCGGATTGTTTGCCGGCCCACTCGAAGACTCGGAAGATGAGGCCGTTGTCGTCCTCAGCTTTTTTGATTGCGGTGAGGATTACGTTCTCCGGTGTGACGGAGGCGTAGGAGTGCTCGAGGGGTAGGGTGCCGGTGTGGGAGCCGACCTGTGCGGCGCGCAGTTCGTAGTTGTATTGGTAGCCGCGGCGTGCGGTGAGGGCCTGTTTCCATGTTCCGGCGTGCGGGTACAGGGCGTAGCTGAAGTGCTGGTGGCCGCGGTCGGCTTCGGGGTCGGGCCAGGTGGCGGAGCGCAGGAGGGTTAGGCGCAGGACGTTGCCTGCGGCGTCGTAGCCGTATTTGGCTTCGTTGAGGAGCGAGAAGCCGTGCTGGCTGTCGCCGAGGTCGGCCCAGCGGAGAGCGGGGACTTCGAACTTGGCTTGCTCCCAGGTGTTGTTACGGGAAGTGGTGCGCTCGATGTTGCCGTAGGGGATGTCGTAGGTGGCCATGGGGCCAGTGGCGGCGAGCGGGAAGGCTGCCTTGAGGAGGACGTGGGTCTCGTGCCAGTCGATGTCGTTGATGACGTCGACGGTGTCGGTGTTGGCGTAGAGCTGGAGGTCCTGAACGAACTTCGAGGACTGCCAGGTGCGGGTGACGCGGATGACGGCACGCATGGGGCCGCTCTCGACGAGCTTGACCGAGTCAACGTTGGTGATGGGGGTCATGTGGTCGAGGGTGCCGGGGTCGATGTTCCAGGCGTCGTATTCCTTGGGAAGATCGTGGAAGGTCTGGAGCTGGTTGCCGCAGGCTCCGCTAGCGAGGGATTCGAAGTTGGATTTCTTGTCGTAGAGGCTGGTGATGCAGCCGGTGGCGGGGTCGACGACTACGCGGAGGTAGGCGTTCTCCATCGTGGTGCCGCTGGCTTTGAGGTCTGTCGCAAAGGGCTTGGTTCCGGCGGTGACGTGGAGCACCTGATAGCCCATGGAGGGGACGTCTTTTGCGGCGATGAGGATTTTGTAGGTGTTGGTCTTGGGGTTGCTCTCGGTGACGAATGAGGGCAGGACGTTGTTGTGGGCGTCGAGGACGGAGACGCCGTTGGTGGATGGGGTGGGAAGCTGGACCGTCGCCGTGGTGATGCCGGTGTGGCTCCAGGCTAGCGGGTTGAAGACGAGGACTGGTACGTCGCCTGCGGCTTTGGTGTTGATGCCGGCGGCGAGGGTGTTGAGGGCGTTGGTTGAGATTTCGTTGGTAGCCCAGCGGACCTGGTCGAATTCGGCCTGTGCTTCTTTGTAGATGATGCCGATGCCTGAGCCGGCGGCGAGGTCGTGGAAGCCGTTGAAGGCGATCTTCTTCCAGGCGTCGGTGAGTTCGGCGTGTGGATAGGGCTTGCCGTCGAGCCACGCAAGGGAGGCTAACTTTTCGGCGTTGATGGTGCGCTCTTCGGACTCGCGCATGTTGCGCTTGTGCTGGGCCTGGGTGGTCATGACTCCGCGGTGGTACTCGAAGTACATCTCATCCTTCCAGGTGGGAATGGCGATCTTGCCGGGGTCGGGTGTAGGGAAGGTGTAGCCCTTGGCGATGGAGGTGTAGTTCCAGACGGGCGAGTTGGGGGAGAGGTTCTGCTCGGAGTTGGTGAAGAAGGATTGGGCGACTCCGAACTGGATGTTGGGCATGATCTTGCCGGGCTGGGCCCAGTGGTTGCCCTCGTCGAGGATGGCGCGGGTGGGGCCGCCGCCGTGGTCGCCGATGCCGTAGAGGTCCATCATCTTTTCCATGCCGGGGGCGCGTTGGCGGGCTACGGCTAGATCGGCGGAGAGGCGGACGGGGTTGAGGTTATTGTTCGCGTAATCGTGTGGGAAGTAGGTGAGGACTTTGCTGCCGTCGGGAGACTGCCACCAGAAGAGCTTGAAGGGGAGCTGGTTGGTGTCGTTCCAGGTCATCTTCTGGGTGACGAAGTAGTCCATGCCTGAGCGCTTGTAGATCTGGGGGAGCTGCCAGTTGTAGCCGAAGGAGTCGGGGTTCCAGCCGATGCGGACGTCGACGCCGTACTGGTCTTTGAAGAAGCGCTTGCCGATGAGGAGGGAGCGGACCTGGGATTCGCCATCGGGCATGTTGAGATCGGGCTCGACCCACATGCCGCCGACGATCTCCCATCGGCCTTCCTTGATGCGCTTTTTGATCTCTTCGTTGATGGCTGGGTATTTTTGCGCGATCCAGTCGTTGTAGGCGGCGGCGGATTGGGTGTAGGTGTAGTCGGGGTACTCGTTCATGAGCTGGAGCGCGGTGGAGAAGGTGCGCTTGACTACGTCGACGGTTTCGGTAACGGGCCAGAGCCATGCGGCGTCGATGTGGGAGTTGCCGGTGAGATGGAATGTGGCTTGTTGCAGAACGGGCTTGATGGGCTCGAGCTTTTGGCGGGAGGCGGTGAGGGAGGCGTCGAATTTTGATTGGTCGGCGGCTTCGAGGGCGGCGAGATCAACGGTGGTGATGGATTGGTTGAGGGTGGCTAGGTCCTGCGTGGGGTTCTTGGAGAGCGAGGGCAGGAGGGCGGCGCTGGAGAGGAACTCGGTGCGAAGGTCGGAGGGGTTGGGGCGGCCGGAGGCGAAGTCGATCTTCATGGTCGCGCGGTCGAAGGTCTTGGTGTCGACGGTGTGGAGGAGTTTTACGGCGATGAGGACCTTGTCGCCGGGCTTGGCCTGGTCGAAGAGGACGATGGGTTCGAGGTCGTCACCGAGGGCTACGCGGCGGCCGTTGAAGTAGATGATCTGCGGCATGGGGCCGTTGGCGTTGGCACGGAATTGGAACCAGATGCGGGCTCCGGTGAGGTCGTAGCCATTGAGATTTTTGGGGACTTCGACGAGGCGACGGAACCAGACGGCGTCGTTGGGGGCGTGGCTGCGGGGCTTGACGATGGGCCAGGAGGAGTCGTCGAGGTTCGGGTCTTCACCGTGGGCGAGGTCGCCTACGTGGGTGCGCCATTCGTCGCCGGGGAGATTGTCGAGGGTGCCGAGGCGTTCGACGACTTTTTGGGAGGCGGGGGAGAGGGTGGCGATGATGTCGGCGATCTCTTTGGGGGATTGCGCGTGGGCGGGGATCAGGGCGGCGGTGACGAAGGCGGTGAGGAGGACCGTGGTGATACGGCGCAGAGAGGCGATGACAGTCAAGTGCGACTCCTTTGGGTTCTGTCCGGGTTCGTAAGCGGTTACTTTGAACGACGGGATTTACCGGTAAAAGCGAACAGAGGGAGTCTAACGCACTTTGCGCTCCTCGTGGACAAGGAGCGCAGGGCGGATTTTAGGTGGGAGACGGATTAGCGTTTGAGGATGGCTTCGAGGTATTCGAGGGCTCGGGGGTCTTTGGATTGGCCCAGCCAGAAAATGGCTTCTTTGCGAATGGTGGGGTTGGAGTTGGTGTCGGCTACGTGCATGAGTTGGGGGACGCCTTCGTCCTTGGGGAGCTGGCTTAGGGCGAAGACGGCTTTCTTCTTGACCTGGAGTTCGGGGTCGTTTTCGATGGCGTTTGTGATGGCGGCGCTGGCTTTCTTGCCGGCTTTCTGGGCCAGCCAGAAGATCGCTTGACCGCGGACCTGCGGGCTGGAGTCGGACTTGGCCATTTTGAGGAGTTCGTCCGTCGCGGCGGGGTCAGAGTTGATGGAGAGGTCGAAGGTTAGTTTTTCGCGGAGTTTGGGATCTTGTTCTTTGGTGATGAGCTGCTGAAGGACGAGGAAACCTTCGTGTCCGCGCTTGGCACCCAGCCAGAAGGCGGCTTTTTCGCGGAGGCGCGGGGTGTTGGTCGGGGCGGCGAGTGAGGCGAGGGCCTCAGTCGCGGCTGGAGTGGCATGCATGGCGAGGGTGACGAGGGAGTCTTCCGTGACGCGTTTGCCCTGATCGTCCTCGGGCTGAGCGGCGAGCTTGGTCAGGAAGGTTACGCTGTCGTTGGGCTGGACGCCGGTGAGCCAGGTGAAGGGGACGCCGCCTGCGTTGAGCCGGCAGCCTGCGTTGGCGGGACGGACTTTGATGATGGCTCCGTGATCGAGGCGGAGGAGGACGTACATGTTAGCTGGCGATGGTTTTTGATCGCTGCTGCTCATGCCGTCTCGCGTGGACTCGAGTTGATATTCACCGCAGCATCCATCTTCAGACTGTGATGCGCCCTCAGAATCTGAACATGAAGAGAAATTCGTTCGTGGAAGAGCAGGCACTTCATATCCAAGCCATTGGGGCTGAGTTGAGCGCTGAAATCGCGCCACCGTCGCGGACAGTCCTGCGCCTGCGGGCTCAGTGTTGAACTGCGTGTTGATGACTTTAGGCTGTTGCGCGACGATGGCGGACGCGCTGAGGATGAGGGCGATGAGAAAGTGTTTCACGGCGTAGTTCCTCCTGACGATGTGGGGGGCGATTGCTGGCGTCGGCTATTTGTTGAGGATTTCGAGCATGTAAGCGGTGGCTTCCGGGTTGTGCATGATGCTGAGCTGCTGCACGATGGATTGCTTGAGGGCAGGGTCTTTCTCGGTTTTGGCCAGGGTGACGAGATCGTGTGCGTCGTTGGCGAGGAAGAGGGCCTGGACGGCGGCTTTCTTGGTCTCGGGGTCGGCGCTGTTCTGGTAGGTGGCGAGTAGCTTTGGTGTGGCCTCGGAACCTCCGGCGATGCCGAGGTTGCGGATAGCTTTGCGGCGGAGGTCGGGGTCCTGCTCGGTGGTGGCGATGTTTCCGAGGACCTCGGCACCTTTGTGGCCTGCGGGGATGAGGCTGTTGATGATATCGGCCTTGATCTCGGGACTCTTTGCTTCACTGTAAAGAGTCTGGAGTTGTGTAGTTGCACCGAGTGCTCCGAGGGTATGGACGGCGGTACGGATGAGTTGCGGATCGGTCTCGTTGCGGGCGGCCTCGACGAGTTTGTCGGGACTGTTGGTGACCACGTAGGCCTGGAGGATGGCC
>Ga0209060_10003089_pt1 | contig 14426 bp, 12 predicted proteins | sample Coa_R1_8_FD_187155 | JGI IMG/M metagenome (GOLD analysis project Ga0209060, IMG submission 187155) | Surface soil microbial communities from Centralia Pennsylvania, which are recovering from an underground coalmine fire - Coalmine... | ecosystem: Environmental > Terrestrial > Soil >...
GACAACACGCGGCGATAACGATCAGGTCGAAACCACGCCATGGTAAAGGCGCAGGCAGCTCCGGAACTCACGCCCATGGTGGCGCGCGCCTCGGGATCGCTGGTGAAGGTCACACCCGTCTCTTTGGCCGCGCGCGGCAGCACTTCCGCCTCGATGAAATCGCTGTAGCGGCCGGAAAGCGTATCGTATTCGAGCCCGCGCTGTGAGCCTTGCGCGTCGCCTCCGCCATTGTCGACCAGCACCGCGGCCATCGCTGGTACGCGTTTCTCGAAGACGAGGTTGTCCAGTACGCGGGGGAGGCGGCTGAGATAGAAGTGCCCGTCCTGCACAATGAGGAGGGGCGCCGGGGTGCCGCGCAAATATTGCCGGGGCACATAAACCCAGACCGTTCGTATCCATGGCGCGGGCTCGGATTGTTCGTGTTGTTCCGCAGCCATGCGGTTGCCATACGGGTCACGCCGCTGCGTGAGCGCGTTCTCCAGGCGGCGAACGCCGGGATAGATCGCGCTGTCCCGCGACCGCATGACGAAGGCATGCACATCGCCCGCGGGCACATCCGGCCGTGCCGCGCATTCCGGCGCCGGCGGATACTCCGGCCCGATTACGAAATCGCCGTCGCCCAAAACGCCTGCGGCCATTCCCTACTCCTCCTCTCATGCCGCGGAGGAGCAGCCTGACCCTCCGTCCCAAGATCACGCCGACCGCGCCTGGCCATCGCGACAGCTGAGTTATAGTCCAGCGACTCGCGTGTTGGGGCAATTGGCGCCGGAGGAGCGCATGCAGCTGTCCCACGATCTCGCGGAGCTGGATCGCGTTTAGGATGCGCCGTCCGCAAACGCGGCGACTGCCCGGGCTCCGCGGTCATTTCGGGCACTTCTGACGGCTCGATGCCGTTGCGGTATGGTTTTCCCGAACCTGGGGCACGAGGTGAGCACATGATCCGACGCGGCCGCGCCTATCTCGAGGCGCGCGATGAGCCGGCAAGTCCCGAAACCGCGCAGCTCGAACGCGAGGGCTACACCGTCATCCGCAATTGCCTTTCGCCTTCCGAGGTAACCGACTTGCGCGAGGAGATCGGCGCGATCTTCGAGCGTGACCCGCCGGACAATCGCGGGCCCAGAAGTGCAGAAGACGCGGCCATGTTCCGCTATGCGATGCTCAATCGAAGTGCGGCCGCGCAGGCTGCGGTCAGCCATCCAAAGCTTCTGGCCGTGATCGAGCCGCTGCTGGGGGAGGATTGTCACGTCATCGCCAATACAGCCTGGCGCAATCCGGCCGGGCATCCCGGCTCCCATGGGGGACAGAACTGGCACATCGATGCAGGCCCGCATATTCCGCTGCCGAAAGGCGTGCGCTGGCCCGAGAGCATTCCTCATCCCGTGTTCGCGATCGGCGTTCACCTCTATCTGATGGATTGCGCGCTCGAAGACGGGCCGACCGGGGTCATTCCGGGAAGCCATCTCTCGGGTCGCGCGCCTCCGGGCTCCCGCGCGCTTGACGACGATCTTGACTACGAGGGCCAGCGGGTTGTGCCGCTGATCACGAAGGCCGGCGATGCCGGGCTTTTCGTCTCGGACATCTGGCATCGCCGGATGCCGACGAAGAGCGGCGACCATGGCCGCTTCTTTCTCCAGGTGCATTATGGCCGGCGCGACATCGCGCAACGGATTCTGACGACCGCGAAGGTCAACCATCTTTCACAGGAAGCGATCGCGCGGGCAACGACCGACCGTGAACGTCGGGTGATCGGCCTGCACCCGCCATTCTTCTACGACGGGTGACCCGCGATCTGGCTGCGCTCGCCCGGTTCTTTCTACCAGCTCGCGCCGTCGCATTTCTTTACCGGTGTCTCGTCCCAGGCACCCAGCGGAAGCATGCGGGCGTTCACGCCCATGCGGTCGTAGTTCTTGTCCACAGGAGCCCACCACATCAGGCAATGACAGGTTTTGCAGTAGTGCATCTCCAGCATGTGGTCAGCGCGCATATAGATGTCGGTTGGGCCCGTCATCGTCACCTTCTTTGGCGAGTAATACGCCCACAGCCCGCCGGAGCGCCGGCAGATGCCGCAATTGCACTCCGTCACTTCGTCCAGCGTGCCATTCACGGTGTAGCGCACCGCGCCGCAATCGCATGAGCCTTCGAGCATGGGACTGGTCTCCGCTGCGCCGTCGTGTAGCGCGTAGGGTAGCGCGCAGCGGAAAAAATGAAAGCTGAGCTGCGCGCTGTCAGCGAGTCACGGCTTTGTTTCGGCTTGCAGCGCAGCGGGCCGCACTCGCGCAACGAGTTCCCGAAGAAAAACATTTGGCTTGGTCAACACGGCGCTATGACCGGCGCCATCTAGAACAACAAACTGTTTCTCCGGCGCCCGAATGGTGTCGAAATAGCGCCGCGCGAGATCCGTCGGTGTGATGTGGTCGAGCTCGCCGTTGATGATGAAGAAGGGCAGCCGAAAGTCGGTTCCGAATGTTTTCGCATCGTAGGACGCGTTCGCGTCGAACGTCGCATCCTCGGCGTAGTCCGACGCCTGCAGACTCTCGTAGATATCCCACAGTGACCAACCCGGGGCGAACAGGGCGATCGGAATCATGTTTCGCAGCAGGTCTCGTTCCGATGGGATGTCGCTGCGCTCCGACAGCGAGCGCTCCACTCTCATCTGGACCTCCGAGCGGTACGGTGGCGCCCCTATAGCCGCCAGTTTGTGGATGCCGTCTTCATCATGTGTCGCCCGCAGCCTCGCCATGGTGCGGGCGTAGATGACCGACTCCTTCTCAGCAATGGAGACGACCTGGCCCGTTCCCACGTAGGCGGAAAAGAGGTCGGGCCGCTTTTTCACCATCTGCAACCCCACCATCGATCCCCAAGAATGGCCGAGCACGATGATCTTTCGCTTGCCAAGATGACGGCAGAGAAACTGCGCCAGTTCGATGCCGTCCTGCGCCACGCGCGGGAGGGACATTTCGCGGTCCGCGCCGTTGCGTACGAATGTTTTGCCCGCGTCGCGCTGATCCCACATCACCACCGTGAAATACCTTTCCCACGGCTGCAGCAACGACGATATAGGGGAAACTGGCGAACCCGGGCCGCCGTGCACAAAGAGCAGAACGGGATTCTCGCGATCGTCGCCACGGATTTGTATCCATTGCGGGACGCCGCCGAGAGAGACGAACATTGTCTCCTCGACTCCGGTTTTGGGGTCGATCGCCAATATTTGCGAATTTTGAACTTGGCGCAGAGCGCGGTAGCCAAGTGCGCCCGCAATCAGGACAACAATCGTCGTTGCGAGAATCAGTACCCCGCGCAAGAATGTGCTCAGCATGGCTTGTTGCTCATCGGATTTGAGACTCCATTGCTCCATGCTCGAGAATCGCGTGCCCGAGTTCCGCGAGCTGCCGGCGGTCGAGGCGAACCTGAGACGATGGCGAGACCAGGTAGGCGAGGGAACCAAACGAGGCTGGCGCACCAAACAGGATGAAACTAAGTACTGGGTACTCGTTATCGTGAGGCCCGCCCGCCGAATTCGTTCCCTCAGCGAAGGACGACGCGGCCTTTCGGACAGTCGATAACAGCAATAAGAGCCGGCGCAGATCCATGATCGACGGTCAAGCCAACACCAAGCTTCTGCAATATATGCCGCACTTGTGGAGCATCAGGATGTTCGGCGTGTAGCGCAACTAACGAGGCGCCCTGTGGCGCCGTTATTGCCGGATTCGGAGACCGACCCCAATCTATGAACAGGGGCACGATGCCGTCAGCCACAACAGCAAGGGGATCGGTGAACTTCCACGACAACTCGACCCCGTCGCCTCGACGTCGACTGCCTGATCTGATCTGACCCAGCGGCACTCCAGCCCGAACTGCCTCGTCGCGGGTCCGTTCGATGTCATCGCTCTTCACGTACCAGGCCACGAGCTTTGAATTCTTGAGACTGTCGAGCCCAAACGCCCTGGGTTGCTTTGGGGCCGGTTGACTGGGATCGGGCGCGAAGATTTCCAGGTAGGTACTTGGGCCAAGAGAGATCAGAGCGTTGCGTGTGCCCCGTCCAGGATGCTGGCCACCTAACGTGGCTTTGACCCCGAGCTTGTCTTCGATCTCGCGAATACCCTGATCAAGGTCGGGCGTTGCATACACGATGTGATCGATCTTCGCCGGCAATGCCAAGGGTTGCTCCAGAGGTGACATGGACTGACAACTCGACAAGCAAATGAGGATGCTTACGACCATTGCCCCTTTCAACACTGTGTCTCCTATGGCGAAGCTCGAGTTCGTAGTTTTATCTTGTCCGGTGATGCCCGAAGCAAGGTACCTTCAACAGCATGCATCCTGCCGCATCGGACAGATGAGACAACGAGCTGGGCGCTGGTCGTGCCACGAAGAGGACCCAGGACCCGCTTAGGAGACGTGGGGGTCGACGCCGGATGCTACGCGACCGTCTTCCAACCACCGCGCGCAGTCTCGCGGCAGGTTGCGCTCGACTGCCGCCGCATAAAGACCAAGTTCATCGGGCGTGAAGACCTCGCGCCAGCCACCTGATGTTCCCCTTTTGAAGAACGTCTTCGCGCCGCCTTCCATCAGTGAAGCAAGGGCCGGGTTCTGCTCGTCGCCCACTTCGCGCATCGCATCGAAATTGCACGAGCGAAGAACCGCTGCGATCCGTGCTTTTGTCGGTTCTACCCCAATGAAACTGGCGATGCGCGCGGCTTCGCAAGCAAGATCGGACGATAAGTCTTGATAGTGCACGAAGAGGACATTCGGCAGTTCGCGATAGTCCCAGAAGCTCCGAATCTGACGGAAAAGCGACCAGCTCGGGAAGCCTTCTGTTTCCCAGGGCAAGTTGGGATTGCGCCGCGTCAGCCACTCGCAAATGAATTGATGAATGTCGCTTGTCGCTCGCTCGAACCTGACCGGAAATGTGCCTGGCGGGGAGTTCAGCGACTCAATGGCCTGATCCGTGAATGAGCTATAGTGATTGTGAAGCGAGAGGGCGACATCACGCGGGTCCCGACCGACACATACGTAGCGAACGTCTGGACTGTAAGGCAGCGCGTCGAACGGCAGATGGCTGCGCATCGAGCGTTGCCGCCTCTGTGCTTCCAACTTTGCCGTGAGCGCGTCTAAGGGAGCCGTCATAAAGCGGCGATCGACCCAAGGTGAGAGCACGGCGAGGGGCTCCGGCAGACTCTCGCCATGGATTAAGGTGGCCAGTATGCGCAGGGTCCAGGTAGAGCCGACTTTCGGAGCGCTCGCCATCACGACGTCGCCGGGACGCAGTGGAACACGTTCCCAGTTGCGCGAATCCATCTGGTAGTTGAAGTACCTCCGAGATGGCTCAGCTTTGCGTTCCGGCATATTCGCGTGCCTTCCCGGCCACGAAGTTCGCATCCTTATCCTGTCCGGTGAACGTCGAGGTGTCCACTTTTCAAGGGCTTGGGCGATGGCGCACCCGACAGGATTCGAACCTGTGACCTCTGCCTTCGGAGGGCAGCACTCTATCCAGCTGAGCTACGGGTGCGGGCCGCGCATCCTATAGCGGAGCCGACGTTTCCTGTCATTGGCGCAAAGGCTCACCCGACGTCTGCCCGCACCTCATCCAAATGACCTGAGAGCCTGCTGCACCACCTCCTCGGCATGCGCCCAGACCGCGCGCTTCCACGCCTTGGTTTCCGGATAGAACGCGTCGCGAATCTCGCGCCGGATCTCCGCCGCTCGCGATCTGTCCCGGCCGGCAAAACAGTAAAGCCAGTTATCCTTCCTGAGCGCATGGAAGACATCGCGCATCGGCCTGGTTCCGACTTCCAGCGCCGCGAAGGTCAGCTCGCGGCGTTTCCCCCACTGCGCCATCGCCTTGTCGATCGTGCCCACGAGCGGAGCGGATACCGATTCGCCGGACTCGCTCGATTTGACCCGCGTTCCCCAGATCGCCTTCTGGCGTTTGTAGGCCGCCGACTGGGGAAGATCCTCGGTGATCATTTCACCGGCGCCGTACTCGCCGAGACCGGTATGGAAGTCGACCACGAGGAGACGCTTCACATGGGCGAAATCTTCTTCGAGGATGTCGCGCAGCATCTGCGCCGACCAGCTTTGGCGCGCACCGCCATAGTAGAGGCCGTCCGGAAAACGGTACTGTCCCCGGGAGATCGCTTCCTGGAGCGCGAACGCTCCCTTCTCCTCGGAATAGGCGCGCAGTTTCGCATTGGCGGCGCGCATCGCCGGTTCCGAAATGTCTCGCGGCGCGATCCATTCGGCGAGCGATTCATAGGCCGGGTTCTCCGGCGGGCGCGTGTGATCGACGAAATTGCGATTGATGTCCGCATTGTCTTCGTTGACGCGCCGGTCGAAGGCGAAGCCGAAGGGGTTGAGCGCGTGGAGCAGCACGAGTTTGGTGCCGCGCGGCACGCGGCGCGCAATGCCCTCCCGCAACAATCCCGTCTGCACACCCGAGCCGAAATAGCCTTCCACGCCATGCGTTCCGGAGATGAGAAGCATCGCGTTCTCCGCCTCGATCGGCCCGATGGTTGCGGTGTCGAGAAAGAGCGGCTTGCCGTCGGGTCCCGCCTCGGCGGGATGCATCCGGCTGGTCACGCCGAGATCAGCCGCGGTACAGGCCGCGATGAAGTGGGTGCGGGCGCTGCGATAATCCTTCGGGAAATGCGCTTCAGGCGAGACCGGCATTTGCAGAATGTAGATCAAAGTCCCAACGGCCGCTAACCAGACAAGCGAGTGTCATGAGCTCCAATCGAACAGCGTAGCCATAAGCTACTTCAGGTTTTCACACGGAGACACAGGACACAGAGGGGGAGGTGCAACGCCGCGCGGCGGAGAAAAAAGAGCTCTCTTTCTCTGTGGCTCTGTGCCTCTGTGTGAATCTGCAGGAGCGTGCAGACTCCAGAACGGACCTGCCAGGCTTTTGTTCTTTCTCGCGCCCGTGAGACAGTGCGAGCCATGTCTCTCTTCGGCCCCCTTGAGAAGCTTCGGCACGAACCCATTCCCGATCTGGCCGAACTTCGCGCACGCAAAAATGGGGCGCGCGCGTTACCGGTCGCTCATGAAGGCGATGCGCAGCGCGAGCCCCTGGTCGAACTTTCCGACCTAGGTATCGCAGGCGAGAATTTCTATTATTCCCATCGCAATCCGCCTTACTGGCAGCGTATCGAAGGCGCGATTCCGAACCTCCTCGTCCGCCGCTCGGTGGGCGAGAAACTGAAGCGCGTGAATGCGCGGCTGGAGGCGGTGACACTCGAACTTTTTGTGTTCGATGCCTGGAGGCCGAAGAAGGTCCAGGAATACTTCCACGACTTCTGGATGCCGACCGAGCTGAAGCGACGGTTTCCGGATCTTACCGACGAAGCCTTGACCCGCGAGGTCGAACGCTACTGGGCGCGGCCGACGAGCGATGCGGCTTCGCCTGCACCCCATGCAACCGGTGCGGCGCTCGATCTGACGATCCGCTGGGTGGGCGCCGAGCAACTCTGGATGGGGTCGCTTTTCGATGACGCAACGGCGCTTGCGCATCGCGATCGCTTCGAACGGTTTTCCGCGAGCGACATGTCGTTCTCAGACGAAGAGGCACGTGCCAATCGCCGACTCATTCACTGGGTGATGGCCGAGGAAGGCTTCGCCGGTCACCCCGACGAATGGTGGCACTATTCCTGGGGCGACCAGCTTTGGGCGGCGCTGACCGGCGCGCCCGCCGCGCACTACGGTCTCGCCGAAGGGCCGGCGCAGCCTTAGGCTCGCGGCCCATGGGGCAAGCCTATCTCTTCCGCGCCCACGAATCGTGGAACGCGATCTTCTGGTTCAGCTATGTGATGGTGTTCGCGGTCGTGATGTGGGTTGCGCGCCGCGAACGGCACTACGCCAGAGGCGAGGTGCGCGATCGCGGCAGCAAGGCTGCGATCTATGCCGGCACCTTCGCGGGCATCGCTTTGGCTTTCGTCGGTCCCTATCTGTTTCCCGCAGCGCGCATCAGATTGCCTGCCGCAGGTCTCTTCTGGACGGCCATCGGGGAAATGTGGCTCGGGACGTTTTTCTATGTCTGGGCGGTACTGACGCTTGGGAGCTTCTTCCGGACATCCGTGCAGCTTGTCGAAGGCCAGCGCCTCGTCGTGCGCGGACCGTATCGTCTGCTTCGTCATCCGGCCTATACCGGTGGCGTTCTCATTTTTTCCGGCGTCGGTCTCGCGACCGGCAATGGTTTCTCGTTCGCTGCGTCGACGCTCTGTCTCATTGCGGGCTATCTCGTTCGAATTCGCGTCGAGGAAGCGGCGCTCGCCGAGCGCTTCGGCGCCGAATTCGAAGCGCGGAAGAAGAAGACCTGGGCGATGATCCCGCTCGTCTGGTGATCGTCAGCGCAGGATTGGTCGAAATGCTCCGTCCCAGTCGGGACCGGGCGGGTTCGCCTCGAAATAACCGATGCGCGCGAGATGGAGGTCATAGACCTTCTGGCTGGCGCCCGAGAGCTTCCGGCACTGCTCGATCAGATCGCGCGTCTTCTGCCATTGCTGTGTGCGCAGCGACTGGAAGATGTGTTCGTGGAAGGTGGTCAGCGCGCGGAATTTCGGGCTAGCGCGCACAACCGGATTACCCAGCATCGCAAACAGCTTGATCGGCTCCTCGTGTGCGCCGGCAGCGATGTAGTCGACTTCGAGGAAGGCAAAGCCGCGTTCGCAGGCCTTGCGCGTCGAATCGCTTACGATCACCGCGGGACCATATTGCGCCGACAGCGCCTGAACGCGCGTGGCAACAACGGCGCAATCTCCCGTCACGGAATAGGCCGTTCGTCCATAGGCTGAAAACCCGCCGGCGATCGCGGGACCCGTCGCGATGCCGATGCCGATCTCGGCCGGCGGAAGCGGGATCCCATCGTGCCGCCGCTCGCGCGTGATTTCATCGTTCACATGCGCCATGCGCTCGGTCATGCGGCTTGCCGTTTCGCAGGCGTGGATCGCGTGTTCCGGATCGTCGAGCGGCGCGTTCCAGAACGCGGTAAAGCCGTCGGTGGTCAGCCGGTCGATGGCGCCGCCATGCTTGAGCGTCTCATCCATCAGGGGCGTGAGCACGCGCTGGACGAGGCGGGTAAAGGAAGTCGGGTCGTCGCGAAATCCTGCAGCGAGGTCTGCAAACCCGCGGATGCCGCAGGCGAGATATGTGACCGTGCGGCTTTCGCCATCGAGCTTCAGGAGCGCCGGGCTGCGAGCGATTTTCTCCACGGCCGCAAATGGCAGCGCATCGGCGAAGGCACTGCGAAGACGAAGACGGGTCAGCCCGATTTCGTAGAGCTTCGCGAGCGCGCCGGCGGCGGCGACCAGCGCGAGCACGAGCCCCGGTCCCGCCACATCGAGCAAAACGTGGTTCGCCGTGAAAAGGCGGAAGGCGCCGCCAACCGCGAAGACCATGCCGAGCACGGCCACGCCGGTTCCCCAGATCGCGCCCAGCCGCGCGAGAAGAAACACGAGTGCGAGCCCCAGCACGGCCGTGCAGGCAAGTTCGGTCATAGGCGCCGAAGGCGGACGCCGGAGCACAGATCCGGTCAGCACATTTTCGAGCGCTTCGGCCTCTGCTTCCGCGGCCGTTTCCGTTCCGACCGGTACGCGAACGAGATCGCCAGGCGCGCCGAGATATACGACCGTGTTGGCAAGGGCGCCTTTTGCAATGGTGCCGGAATCGAGGGCCGCCGGAGAGATGAACCGTCTTTCGTTTGGGCCGGACCACGCGATCAGCAGTGATCCATCTGGCGCTGTCGGCACGGCGTGGCTTGCAACATTGACATTCGCAACGCCGGCACGATCACCGAACACGCTGCTCGCACCTTCGTCGCTCGCAAAGGTGAGCGCGCGCATGTCTAGCGTGACGCGCAAGGTCTCCGCAGCGAGGGACGGAGCTATCTTTTCTCCGACAGCAAATACGAGGGGGATGCGATGCACGATGCCATCGCTTCCCTTTGGAAGATTGAGCGCGCCAACGCCGGCGCTTGCCGATTCGATCGTTGGAAGCGCCGGAGTTGCCGAGGGAAACGAGGCGACATGGGCGTATGGCCAGGCCGTGCCGGAGAAGCCGACTGCTGCCTTGAGGTGCGGCGCCGGGCCTGAGACGGCGCTCTTGCCGAGAGAGAATCCGGTGACGGCTTTCAGCTGGCGGAGTTCGGCGGCGAGCGCGTCATCCGCGGAGGGAAGCGCGGCAATGGTCGCGCGTACCGAATCATAATCTGGCCCGGCAGGAATTTCTGGCAGCAGGTTCTTCGGCGAGCCTGCGTCCGGAGTATCGAGCGGAAACGTGAAAACGACAGCTGCTGTTCCGGCATCGCGGAGTTCACGCACCAGTCTCGCGAGTACAGCATGCGGCCACGGCCACGGCCCGAAGCGGACAAGCGACGCACTGTCGGGTTCGAGCACCCGGATTCGCAAAGGCGCGGCCGCCATCGCGTCGTATGGCCGAGGGTGCGCGCGCTCGAACGAATCGAAGAGCAAATTCCGTGCAGAACTCGCAAAGCCCCCGGCGTCGGTCGCGAGCAGAGCGAGACCTAAGGCAAGAACAGCCAGCGGAAGCGCCCAGACGGCAGCCGGTCTTTGACGAAGGTTCACGTAAATCCCCTCCGGCCTCGCTACTCCCCGCGCGCGGTCGGGCCTCCTTCTTCTTAGCATGGTCCCGGTGCTTGGCGGAGCTTCGTCTCAAGCCCATCCGCCGATCGGCCGCCGAGTAAGCTGTTGATATTCTGGGTGAATGATTGGTTGGGCGAAACGCTTAACCGTTGCTTCGGAACTTAGTGACGCCCTCGTCATTTTTGTTGGCGGGCCGCCGGCGCTCGGTTACTCTGCCTTCCGGTGCCGCTGCTGCCCGATTGGAGAGAACCATGGAAAACATCACCAAGGATCCCGCTTACAACGCGGTCGATCCCAGCGACTTTCCCGCCATGCTCAATCCGGGCCGCTATGGCGAGCGTTCCACGGCGTTCGACAAGATCATCTCCGCGACGCACGACCATTTCTGGGATCCGCTCGATTCCAAATACATCGATTTCTCGCAGCCCTTCGACGTCGAGAACGAGTATCTCGTCAATCCGCAACTGAACGGCGATCTCAAGACCGCCATCGGCGACAAGCTCGACGAACGCAAAAAGATCAAGCTCGCCAATCTCGACACGCTGTGGACGATGTCCTCCATTCTCCACGGCGAGCAGGGAGCTCTCTCGCTCTCGGCTTCGCTCTGCCACATCCTCCGGGATCCCGGCGCGCAGGAATATGCCGCCAACCAGACCCGCGAAGAGGCGCGCCACGTCACCGGATTTTCGAAATACATCCAGGCGCGCTGGGGCAAGCCCGTCGAGGTGGGCCCGGCGCTCGGCGATCTGCTGAAGGAGCTCGTGCTGTCGCCGCTCGTCTGGAAGAAACTCGTCGGCATGCAGATGCTGATCGAGGGCCTTGCCATGGGCGCGTTCGCGACGCTCTACAAAGAGGCGCGCGATCCGCTGCTTCGCCAGCTCTGCCAGCTGGTGATGACCGACGAGGCGTTCCACCACAAATTCGGAAAGATCTGGGCGGACCGCACCATTCCCTATCTCTCGAAAGGCGAGCACGAACAGATCGAGGACTGGGCCGCGCAGGTGTTCCAGGTTCTCCTCTTCAATCTCGGCTCGCCGAACCAGAAGGCTTTCATCTATCGCGAAGTGGGGCTTGATCCCGAGTGGTGCCAGGCCGCCTTCATGGAAGCGATTACCGACGAAGCCATCCGCACCGACATGCAGGATGCAACCAACATCTTCCGTGTGCTGATCAAGACGCTGCTCAAGGCCGGAATCATCACCGAGCGCACGAAGCCAGTCTATGCCGCCTATATTGACATGGCCGAACTCTATGCCGAGGGCGATCGCATGGTTGGCGATGACATCGCCGAGCAGGGAATCAAGTACCTGATCGGTCTCAATGGCGGCAAAATGGTGCTGCCGACGCAGTTGATCGCGGCGGAATAGACGGCGCGTTAGAGCCACACGGACGTTATTCCCGGCGCGCGCTTAAGCGCGCGAAAGGGAACCAGGTAGCGCGGGCGTCCGCCAGCGCCAGGGAGTCTTCGGCGCGCTGACCCGCGCTGTATCTGGGTCCCCTCCCCTCGGCGCGCTTCGCGCGCCTCGCCGGGGATGACACGCGTTTGAGCGATGCGCTAGCTTCGTTCCATGAGCGAAACAAAGATCGGCGAATTCGTGACTGTCGCGCGTGACGGTGCGATCGCAACCGTTACCTTCGACCGCGGCGACGGTCGCAACGCGCTATCGCGGCAGCTCATTCTCGAACTGACCGAAGCCGCGAAGAGCTTTGCCGATGATCTGAAGACGCAGGCAATCGTCCTGACGGGAAAGGGCGGATTCACTGTCGGCGCTGATCTCAAGGATCCTGCCATGAGCCGCAATCGCCCGAATGGGCTGCTCGAGCGGCGCCACATGATCAAGATCGGGCCGGATCTCTGCGATGCGTGGGAGCGCGTTGAGGCGATCACGATCTGCGCGATCGAAAAATACTGCATTGGCGGCGGCGGAGCGCTCGTGGCCGCCTGCGATTTCCGCGTCATGGGAGAGGGGGCGCATCTGCGACTGCCCGAAATTCCCCTCGGCATGAACATGAGCTGGCATGCGGTGCCGCGGCTTGTCTCGCAAATCGGTCCATCGCGCACCAAGCAATATGTGATTTTCGGCGAACGTGTCGACGCGCAGAAAGCAATGCTTTGGGGACTGGTGGACGAAGTTGTTCCCGACGGGCGAGCGCTCTCTGCCGCGCGCGATTGGGCGAGCCGTGTCGCCAGGTTGCCGCCAAATGCGGTGCGCATGGCCAAGGCCCAGGTCAATGGTGCCGCGAACGCGCTCCATCAGGCGACCACCTACATGGATCTCGACCAGTATGCGCTCGCAGCCACAAGCGAGGATTATCGCGAGGCAATTCTCGCTTTCCTCGAGAAGCGCGCGCCGAAATTCACGGGCCGCTGAGGGCGCCGAGCAACCGAATCCAATCCAGTTCCCAAGGAGATTTCCGTGAAGAGACTATTCCTCGCGAGCGTCGCGTTGGCGCTTTCGCCGAATGTCGCGAGCGCGGCCGCTGACAAGCCGGGTCAGACCTTCAACATCACGCCGCAATCCATGCCCGCGCCTTATGCGACTCCGGCGGTCGCCAATACGTCCGTCGTCGTTCCGCGCCCCGCCGCCGCGGTTCCGGAGGCGCCGTCCGGCTTCAAGGTCTCGATCTTCGCAGATGGGTTGTTCCAGCCGCGCTTCATGTTGGTCGCGCCCAACGGCGATGTCTTCCTCTCCCAGCCCGACGCAGGCAAAGTCTCACTGCTCCGCCAAGTCGACGGAAAGGTCTCGATCTACACGTTCGCGCGCGGCTTCGATGGCTGCCATGGCCTCGCACTGCATGACGGCGCACTCTATGTCGGCGACAGAAAGGCTGTCTGGCGGTTGCCTTACAAGGACGGCGCGCTCAAGGCGACGACACGCGAGCGCGTGACTAAGGCGCCCACGCTTGGTCGCCCGGGGGGCCATTTCACCCGCGACATTGTTTTTGACACGAAGGGTAACCTCTTCGTCGCCATCGGCAGCCGCGACAACATCGGCGAAGACCCGCCGCCCGAAGCGTCGGTCCAGAAGGTGATGTCCGATGGCACGCTTTCCACGTTCGCGAGCGGCACGCGCAACCCGGTCGGTATCGCGTTCTATCCAGGAACGGACAATCTGTTCGTAACCGTGAACGAACGCGATGGTTTCGGCGACGATCTCGTCCCCGATTACCTCACGCATCTCGAACAAGGCGCGTTCTACGGCTGGCCTTACGCCTATATCGGCCCGCATCCCGCCCCCGATCTCGGGAGCAAGCGACCGGATCTGGTGGCAAAGTCGAAAGTGCCCGACCTGCTCTTCCAGTCGCACTCGGCGCCGCTCGGGCTCATCTTTTACGAAGGCGCGCAGTTTCCTGCCGCGTACAAGGGCGACGCCTTTGTTGCCCTGCATGGCTCCTGGAATTCGTCGAAACCGACCGGGTACAAGGTCGTGCGCGTACACTTTGCAAGCGGGATGCCAGCTGGGGGATATGAGAATTTCCTCACGGGCTTCTGGGATGGGCAATCCAACCCTGCGAAGGTCTGGGGCCGACCTGTCGGGCTCGCGGTAATGAAAGATGGAAGCCTTCTCGTCTCAGACGATGCCGGCAAGTTGATCTGGCGGGTGAGATACGTCGGCGCGCAATCCCGGTGACAGCGTGCACCGAGGTGGTCTCCTACGGACGCGCGCCAAACCCCGCGAGTACCTCACCGAACCAGCGTGCAGCTGTCAGCGCCCCGATGTCGCCTACATCGAGCGACGGATCGAATTCAGCGAGATCGACGGCCCTGACCTTTGGGTGGGAGAGAATGCGTCGCGTTGCCGCAAAGAACTCGGCCGCTGACATCCCGCC
>Ga0209060_10003095_pt1 | contig 14388 bp, 8 predicted proteins | sample Coa_R1_8_FD_187155 | JGI IMG/M metagenome (GOLD analysis project Ga0209060, IMG submission 187155) | Surface soil microbial communities from Centralia Pennsylvania, which are recovering from an underground coalmine fire - Coalmine... | ecosystem: Environmental > Terrestrial > Soil > Unclassified...
AAAGTTGTCGCGCGTCCGCACGGCCTCGCGCGCTTCCGTGTAAGCGCGCGCGTTCTCGATGGCGAGTGAGGCGCGGCGGGCGATCTCGGTCGCGAGGATGAGGTCCTCGGCGCCGTAGCGCCGCGCCGACTCGGCGGTCACGAACGAGAGAACGCCGATCGGCTCCTTGCCGACGACGAGCGGCACGACCATCGCCGAACGCAAGCCGAGCTCGTGGGCAAGGCGCCGTTGTTCCAGATCCGGGGTGGCGGCCGCGATCATCTCGTCGGTGATCTCGCCGAGCATCACGGGCAGGCCGCTGCCGACGACCTGATATGGAACGGAGTCGCGCAGCGGCGGCCAGCGCCGCCGCCATTCCTTGGCGAGCTCGCGTTTCGCGGGAGTCACGTGGGCCACCGCGAGCTGTTGGAGAGAGCCCTCCGGCGTCAGGATCTCGACGCTGCACCAGTCCGCAATTCGAGGGACCGCGAGATCCGCCACCTTCTTGAGCGTCGCCTCGTAGTCGAGCGATGAAGCCAGCGCGGCGCTCGCCTCGGCCAGGTACTGCCAGGCCTGTTGGGCCCGGCGCTGCTCCGTGAATTCGCGAAAGACACTGACCGCCAGCTCGACGCGACCTCGATCGTCGAAGATGGGCGCAGCGGAAACAAACGACCAGCGTTCCTCGCCCCCTCGCTTCAGCCTGAACCTGACGATTGCGGTCGAAGCCGTCCCCCGCAGCGCGATCTGGGATGGCAGCTCGTCGTCGGCGAGAGTCGAACCATCTTCACGAAGCATCTCGAACCCGCGGAGGACCTGCGGCAGGGGCGCAGACGCCAGTGCCGACGCGGATTCAAACCCGCACAAGCGAGCGGCTGCGTCGTTGGCGAACACCACCTTGCGCTCGGGGGTCTGGACCATCACGCCTTCGGTGATGCTGCGCAGGATGAGATCCAGCTGGTCGCGGGATTGTCGCATCTCGCGCTCGTCCAACTCGACCTGACGGAGAGCGGCCTGCTCGGCGCTGGCGAGCCGGGCCGCCTCCTCCGTCTGCCGGCGTTCGGTGAGATCGCGCGTGATCTTCGCGAATCCTCTGAACACTCCGCGACGGTCGTGAAGAGCGGTGACGACGACCGATGCCCAGAATCGCGCCCCGTCCTTGCGGACGCGCCAACCTTCTTCTTGGTAGCGGCCCTTCTCCCGCGCCTGGGCCAAAATCTTGCTCGGCTTACCTGCCGCGCGATCTTGCTCACTGAAGAACACCGAGTACGGCCTCCCGATGATCTCGTTCGCCGTGTAGCCCTTGATGCGCTCGGCGCCTGGGTTCCAGGACGCGATCTTCCCGTCCGGATCGATGAGAAAGATGGCGTAGTCGACGACCTGCTCAACCAGGAGTTCGAGCAGGTCGCGGGCGTCAACATCCGGTTCGCGGTCCAGTTGCCTCGTGAGGGCGCTCATCGTCGTCGTACAAGGTATGATGACTAGGGCGAATACTTACAACCGGTGCCGTGCACTGAGCTGACGATTGCGCTTCCTGGATCCTGGTAGCTCGACAGCGGGCGTGCCCTTAGGGGATCGTCTGCCCACCATGGACCAGGGTGTCTACCTTGAGGCTCGACCATGAGCACCCATGTCCCTTGAAGGCGCGTCCCGAGACGAGGCGAGCCCGCTGACGCTATTCGACGGTGGTGGTGAGCTCGGGCAGCGAATGCGGAGCCTCGACTGGTCGAAGACTCCGCTGGGCCCGGTCGCTGGCTGGCCGCAGAGCCTCAAGACCTGCGTCCGGATCGTCCTGACCTCGCGTCAGCCCATGTTCGTCTGGTGGGGCGAGGAGCTCATCAACCTCTACAACGACGCCTACAAGTCAATCGTAGGGGGCAAGCATCCGGCGGCGCTGGGACAGCCGGCCTCCGTGGTGTGGCGCGAAATCTGGGACCAGGTCGGCCCGCGGGCCGAGCAGGCCATGCGGGGGAACCAGGGAACGTACGACGAGGCGTTGCTCCTGATCATGGAGCGTCACGGCTACCAGGAAGAGACCTACTACACGTTCTCCTACAGCCCGGTCCCCAACGAGCGCGGAGGCGTAGGCGGCATCCTGTGCGCGAACACCGACGATACCCGGCGGATCATCGGCGAGCGCCGGCTGTTCGTGTTGCGTGAGATCGCGGCACGCACCGCAGATGCACGCCGCGCGGAGGACGCCTGCGCGCGCGCCGCGGACGCCATGGCGACCGCGGGACGCGATCTGCCCTTCGCTCTCATCTACCTCGAGGAGTCCGAGCGCGGCGCTCCGGGACTGCTTCTGGCGGGCGCGGCTGGGATCGATGCCGGCCATCCGGGCGCGCCGTTCCGCATCGAGCCCCCGGCCGACTCGCCCTGGCCCGTGGCGAAGGCGATGAGCAGGCACCAGGAGCAACTGGTCGAGAGTCTGCCAACCTTGGTGGGGGGGTGGCCGACCGGCGCGTGGACCCAGCCTCCGTCACGAGCGATCGTCTGGCCGCTGACCCCGTCCGGACAGGCGGGTCCGTCGGGCGTGCTCATCGTCGGGCTCAACCCGTTCCGCCCTTTCGACGACGACTACCGCAGCTTCCTCTCGCTGGTCGCCGGACAGATCACGGCCGGCGTCGCCAACGCGCAGGCCTACGAGGCCGAGCGCCGCCGTGCGGAGGCGCTGGCCGAGATAGACCGCGCCAAGACCGCATTCTTCTCCAACGTGAGTCACGAGTTCCGCACGCCGCTCACCCTGATGTTGGGGCCGCAGGAGGACGCGCTCGCCTCCCCGAACGGTGCGCTCGACGGCGAGAGCCTGCGGGCCGTGCACCGGAACACCTTGCGTCTGCTGCGCCTCGTAAACAATCTCCTCGACTTCTCGCGCATCGAGGCCGGTCGCACGAAGGCCCGGTACGAGCCGACGGATCTCGGTCCCCTCACCGTCGATCTGGCCAGTGCGTTCCGCTCGGCGATCGAACGAGGCGGGCTCCGTTTCGAGGTCGACTGCCCCACGCTTCTGGAGCCGGTCTACGTCGACCGGACGCTGTGGGAGACCATCGTCCTCAACCTCCTTTCGAACGCCTTCAAGTTCACCCTGAGGGGGACAATCCGGGTCCAGCTCCGCGACCGGGAGGGCCGAGCCGAGCTCGAGGTCAGCGACACGGGCGCCGGGATCCCGGCGGCCGAGCTACCACGCATGTTCGATCGGTTCCACCGGGTGGAGGTCCCGGAGGCTCGTACCTACGAGGGCTCGGGCATCGGACTCGCACTCGTGAAGGAGCTGGTAGGGCTCCACGGCGGGGAGATCAGCATCGCCAGCGAAGAGGGGTCCGGGAGCACGTTCCGAGTCTCGCTCCCCCTCGGGCGGGCTCACTTGCCGGCCGAGCGCGTTGCCGCGGCGCAGGGAGCGCAGGGAGGCGGCGCCTCGTCGCGTGCCGAGCCCTTCGTTCAGGAGGCGCTGCGCTGGGTCGCCGATCCCGACGCTGGCGCTGGAGGCAGCGCCGAAGCATCGACCAGCGAATCCGGCTCCCCACAGATTCTGATCGCCGATGACAACGCCGACATGCGGGACTACCTGGCGCGGCTGCTCGGGCAGCACTGGCGGGTCGACACCGCAGCCGACGGCCTGCTCGCGCTCGAGGCCGTGGAGCGCAACCGCCCGGAGCTGGTCCTGAGCGACGCCATGATGCCCAAGCTCGACGGATTCGGTCTGCTCCGCGAGATCCGCCGCCGCCCGGCGGTGGCGCAGACGCCAGTGATCCTGCTGTCCGCGCGGGCCGGGGAGGAGTCCCGCGTCGAGGGCCTCGAGGCCGGCGCCGACGACTACCTGGTCAAACCCTTCGCCGCGAAGGAGCTCCTGGCGCGCGTGCGCAGCCACCTCGAGAGCGCGCGCGAGCGACGGGCGATCGCGACCGAGCGGTCGCGGCTCCGGATGCTGCTCGGGCAGTTGCCGGCCATCGTCAACTTTCTGCGCGGCCCCGATCTCACAATCGAGTACGCGCACCCCATGACCATCGAGCGGCTGGGCGGGCGCGATCTGGTCGGCAAGCCCCTGCTGGAAGCGATCCCGGAGTTCCGTGGCCAGGAGTACCCTGCCCTGCTGCGCCGTGTGCTGGAGACGGGCGAGCGTATCGAGGGCCACGATCAGCTGGTCCGAATCGCTGACGGCACCGGCGGATTGCGCGACACCTATTGGAGCTTCGTCTACCTGCCGCTGCGCGACGCCCGCGGGCGGGTGGACGGGGTGATGACCTTCGACCAGGAGGTGACGGAGAACGTCCTCGCCCGCAAACAGATCGAGCAACAATCGGCGGAGCTCGTGCGCGCCACCAGGGAGGCGGAGGCGGCCCGCACCGCGGCCGAGACCGCCAGCCGGGCCAAGGACGAGTTCCTGGCGATGCTGGGACACGAGCTGCGCAATCCGCTCTCTCCGATTCTGACGGCGTTGCAGTTGATGCGCACGCGCACGGGCGACACGCGACAGCAGGCGATCATCGAGCGACAGATCGGCTATCTCGTGCGGCTGGTCGACGATCTTCTGGACGTTTCGCGCATCACGCGCGGAAAGGTCGAGTTGCGCCTGCAGAATATCGAGCTCGCCTCGGCGGTCACGGCCGGCGTCGAGATGGCTCGCCCGCTACTCGAACAACGTCGCCAGGCGGTGGCCCTCGACGTGCCGCTCGAAGGCCTCATGCTTCGCGCAGATCCCGATCGGCTGGCGCAGATCGTCTCGAACCTCTTGACGAACGCCGCCAAGTACAGCGATCCGGCGTCGACAGTGTATGTGTCAGCGAGCCGCGCGGGCTCCGAGGTCCGTCTTTCGGTCCGCGACCAGGGGGTGGGGTTACCCCCCGAGGTCCTGGACCGCATCTTCGAGCTCTTCTTTCAGCAGCCCCAGGAGATCGACCGCTCCAAGGGCGGGCTGGGGCTCGGGTTGGCCATCGTGCGCAGCTTGGTGGAGATGCACGGCGGGCGCGTGAGCGCGCGAAGCGAAGGGTTGGGCAAAGGGAGCGAGTTCGTCGTCGACCTGCCAGCACTGGTCCAGCTCGAGAACGTGAGCCCGCCGCGGCCCGCACACCAGGTCCCCGTCTCGCGGGTGACCGCCGGCGCGCATGACCGTGGGCGCGTCTTGGTGGTCGACGACAACGCCGATGCCGCGGACACGCTGGCCGACCTCTTGGCCGACCTCGGCTACTCCACCAAGGCGACCTACGACGCATCCTCGGCGTTGGAAGTGGCGGGGACCTTCAAGCCCAACCTCTGCTTTCTCGACATCGGCTTGCCGGGCATGGATGGGTACGAGCTTGCCCGCCACCTGCGGCAGGCGCTTGCAGGCCCCTCGCTTCGGCTCGTCGCCGTCACCGGCTATGGCCAGGAGAGCGATCGGCAGCGGGCAGGCACGGCCGGGTTTGACGCTCACATCGTCAAGCCTGTTACGCTCGATGCGCTCGAGCGCGCGATTGCACCAACGCCGGACGAGCGGTGAGGCAGCCAGCCGCTTCTCCGGGAGATCACAGTCGACCGCCAGCGCTGGTGGCCAGTGACGAGCTGCGGGCGAGCTACCACCTCTGGTCGTGATGCCCTTGGGGGAGAGAATCCCATGCTAATTTCCCGTTATGGCAACGGTGTTGGTGGTCGAAGATAGCACTGAGATTCTGAGCGCCCTCTCTGAGGCTCTAACCGAAGAGGGATGGAGTGTGGTGGCGGTGACGTCCGCGAACAACGCCGTACCCGCAGCTCAGGCCCGGAGGATCGACGTCGTCCTTTGCGACGTTCTCTTGGAGGACAGCACCAAAGGTCCGGATCTGCGGGACCGATTTGAGCGCCACGGTCTCGGCCACATCCCCTTCGTATTCACGACCGCCTCCACGCGAGAGATGGCCAAACTCGAAGGTGAGCGAACGTTGCGGAAACCCTTCGCCGTCGCCGAGGTCGTCGCGGTTCTCAATGCCGCTCTTCCCCGTCCGCACCAAGAGCGCTCCCATGCAGGCGAGGACTACCCCCGAAGCCCGGCGGTCGCGTTCTCTCGAGACCGCAAGGACAGTACCCCTGGGCCGGGGGACTAGACTCCACGCCGCCTCGTTTTGCGCGCCGCGCCGATCTCGAAAAAGCGGAGAAACAGCGGGCCGGCGCTCGTCGCTGGCGACATGCTTGATCGAGCAGCAGTTCGCCGAACACCTCTACGATGCCACGATCGTCATCGACGAGGAGGAGACTCGCCATCGACTGGCTCGGGCGGGGACGATGCAGGCCCGCAAGCGCGGTCGAGCGCCTCGAGAAGCTCGAGGTAGCGGACCGGCTTTTGGATCAACTCAACATCACCGAGCTGAGTGCAGATGGTCTCCCGGCTGAACCCCGACGCACTGACGACCAAGACTGGAATGTCACGCAGCGCCGGGTCGTTCAACTGCTCGTGGCGGAAGTCCCAGCCGTCCATCACGGGCATCATCAGATCGAGCAGGATCGCGGCGGGGCGCGGACCGTCTCGCAAGATGTCGAGCGCCTCCTGGCCGTTGGCCGCCGGCACGACCTCGAACCCTTCCTCCTGCAGCCCTTCCCCGAGCGATTCGCGAATCGCGGCGTCGTCCTCCACGAGGAGGAGGCGTGGCGGCGTCGGACGCGCCTCCGCAGGCGCTTCACGGGTAGCGTCGGCTGGCCTCAGGACATGCAGACCGCTGTGCGACATTTGCGTGACCCAGGTAGTACAAGAATGTACGGGTTATCCCGAATACAGCAAGCTTCCGCACAGACCAGCGGGTCCAGGATCCAGGATCTGGCCCAGCGCGTAGCCTACGCCGCCCGCAACGGGGCGACGGGCAAGCGCAGCGTGAACGTGGTTCCGGTCTCGCTCGAAGACACCACGGCTATCTCGCCCCGATGGGCATGTGCGATCTGGCGGACGATGTAGAGGCCGAGGCCGAGCCCGGTTCCGTCTTGCCGGCCTCGCTCGAAAGGCTCGAAGATCTTCGGAAGCACCTCTCGCGGGATCGGGGGCCCGCCGTTGTGAACGGCCACCTCGATCTCCTTGCCGGTCCGCTGGACGTGGATGGCGGCCCTGCCGCCGCCGTACTTCGCCGCGTTGCCAATCAGATTCGCCAGCGCCTGCAGGATGCGCGTGCGGTCCCACTCACCTCTGGTGTCGCCGGCGTTCGTCACCTCGATCGTCGAAGCCGGGACCGCCAGCTCGAAGTCTTCGACCAGCTCCTGACAGAGCTCCCGCATGTCAACCGGAGCGGGTGCGATCGGGATCGTGCCTGCTCCGACGCGTGCGTAATCGAGGAGATCTCTGACCATTTCGTCCATGCGCTGGGTCGCGCGCGAGACGCGCTCCGCCAGCCTCTTCATGCGCGGGTCATCAGTGCCCCGAACGAGAAGGGCCCCGGCCGTCGTCACGACCGTCAGCGGGTTGCGAAGGTCATGGGCGAGCACGGCCAGCTGTCGATCCTTCGCCGCGAGCACCGCGGCCCGGCGCCGCAGCTCCTCCCCTCGGCGGTAGAGCGAAGCGAGAGCACCGACTTTGCCGCGGAGAAGACTCGGAGGCGTCGGCTTGCGGACGTAGTCGACCGCACCTAGTGCGTACGCTCGCTCGACCGCTTGATGATCCAGATCGTGTGCCGTCTGCAAAATGACTGGCGTGTGGCGGGCGAGGGGGATGAGGTGCAGGCGCTCGAGCACGTCGAACCCATCCATCCCGGGCATCATGACGTCGAGCAGGACCACGGCGAACTCCTGCTTTTCGGCGAGCGCGATCGCTTTCGCACCAGACAGAGCTTCGACGATCTCGTGACCGAGAGGGTCGAGGAGAGCCCTCATGGCCAGGAGGTTGGCGGGGAAATCGTCGACCAGCAGAATCTTCGCGGGCGGAAAGCCCCGCTCCTCGATCTCGATCTGCGAAGGCACGTTCTCTCGGTTGATACTTCCCGTATTCACGCCCACCCCTTGGGGAACGTGGGATGTGTCCGAAATCCGTCAAGGCTCTTACGAGCGTCTCCGAACGGTCGCGATGTCTCGGGATCAGGGAAGGTCGATCGTCGTCACCAGGACCGCTTGACGACCGTGGAGCAGCGCTACCCGTTCCGCTTCAGACAGGGTACGCCCTTGGCCTCCTGGATGATGAGCGCCCACCTTCCCTTCCTGCCCTCCACCGCCTGGCAGACGGTTGCTCCCGCCGCCTCCAGTTCTTGCACCTTCTGTCGGAGACCTGGGTCGAGCTTCCTGCTCATCGCGACACTGCGAGTCCCGATGATCATCCACTCCCCCCCAGGCTCCACGATCACGTCGACGATACCCCCGCCATCCAAGGAAGCTCTCGACACCGCTCCTTGGATTTCCCGGCTGTCGTCATTCGTGACCATGGCATGACCGTCGGAGTACAGGGAGATGGAAGGGGCTCCCGACAGATCCCCATCGGCGTCATCCGCGACCATCTCGAACAGGCTCAAGGACGACGAACCGTGGGCGGCGCGGGCGGAAAAGACGTCCTCCGGAAAGCTGTCGCTCCTGAAGAGCGTGGCCTCCGAGGTGAGGATCAACCAGGATCCGTCGACGGCAAACTCCGGACGTACGATGGTCTTGAGCTGTTCCCGGTCGCTCATGTGAGCCACGAACGCGGGTGGAAGGTGCGCCGACCTCGACAACGTTCGATCCGACCAGAACAGGAACCAGTCGCCGTCCGAGGGAAGGTCGAGACCTCCATGAGTGAGGACGGCTTTCTTCGCGAGACCTTGACGAAGCGCCTCGAGGGCATCCGGGGGGAAGCCGGGCGCGGCCACCAACCTCAGCGGAAATTCCTTCACCGAGGTGAGCGCCGCGGGAGGCGCCGCGGGTGCCGGCGGTCTTGGTTCGGGTTTCGTCTGTCGCGCCGGCTGAATAGCCACGACGGAAGCCGCCGCGGGCGTCGCACCAACGGGGGCGCGGGCCTTGACCACGATGAGTACCAGCACAGCGGCCGCCGCCAGCAGAAGAACCGCGAAGCGCGCGCCTGTGCGTGGCCACCCCTGACGCGCATGCACCACCACCTCCTCCGACGGCTCCAGGACCTGGGAGTACTGGGTCCAAGTCCGCGACGGTGCGTCGAGAGCTTCCGCCAACCGCCCTTGTCCTCGAGGCTGCGCTCCACGTTTCTTTCGCTCAAAATGGCCCGAAGCGAGCGGCTGAAGCCTCCGGAGCAGCTCCTCCGCATTCTGCGGCCGGAGGTCCGGGTTTTCGTCGAGGCACGAGACCAACAGATTGGTGATCGGCTCCGGAACGCCACGCCGCAAGAGACTACTCCCCGCCGGCAGCTCGGAAGACGGCCCGGAAACTCCCTTCTGCCGGAGATCCGACCGGGGAGGCAATCGACCCACGATCATCTCGAACGCGATGGCGCCGACCGAATAGATGTCCGAGGCAGGCGTCACATCTGCCGAGTTCCGCCACTGCTCGAAGGGGGCGTACGAAATGTTTCCAAAGAAGTCCCCCGTCCGAGTGAGATCACTTCCCACGACCTTGGCGACGCCGAAATCCAGCAGCTTGAGAGAGCCGTCACCGAGCATGAAGACATTTGATGGCTTCAGGTCTCTATGGACAATGCCGCAGGCGTGAGCCAGAGCGAGCGCGTCCGCCGCGTGCATCATCACGCTCATCACTTCCTCGAGCGAATAGCCACCGCTTGCGCGACTGACGTTCAGCTCCTTGAGAGTCACCCCCAGGAGGAGCTCCATCGCCATGTAGAGCACGTCGCCCTCGATTCCGCAGTCGAGGACACGTACGATCCCGGGATGCTCGAGACTGGCAGTTGCCCGTGCCTCTCGAAGAAATCGGTCCCTGAACAGGGGGTCCGACTGCGGTTTCAGAACCTTCACCGCGGCCTGACGGTCAAGGAAGCGGTGCCTGGCCTGAAAGACGCTCGCCTGGGCACCCTCGCCGATGCGACGGCCGAGCAGATAGTTACCTACGACTGCGCCCTCTTCCATCGGCTTCCTTCGGTCGCGTCGCTACTCCTCGATGTTTCAAGCGTAGCAGAGCCCCCAGGGTGGCCCGGCGTACGCCGCTCTGGGAGCTGGGCGCCAAGGGTCACGGGGCGGCGATCCGGAGCTTGAGATCGAGCGCCTTGAAGCCGGATGTGAAGGCGCGTCTGAAAATCCGTGGGTAGACAGTTCGACTCTGTCCCTGGGCACGGCAGCAGCGGGTAGCGATTCCGTCCTCCGGACCAGGTACAATCTGGCTGAGGGATCTGCTTCGTGACGCGGAGAGTCCGATTCGAAGCTGCCGGGTTGGTCTGGTGGGCGGTCGCAGGGTGCGCGCCCGCGCTCGTGGCCAACCCTCCGGTCGAAACGGCGGCGAGCTACAGCCGCGGTTCGGAGGGCGCGCCGACGTGCGAGGTGACGTATCCGGACTCGGGCTCCGCCAGCATCGTCTGCCGGTCAGACGACGGCCCCCGCGTCGCAGACGCCCCCGCGCCGACGCGGCCCTCGCTCATGCCCCCGCCAGGCGCGCGGGTCGCGGAGCACGGGTTCGCAACGGCGAGGATCGAAGGGCCAGCCGCGGATGCGCCCGAGCCGTTCGTGCGACGGGAGCGCGACGCCAGGGCCGGTGAGACGGGACCGCTGGCCGAGGACGAACTGGCGCCCGACCCTTTCGCCACGGCCACACGCGAGCCGCCGCCGCCGGCGGGCCGACCGCTCGCCGACGACGACCTGGCGCCCGATCCCTTCGCCAGGGCCGGGCGCGAGCCGCGGTCGCCGGCGGGCCCGCCGCTCGCCGACGACGACCTGGCGCCCGATCCCTTCGCGCGCTCGCGCGCCGAGGCGCGCCCTCCCGCGCGCAAGCCGCTGGCGGCGGACGGGCTGGCGCCGGGGCCGTTCTAGGGTTCCCGTCATCGGTGCTATCGTCCGCCGATGCGGGCGATGGGGCGGCAGGCCGGCGAGCACGATGAAAGTCTCCGACCGAGAGGCGCGCTTCTGGCGGTGGCGCTGCTCGCCGCGATGGCGGGCGCGGGCTGCGGCCAGGACGCCGCGAGCGCCCGAACCGACGGCGGAACGGGCGGCGGCGCCGGCGGAGGTGGAGCCGCCGGCAGCGCAGCCGGGACGGGCGGCGGCGCCGGGGCGGGCGGCGCAGCGGCCGGCGCCGGGAACCAGATCGTGAACGGCGACTTCTCCGACGGGATGACGGATTGGGGGGTCATCTCGAGCTCGATGTGGACCACCGCCTCCGTCGCGAACGGCCAGCTGTGCGTCAGCTTCATCGCCGGCATCCCCATCACGGTCGTCTGGCCCGGCGGGACCTCGCCGGTCGCCAGCCTGCTCCCGGGCGTCACGTACGTGCTCGCCTATCAGGTGTCGTCGAACGTTCCGCTCTCGCCGTTCGAGGTCCAGCTCGGCCCGGTGCTGACGCTGTACGACGAGCCGACCACCGACTTCGACGTCACGACCGACGTGCCGGGCGCGACGCCGCAGACGTTCTCTCACACGTTCTCGGTCACCGCCGCCGACGCGCAGGCCGGCCTGGTGTTCAAGTTTTACTACGGCATCTACTCGGGCATGGCCAACGTCTGCTTCGACGACGTCTCGCTGACGACCAGCGACTGAGGTTGCGGGTGGGCGTCGCTGGCCGTCACGTGCCGCCGCTAGGTCGTCCCGCCGGTGCCGGTCGAGCCGCTGCCGGCGGCCCCGCCGATGCCGGTCGTACCGGTCGAGCCACCGCTGCCGGTGGCCCCACCGCTCCCGGTCGTGCCGCCGGTGCCGGTCGACCCACCGCTGCCGCTGCTGCCGCCGCTGCCACCGCTGCCGCCCGTGCCCGGGGACGGCAACGGTGGTTTGGCGGTGTTCTTGGTCCAGTCCCAGGCGGTCGGGTCGGCCGCCTGCGCGGTCGCCGCCTGCGCCGCGGGAGAGATCCCGGTGAGCGTGTTCAGGAACTCGACGAGCTCCGAGATCTCGTCGTCCGTGAGGAGCAGCGGGCGAATCTTGGGATCCACCGTCCCCACGTAGGTCCCCGGCGGCCCTCCGCCTGCGTTGTACTGCCGCACGACGTCCTCCAGCGAGGTCACGGTGCCGCTGTGGAAGTAGGGAGCCGTCTGGGCGACGTTGAGGAGAGACATGGTCCGGAACGCGCCCTCCAGCGACTCGTCGTAGAGCGTGCAGGCCATGGTGGTGGGGTCCCGGGTCAGGCAGTGCTGTTGATCCTCCGCCTGGACCTCGAGCAGCCGCTGCAGCCCGAGCTGCGGGTTGTCGCTGTACATGCCCGCGCCGTTGAAGATCATCGGCGCCATCGGGTTGGCTTGCACCGTCGCCAGGTTGGTCAGGATCGCCTGCATCGAGCCGGCGCGCCCGCGGTTGGGCGCGATCGCCGTGGTGGTGTTGGGGATGAACGCCAGCCCGGGCGCGCCGACGTTGTGGAACTTGTTGTCGGTCAGCGTCGGGCCGGTGTGGCACTCGTTGCAGGCGGCCTTGCCGATGAAGAGCCCCAGCCCCAGCTTGGCCTTGGCGCTGAGCTGAGAGAAGTCACGGTCGCGAACGTACTTCTGGAACGGTGACTCCGGCGTCAACAGCCGTCGCGGGTAGGCGTCGAAGGCCCGCCCGAGGTTGGCGCGAATCTGGCTGATCGCGTTCTGCGCGTCCTGGGGCATCTTCTCGAAGGGACCGTCGGGGGCGCTGGGGCTGGACTTGGGGCCGCCGGTGGCCGGGTAGACCGAGGTCGGATCGGTCGGAGGGATCCCCAACCGCGGATCGAGCGGCGTGTCCGGGAAGGTCGCGTTGTACTCGTCGAGGTACTTGGTGTAGAGGAAGCGCGCCTGGGCGAGGGGCGTCGCCGAGGTGCTCCAGACGGTGGTGCCGTGCTCGACGAGGCTGTCGAAGCGGCCGGTCGACAGCGTCCAGTCGTACCAGGCCAGGTTCAGCATGGCCCCGGTGTTGGTGGTGAGATAGCTGATGCCCTCCGAGATGGGACCGGGGCGCGCGTCGATGAAGTACGGCGTGCTGTGGCAGGTCACGCAGGCGACCTTGCGGATGTCGCCCACGTTGCCCGAGGGACCGGGGACCTTGATCGCTTCCGCGACGTCCTTGTCGAAGAAGAGCATCTGGCCGAACTGCGACAACGCGATCTCGTTGGAGCGGTTGTTGAACGGATTGGGCGGCGGGTCACCCTTGAGCGGCTCCATCTTCTCGATCTGGGCCCATTGGTCGGCGGTGAAGCCGTCGACCTCGCCGCATCCAAGCATTCCCAGGGAGGCCGCGACGAGCACGACCCCGACCAGACGCCGACTGCCGAAGCGCACTCTTCTCGACATGGTTCCTCCCTTTGCTGCAGCGATCAAAACGACAACACCATCGACGACGTGAAGATGTCGTCGAGGAACGAGGGGACGCCGCCGTACTCCTGGTTGTGGTTGTATTCGAGCTTGGCGACGATGTGCGGGTTGAACACGACGCGCGCGCCGACCGTGTACTGGATCTCCTTGGTGATGTAGATGCGGGTCTCCGAGGTGGAGAGAGCCGGGCTGCCCAGCGTCACGATCGCGTCGCGCAGCGCCCCCCGCAGCAGGAAGCCGAACTGCGGGAGAATCTGCCAGTCGAGCTCCGCGTAGCCCGAGGGGTGGAGCTGCAGGCCGTACACGTTCTGGGCGGCGTCGGCCTCGCCCGGCGCGCCGCCCCGCATGATCTGGGCCTTGAAGGCGAAGTTCGCGTTCAGGTACTGGAGGTCGATCCCCTCGAACCAGATCTTCCCGTTGTCGTCCGTCGCCCGGTCCTGCGGCCCCCATTCGCCCGAGATCCCGATCTCGATCCGGTCGTCGTTCCGCAGCAGCCTGCCGACCGGGATGTTGATGGCGGCCCGGCCGGCCAGGGTCTTGCCCCAGTTCTGATCGATCTCGCTGTAGAAGTGGAACTGCTCGGTGGTGGTCGAGCCGTTCGACACCGAGCCGGCCAGGATCAACCAGTCGTTGAGGAGCTTGCTGCGAACCTTGACCCCGAGGATCGGCCCGTCGGTGTAGCGGCCGACCAGCGAGGGCGTGATGCCGAACCGCTCGTCCGAGCGGCGCTCCTTGTACTCGATGCCGAACACGCCGAACGTCTTCCCGACGAAGATCGACGTCTTCCCGTCGCTGGTGGGCATGTACTCGAGCTCTGCCTGATCGGCCTCGATGAAGTCCCCCAGCGCAAAGTCCGAGCCCGTGCGGGGGACGAAGTTGATGCTCGCCCGCATGATGGCGTTGTCGGCGAGCTGGTAGCGAGGCCGCAGGTTGATCTCGTTCACGATGAAGCCGCCCGCTCCGGCCGAGGCGACGCTGTCGAATCGATCGACGCCGGGCGCGTTGCCCAGCGAGGCCACCTCGCCGCGGGTGTTGACGGCGGTGGCCAGGATGTCGCCCAGGAAGACCCAGGAATAGTTGGCGTACTGCGGATAGACCGCGTTCCCGGCGTCGCGGATCCAGCCGACGCCACCGTT
>Ga0209060_10003096_pt1 | contig 14385 bp, 14 predicted proteins | sample Coa_R1_8_FD_187155 | JGI IMG/M metagenome (GOLD analysis project Ga0209060, IMG submission 187155) | Surface soil microbial communities from Centralia Pennsylvania, which are recovering from an underground coalmine fire - Coalmine... | ecosystem: Environmental > Terrestrial > Soil >...
TGAGCAAACGCGCTCAAACTGAGGGTGATTCCTGCTGCTAATATCAGCTTCGAGTTCAAAATGACTCCTTGAGGCAGATGTCTGCCGTATTGCTTGATACGAATCTTGAGTGGTGCGTTCAGGCCTGTGGCCGACCTGTTTACGGGATCAGCAACGTGCCAACGTGGATCCTCGATAGTGAATGAAACAGACCGAAAACATTCAGCAACCAGAGGACGACGGCAATCACGACAACGCCGTTCAGGATTGATTTGATGGATCCCTGCATGGGAATAAATCGGTTCACCAGCCACAGCAGGACTCCCACCACGACGAGAACTTCCAGAATTTGAATTAAAGGCATGATCTTTGACCTTCCCTCGTTTAGCGAGCTAACCCCTCTCATTCGCCTGGGGGGGTTGCCCATTGCCTGTTCGAGATTCTTTAGAGTCGAATCGTGTCCGCCGCAAGGTATCGCGGCAGCCGCACGGATGAAGAATGCTGATCGCTGGATGTGGCCGCTTAGCGTGACCTGATCAGGACACGCCCCCGAACGACCTGAACCTAAGAGCTGCGATTCAGCGTCGCGGCTCCTTCTACACACTCAGAAGATGATCAAGAATAACAAGTGTGGGATGGTGCGTCTGAGCAAGATAGCTCACACGCAGAAATTAGGAAGGGGCCTGTGCGGATCGCGGCGCCGAAACGTCACCAGCCGTAGCATATGATCCTGTACCAAGCCGGAAAGCCTTGGCGCCTCGTTGGAACCCAATAAGTGGGAAGTCAGGCAGCCCACGCGTCTGCGCCCCACGGTCACGACATCGCGGTCAATATTGATCAGTAATGGGAATGCAGGTGCCCGAGACTATCCGTCGAACAATTTTCCAGGTTCTGAAAACAAGCTCGACTTCCCCGGCTGTAGATGTCTTGTAAAGCCGAGAACCCAAGAGTTCTTGTTGCACGAGGACCAGTGAAGGAGTTCGCATGCGGCAGCGGTGGCGACTCGCGTGTGTGCTATTCGTAACAGTCCAGGCGGCCAGTGTTGCGGGCGCGCAGCGCATCGTGACAGAGTCCGGCGCGATATCCGGGTTACGTGAAAACGGGTTGGACGTCTACAAAGGAATCCCATTCGCTGCCCCGCCGATGGGTGATTTGCGTTGGCGGCCGCCAGTGCGTCCGGCGCCTTGGAGGGGCACGCGCAAGGCAGAGAAGTTTGCTCCAGCGTGCATGCAAGTTGGAGTTTCGATGCCGGGCGAGACGGCTGCAGCAGTGAGCGAAGATTGCCTCTACCTCAACATCTGGACGCCGGCCAAGACCGGGCACAAACACCTGCCGGTGATTGTATGGATCTATGGCGGCGGATACATCAACGGGTCAGCCGCGATGCCCTTGTACTGGGGCGACCGGCTCGCGAAAAAAGGCGTCATCGTTGTGACCATCGCCTACCGCCTCGGCCCGCTTGGTTTTCTTGCACTCCCTGAGCTAACGCGCGAGTCCCCCCACCACTCCTCTGGGAACTACGGCCTGATGGATCAGATCGCCGCACTCGAATGGGTTCAGAGAAACATTACGCCCTTCGGCGGTGACCCGAAATGTGTAACCATCGCCGGTCAATCCTCCGGTTCTATATCGGTCAGCATCCTGATGGCTTCGCCTCTGGCAAAGGGCTTGTTTCAACGAGCCATCGGAGAGAGCGGCGGACTGTTTGAGCCGCTCCAACTCGCACCCAAGTATCTGCTGGCCAACGCAGAACGGGACGGGGAGAAGTATGCCGCTTCGCTGGGTGCGGCCTCACTCAAGGACCTACGCCGGGTGCCTGCGACCCAGCTCACCGGCAATGCCGGCGGCATCGTCCACCCGGTGATCGACCCCAACGTGCTCCCCCTGCCACCCTACGAGGCCTTTGCTTCAGGTCAGCAGAATGATGTCCCGCTGCTGATCGGTTCCAACGCCGACGAGGCGCGAGCGCTGGTGGATGTCACACACCACACCGCCGCCACCTTCGACAGCGACCTGGAACGCAGCGTCGGCCAGCTTCCCCCTGCTCTGGTTGCGGCATATCCCCATGCGACTGACGAAGAGGCGCGCCAGGCGCAGCTCGGCCTCGAGCGCGATCTCCGCTTTGGCTGGGACATGTGGGCATGGGCGAGATTGCAGGCCGGAACCGGGAAGAGTCCCGTCTTTTACTACTCGTTTCGAGAGCAGCCACCGTTCCCGGCCGGTTCGGTGTACGCCGGCTGGGGCGCGAGCCACTACGCCGAACTCTGGTACGTCTTTGACCACCTGGACCAGTCGCCTTGGAACTGGACCGCGGCAGATCGGAAGCTGGGTGAGGAGATGTCCAGTTACTGGGTCAATTTCGCGCGAACGGGCGATCCAAACAGTCCGGGGCTACCCCCGTGGCCGGCGTTCGCCAATACGGAGAGTAAGGTTCAGTATCTGGGCGATCCGATCACTGTGGGCGGCGTTCCGAATGTTCATGGACTAACCGTCTTTGATTCCGTCTACGCGGCGGTGCGTGGCAAGCCCTTTGCCGCACGGTAAATCCTTATAGATCGAGTAACTCGAAGCAAAAAGCTCAGTGCGTCTACTCAATTGAAACGCATGTGTCGGGAGTCTCCGTCTGAAGGGAAGCTTCCGATCTCAGTGCGGTTCTCTGCAGCTCTTCGAGCCGCGCACGCATGTCCTCACCCCGTCGACTCCCTGCTGGATTACAGCTTGCACAGTCTCGAGTATGGATTTTCAGGATGGACAACAGCCGGCAACTCCAAGTTCTCAAGGTTCTCCTTCGTCAGCTGAGGCAAGATTCAAAAGGCTCGCTGGACAGAAACGATAGATGATGGCATGGGCGAAGACTGTTCAAAAGGGAGCAGCGTTAAAGCGGCGAGAGCTTCAGCGAGCATGATGAAGATTCGTCCTCAAGTGGTTAGTCCGAGTATCAGGCAAATCGAATTCCCGCCCACAGTCGAAGCAGACCTTGTATGTGCGGTTTTTGATCGTGAATACTCGGCTAACATGACGGTGGCGGCAGCCGAAAATAAACTGGAAGACAGCGAGGAACAGTTTCATAAATCCTGCGCGCGCTGCCGACGTTCGCAACTTCCGTTAGCATCCAACCATTCGAGTAGCGAGCGAATGCTGGCACGAGCCAAGGCAATCGCGCAATCCGCGGCTCCGTAATAGATATTGAGGGTGTCGCCATCGGCGTCCATCGTGTATCCGCACGGGAATACGACATCGTCAACGTCGCCGTGACGCTCGTACTCTGTTTCTGGCCCGAAGATCCATGAATGTCCACGTAGCAGGCATTTCTCTGGGTTCTCCAGATCGAAGAGCGCCAGGCCCAATCGATAGAGGCAGCCCGAGGGCGTATGCCTTACTCCGTGGTAAAACACCAGCCATCCTCTCGAGGTCTCGATTGGCGGCGGCGATAATCCGATTTTGTTTGCATCCCACCAGGCGCCTCGGCGAGCTTCCAGCATCAGTCTATGCCGGCCCCAGTAACGTAGATCGGGAGAGTAGGAGATCCACATGTGCGATCCCAGGGTCGTCATTGGACGATGAATCAACGCCCAGCAACCGTCGATTCTCCGCGGCAGGAGTGCCGAGTCCTTGTCATCAGGCGGCATAATCACGCCGTAGCGTTCGAACGTGCGGAAATCTTTGGTCAGGGCGAGCGACACGCCTGGGCCGCCCCGCGAGTAGGAGGTATACGTAACCACGTATTTCTGCAGTTCGGGAACGAACGTAATACGAGGATCTTCAATGCCCCAGATCTCTTCCGGATGATTCTTCGGATCGGGCATCAGCGTGGGCTGACTATCGATTTGCCATCCATCGACGCCGTTGGGAGAACGGGCCGCGCATAGGTGTGACAAGCCACGGCGGTCTTCCACTCGGCAGAGCAGCAGAGTCGTGCCATCGGAAAGGAGCGTTGCGCCCGCATTGAAGACGCTGTTAATGGGATAGGGCCAGTCCCTGCCAGTCAGGATCGGGTTCGTGGGATGACGATGAAGTAGCGGTTCGAAACGAGTACTCAGCAGGCTCACCTGATTTGAAGCGGGTACGGTCATGAAAAGATTTCCTTTTGTTCTGGCTCTTGCAACGAGCGCATTTCGAGGAGTGCCATCAAGAATGACAGCATCGACTCTGCACCCTGGTTTTCATTGGCGCGGTCGGGATGCAGACCGTCCCGGCAGCCACCCGTTGCGGAATCATAAAGAGGTAGTTGGAGATCATTGTCGCCGAGGAACCAGTTGAAAACCGACCAAGCTTCGCCTCGCCATCGGCTATCGCCCGTAACACGGTACGCTTGCAGGCACGCAGAGACGGCCCCGGCGGCCTCCAGCGGTTGCTGATCGAAGCGAGCCTTCTCACCATTCTGGCGATAGAAGCCCTGCGAACCTATCGGAACAAAGTGGCGATTAATCTCGCAGCGTTGCTCTTTTGATAGCCAATCTAGCGATTCGAGGCCGGCAGAAATCATGCGGTCGTCCGCGCAAGCTGAGCCTACCAGCAGCAAGGCTTGGGGCAATCTCGAATTGCCATATGCCAAAACGTTTTCAAACCATTTCCAATCCGGCCGACGGATCGACTCGTACATTTCAAGCAATCGCCGGCTGAGTACGGACCGCAGTTTTTGCGCGTCCCGATCTCCCGGGTACGATGTGAGGTATTCCTGAATTCCGAGCAGGGTGTAAGCCCAGGCTCGCGGACTATTGAATTCCAGCACCGCGGACAGAGAGAATTCGAATAGGCGGCCGGCGGCACCCTTCAATCCTTGATCTTGGGATCGTCCCAGGACCGTTCCGAGAGCCCAGAGTGCACGCCCATGGCAGTCTTCGGATCCGATGGCTTCGTTCCAGCGACGGTCATAGCGAAGAAAGTTCTTGAATCTGCCCTTCGCGGGATTGAACGCATGCTCGAGGAAAGATAGATACAAGCCAGCGGAATTTGTAAAAGTGGAATCTGCCTTCTCAAGTTGACCTTTATCAGTGTGCTCCAGCAGCACCGAAAGGATAAGCGCACGGGCATTGTCGTCTGTCGTATATCCCTCTCCGCGGTTCGGAATCGTAAAAATCGAGTGCTGCAGCATTCCCGTGTCGTCGGTGATCCGAATAACGTGATTCAGCTTCAACTCAGGCAATTGGTCCAGAGATTTTTTGATCATGCGCGCCGAGAATTGAACTTTTGGGCACTCCATGCGATCGCTTCGGACACGCGCGAAACTGTCCATGTATCCTTGCGCAACCCGCTTCCATACCATCTCTCTCGCGAATAGGTAGGCGCGTTTTCGCATAGCGTGACGAATCGCAGGAGTGTCGAGGAGTTCGATTGTCTTATGCGCAATTGCGCCGGGATTTTGGAATGGAACCAAGGCGCCCCTGTGGTCGTCCAGCAATTCGATGGCGTGCCAATACGGCGTTGAAATGATTGCCTTCCCCGCCCCTAATGCATAAGCGAGAGTTCCGGATACAACCTGCGCTTCGTGCCGGTACGGCGTTATGTAGATGTCGGCCGCGCCGATGAATTCGACCATTTCCTCGGGGCTGACAAAACGGTTGTGGAAGATCACTTGCGACTCCACACCCATTTCCTTCGCCAGTGCTTCCAGACTGGCTCGATACTTATCCCCCTCGCGGCGCAGGATGTGAGGATGAGTCGCACCTGCAACGATGTAAACCACATTCTTGTGCTTGGAAAGAATGTGCGGCAAAGCCTGAATGACGTTTTCGACTCCTTTGTTCGGTGAGAGCAGACCGAACGTGAGGAGAACCGCTTTCCCTTCTACGTGAAAGCGATCCTTGTAGAAATTTGGATCCAGGAATGGCAGGTCTGGAACTCCATGCGCAACCATATCGATCTTACTGCCCGGCACCTTGAAGATTTCCTGCAGGAACTGGGACGACAACTCGCTCATGACGATTAGGCGATCCGACAGTTCGGCGATTTCTTCCATCACCCTCAGTTGGTCAGGATTGGGCTCGCGCAGAACGGTGTGCAGCGTGGTCACCACCGGCATCTTCAAACCCCGCATCAGATGCAAGATATGGCTTCCAGACGGGCCACCGAAGATTCCATATTCGTGCTGCAGGCACACCAGGTCGATGTTGTTGAAATTCAGGAAGTCGGCCGCCTCCTCATACGATCTCACATCGTCCTGGGCCAGCGACCATCGCACGCGCGAAGGGTAGTCATAACCCTCGTCGGTGTCATTTACCGGAAGCGCCAACAGCCGAGCGGTGCCGCACTCCGCTGAAATCGCGCTGCACAGGTCGGTAGTGAACGTGGCGATTCCGCAATGCCGCGGAAGGTAATTCCCGATCACCGCGATCCGACTCGGCAGGGATGCTTTTAGGTGTGATCGGACGCGAGGTGGTATCGCCTCCTTCCTGATCAGTGAGTGCGACCCGACAACTTCCAAAAGGGCCTTTGGTACTAAGGTATTCGGTAGCGACATTATGTCCTGACTCGATGAAAGGTGGAATGCAAAAGATGGGCCAATTGGCAGATGGCCAAAGAACAACACCAGCGCTGGTTGGAAATCCTCTGCTGCAATTATTTAACGCAACCGGAGTTGCGAACTGATCACTATTGACCATTCTGTTGGAGAGTAACGGCCGATTGTGGAATCCATGAAAGCGAAAAATCAGTCGGCCATGTCGGTTCGGTGCCCGACGTGCGGCGCAAAGCCGGGAGAAAAGTGTGAGTTGAGCACAGGTTTCCCTCGCACAGAGCCACATCGAGATCGCCGCCTGGCCAGCTCGGAAGTCAGTTTGGAAAAATCAGGCCAGAGCAGGCGCGGCAGCAGCTGAACCGAGGCGAGCGAAGGCGTCGCGAATCCCCTCGCCAGCCGCCGAGCGATCCTCTTCGGTAGGAGTGGGAATCTGCAGTAGTCCCTGCCGCCCCATGTTCTCGGGAAGCACAAAGAAGGCTTGGTGTTGCATAACGCGTTCTAGGATGTTCGACAGACCTTCTGATTTGTATCCATTGTCGAAGCGGACGCCCGCGCCGTGGAAGGTGGACTCTGACATCCAGTACTCACAAGCCAGGAGCCAGTGGCCCCGGGTCAGGGATGACCAGACCTTCAGATAATCCAGCGTGCCAGTTGCAGCAAAGCCGTACTCAATGTGAATCAAACCGGTTTGTGCTTCATGTATCAAATCTGCCCAGGACACGATAACGGCAGACTCAAGGGTTCGCTCTAGACTTTGATTTACTTCAGATTTCATCATCACTCCCGCAATACCGAACTGACTTCAAGCTCTCGCCCACGCAGCGTCGTTCTGAGAGGTACGCCGCGATTCGGAGCTGTCCAGATTGCAGCTCTGCTGCATGTGTCGAGAATGCGCGGAAACGGTCACGTAGGGAATGCCCAGGAAACGCCCGGCAGTGATATCAGTGACCTCAACGGCATTGAAGTGCTGTAGCTTCACCTTTGCCAGGATCCGTTTCAACGCGCACTTTATCTTCTCTTCCCCAAGAAACCCAAAAAACATCGTCTTAACTTCGGTGGCCATGAAAAACAAGTGCCATTCCGCGGCATGGATCTCACGCTCCAGGGCGAATGCATCGATCACCTTGACGAGGCTCCACTCCCCGACACACGGTTCGGTGTCAAGCCCAGCAAGCTTCGGCATTCCGAGCCACTCTTTCACCAGAATCGTCCCGACGTTGATGTTTTGCGGCATGAGTTGTGGTTGTCCTTCTGTGGTCTACATCCATGCTGGCCCGGCAAGCGAAGAAAAACTGCTCAAAAGTGACCACTTGCTGAGGTCGCGCGACGCTAAGTTTGGATGGTTCCGGAAAGTGAGAGTATCGGCGATTTGTGCAGTGGTTGTTGCGTCCCCGGACTATACTTGTTGAGGATGCCTCCTTCGATAGCAGCCAAGAAGAACGGTGGATTCGACCCCGACGTGTTTCTCGCAACCATCGGCGACGGCAGGAAGATACTCGTCGTTCTCAAAAAACAGACGATCTTTGCGCAAGGGGATGAAGCCGATGCCATTTTTTACGTGCAAAAAGGCAAAGTGAGGCTCACTGTTGTGTCGAAGATCGGCAAGGAGGCAACGATTGCGATCGTCAACCAGGGCAACTTCTTCGGGGAGGGTTCGTTGGCCGGCCAGCTGTTAAGGATGGGCTCAGCAGCGGCAATGACAGATTGCGAGATTCTCCGAGTAGAGAAGAAGACCATGATGGATGCTCTTCATCGGGAGCCGGCACTTTCCGAAATGTTCGTCGCCTACTTGTTGGCGCGGAATATTCGATACGAAGAGGATCTTGTCGACCAACTTTTCAACTCGAGCGAAAAGCGCCTGGCGCGCGTATTGCTTCTGCTCGCCCGGTTTGGCAAGGAGGGCGTCCCTGAGACCGTGGTTCCCAAGATTAGCCAGGAAACTCTGGCTGAGATGGTCGGGACGACCCGTTCGCGTGTCAGCTTCTTTATGAACCGATTCAGGAAGCTTGGCTTCATTCACTACGCCGGCGGCTCCGAAGGCGCGCTACAGGTCCACAGCTCTCTGCTCAATGTTGTTCTCCACGATTAGAGTCTGCTGGCTAACAAGAACAGCACCCGAATATTCCGGGTGCCGTTGACCAGTTTCCATTCTTCAGACCTCAAGGCCTTCCATTCACTGCGGCTTCTCGTTCTGCTTCGGCTTTTCTTCCTGCTTCTTTTCCTCAGGTCTGGGCGTTTGTTGCTGGTGCTCTGGTTGCTGCTGTGCCCGTGGTTCCGAGGGAGGCGCTGCCCGCTCGGGTTGCGATCGCTCGCTCGGTGGGGTAAACGGCCGTTGAGAGGGTTCACGGTTGGGCTCAGGCCGATTATTCGGCTGGGCTGCTGGCGTGCGATTTGTTTCCGGCTGTCGTTCCGGTTGAACCGTGGACGGCTGGTTCGGTTCCGGCTTATTCGGCTCCGGATGGTTCGGCCGCGCGATTGCCGCCCGGTTCTCCGGCGGATTGTTCGGGGTGGTCCTATCAGTGCGAGCGGCGTTGTTCTCGGGACGCCCTGGCGTATTAGTCGGCTGAACGGCAGCGCGCACCGGAGCGACATACGGAGTTCCGGTTGCTTTCGCGTGTACAACGGCGTTGTCGCTGAATGCGCCGGGCTTCGGAGTAGCGGCAACTATTGGCGTGCCATGATTCACGGAAGCTCGCTGCTCTGGATTCGTCCGCGCGGCCTGCTCATGTTGCGTTTGAGCGGCCACGGGCGGGATATGCCGTTCATGCTCGATGGACTCTTGCTGGTGCGTTGGACGGGCGCTGATCCCACCATTACCACCGTTGTAGCTGACACGGTTGATTGTGGTGGTGGTGTTGATGATTGTCGTGTTGTACACGTTGTGAATGTTAGTGACATTTACGTTGTTGACCGAACGGTTGTAGTAGAACTGTCCGTTCTGCCAGCGTCCACCTTGATACCCATCCCCGTAGTAGCCATAACCATAGCTGACACCACCGTAGAAGCCGACCTGCTCCCCCCAGTATCCCTGGTGGAAGGCATATCCGTTGCCGCTCCAGCCCCAATAAGCCGGAGTCCAGAGCAGACCCGGCTCCGGAGCCATGACCCATGTGCCGGGAACCCAATAGTAACCGTCGTCATCGCCGGCGTAAGCCCAGTAACCAGGAGTCCAGATGTAGCCTTCGCCGGGGAGCAGCGGTTGCTCATAGACGGGCAATTCTGGCGGAGCGAATGATACGGAGATGCTGAATTGCGCGAATGCTGCGGCGGAGATGGCAAGCAGTGCGAACACGCACGTCGCACGAATCGAGCGGGTGATATTCATTGTGATTCCTTTTTTGGCCCATCCATCCATCGCGTGCCCGGTAAGGCTATGCTGCTGCGGGCTGCGCGGGTGAGTGGATAATTTCTGCCGAGACTTACTAAGTACACGTCCGGCTCGCAATCTTTCTGATAGACAGCTTCTCACCTTCGACAGTTCTAGATCTGAGCAAGACGGCTCAGTTCGGAGTGTGCTGGTTTATTTTCTCGGACCAAGCGTTCGCGCTTCTTCACTCGTGAGTCGCGAAGCATCGCAATAGCCGTAGCCCTTCAGGCACGCAGCGTAATTGCGCTTGTGCTCGGCATTTGCCAGCGTTTTGGTCTCCGAGAGGGTCAATGCCGTGTAGTCGCAGGTTTCCTGCCCATCCTTGCACGCTGCTAGGTTGCGCTGGTGTTCTGAGTAGGCCATCTGTTTGGCTTGCGATGGAGTGAGTTTGGATCGATCGCACTCGTTCCAGCCATTGCTGCAGTTCTGCGCATTGCGCCGGAGTTCAGCGGCCGTCGTATCACGGGCTTGTGAAGGCGATAACTGCGCGTGATCACACTGCCCAGAAGCGGTCTCGCAATCGGAGGCATTCAACTCGCGCCGGGCGATATTCACTTGCGCCGTCTCCGCGACACTAAGTTTGGAAAGATCGCAGGCGCCGGTCCCATCTTTGCAGGAATCAAGATTCCGCTGTTTCTCTGTTTCCTCCATCTCGCGGACTTCAGAAGGGGTGAGTTTAGAGCGGTCGCAAGACTGCATTCCGTCATTGCAATGGCTGACATTCTTCTGATGATCCGCGACCGCCAACGCGATCGTTTCCGGCTCAGAGAGTTTTGAGCGATCACAGGCATCGTAACCATCTCTGCAGTTCGCGACATTGCGGCCATGAGCTGCGATCGCCGTATCCGCCAACTGCGCTGCGGTTAACTTCGATTGATCACAGGATTCACGGCCGGTCTTGCACGCATCCAGATTTTGCGCGGCATCTGATGACTGAGCAAAACCCAGCGTCGGAGAAAGACAGAGAGTAAGACACGCTACTTGTAGCCAAAAACGTTGCTGGAGACTCGTTGTCATATTTCCACCTTCTGGATTTGTGCCACCAGTCACGACAGCAAACTCTATGCGTCCGTTGATCGTGGCCGGAAGCAGCGTGCGTTCCGGCCAGTCACAGATCCGCCCTGCCTAGGGTTTCTTCTTGAAGCTACTTCCTGTCTTCTTTTACTTCGGCCACCTTGGCCTGTTGGCCTGCTTCTGAAACGGCTTTCAAGAAGGCATCCGCACTTCGTGGAGTTGTCGCTTTTCCCGAAAGGATGTTCCGAAACATCATGTGCTTGCCATAAATCGCATGAGTAGAGTCGTTATCCTGCTCCACGACTGCACCTTCCAGGGTTAAGCCGGCGAATACGCCCTTGGAGCGCGAGTAAGTCAGCATTTCAGTGTTCATCTTCCAGTCGGTTCCAGCGGATGCGTGACGGCCCACTGGGCCCGCTGCCACGGATCCTTCACCGGTGAGTTGGAACTTGCTGGACAGCAGGTGCTGCAAGCCTTGGTCGTTCATGACCAGCATAACCAGATCTACGTCTTCGACACCGATCTGCAATCCCCAGCTTCCACCACCGACGGAGACAAACGCGGGGGCACTCCAGCCGTTCGCCGTGCGGCAGGTAGCCACACCGCGTCCATGCTTGCCACCAAAGACGAAGCCGCCTTTGATCAAGTCGGGCACAACTACGATGCATTTTGCATTGCTCAGCACTTCTTCGGGTATACCCTTGTCAGGCGTTGCCATGATCGCGTGCAGAACATTCACAGACCTGTCCAGGCGGTCGACTGAATCTTCGCGGGCTGATCGCGCAAATGCGTACGTTCCAACCATACCCATCACGCTCATCAGCAACAGTGACATTGTTTTTTTCATTGAGAGTTTTCCTTTAGGTGGTTCGGAACTAAGAGGAGACAACTTCAGATGGCTGACTTAGCTCAGAGGACCTGAAAGAGAGAGAGGAAGAGCTCGTCTCAACAATCATCATCGCTCAGTCGCAAAGCAATAGCTGATCTGTATTGCTCAGTCCTCAACCTCCTCAGCTCACCCCTTTGCAACGGCATCGCAATGTGAGCAATCCTGCACAGAATTGCGACGCGATACCCTGTCACTGTTGAATCTCGGAGATCGGCTCAATCAGCTGGATCCGGCAAAGGCACACTCCATGGAACGGTATAGTCCTTCTCTGCGTCGGCGCCTGGCTACGATATGGGGAACTCTCAGAACGTTGCTAACCATGCTTAGACCGCGGACGCAGGAAGTTAGATCCAATAGGGTGTGTCCGTTTTGCGGGCTGATCACGCCACGAGCCAAGCGAGTTTGCCTAGAATGCGGGAAGTCCCTCAGTGCTGTTTCCCTTGAGAGGATAGAAGCAAAATAAGGGTAGACAAATGTGATCGCTCTAATAGCAAGGCAGGCATCGAGAATGTGATTCTCCGGGTGGGAGGTGCAGATGCCTCAGGCTCTCTTGGGCAGTGAAGGGATGCCTAGCTACGACCTACTCCCCGCGAGCTGTTCGGGACGACGATGTCGTGCCGGCACTTGGCCACTTAGCGTGCGTGAGTTGGGCTTCACATTCAAGATAAAGTGGATGGTGGCCCATAAAAAGTGGATGCCGTCAGCCTTGGTCACAAGTGCATCAACAGACTTCAGCGCTCCGTAAGGCAATTCCAGGTGATTGGCAAGCATGACGATTGGGAGATGCGGTTTTGCTTTCTTGATCTCCGTTGCGACGACTGCGCCATCCAGCTGGCCGAGATAGTACTCGAGCACAATTGCATCCACGGAGTGCGTCATCAAAAGCCGTAGAGCTTCTCCCCCGCTCGTAGCGGTGATCAGTTCGTATCCGTTTTCCTGCAACAGAGTTAATTGAGCGGGATCCCTGTGGATACAAAGCAAAGTATGGTGGTCAGCCATCTCCCTCAGGTATACATACGAGATCGCCCCTGATTCTGCCCAAAAGTGCACACCCCCGCGCAGAGACCTGGTGGACAACTAATACCTATGGGCTCGAACAACGAAACGGTTTGGCGCTGCGCCCAGAAAATAAAAGGGATAACAGGTCACGAGCGTGATTTCGGTTTGCGTTGACCCAGCCAAGACACTGAGGTCGTCGGGCGCAATCACTTTTATCCAATCTACGCGGTAGTGGGATAGCCCGGTTGGAGTCAGCAACTCAAGCTCGTCTTGCTCCCGAACGTCTTTCAATGCCCGGAAGAATGTATCGCGGTGCCCGGCAATCGCGCTGTTCCCGGTCATCCCCGGAAGCGCACTGCCGGCGATATGTCCCGCACCTAGCCGCAATGTTCGTGGGCTGGTTCCCTGCAACACGGCGACCGAAAGTCCAATCCGTGGGATGTCCAAACGTCCGAGCATACCGCCTTCTTTGATCATCGGTGAAAGTCGGATTCCTGGTTGAGTTTTCGCTAGCTGAATCTGGTTTTCCAGGGACTGTTTTGCAGATACCTGGTAAAGGCGGGCATCGAGCAGAGTGAAAGCGACGTAACCGAGCGCGACTATCCCAGTGATGAAAAGCAGGCGCCCGCTCCAACGTAGTGACCTTTCGATGCGGGTTGTCTCCAGTCCAGTCATGAATTTTATTGTCGAACCGGACGGGCGCCGTGTTCGCGCCGTCCGGCCTCGCTCAACTCATTAGGATCCGTATCGCTTCCGTCGATCCGCCTTCATTTAATTCTTAGTGTCCGCTTCGAAAAGGCAATCAGCCCAAACCCCGCGGTAATGGTCACCAACCCAAGCAGTGCAATCAAAGCTAGCGGACTGGCAGTTTTCGGAAGCGGGTCTGCGGAAGCCGCGGTCGTAGGAGATGCTGGAGGCGCTTCAACTACCTGCGCCAGTGCCACCGGTTCTCCAGTTGGTGCGATGGCCTCAACCGGTACCGTTTTCAAGGTCTCGACCGGTGCTGCGGCTAGCGGGATACGGGTCGCAAGTACAGGCGTATTCGTTTCCTTTGCCAACTCGATGGCTCTCGGCTTCTCGTAGACAAATTCTTCACCCCACTCGTGTCCTGGATAGAACCATGCCCTCAGAGCCTCTGGCTGTCCAGAGGGACGTTCACGGAAGGTGATGACGGTTTTGTCAGTCGTTTTCAGGCGGTAGTTTGGAATTGCGATGATCGTCGTCAGCACCTGGGTTTCGTCCTGATTGAAAATCTGGACAATGTGACGGTCCGATTGTGAATCGAGAATCTTGAAGACATAGGTACCAGCCGGCAAGGTGTGCTGGCCCACGCCCGGAACTTCAACGGGACCGCTGAAGGTGATAACTGTCTTTCGGTTCCAGTCATCCGCCCTTGCGGTTGAAACGACAAGTAAACAGAGAACAGCGAGGCATAATGCGATTCCCATTCCTTTTAGCAGTTTCATGATCTCTCCTGTATTTTTCTCCGACACACTCGCCAGGCGATGATGTGCAACGAGAACTCTTGATTGTTGTCGGCTTTCACAAGAGATCTACAGCTGGAAGGTCCGGCTGTTTTGAAAAACCGTGGAAAGTTGTTCGAGGGCCAGTATCGACTGTTTGTATGTCGATTACTGATCAATATTGACCGACAGCAATCGAATTGCCTCACGCAGGAAT
>Ga0209060_10003098_pt1 | contig 14381 bp, 19 predicted proteins | sample Coa_R1_8_FD_187155 | JGI IMG/M metagenome (GOLD analysis project Ga0209060, IMG submission 187155) | Surface soil microbial communities from Centralia Pennsylvania, which are recovering from an underground coalmine fire - Coalmine... | ecosystem: Environmental > Terrestrial > Soil >...
CAATCCCGACTTCGCCCTCTGGCTGGTCGGCCCGACCGGCAGCCTCAAGTCCGAGCTGGCCGCGCTGGCGCAACGCCACTTCGGGACGTTCGACCGCAAGACGCTGCCCGGCAGCTGGACGTCGACGGAGAATGCCCTCGAGGCGCGCCTGTTCACGGTCAAGGACGCCATCGCCGTGATCGACGATTACGCCCCGAACGCTGATTCGCGCGCCCAGCAGGAGCTGGAGAAGCGCGCCCAGCGGATTATCCGTGGCATCGGCAACCGTGCCTCCCGCGGCCGTCTTCGCGCCGATCTCTCGCAGCAACCGGATCGGCCGCCGCGCGGCCTGGTTGTCTGCACTGGCGAGGATCTCCCGTCCGGTCACTCGATCCAAGCCCGCCTGGTGATCGTCGAGGTCGACCGCGAGCGCCTGGACCTATCGGTCGTCTCCGACCTCCAGGCGAACGGCCATCGCCTGGCCCACGCGATGCGCGGCTACATCGAATGGCTACAGCCGATGATCGCGCCCCTGCGAAAGGCAGCGCCCGAGCGGATCGGCGCCATCCGTCGCGAGCTGCATCGAATCGGCTCTCACCTCCGCCAGGCCGAGGCCCTCGCCCACCTTCGCTACGCCTTCGATCTCTTTCTCGAATTCGCCCACGCCGCCGACGCCATCGAGACTGCGCGCGCCGACGAGCTCCGCGAGCAGGCCGGTGAGACTCTCAGCGCCCTTGGCGAAGAACAGGGGACGACGCTCAAGGAGCTCGAGCCAGCTGAGCGATTCATCGCGGTCCTCGGCACGCTGCTCGAACAGAAGCGGATCCGCCTGGTCGAACGCGGCACCGTCCCGCGCGAGGACGTCATCGAGGCGATCGGCTGGTTCGACGAGGAGTACGCCTACCTCTTGCCGGACGCCGCCCGCCGCCGAGTCGCCACCTTCATGCGCGAGTCCGGCGAAGCCTGGGGTCACTCCAGTCACGCGCTCCACAAGGCCCTCGTCCGCAAGGGCTTTGCCGTAGTCGGCGCCGACGGCCGACCCGAAGTCCAGGTCCGCGTCGGCGACGGCCGGCGCCGCGTGCTCCGCGTCTACCTGACCGCCCTCAAAGGCGCCCCTGGCCCCGGTTCCGGCCCCGGTCTGGCTCCGGTTTTGTTCGAAATCGGAGCCGGCCCCGACGACCAGATTCCCATGGAAGACCGATAGGTTACGGTGACCCGGCCCCGGTGGCCCCGGTGGCCCCGGTTTCGGGAGGAGGGGTGGGTGGCCTGACTCGACGCGAGGCGGGCGCCAATGACGGGTATCAAGGACGACGATGCGGACGCTCTCCATGACGCTACTCCGAGCGCAATCGGCCTTCTCGACACGCTGTTCACACGCCGCATAGGATTGCTGAAGTGAGCGGAAGACTCAGTGCCGACGAACTGATGCGAATGAGCGTAGATCAGATCGCACGACGGATGTTCGCGGTCGCGAGACATTTCGGTGGAGGAGTGCGGTCATCCTTCAGCTTTCGGACGGTCTGGGAAGCGGTGGTCGCAGGGAATCTCAGTCCGCAGTTGGAGATGAAAGCTGAAGACGCGTTCTTCCGTCTCGTCGATCGAAACCTGCTGAGGTGGACTGATGGGACCCCAGCCAGTTTTGCGAATTACGCCCTGACCGAGCGAGGGCGAGCCAGCCACTTCGCCGAGGGCTCGGTCGACGATCCCGAGCCGTTCATCGCTGATGTCGAGCGCAAGATCGGAGCTCCCCTGGATCCAGTCGCCAAGGAGTACCTCCGCGAGGCTGTCGCGGCCTATCACGACGGACGGTTGTTGTCCGCGCAGTTCTGTTTGGGGGCAGTTGCTGAACGCGTCGCTTTCCTCGTCCGGGATTGGGTGGCCGATCTTATCCCTGGGGGTGAGCGGCTCAAGAAGAAGGTCCTCGTGGGTCAAGTTGTGTCCGCTCTGCCTGCGGCTCTTTCAGAGCTGCAGAAAGCCAGGCCAGAATGGGAGGGTCCGATCCAAGAATTCGCGGACTGTCTCGAGTCGTGCGCAGGGGTATACCGCAGGACTCGCAACGAGGTCGGCCATCCAACGGAGGTTAGACTTATCGACGACGATGAAATCGCGATGATGATGTCCGCGATGCGCCGGCTCTACCTTCCGGCCGCGTATCGGCTCATAGTGCTTGCCCGATAGCATCGGAGAACGTTCGATCACCTTCGCCTGTTGTTGTACTGACCCGGATGGCTTTCCATGTCCAATGGACCATCACTCATCTTCGACAAGTCGACCCTCCAGAGCCTGAACCCCGATGAGGCGGTGTGGCTCGATGCATTCTTCATTACCAACCTGACTCCCCTCTTTTATGTCGAGACGCTGGCTGACCTAGAGAAGGCAACGCGATCGGGCCGGACTCCGGAGGACGTGGTGGGCAACCTGGCCTACAAGACGCCCGATGCCGGATCGTATCCCAATATCCATCACCAGACGCTGGTCGGCGCAGAGTTGACGGGGCAGGGGCCCATCACGATGGACGGTCGGCCGGTCCTTTCGGGTGGACTCGAGATGGAGTTGGACGGTGAGACCGGACTACTTTTCCGACAGACGCCGGAACAAGAGGCCTTCCAGCGATGGCAGAGGCGGGAGTTTCTGGATCTCGAACGGTCGCTCGCTAAGCGGTGGCGCCGGCAGCTGTCGAACATCGACTTTGCGGCGGCCTGTGCATTCGTTCGTTCGCTCCTAGATCCGGGTCGTCTGCCCAAAACCGTTCCTGATGCCAAGAGCGTCGCCGATGGACTGCTCGCCGGTCCGAGACGAGAGATGGCCCTCCGAATAGGGATGGTTCTCCTGGGCGTCCCCCAGAACGCTCAAGACGGAGTCCTCGCGAGATGGAAGTCGATCGGTGAGCCGAACGTCCGTGAGTTTGCCCCCTTCTTTTCACATATTGTCGCGGTGGACCTCTTCTTCTACGTCTCGATGGCGTGTGGATTGATCGCGTCGACCCGACCCAGCCACAAGATCGACATCGCGTACTTGTATTACCTGCCGTTCTGCAAGGTCTTCACTTCGAGCGACAACCTGCACGCACTCACGGCGCCGCTCTTCCTCGGTGCAGGGCAGACATTCATCCGCGGTGCAGAGTTGAAGTCGGACCTCCAGCGTCTCGAGGCGCATTACTCCGCTCTTCCGAAAGAAATCAAGGAGCAGGGTCTTTATCGATTTGCTCCGTGTCCGCCCGCCGATACGTCCTTTCTCGTCACGCGACTTTGGGACCAATATCTGCCCTCCTGGCGAAAGAACGCAGGCGCTGAGGTCGTGGCGCGCGAGGCTCTACAATCGAGCGAGTTCGCTAAGAACGTGATCCGCTTCGCGAATGAGGCAACGCCGGTTGCGTCGCCGACAGGCAGGCCGTCAGATCAGTTTCCGCAGTTGGTCGTTGAACGAACGATTCACGCTCGAAAAGGGAAGTGGTCCCGCGTTCCGTCCGATATCGATGGCCCTTCTTCGAAGACCGAGGAGTAAGCACCGCTATGGACCCTTTGGTTCGCCTGCTCGTTTACTCCCGGCACGACGCTGGGCGGGCGTTGTCGAGTCTAGTGGTGCCGGAACGGGCCGAGGTGTGGGCACCTCGGCCGTGGAGCTGGATTGCAGTTCGACCGAAGCAGGAGTCGTAAGCGGGTCCGACTGGACCACCGCAGCGTCGATCAGTTCGTCCTCGGCAGCGGTCTCCTCCAGATCGAGCATCTCGCCGACCACCCTCATGAAGGGCTCGGCGGCGATGCGCGGCATGTTCCGCATCGAAATCCCGTCCTTGATTGCGTTCCCGAATGCCAGAAACGAGATCGGGGAGAAGTTGGCAGCACGGATGGCGCCGTAGAGGCGCTCGGCGTACTGGATCGGATTGGGTCGGGCCATGGGTCACCTCGGCTTCCTGGGTTTGGGGTGCGGCAGCGGGATGCTGGGATCGGCGAGCGCGGCGGCTTGGGCCATCGCGCGCTGGAAGGCCTCTTCGGCACGCGGGTCCTCGTCGAGGAGCGGGACCTCGTAGCGCTCCGGCTCGGCCGGCGGGTCGTCGAAGGAGCTCTGCCACTCCTTGTAGAGGCGGCGGACCTCGCCGGGCGAGAGCTGTAGCAGGATGACGCAGTCTTTGAACTCGACGCCGGTGTCGAACATGTGGAACGCGGCGGCGGCGGTCTGACCGGCGGTGCGGCGGCCGGGGTCGGTGCGCATGGCCTGGACGCGGACGACCTCGGCTGGGTCGTAGCGCCAGACCCCGTTGGCGCCGGGGCGCGGGTGTAGCTCGCCGCGCGCGCACATGCGCAGGACCGTCGTGATGCCGACGCCGAGCTGGCGCGCGACCTGGTAACGGGTCAGGCCGTCCGCGGCCGAGCGGTCCGGGGTGGATGGTCGGTCTTTCGGCATCGACACCGACGACATCGCTCTGGTGGGCGGATCAGTCCAGCAAGCCAGAACGGATGGGTCAGCGGATGGGTAGCCGGATGGCCGAGGGCCCATTCCGGGCGCCGCCTCGCCCGCAGAGCGACCTTGGGGTCGTCAAGGCAAGGGCTCCCGCGGGGCGGGGCCGAAAACGCCGCGGCGGGGCGCCGCGGGGAGGACCCGATCCGATGATGAATCTCTCGCTCGCGCAGGTGAAGAAGTTCGGCTCCGAGATCCAGGCGCTCAAGACCAAACATGAAAAGGCGATCGAAAAGGCCAACGACGTGATCGAGCAGGGCGTGGATGCCACGCTCGCGAGCGCGACGGCGTTCGGGCTCGGCGTCTGGCAGACGCGCGCCGACCACCAGAGAGTGCTCGGCGTTCCGGTCGACCTGGCGGTCGGCCTGGCGGCGCATGCGGCCGGGTTCATGGGGATGGGCGGGAAAGCGGCGCCGTACCTGCACTCGGTCGGCAATGGCGCGCTTTCGGCGCACTTCCACACGGTCGGGCGGGGCGTGGGCAAGGAGATGCGCGAGAAGGCGGGGCTGCCGCCGGTCGTGGTGATGGGCGGAGAGGGTCCGGCGGAGGGGGGATCGAACCTCTCCGACGAAGCGCTGCTGGAAATGGCGAAGCGTCGCGGGTAGCCCGCGGGCGCGCACCGAACCGGCACGCACACAACTCGAACCGCCGCCGGCTGCGGCTGGCGGCTGAAAGCGAAGGGACGACATGGGCAACGACGAGACGAGCGGCGACGAGATCCTCGGCGCCGACGAGATCCTGGGGGCGGACGAAATCCTGGGCGCCGACGAGATCCTGGCGGGCGAGGAAGAGTCGAGCGGGGACGAATCGAGCGGGGACGAGGTGGGCCTCCGCCTCTTTCGCCGGAAGAAGAAGGGCAAGAAGCTGGACCCGGTCGTCCAGAGCCGCCTCTCGCAGTCGGGGGTGGTGGTCAAGTCGCACGGGTACAGCAAGGGGCGAAGCCAGTCGATCGGCTTCGAGTCGCTGGCCATCCAGCCGGGCGCGACCGTCGACGTGCCGGCGAACCCGCAGGTGCTGTTCAAGCCGAAGCGGCTCGTCTACACGGGGCCGGCCAACACGTTCCTGATCCAGGACGTGAAAATCGGGCGCTCGAGCCAGTTCGTGGCCTCGGGCGCGCAGTCGGCCGACGCGTACCCGCCGACCTCGACGGTCGACAACATGGAGCTGGACACGGCCCGCCCGGGCGTCGTGATCACGCTCCGCATCCAGAACACGAGCGGCGTGGCGGCGGACTTCCGCGCCACGATGTTCGGCCAGGTCGCCGAGTAGCCGGCGCGGGCCCGCCGGTGCGTTCGGCCCTGCGCCGGCGGGCTCGCTGATTTTCGAGGAGGGCCTCCGAGAGAAGGAGTGGGACCCGCGATGGCCATGCCGCCGATCGTCGTCGTCGCCGAGCTGTTCGCCCGCAAGGGGAACGAGGCCGACCGCGTCCGGTCCGAGCAGTCGCTGCTGATCCTGATGGAGGCGATGTGCGCGATCAACCAGCTCCACCTCAAGCTGCGGGTGTACCCCAAGCTGTACGAGTCTGGGATCGTCTATCGGCGCGAAGACGGGACCGAGAACTGGCTCGACATCCCGAGCGTCATCGCGGCGGGCTGGGGCGACTGCGAGGACCTGGTCTTCTGGCGCGTCGCCGAGCTGCGCAAGGACGGCGTCAAGGCCGCGCCGTTCGCCAAGTGGCGGCGGGTGAACGGCGTCTACAAGTATCACGCGTTGGTGCGGCGCTTTGCGCCCGGGCGCGACCACTTCGGGCGGTTCGTGAAGTCGAGCACCTGGCTGGAGGACCCGTCGCGGCGGCTCGGCATGAACGGTCCCGGCGACGACGGCAAGGGGATCCACCACGACTACGTCCACCTGCAACGGAGGGCCGCGTGAACCCGCTGGCGCCAAAGATCGACAACCCGCTCGCCGCCGCGGCGGCGCACCCGCTGGTCGCCGCGACCAAGGAACAGGTCGCCGTCACCGCCAAGCAGCCGCTGGTCGAGTACGTCCGCCGGTCGCTGGAGCTGGACGAACCCGAGGAGGTCGAGCAGCGCGCGAACCAGCTTACGGTGATCGGCTACGAGAAGACGGCCGACCACCTACGCGAGCACGCCCGGAAGCTGAGGGCGAGCCGCCGGCGCCGGCCGCACACGATCTATGGCTCGCCGATGCCGGAGGCCTCAGACGAGCAGTGGGCGCGCTTCGCGCGCTTCATGCAGACCGGCGACGTCGCGGCCGTCACGCCGAGCGGACAGGTCGGGATCTTCCAGACCCGCCTCAAGCGACTGCAGGACCTGGGCTTGGCGCGCGACGTTCGCCGGGGGACCGGTGCCGGTGGCGCGCGCTGGACGGCCACGTTCCGGCCCCCGCTCACCCTTGCCCGCCTGCTCGCCGACCCGCTGCTCCAGTACCGCGTCTTCGTCGCCAGCATGCGGCGGTATCGGCACGCGATCCTGGCCGACCACCGCGGGGCGCTCGGAACGGAGATCGAGGGCAAGCCGGCGACGCTGTCGGGCCTCCTAGCCGTGGCCCACCACGCGGGGCCGGCACTCGTGTCCTGGCTGGCGAGCGCGGACGACCGGAAGCGCTTCGCGAAGACGACCACGGCCTACGGCCGAACCACGGGGGTTTTCTGATGGCCAACGCTGCTCCTCGCAAGCCGATCGACGGCAAGTTCCGCACCTGGTCGGACGGGCGCTGTCTCCATCTGCTCATTCAGCTGACCGGCGGGAACGTCGGGCCCAGCCCCGTGACCATGCACGCCAAGACCGAGCTGGCGCCGGTGCGGGCCACCGTGCGGAAGCACCTGGTCAGCGGCAACGACGTCCTGGCGGGCGATCCCGTCGCCATGGAGGCTCTTGCCGCGCGGGTGGGCGCGTTCGGCCTCTTCCGGCGGATCGGCCGGGCGGCGCGCAGCGCGGCTTCGCTCACCACGGCGCCGGTGCGTGCGCTCGGAGGAGCCGGAGTCAACGTCCTCAAGGCGACCGGCAACGTGGCCAAGGGCGTCGAAAGCGCCGCCGCGCTCACGGAGTACGCCACCCGCCCGCTCGCCTGGCGTCCCCACAAGAAGCACGGCGGCCCGGCGGCCCCCGGGGCCGCTGCCGCGTCCGCCGACCAAGGCCGGGCAGATCAATCGGCGTCTCAGGCGCCTCCCGACGCGGACAGCACGCCACCAGACCAGGAGGGACCCATGACCGACGACACCAGCGGCAGCCCGAGGCCGCAGCTCCGGCACGTAATGGGGGCGGCGGACCTGCTCAGGCGCGCCCGGCACAACCCGAAGGCCGCCAAGCACGTCCAGACGATCGCCAAGGCGGCGGCGAAGGGACATCCCGGCGCGATGGTCGCTCAGGCGGCGATTGCCGAGGCGCGGAAGCAGCAGCGGCAGCAACACGCCCCGCCCCACCCCATTCCGTCGCCCTTCCACTCGAGCGCCTTCCCGTCCTGGGCGCGCGGAGCCGCGTAGCGGGCATGGGCGCCCGGTACGAAAGGAACCCCGGCCGGATCGTCGAGCTGTCGGTCGGCGGCTCGCAGGACGTCCTCGATCTCCAGTGGAAAGACGAGATCGCACACGTCATCTGCGTGACGCTGATCGGTCCGCCGGCAGTCTCGGGCGGGGCGGCCAACGCGGTCTCGTGCGTGGCGTTCGTACAGTGGGGGGCCGGCGAAGCCGAGGCCGAGGCCGAGATCGACGTCGGCATCGGTGGTGTCGTGTTCACCCTCCCGGCGAGCTCCATCCGGATCACCGCCGAGTACGAGGGCAACTTCACCTCGTCGGAGTCGCCCCAGCCCATCCGGGTTGGGGCGTTCGCATCCGTGGGCAGCGGCGCGCGTCAGACGAAGCTGACGCGCACGCGGTTCATCGGGGCTTCGATCCCCCCGGCGGGTACGACGACCTTCGAGGTCCCGCCATTCGCCAAGGCGCTGCGGGTGCTCGGCGGCGACGAGGCGGCGCGGGCCCTGCGGCTCGACTTCTTCGGCGACCTGGCGGCGCCGACGCCGCTCTACTCGGTCGAAGTGCCGGCTGGTGCGCCCTCGCCGCTCACCGACCTGGCGCCCGACGTCACCGCGGTCGTGCTGACCAACACCGGGGCGGCGGCGCTCGCGGCCGGCGTTAGGGCCGTGTTCGAGCTGGGGATTTGATGGCGACGATCATGATTTCGGCGGTTTGGGACCCGGTGATCGAAAAGTACGCCGGCCGGGTGCCTGTGGCGTTCATCCGGGCGCTCGTCCACGGCGAGTCCGGCGGCAACTCCCAGAAGGAGAACCCGACGAGCCACGCCGCCGGCCTCCTGCAGATCACGGAGATCGTCCGTCAGGACTGGAATTCCGCGCACGTCGACGCGCCAGTCTCGCGCGAGCAGCTCTTCGACCCCGAGATCAACGTCCGGATCGGCGCCGCCCTGCTGAATCGCATCGTCCAGGCCTACGCCCACCATCCGACGATGCGGCCCGACTGGAAGTCGCGCCGCTACCCCGAACTGGTCGCGCTCGGCTGGAACGCCGGCTACAGCGACCATGGCGGCGTCGGGCTGGCTGTCACCGAGCTCGAGGCCGCGGGCGCGACGCCCGACGACGTCACCGTCGACACGGTGGCTAGGGTCGCCACCAGCCTGCCCAAGGCCTCGCGGTTCGTATCGAGCCCCGATCGGGTCGCCTACGCCAAGGCGGTCGCGGACCTCTACCTCGGGAGTCGGCGCGCGCCGGTAGTCACCGGAAAGCCGGGGGCCGTCGGACCGGTGGTCGTGGCCGCCCTGGGCGCTTTCGGGCTCGCCCATTTCGGACGCAAGGGGCCCGCATGACGACGGTGGCCACCATCGACCGCCAGGTGAACGAGGACGACGCCGTGGCTGCAAGCCTCTGGCCCAAGCTCGGCCCGAAGGTCCGGACGGCCTATCTCCACGACCGCGACGCCTGGATCGCCATCCGGCGCGACGTCGACGCCGGGAAGCAGCCCTCGGCCGAGACGCTGGCGGCCCAGCAGAAGGCGTTCGCGGGGTGGGCGCGCGCCTTCGTTGCGGCCTCGAAACGGCGACGGCACCTGCCTGCGACGCCACCCGTCGCGGCAGCGGCGGCCGCCGCCCTTCCCGCCGCGACGGCTCCGATCGCGGCAATGAAGGCCTCCACGGCGGGCGCCGGCACTGCCGTGGCCGGCGGGCTGGTGCTGGCGGGGCTCATCGCGGTCGCCGCCCGGAGGAAGCGAGTATGAGCTTCTACGACAGCGGCGCGACGGAGGTGGGCCGGTTGTTCTCGGTCCTCTCCCCTTCCGCGATCAAGCAGGAGATCGACTCCGTCGACGCGTACGTGCGTCGGATCGACGGCGACGTTCAGGCGCACAAAGCGAGGCTCGTCGACCTCCTCAACGACTGGCACCTCTTCGTCGAGGAGTGGATCACCTTCCGCGACGGCGCCGGCTGGTTCGCGCGCACGACCGGCGCCACCTACGACAAGGCGCTCGACTACCGCAAGCGGGCCGACGCCTGGGACGCGCTGATCCACCGGCGCGGCGCTTCCTCGGCGCCCGCGGGGACCACGCCGGCGCCGGCGCCCCAGGGAGGCGCGATGAACACCCTCCTGAAGCTGGCCGGGATCGGCATTGCCGCGTACGTGGGCGTGAACCTAGTGCGGGCCTACAAGGGCTCCGGAGAGAAACAATGACGGACCTCGAACAGGACTCGGCATCCGACGGTCGACTGCGGAAGTGGCTGGTGCGAACGGTCGAGCGCGAACCGATCGACCGCTTCGTCGTCCGGCACGACACCGGGGCCGAAGTCTCGACCATCCGCGCGGACGACGGCGGCGCGTTCGAGCGCAACGACCGTCAGATCGACGAGTTGGCGACCGAGCTGTCCGAACGTGTCTTCGAGGACGCGGTCGGCCTGGGCGGCGTCCAGCGCTACATCATCTCCGCCTACAGCGGCGACCGCGCCGTCACCCGCTTGCCCGTCCGCCAGAACGCGGACGCATCGCGTGGCGGCCCTGCGCCCGGCGATCCCCTCGACAGCGAGCCGCCAACCGAAAAGGGGCTGCTCTCGCAGACGATGCGTCACCTCGAGATCAGCGAGCGCACGCACGCGACCGCCATCGCGAACATCTTCGCGATGCAGACCCGGATGCTACGGGAGAAGGACGAGCGGATCACCCACCTCGAGGAACGCCACTGGGAAACGGTCGTGGCCGCCGAACAGCTGGTCAGCGACCACCACCGGCGGCAGCTCGAAAACAGGGCAGCCGACCAGAAGGCCGAGGCGATGCGCGAGGTGCTGGGGACCTTCCTGCAGCTGGCGCCGACGGCCGTCAACAAGCTCGCGGGCAAGGCATTGCTGCCTGAGAAGACGTCGCCCGCCCTGGTCGGCCTGCGGGCGCTGGTCGGCACGCTCAAGGCCGAGCAGCTCGAGGCGTTGAAGTTCGTCCTCACCCCGGCGCAGCTCGAGACCTTCACCGAGATCGTCGGGATCGAAGTCGCCGACGAGGAGACGAAGCGCACGGCCAAGCCATAGGAGCGACCCATGCCGAACACCTTCCAGGTTCTCGATGTCCCCACCGGCGACGGCGCCGGCGTCCCCTTCGTCGCCAGCGCCCTCGGTCGGCCGAAGACGATCGTCTTCTCGGGCCCGGTGCTCGGCCGGTACGTCGTTGAGGGTTCGAACGACGGCGGCACGAGCTGGGACATCCTGGTCGACGACGACGGCGAGCAGGCGCTCTTCACCAGCCAGGCGCCCGGCGTCCGCAACTTCGACGCCATCGTTGGGCAAGTCCGGGTCCGCAGCATCGGCAACACCGGCCTCAGCACGCGGCCCATGATCGCTCTCGGCGCGCCGCCCGCGGTGGGGACGCCGGTGTTCGGCGTCCTCGACGTCCCAACGGGCCCCGGCGCCGGTGCCGTGTTCGATCTCGGGCTTTCGGCCGGCGCCTTCAAGACGTTCATCCTCCGCGGGTCCATTCCGGCCGGCTCCCGCTACTCGATCCTCGGCTCGATGGATGGCCAGAGCTTTCAGGAGGTCATCCTGTTCACCAGCGACCAGCTGGGAGCACGCCCGGCCGCGTTCCTCTGCCGCTTCTTGCGGGTCCAGCGCGACGCCGGCGGCCCGACGCCGGTGATCGCCTTCGGCAGCGAGGGGATCTTGGAGGCCGGTACCGGCGCCGGCACCTCCGAGATCTCGATCGCCGACGACAGCCAGATTGAAACGACCTCGGTCACTGACGAAGAGGTCCTGCGCCAGTACCGTGTGCCGCTGGCGCTGCTCTCGTCCGCGAGCCTCCGCGCGACCCTCGCTGGCGAGGGCCGCGGTGGCGAGGGCACCCGGAAGGTGACCTTCCGCGTCCGAGCCGGCGGAACGGCCGACGACCTCGACGGCGCCGTCTTGCTGTCGGTCGAGGATGACGGTCCGGGAGCCGTCCCCGTCGAGGCCGACTCCGCGCCCTTCGCCCGCCCGAGTGCCCCGTCGACCCTCATCAAGCTCACGGGCCAGGGCGACGGCTCGTCCGCGGCCGTCATCCGGAACCTCACGCTCGTCTTCCACCCCTGAACCAACCAAAGGAGAACACCATGGCCAAAGACGTCGCACAGAGGGATCTCGACCAAGCGGGATTCCGCATCTCCAACCTCGGCACGCCGACGACGGCGGGCGATGCCACGCAGACCGACAACACCTCCGTCCCGAAACCCGCGTCCGGCACCGGTTCGCCGGGCACCAGCCTGCTCGCCGCGGCGGCCGACCACGTCCACCCGGCGGCCGCCTCGTCGAGCGGCTACTCGGCCACGCTCACCGACCCGAGCGAGCAGGAGCAGTCGGGCCCGAACGAGACCGTGATCGCCCAGTTCCCGGTCGACTTCAGCCCGGCGACGCCCAACCTGATCCCGACGTTCGCCGCCATCGTCGACGTCGACTCGGGCACGGCGACGTTCAACGTCCGCCTGTCGGTGACCCCCGACGTTGTCGACGGTGGCATCCTCGCCACCATCACGAAGAGCGCCGAGGGCGGCCCCCAGCTCATGTCGAACGTGGGTGCCTCGTTCGTCCCGCTGAACGCGCCGGCGCTCATCAAGATCACCGCGGCGAACGACAACGCCGCGGTCAGCTGCCGAATCCGCAGCAAGACCGTCACGCTCCGCGCCGCGTAGCACCGAATGGGCACCCGCTGGTGCCGGTCGGCCACGCGTCGGCCGGCACCAGCTTCCGTATCCCGAAGCGAGGACCCATGACCATCACCGCCCAAGCCATCCACTTCTTCGGAGGACGAATTCGCATGACCTGGCAACGCGTCGCAGCCCTCGGTGTCTTGGTGGGCGGAGCGGTCGCCGCCGCCGCCTTCCACAACGACGTCATTGCCGCGACTTTGGCGGGCGCCGCGGCAGGGTTCGCGGTGAACCGCGATGCTAGCCCGAACAGCGCGGCCGTCCCGCCACCCGGAGCGAAGCCGTGATCGTCCGGTCGCATCGCCAGGCCACCAGTCTGGCGATTCCTACGGCGATCCTGATACTGCTCGGCAGCCCTGTCTCCCGGGCCGCGGAGCCGTCCCCGCCGTCCGGGCTGGACACGCAGAGCCTCGGCCTCGAAGGGAGCCAAGGGATCGCTCCCCCGGTCCCGCCAACTGTCGATGCGGTCTCCGCCGCCCTCTACTGCCGGTCGATGGAAGTCAATGCGCGCAGCTATGCCCGCCGTTCCTCGAGCTGGGGATGGGTCTTCGGCGTGGCCGCAGCCGGCGCGGTCGCGACAGGACCGATCATCATCGCGACCGAAGGGGACTCACCATCGAGGCGAGAGAGGGTGCTCACTCTGACCATCCCGGCCGCTGGCGCCATCCTCGGGTACATAGCCAGTGGCCTTTTCGCGAGGGCGAAGGACCACGGCACTCTGGCAGCGCAGGCGAGCTTAGCCCTCAACCAGCCGTCTCCTGCTGACGAGGTCATCGCCTGCAACGCGGCCCTCGCCGCTTGGAACACTGCTCGATCACAGGCGAGTCAGCCTCTGATGTCGGTGATCAACGCGAACAAGCCCGGCAACCAGTCAAACACCACGGCGGCTCCCCCACCCTAACCACCGACCATGCCGGACTCGTTGTTGCCGTTGCTCATGTGGGCAACCTAACGCCTCCGCCTGTGCGCGGTCGGCCGCGGCTGCTCGTCCCAATGCTTCCGGTGCTCCTCCTCGGAGTTCACGTTCTTCGCGACACAGTGGAGCTCGCAACGGTTGCAGAACCGGCAGGCGCTCTTCTCCGCGCAGTTGTAGCCCTCGACGCACTGGCGTGGGCCGGTCGCCACCTTCCGCGCCGGCCGCTTCGGTGCGTTCTGTAGGCAGGACCAGCAGGACACCTGCTGCCACGTCGACGTGAAGGCATCGCCCCTTCGCGCCTTCCCACACTCGGTCGCCCGGATCTTGTGGATGGGCGGCCCAGCCATGACCTGAACATACGATCAGCTATAAGCCGCAGTCAAGGATCGTCCGCTTCACGCCAGCGCCTCGGTATGTGTAGGAGCCTGGCTCGGGAGAAAGGGTTCGCGCCGCCCGTGAACCCTTTCGGAGAGGCGCGGCTCTCACCGAGCAAATGAGGTTCTCGTCATGAAGGCGGTAATCGAATCGATCGGGAAAGTCGGCAGTCGCACGAGCGTCGGGGGACACGAGCTGATCTTCGACCAGCCCGCGACAGTCCCCGGCGGCCAGGACCGCGGCCCATCGCCCCTCGACGTGATGTACGTATCCGTGGCCGCGTGCGCTCACTACTTCGCGGCTGCGTACCTGTACGGCCGAGGTCTGTCACCGGATGGGCTGGCGGTGGAGGTCACGGCGGAGAAGGAGCGGGTGCCGGTGTCGCGAATCGGCCGCCTTGAGATGAAGGTGAGTCTCCCCGCGGGACTGACTGAATTTCAGGTCGCCGGGATCGAGCGGGCGATCAAGAGCTGCCCGGCGTACGGGACGCTGTTGCACCCGCCGTCGGTTGAGATCTCCCTCGATAGTCCTAGC
>Ga0209060_10003102_pt1 | contig 14371 bp, 11 predicted proteins | sample Coa_R1_8_FD_187155 | JGI IMG/M metagenome (GOLD analysis project Ga0209060, IMG submission 187155) | Surface soil microbial communities from Centralia Pennsylvania, which are recovering from an underground coalmine fire - Coalmine... | ecosystem: Environmental > Terrestrial > Soil >...
TTGTGTAGAGAAAAAATCTCGTGTTTCTTTCTTTTGCTGCTTTCCTTCAAAACAAACTTAGAAGCATACCCTCTTCTTCTCTCTTGCTTGCTTGACGTTCACTTACTGCTTTTCTCACTTCAACCTCAAATCATGCTTAGGCATGCCCGTTTTACCTGCTTGCTTTTCGGCTCGCTTGCCCCTCTACTCATCACCAACAACAACACACAAAGGGTACCGCCCTCATTGTCCAGACAAGGGCGGTTCTCTTGCCTTTTCTCCCTTCAGTCAAGCTCTTACAACCCTTGCCACCTTCCTTGATCCGCTTCCTCTCTCCTGTCTTTCTCCTGTCGTTTTCCCGCCCTTTTCCTGTCGTTTTCCTGTCTTTCCTTCGGTCACTCTCTCCCAACTTCTCCCCGAAACTTCTTTCAACCTCCAAATGTTTCTAGCAATGGATCGAAACCAGAAGGAAAATCGTTCTAGAAGAAAAAGAAGGTGCTACAATCTCTCTTATTGCTGAGAAAGGGGAAAAGATGACAAACACACTACCACCTACCAAAGAAAAACAAAACGAGGAATTATTGACGGTTCATGAGGTCGCCCTCCGATTACGCGTGGACGATACGACGGTACGCCGTTGGATACAGCAAGGAGCTCTCGATGCTATTCATCTCCCACACCGGAGCAAAAGACAAAGCTATCGCATTCGCAAACAAACCGTGACCTCCCTCCTCCAACCATCACCTCCTCCCAAATAAGAGCCCACAAAAAGGCCGGCCGCGGGCACGACCGGCCTTTTCTCTTTCCCTTCCCTACCCTTTCACCCAACAATCAGCAATCAAGACGTCTTGCTCAGGTAAAGCCACCGTGGGTAAGAATTCCCGACAGGCTTGATACATACAGTCCGCCAACACCTTCTCTGCCACTTCCACAAGGCTTTCAGGGGCTTCTAGCACCAATTCATCATGCACGGTTAACACAAGGTGGGTTTTCTCCGGTAATCGCTCAAAAAGCAATCCTAGTGCTCTCTTGAGAATATCGGCATTGGTCCCTTGGATACCGTAGTTCTTGGCACGCCGTTCTTTTTCCCCTTTGTTCATCTCTTGGAGAAAGCTTCTCCTTCTCCCTGACAACGAAAGCGCTTTTCCCTCCATGATCCCCTTCTTGGCTGCATGCTGTAAGTAAGAGGCCACTCCCCGATAGGTGGCAAAGTAACTCCTCATCAATTGCTCGGCTACCTCTACCGACACCCCTACCCGTCCTGCTAATCCTTGCGGACCCATACCATACGCCAAACCAAAGTTGATCGATTTGGCGATATCACGCGCCTTCACTCCATTGATCTGATGTTTCTTAGGGTCTACTTCTTCCCCCAAGTGAAACATCAATTTCGCCGTTTCGCTATGCAAGTCTTTCCCTTCCGCAAAAAACCGTAACATCATCGGGTCTTGGCTCACTTCTGCTAATATGCGGAGCTCGATATTGGAAAGGTCCGCTACCAACAATTTTGACCCCTTTGGCGCGACGAAACACGCCCGTAAATTATCCTCATCTTCCGTTGGTTTTGGTATTTGCTGTAAATTGGGCGCTTTACAACTCATCCTCCCTGTTACCGCTCCCAACTGCTGAAAATGAGCATGAATACGACCATCTTCTTCCACATGAGCAAGCAACTTTTCCCCAAAGGAAGAGACAAACTTCGCTATTTTCTTCCATTCCAAGAGCTTCCCAATAATCGCATGCTCTTCTCTGACCTCTTCTAGCGCCTCTTTGCTCGTACTCTCTACTACAATTCCCAACCCATCTAATGCCTTCTTAAGTTGATGCGAAGATTGCAAATTGAAACGTGAGGACACCACTCCCTCTAGCAAACTCTCTTGATGCACTTCACCTGTTTCTAGCTCTAGGGTCAACTCTTCCGTTCTTCTCTGATAGTCTCCGGTTTTTCGCTCCACAATCCCTTCCCACTTTTCTCGATCAATACACATCCCCTGTGTCTCCATTGCTGCTATCATCGGTAAAGCCCCACTCTCTAATTCCACGACCCTATGTAGTCTCTCTTCTTGCACACGCGCTTGTTGCTGTTCATAGATCTTGGAAGGTATCAGAATATCTTGCTCAATATAAGAGACTTGTTCTACTGGAAGAGCGGCCTCCCATTCCCCTCGACGCTTGTCTAAGCCAATAAACCAATTACGAGCCTCTTTCCCCACAGCTAACCCGTAACGCTTCGCTGTTTCTAAGAGCGAATAGCGCCTTGCCTGATCCCCATCATTCCATAACAGTTGCTCCACAAGCATGGTGTCGTAAACAACCGGCAACCGGACCCCAAAGTGGACTGCTAACATGCCCCAGTCGAACCCCAAGTTATGCCCTACCCACAACACTGTTTTCCGCTCTAAAAGCCCTTGGAGGGCTTCTCTCCAGTGAGCTTGCTCTATCTCTGTACTTCCATAGTAAGACCGTGTGTCGATCACTACAACCCCTTCTAAATCCCCCATTGCTATCGTGATCACCTTCTCTTGTCTCGGATTGAGCCCCGTCGTTTCTAAATCAAGCACGCGCACACCACACCGAAAATCTTGCCCTACGGCTTCTATCTCTTGCCATGTCTCTACAAGTCTTACCGAAGAAAGCACACTCTCTGTTCGTAGTTGCAGCATTGTTTCCTCCCAAAAAGAAAGGGCTTGTGAAGAGAAAACAAGCCCTTCAAGAATTACCCTCGCGTCTTCCGCATGTACGACATCATTGGTTTCTTCCACTCTCGGGGAGGTTTTCCTGTTCTCCGGTATTCTGACCAGAGTTCGGCAACTTCACGGTCGGTCCTTCGTCTTCCGGCTGTACCTCTTTCTTGACTTTGCGTGTTCGCTTGCGCGCGTTTTTTGGGCCATCTTCCTTTCTTGGCTCGATCACCGCTTCTTGGGCCAACACTTTCTGCTCCAACAACGTTTGCTCACCACTTGGCAAGGCATCCACCGTTTTGACTTCTGCTATCGAGATGCCTGGAATATGTCCGAGCAATTCCTCTAACATTTGATTTTCCCAATGGTCGGAAGCACGAGCTGCCACAATCGGAGCCATCACCGCGGCACGCTTGCGCATTGCCTCCATCGTGGCGCGATGAAACCCGCCTCGTAAGTTCTCCAGTTCCATATGTTTTTGATGCTCTGGGTCTACCAGATGCACGAGAATGCCGGCAAAGAAATTGAGCGCTATGACAATCATCACCGCCCATAACGCTGCCGTCGCCACATCTGGCGGCATTTTAGCGGTCACTCCATTCTTCGCAGAAACCATGAGCATATCTGCTATCGTGGTCACGATCACTCCCGAGGCACACACAAAGATCATTCCGTAGCCAACCACGCGTTGCCCCGTTCCTTGTGCGGCATTTGTGGCATAATACAACCAACCCAAAACTCCAATATCGAAAGCCGCTAATGCTAAGTACGCCACATACGCTTGATCGGGAGGAAAGGTTTGCACTAAGAAATGTAAGGTTCGGGTGATAGTAAAACCGAGCATGGCGAGAATGAGCAACCATAACACCACTTTGGAACCTGCGCTGTGTAAATTCGTATTTTTCATCGAAGATAACTTCCCTTCTGTGGTACACTGGGAAGGTCACTAAGATACCTGTCAAAATATTTTAGAAGACCTTCCAGAACACTTTGTTCATCTAAGCTGAGTAAAATATAGGGTTTTATTCAGCTTTCTCTTTTCTCCAAAGAACACACTACAATTTCGCTTGTTGTTTTATTGAACCATTCACTTTGCGCTTTATAGGTTCAATAAAATTCTAAAAATTTTATTTGACTGTTTACTTGGCGCTTTATCCGTTCGATAAAATCTTTGTTATTTTATTGAACTCTTCGTGTTGCGCTTTATCCGTTCAATAAAATCTTTGTTATTTTATTGAACTCTTCGTGTTGCGCTTTATCCGTTCAATAAAATCTTTGTTATTTTATTGAACTCTTCGTGTTGCGCTTTATCCGTTCGATAAAATCTTTGTTATTTTATTGAACTCTTCGTGTTGCGCTTTATCCGTTCGATAAAATCTTTGTTATTTTATTGAACTCTTCGTGTTGCGCTTTACCCGTTCAATAAAATCTTTGTTATTTTATTGAACTCTTCGTATTACGCTTTACCCGTTCAATAAAATCTTTGTTATTTTATTGAACTCTTCGTATTACGCTTTACCCGTTCAATAAAATTCTCAAAATTTTATTTGACCGTTTACTTGCAGCTTTACCAGTTCAATAAAATTTACTTTCATTTCAGCGAACATCTTATACAAAAGCGCTAAAATGAAACTGACAATCCTAACAAATCTACAAAACCAAATATACCATAACATTCTAAATAATGCAAGTAGTACTACAGAGAAAAAACAAAGCAATATTTACAAAACATTGCAAGCATGTTAAAATAAGACTATCGAATAAATTTTTTGCTAGGAGCCCTAAACATGCCAGAAGAATGGATAACAATGAGTGAAGCAGCCAAACGCTTAGGTATAGCTGCCTCTCAAATATCACGTCTTGCGAGACGGGGTGAAATTAAAGCCGTTGAAGACTCTCTAAATCGGAGGGTTAAACTTGTAGAATTCAGTGAAGTCCGTAGGGTTTTTAGTAATTCCCTGTACTACAAAGGAAAATTACCTAAAGATAAACAATAAAAGAGAGACACGGAACTTGCAGGTATTGTGTCTCTCAAATCTATTATCAAACATACTGTTTTAGAAAGGATTAAGTTACAATGAGTATACAACAGACATCTAATAATGTCGATCAGAGCAGGCCCGTCCACAATCCACGCGACTATGCCATGGCTCTCCATTCCTTAGGGTTCAATGTTATCCCTGTCCATCCAACTTCCAAAATAGCGGCTATCGAATGGAAAGACTATCAAAGCAAACCCATGACCTTGCACCAAGTGGCCAGTTTTGACTGGTTCAATAAAAACATTGCCGCTATTAACGGACCTAACAACCTCTATCTCTTCGATCTAGACGCCTTAATGAAACAAGACCTCCATTTTGAACTCTTGAAACATTTGGGTTTAGACTTTGAATATAAGTGGTCAATATGTACCCCTGGAAAGGGAAGTGGTACCCATGCCTGGGTTCGCTGTGAAGAAAAGCTTCCTCTTCTCCTAGCGCAGAAAAGTGTCACCTACGGAAAACCCCTTCATCACGACGGGTTTGATCATCTCGAATTTCGTGCACACTCTTGTTATACCCTCTTACCTCCCTCTACACATCCCGAGGGCAATACCTACCAATGGATGAATGGAAGTCCTCTTCATACCGATGACGGACACTTTGCCCCCGAGTTCATCCCAGTCGCTACCGTTCCCGCCAAATTGTTGGAAGCGGCTTTTCTTGCCATCGCTACTCCAGTACAAGAAGAGAAAGAGACAAAGATCTTCGACATGACACCCACACCCGAGAAACAAGCCTCCGTTTCAGAAGTGACACCCAAAGAAATATCCATCCCTGAAAAAAATACTCCCAAGTTTGATCAATGGTCAGAAAGAGCCTTCAACCAAGAACTCGAAATTTTACAGGGAACCACCAAAGGGAAACGCAACTACCAACTCAACAAAAGCGCTTTCAACTTAGGACAAATTATCGGAGCCAAACAACTTGACGAAACACAAGTTACTGAGCAGTTAACACGTATGGCTACCTTCATCGGCCTGAAAGAAGGAGAAATACACGCCACCATTAAAAGTGGGCTTGAAAGTGGCAAGAAAAAACCTCGCCTTCCAAAACAAGTGTTTCAAGCGAACGAGCCTGCACTAATACTTCCCAAGCTCAAAAATTTTGATGAGGAAAAACTGCTGAGCTTTAGCGCCGATGATCAAGGCAATGCAGAAGCCGTTTACTACCTCTATGGAGAACGCATTGCGTTCAATGAAGCTCTCGGGTGGCTTTTTTACAGTGAAACACATTATGTCCCAAGCATTCAACGTATTAATACCTTAATTGTCGAAACTTTACGCCTTCGTATGGAACTCGCACAAAAACATGAAAGAACACAAGTTGCTCTCGTTTCAAAGGTTATGGCCGGTCGTGTCACTGCTTGCCGTTCTCTTTTAGAAAACCTTGCCGTCATCCACGAAAAAGAGTTCGATAATGAACAGGATCTTATCAATACCGCGAATGGCATTGTCGATCTTCGTACAAAAACCCTCATTCCTCATAGTGCTGAATACCGCTTTACCTGGTGTTCACCTATTCGTTACATTCCCAATAGCTCAAGAGCATTATGGATAAAATATCTTCAGGAAACACTTGATAGCCAAGAAATGATTAATTACCTACAAACTTCTTTAGGTTACAGTATCACAGGTCATACTTCAGAAGAATGTCTTTTCTACATTTACGGACCACCAAGAAGCGGAAAGGGAACACTCTCAGAAACCATGCTCGCTCTTTTTCCCCGTCCCATTGCTATTGAAGTGGACTTCAATACTTTCACAGCGAAGAGAGAAGCAGACACACAAAATTTCGATCTGGCACCTCTCAAAGCATCCCGTATTGTCTTTGCCAGTGAGTCCAATAAATACCAAGCCCTTAATCCAGCCAAAATTAAACAGATGACAGGAGGGAACGAAGTTCATTGCGCCTTCAAATTCAAAACACCCTTCACTTATCGACCTCAATTCAGTATGTGGCTTTCGAGCAACCACGAAGTGAACGCCGACGCGGATGATGATGCCCAGTGGGGACGCATCAAAGTTTTACCTTTTCTCCACTCGAAACAGGGAAGTGAGGATAAAACACTGAAACAACGTATGCAAACCTCTGAAAACTTAGAAGGCGTTTTAAGTTGGTTAATTGATGGAGCATACAATTGGTATCAAGACCAAGGAAGAGGACTTGTTACACCTGAAACAGTCAAACAAATTACACAGCAACAGAGAAATGCTCAAGATAGCGTAGGAGAGTGGTTAGAAGAATGTTGTGAACCAAAAGAAGATAATTGGATTGAATTTTCAAAAGTATACGCATCTTACAAAACATGGTGTGAAGCCAACGGATATACTCCTCGACAAAAAAACAGCTTATCTGAATCGATCAGTACACATGGCTTTAAAACCGGAATTCAAAGAAACATCTATACATCGTCTGGACAACGCACAAAAGCAAAAGGAATTCAAGGATTGGAGCTTTTAAGCTAAGATAATCAGACTTCTAAGGGTGAGTATTTCATACTAGGTGAGTACTCACCCTTTAAAACGGCCTGTAGAGCCCTTCTAGCCCGTTTTTTTCACAGGTGAGTACTCATGAGTACCCAACTTTCCGAAAAGTTTTTCTCTCTAGCACCTCTACAAATACCTTTCCGATTTCCGAGTACTCATGAGTACTCACTTTCTTATAAATCCGCTCCCCAAGCGGTTTTAAGGGTGAGTACTCACCCCTTTATTTTTTTCGTCCCAAAGGGGAAAAGTACGCTTTATAGTCTTCTGAGCATTTTTTACATCTTTTCCCCAAAGAAAAAAAGCCCAAAAATCAGCCAAAAAAGCCCAAAAATCAGCCAAAAAAGCCCAAAAATCAGCCAAAAAAGCCCAAAAATCAGCCAAAAATTTTGAAGTGCGGAAAAGAGCCTATTTTGAAAAATAGGGGAATGGATGGAAATTTTGGCTCTACGGTAAAGGGCAAAAGTAATCAAAAAGAGTCGAAAAAAGAAAAGTACAGGAGTGTTGGATTTTTGGAAGTGGGGAAGAGAAACCTAGCGTTTACCCTAGTGTTTACCCTAGCACAAACCTAACGTTTACCCTAGCACAGACCTAGTATGCGAGTGTTAGGGTGGCGCTACCTTTTTGCTAGGGGTAAACACTAGGGTAGGATGAACGATCGAGGGAGGTGTGAAGGGGGCTCAGAAGAAAGTGATGGATGACGAAGAAAAAAGGCCAAAAATTTCCCTTCTGCCTGCAAAAATAGGGTCTAGAAACCTCTAGATAGAAAGAGGAAGAGTCTAGCCGAAAATCTAGCCTGTTCAGGGCAGTTCAAAGCGTCTTTTTTCGTGTCAAGATAGATCGTGATCTAGACGAAAAGAGGGCGCTTTATCTTGCATTACCTCCCGTGGTAGGGTTCCCGAATAGTTTCCATTATAGAATTCATTGTATGTAGGTGTGAAGAACCAATCGTAACGGAGAGAGGGAAAAAGTGATTGAGCGTTACGATAGCTAGGTTTTTTTCGGAAGGGGAAGAGAGATGGGAAAACGGAGGGTTCTTTCATACATTCTTTGCGAATATATAAGCACTTATATATTCGCAAAGAATGTATGGGGTGATATACAGAAGAGTCCAACTTTGAGTTATAGAAAGAGAATAGCAATAAACAAGAAAAAAAAGGTAAAATGGTTAGTGTGAGAGGAGGTAATGATGAAACGGTCTGTAAAAGAAATGCAAACGGAAGTGAGTCCTTATGATTATACCGGTATGTTTGAATAAAAAATCAAATAGAACAGTTAAAAATGTTTTTTAGCTAAGAAAACAGGTGTAAGGTCAATTATGGAGAGATTTTCGCGAGGGAGAAAACGTACTAGAGACACTAAAAGTGATCTTACGAGAGATACTCAATCCGAAAGGAGAGAACCAAATACATTACGTATGCTTATTCGAGATCGAGAGAGAGAGTTACGTTCTCAATCACTCCCACCTAATTTTAAAAGTTCTAGATATGAACGGAAATATCAAAGGGATTTCCTAAATAGGCGGAATGAATCTCATAACATGCTGTGGCAGAAGAAAATACAAGAGAGAAGGGTTCCAATTGAGACGACAGAGGTTCAAAATGAGAAAGATATTAGTACGATCCCTTTTAGGGTATTTTCGATAGAATCGTCGCAACAGGCTCTCTTTGCTAGGAAAACAACAATATCGCGACAAGAATCTTATTTAGGAGATCTTCTGAGCAAGCGGATAGGTAACCTTGAAAGAAGAATAAAAACTTTTCCTGTACAGCACAAAGAATATGAGTCACTTTGTAAATATATAAAAAGGGAAAAAGAAAATTTAGATGTACTTAGTGATAATATGGCCCAAATAGAACATTTGGTAGATGCGAATCAGCTATATATTAATCTTAGGCCTCTCCTCAGATTTCGGCAAGCCTTTGATAGCTATAGGAAGAATATGAAAAAACGGAATTATGTTCAAATATGTATTGATTTCGGATTAGCATTCGATCCACCTAACCTTGAGGTACAAAATAAAGTAAGCGAAAAAATAAACGCGCGTACTAAAACTGTGAATGATGCTCTTTGTAGATGTATCGAAAATCCTCTAAGAATAAATGCCTTGCCTCTCTTGGAAAAATGGAACGACTTTATCCAATACGAAATAAGAAGAGAGTGGACTCAGGTAAGGTTCATAAGAGCCAAATTATGATAAGATTTTGTATCCTTGCATTACCTACTAGAGTAGGGTGTCCGTAGAGTTCCCGTTATGAGAGTTTGCCTCTTTAGCCGTAGAGTGGAAGCAATTGTAACGATCAGGAGAAGCTCAAAAGTCGGGATCTGGCTCACTTTTGGTGAATGATGAGTTTATTTGACGAATGCTTTTCTTTCTCTGAGCAGGAAATGAAGAGCAAAGCTGCTGATGTGCTTTCACCAAATGTGAGACAGTTTCACTCTTCGGGTCATTTACCAATTTGTAAGCGAAAAAAGCTCTTGCGAAAAAGAGGGTGAGGTGAAACTATGGTTAGTAAGAAAGGAGTATAGGATAGGAAAGAAGTAGTGATTTTCTATTAAAATAAGGGAAGGATTTTCTTCTATGTCAAGAAAAAGTTACGAACATACAAAACACTTAGAGTCTCCTCTTACTCAACCACCCGAAGAAAAAGGGAAAGAAGCCCAAGCTCAAGAAGGGATAAAGCCTTCACGCTTAGAAGTGTATAAAAATCTGGTGCTAGGAACGGAAGCAAAAGCGGTCAAAAAGATCAGTGAAGGTCAAGTTCTCACGAACCAGAAGGAACTGATGAGAGTCTATCGAGGAATAGAGGCGTGGAGAAAGGAGACGACGGTACGACAAGAATTTCAAAAAGCTCGAGAACATTTAGCAAGCTTGTTACATCCGAAGATACAACCCTACGCAAAGGTCAAAATTCCTCCACAGCGTGACGTACTTGAGGCGCTTGACGAGGCTAAAAAAACAGCAGAAGTCTTGGAAAAACAGGCGAAAGCCAATGGAGAGTATAGAAAAGCTCTTCAAGAGTATCGATATGGTTTGGAATGTTTTAAAAATGCTTTTACTATAAAACACAAAATATATATAGAGAAGTATAAAAAATATATTTTAACACGTCAAAATACATTAAAAACTATAGAAGCTATGTATCCTCAAGAAGATGCAACAGTTCAATTTAACCCTATAGAAATGTTACGTGTATCTTTAGGACGAAATCCTACTAGAGAAGAAAAACAAGAGTATTCAAATATAGTAAATAAATTCATGCTAAGGGAAAGAGAGCAAGGGAGAGAGTATACACAAGGAGAACTTTTAGAAAGAGGTTTGCTACTGTTTCAAGAAAAAAATCCGAATCAAGCGGTAAATACGCATGTGAAAGGAAAAGAAAAACGTGAAGATAATTGACCTTTTTGTAGGATGAAGAAGTAAAAGCGAGGGTCAACCGTTTTCCTCAACTGCCCCTCGCTTTTGTGTGGGAGGACGAACAGGGTGACTTCTATGCTCAGTAGATGGATCTGAGGAACGCTAAGAAGTGACTATGAAGACGCTTAGCAAACGCTAAGCAGACACTAAGAGGACACTAAGCTCCCTAAATACTTTGTGTGAGGGATGTAAGTGTTCTCTTAGCGTGAAGTTCGTGGGAAAGAAGCGTCTACAAAGGTGGGGAGCCTCACAGCAAGACAGTTAATAAAGAAGAGTTTATTTAGAGCAAAAAGAGGAGGAAAAATCCCCACTGTCTGAGGAAAAGCCGAAAAACAGGGGCGGAAAAGGGTGCAAGAGTTAAGCACCGTTGTACACCGAGTAAAAATTCTTGTGCACCATACTGTGCACCGCTTGCATCGACGGCTTGAGCCTCTTTATACTAATTCGCGTTCACTCAGGCAAGATATCTCCTTGCCCTCAGCAGGAGCTAGTGGAAGCAGGTTGCACGCAAGTGCGCGCATTAGTATTAGGTGTTTCTTGGTGATCACATGGCCTAGAAGTTTCCGTCAGCAAAAGAATTACATCAATAAATGCCAAGTCAAGCATGGCAAGAGGCGTTACAGGCCTAGTAATCTTATAAAACAATCTGTATCACGCCGTAAACCTGCTTGTAGCGCGGGTTTACGGTTTTCTTTATTATTTTTGATACAGATGATACAGGAAAATCCCATTCCTTCTTTCTGAAGTTGCTCTAGCTAAACTTCTCCGATTCTCCTGTATCATCTGTATCATTTTTTTTCCATCTCTCTTAGATTGGCTTGCAGAGCGGGTTCACGGCGTGATACAGATTGTAGATATTTTTTTCGTTCCAATAGGGGAGGTGCGCTTTCTAATATTTTTTGAATTTTATACATTTTTTACCCGCAAAAAAATCAGCCAAAAAAGCCCAAAAATCAGCCAAAAAAGCCCAAAAATCAGCCAAAAAAGCCCAAAAATCAGTCAAAAAAGCCCAAAAATCAGTCAAAAAAAGGCCGATCGTTTGTACGATCGGCCTTTGCTCTTTTTCTTTAAATCATACAAACACCGGATAGATTTTACCCAAATACCATGCGATAATGAGATAGAACAGTTGTGAAAACGCTTTTTGACGGGTAAAAATAGGATAGAGAATTCCAATGGAGAGACCATAAATAATATGACCTAATAGACTTAAACTCAAGGTAAGAAGGGTCAATGGAAATAACATTTCTGTTCCATGAGGAGCAAGAAAGATGGTTGTAATAAGACAGAACCAGATAGCAATACCAAAGAAGAGAGCTGCTAGGCACACCGGTATTTTCGGTTTCAATAAACGATATCCGACCACAAAGGCACTACTCATCAATCCACCATCGCCGACGTAACGCCAGAGATACCCGATTATCCAATTCGGTTTGTTGGTATGTAACAGCCAGATGCCGATGTTTGGGATAAAATCTTTCCATAGACCCCACGCTATAGCCGTGAAACGCATACCATCATAAAACAAACAGGCAAATATTCCGATGAGAAAGCCCTGGAATGCTAATTTTCCATACTGAGGATAAAGAATACCAAGTACCCCCCAAAGAATCACAGACGGCCAAATGAAGAGATAAGCCGCCATATCGAGAGCAAGCCAACCAAAAATCGCAGTTGCAAGGGCGAAAATCGCCGAAAAGCCGATGGCAAAAAAAACGACACTGATATAAATATGTTGCTGTTGAAGGGACATCCAATGACTATGGAGGCCTTCTAGAAGAGGCGCATTTGCATTGAGCGAGAGAGACGTATGATCCTCCCTCTCGGTGAGAAGAGGCTCTGTTGTAAGAGATTCTACAGGTTGAGCTTCTCCCATATCGACATATAACAGAACTTTTTTTTTGAAAAAATTCTTACTTATCGGTTGATACATCTATTATCTAGACCTTTCTTTAACATCAAACGTCAGATTTTTACTTAATTTACCAAGAAAAGAGAGACTTTGCTTTCATTGATATGTTTGCTACACTCAAAGTGCGTCCTAGAAAAAAGACTAACAAAAGTGAGAAGGTAGGTCCTGTTTTGTTCATATAAAATATATCTTGAGCTTTATCGCTAATAAAAGAATAGGCTTTCTCAGCTCTTTATGACTTTGCTATCGTATTTATACAATGGCTTTCTTTTTGCATCCTTTATTTTAACAATGATAAATGTTCTTAAATATTCTATTAAATGAAAATCATTATTAACAGAATATAGTACAAATGTCATGCTAAGCATTGAACAATAATTAGAATTTTTCTTGTCTTTTTTAATTATGGTAGAGTTTTCACTCTGATTTCATATAAATTTATTATTTACTTTTTTCACAAGAAATAACCCATCTATTTATTGTTTCATTAAAAGTAGATATGAGTCAAAGTAGTTCATCGCGAGAGAGTAATGCAAGATAAAGAGCAGGAAAAATCTTAGGTTGGAGCTATAAAAGTCGTACGAAGAAGCCTAGGAAGGGGAGAAAAAGCCTAGGTTTGTCCTTGGTGAGAGACGGGAAGACCTAGGAGAGTTCTTGGTCAGAAGAAAAGACGTAGAAAGAAGAGAAAAAGCGAAGAGTGAGAAAGAGACTTATACACAAGTTATCCACAGAAAATATAGAAAAATGTGGATAAATTATAAGATGGGAAAGAGAAGCCAATAAAAAGTAAATAGGTTTTTTATGTGTAAGAAAATAACAAGAAGAGAAAAGAGTGAGTTTTCGGCTCACTCTTTTTTTTGCGTGGAAGGAAAAGCAATCCTTAGTGAGTTATTTGTGGAATGATAGATGTGATGTATGTATATTTCAGGGTTGAGAGAAGGTCAGGGGCAATAGTGAGGTAGATAGAGAATCGAGTTTCCTTGATTAAGGGGTGCCAAAGGTTGTCAGGAAGAAACTCTTCAGTGAGAAGGATCAGTCTGCCAAGGGTTTCTTGAGCTCTTTGAATTTCGTTCTTATTTTTCTGGCGGGTGGCTTGTTCGAGATAGGTGTATGCTTGAGTAAATGCTTGAGAGAAATAATGAAAGGTATAGGGTGGGGTCATGGTAACTCCTTTTCAATCGAGGTGGATCTATGAAATGGTGATGGGTGTCTTTAGAGGTGGTTGATAAGCAAACGTATTTCAGCTAGTAGTATATAAGCGTGAAAGCGGTTGTTGAGGAGAGAGGCAGGAAAGAAGGGGGACTAGAGTACTAGTTTGTCGGCTTGCTCTTTATGTGTTTTCTGGAAGCTGAGAGGGTCCTGTTGAACTCACTGGAAGGGATGGGAGAGATTGACTGAAGGGAGAAAAGAGGACCGCCCTTGTCTGGACAATGAGGGCGGTCCTCTTTGTGTGTTGTTGTTGGTGTTGAGTATAGGGGCAAGCAAGCTGAAAAGCAAGCAGGTAAAACGGGCGTGGCTAAGAATGGTTTGAGGTTGAAGTGAGAAAAGGAGAAAGAGTACGTCAAGCAAGCAAGAGAGAAGAAGAGGGTAGGCTTCTAAGTTTGTTTTGAAGGAAAGAAGTAAAAGAAAGAAACACAAGATTTTTCTCTACACAACAAGAAAAGAGGAAGGAAGGAAGAAAAGTGTATGTACCGCTGTGCGATGTACCTTTATTTTTCACGTATAGTTGTAGGCCACTAATAGGTACATTATAATCTTAAGTACAACAAAAAGCCGTACAAAGAAGGGGATGTCACACAAAAAAGCCAAAAATGGAGGGAATATCCTCAAAAAAAGCACGTGAAGACGGCAATAAT
>Ga0209060_10003104_pt1 | contig 14368 bp, 16 predicted proteins | sample Coa_R1_8_FD_187155 | JGI IMG/M metagenome (GOLD analysis project Ga0209060, IMG submission 187155) | Surface soil microbial communities from Centralia Pennsylvania, which are recovering from an underground coalmine fire - Coalmine... | ecosystem: Environmental > Terrestrial > Soil >...
CGCTCGGCACCAACCTGGAGTACGCCGGCATCCACCAGGACGGCGGCGAGGTGACGCCGAAAACGGCGCGGTGGCTGACCATCCCCCTGACGGCGGCGGCGAAGCGGGCCGGCGGCGCCCGCAACTTCCCGGCCCCGCTTTACTTCGTGCCGCTGGGGCGCAACAAGGCGGCCCTGCGACAGACGCGACAGGCTAAAGGCAAACGCGGCAAGGCGAAGACGATGACACATTACTTGCTGGTCAAGAAAGTCACCATCCCGGCGCGGCCGTTCATCGGTTTCTCGCCGGCGCTGGTGGGCCGGCTCGAAGACGCTTACGCGAACCTGGCGGCGGGGGGCTGAGTCATGACGGCCGTGTTCGTGCCCTCCGCGCTCAACGACCTCGGCGACGTGCTGATCGTGTCGCCGGCCGACACGCAGGTATTTACGTACAAGGGTTCGGCCTCCAGGTGGGAGAACCTGGCGGCCGGCGGCGGCTCGTCGGCCCCCTTCCCGGATAACGCGGCGCTGGTCGAGAACAACGCCGACCATACCAAGCTGGCGATCTTCTCCGCCGCCAACATCGCGACCGGCACCACGCGGACGTACACGCTGCCCAACGTCTCCGACACGCTCGCCGTGCTGGGCACGGCGCAGACGTTCACGGCGACGCAAACCTTGCCCCTCCAGGACAAGGCCGGGCAGGTCTACAACGTCAAGGCGTATGGCGCCGCGGGCGACGGCTCGACGGACGACTCGACGGCGGTCCAGAACGCGATTAACGCTTGCCAGAACGCGAGTGGCGGCACGGTGTACTTCCCGCCGGCCACGTACAAGATCAATTCCCAGCTAACCTTCCCGGCCGGCACCGCGGTCGGCAATACCGTGCGGCTCATGGGGGCCGGCGGGGATGTGAGTTATAACACGACGCCCAAGGGCGCCAGCGTGCTTGACCTGCGCTATGGCGGCACGGCGGGCAAGATCCTGACGCAGTTCCAGGGCACGCTGGAGATTGACCATCTCGTTATCCGCGAAGGGGGCGGCGCTAATTCCGGGTTGCCGCTGATCTATACGACCAACACCGCCCTGCACGTCCACGACTGCGGGCTGTTCGGCAACCCGGCCGCGACGGGGGCCGGCTGCACGATTGACGCGATTGTGCTGGGCGGCACGGCCACGAGCACGACCGGCAGCACGAACGACCCCTTCCAGGGCTACGGCACCGTCATCCGCGACAACACGTTTGAATACATCCGCCGCTGCGTCTACGGGCGGACCTACGCCAACGGCGTGCAGGTTTTGACAAACACCGTGAACGCGGGCTGCGGCGGCGGCACGAACGTGGCGTGCTTCGAGTTCGTCGGCCCTGACGCCGGCCACCAGAGTATCGGCCTGTTCCTCGCCGGCAACCTGATCGAGATCACCAACTATTATTACGCCGTCCGCCTGGCCTACTTCACCAATTATTCGGTTGTTTTTAACAACTGTTTTGACAACACGAGTTCGACGGCCGAGGTGCGCATCGAAAGCACCTGCGGCCCTGGTCTGGTCATCCCCGGCGTGCAGGTGTTGTCGCAGCCCGTTTCGGATGCTTCCGGCCTGGCGACCGTGCTGTGTATGAAGGCGGCGGCGACCAACCTCATTCAGAACGCGACGAATTTCTTCGGGCAGCTCACGGCCACCTGCCCGACGAATAGCACGACATCGCTGATTATCAAGGCGTTCGCGTCCAACCAGTCGGGGCACTTGCAGGAATGGCAGGACAACGCCGGCAACGACTTGGGGTACCTGGATTACAACCACTCCGCCGGCAACCAGGGCTGGATGACCATCCTGGGAGATAACCCGAAATTCCAAATGGCGACGGCGGCTGGCGCGGTCCAGTCCAGCTACGCCTGTACGACCAGTAACGGCAACGCGGTGTTCGGGGCGGTCGGCCATTTCTCGGTGGCGCTGGGCGTCGGCGACGGCTCCGGCACGGTCTACTTCCGCGTGCGTTCGGACGGCCTGATCGGCGCCGGCTCGATCCCCACCGGCTCGGCCGCGCTGGACGTGATTAACAGCGTTTACAACAACGCTTACGCGCTACAGGTGTCGGCCAAGAGTGGACAGTCGGTGGACGTGGTGCGCTACGTCGATAAAAACGGCAACCCGGCGTTCGCCTTCACCAAGGACAACAACACCATCTTCGGCAACGCCGCCACCCCCGCGGCGCTGGCGACGAACGCGACCAACGGCTTCCCCTATCTGCCCTCGTGCGCGGGTACTCCTACGGGGACGCCGACCAGCTATTCGCCCCTGTGCCCGATGGTCTACGACACGACGAATCACAAACTATGGGTTTATGACGCGGTGGCCGCCGCGTGGAAGGGCGTCGCCCTGACGTGAGCACGACCAGCTTCCGCCTGGCGCAGTTCGGCACCGGCTCCACCGGCCTGGTGGGGACGGTCGGCTACGCGCTCGTCAACCCGGACAACACCGTCAACACCGCCCGTACGACGTCCGGCATCACGGAACGCCCCAGCGGCTCCGGGACGTATGCGGCCACGGTGACGCTACCCAACAACTTCCAGGGCGAGCTGCGCTGGGACACCGGCGGCGGCTCGCCGAAGTACGCCAGCGAGGTCGTCAACCAGCCCAGCCTGCCCGCCGTGCTCGCCCTGGTCCAGTTCGGCTCCTCCCGGACGGGCCTGGTGGGGACGGTCGGTTATACGCTCGTCAACCCGGATAACTCTGTCGCCGTCGCGCGGACCACGGCCGGCATCACGGAGCGGCCGGCGGGTTCGGGGACGTATGCGGCCCTGGTGACGCCGCCCACGGCCTTCGTGGGCGAGATCCGCTGGGACACCGGCGGCACGCCGAAATACGCCAGCGACACGTTTAGCGCTACGATTTTGGGAGCCCCCATGCTGACTCTTGACGTACCCATCGGGGCCACGCCGTTTGTGTCCCCGATCGGCGTGCCGTTCAACGCCGACGTAGCGATTAATTTCCGGTTATTCCCGCCGCAGAACGTGACCGGCTGGAACGTGAAGCTGGAGTTCTTCGCGGCCCCGGCCCCGGCGGTGCCGATCACGCCGCTGATCACGGCCAAGACGAACGGTTCCGGGATCACGATCACGGATGCCGCCAACGGCGTTTTTCAGGCCGTGCTGACGGCGACGGATACCGGGCCGGTGTCTGCTGGCCTGGGGCCGGGTAGTTTTACGTGGTCGTTCGCGCGCACGGACAGCGGGTCGCAGGATTTGCTCGGCTCCGGGCCGTTCGCGGTCATCCTGCCCCGGCCCTTGTAAGATGCGGTTTGCCTTCCGGCGTCCGCCGGTGGTAAACTGAAAGCAGTTAGAAAAAGTCAGACTCCGCCGGCCGCATTGACGGCCGCGGAACTGCGGTCTGCTCGGGCGCCTCCGCCTTCGTGCGGAGCTTCGCCTCCTTCGAGCCCCGCGCCTCCTTCGGGAAGCGTGGGGCTTTTTTTATTGGTACACCGATGGCCCTGGCCACGCTGCACGACCGCTTGGAAACCGACCTGCAGGCGCTGATTCAGGGCATGAACCTGCAATCGGTTTCCGGCAAGACGGGCAACATCGGCAGCAACGTCGTCGTGCAGAACCTGACGGAAAAGCTGCACGTCCCCAAGTGGCCGGCGGTGCTCGTGACCGCCAAGGCGCTCGCCGAGGAGGAGGACGGCGGCAGCTTCGAGGAGGACTACGTCGTTTACCCGGTCCTGGTCCTGGTCTGCGACATCGCCCGGCCGCAGATTCAGTCGCTACGGCCGGACTACCTGTCGTGGCGGCACGACATCATGCAGCGGTTGCGCGGGCTGGTCAACTACCCGCTGCTGCCCAACTGCCCGGAGACGCAGGTTATCGAGGTGCGGGCCGCGCCGGTCCTGCCCGACGACGTGGAGGCCAAGCAGTACGTGCAGTCGGGGCTGACGGCCCTGTGCCACACGAGCGAGGCGCGGCGGCGCGGCGGGCGGGGCTTGTAACCAACCGGCGTTTGCGAGAGAGGCGGAATACGATGGCGGATTTGCAGGTCGGGGACAAGGTGTTATACGTCCCCCACAACGATCATCACTTGGACACGGGGCGGGACAACCAGCTCCTGTTCCACTTCGCGCACGTCGGCAAGGACGGCACGCCGGGGCCGCGCGTGGACAACATGGGGCGGCTCGGACTGATCGCCGGCCGGGACGCCGACAAGAACCTCGTCATCAACAGCGGGGCCGTCGTGCGTCACGACGGGCCGCTGTTTTTCTGGCCGGCCACCGTTACGGAAGTGAAACCCGACGGCAAGGTGGGCCTGGAAATTCCGCACCCCAGCGGCCGGAACACCCTGTATTACACGGTGCCGCACGACCCGGCCAAGAAGCCCCACACCTGCCACCGGGCGGAGGAATAAAGCATGGCCGGCATGTCCGCACTCACGGTCAATTCGCGGCTCACGCTGCCGATCACGGCGCAAAACAACGTCACCGGGGCGGACTACAGCCCGACCGCCAACCAGTCCACGATCAACAAAACGCTGACGCTCGGCACCGCCAGCGCCAACGGCGCGGCCAACGGCTCCGACGAGATTTACTCGACCATCCTCACCGTCACCGGCGGCAGCAACACGACCATTGACCTCACTAACATCACCGACCTGTTGAACACGGCGGCGGTCAACCTGGTCCGGGTCAAGATGATTTTGATCCGCAACCTGGATTCCGTGGACGACCCGACCAACGCCCCGGCGCCCAACGCGAGTTTTATCACGGTCGGCAACAACGGCGCCAACGACTTCGTCAGCACGTCCGGCTCCGGCTGGTTCAACACGGCCGCGTCGGTCTTCGACGTCGCCAAGGGCGACTTCCTCTTCTGGGGCACCAAGGGGACGGCGGGCAGCGTCACGAGTGGCTCGAAGAAAATCATCAAGCTGGTCAACGGCGACGGCACGAACACGGCCAAAATCCAGGTCACGATTATCGGCGGCAGCAGCTGAAAGGCGGGTAAACTATGGCCCTCACGCAACAGATCGCCGGGCACCAGCGGGCCGGCAAGGGCGCCCGCATCACGGTCGGCGGCGCCGCCCTCAACTACGGCGAGTTCAACTGTGAGGACAAGGCCGACGACCTCGACGAAACCAATTTCGAGAGCGGCGGCATCGAGCAGGGAACGATTGGCATCGAGTGGGTCGAGTACGACGCCAGCGGCTACTACGACGCCTCCAACAACCCGTACGACACGCCGGCGCTCTTCCCGCGTGACAACCTCGCCAACATGCGCTTTTACATCAACAGCGCCGAGTCGGCGCAGTGGATTTTCACGCTGGCCCGCGTCCTGTCCGCCAAGAACGGCGCCCCGGTGCGGCAGCTGATTACCTTCGCCTGGTCGGGGAAATCGCAGGGGCCGTTCTCGCGGCCGACGGGCAGCTTCTAGTCGTCATGATCCTTAACGCCTACTCCGGGGCGCGCGGGGTGCTGGTGGACCGGGACACCGGCGCCCGCATCCCGCTGGCGCTCTGGGCCGACACCGACACGGGCGAGTACGTCGCCCTGCGCACGCTCGACGGCCAAAAGCCGCTGCGCGACGGCTGCGGCCGGGTCATCAAGTACAGCGGCCGCGCCAACCTCGCCTTCGTCGAGGCGAAATTCCCCGCGACCTACAAGCCCAAGCCGTCCGCCCCGCCGGTGCCGGAAGAGCTGGTCCGCAAGGGCGTGCGCATCGTGGCGACGGCGGCCAACGAGTGCGAGGAGAAGGGTTGTCATCAGTGGGCGAACTGGCAGGTCGGCCATGAGCAGGTCATCGAGCCGGCCGTCGGCGAGGACGGCAAACGCTACGAGCGGGGCGTCCTGACCGAGCTGCACTACTACTGCAACGCCCATTACCGGCCCCCCGTCAGCGTGAGCACGCGGGGGGTGGAGAGCGAAGTCAATCCGGGGCTGGCGAGACCGCAATGAGTACCGTTTCGGAAACCTTGGGGGGCGACGGGCCGGGGGTGCCGTTTACGGCGCTGGGGGAGACGTTCCACCTGACCCCGGTCGGCCCGGCGCTGCGGGCGGCGTTTTCTTCCTGGTGTCGGGTGTGGTCGCAGGAAGACCTGCGCCGCCGCAAGGCGGAGTTTACCCCGGAGCAGTACGCCGAGGAGCAGGCCGCCTTAAGACGTGACGTGCGCCTGGGCCTGTACAGCTGGGGCACGCCCTTGGAGAAGGAGGCGCTGGGCCAGGCCGTCGCCGACCTGTTCGCCACCCCCGAAGGCGAAATCGCTTACCTGCAGCTGGCGCTGCACAAGGCGCACGGCAAGGTGCCGACGGAGCGGATTCTGCAAATCGTGCAGGACAACCCGGAGGGGGTCAAGGACGCCCTGATGGAGTCGCTGGACCTCGTCCCAAACTGGCCGACCCCGGAGTCGCGGGCGGCGACGACGGGGCTGAGCAAGACGGATCAGTGGCGGAAGTACCACTCCTGGAAGGCGGCGCGCTGGGCGCCGGACTGTCTGCGGACGATCCTCGCGGCGGAAACCGGGACGGCGACTGGACCGACGCCGACGTGCTCGCCGTCCTGACGCGCGAGCCGTTTAGCGGCGTCACGCCGGCCGTGTACGCGACCCTGACGGACTGGCAAATCCTGCACGTCCTGTTCGCGGCGCGGGACGACGAGCACCGGCTCATCCCGCTGCGGCGGCGCCTGGCCGGGGAGCATTCGAGCAAGCCGCCCGGCCACCCGGACAACGCGGCCGGCGAGCTGCGCTCCGACGAGGAGCTGGGGATCGACGAGGAGGCGCTGGCGGTCGGGCGCACCTTCAAGCCGCGAGCCATCCCGCTCGGCTTCATGCGCATGTGGTTTCAGCAGCGCCGCGACCACGGGTTGAGTGTCGAAAAAGTCCGGGAGTTGTGGAAGACATTCGTCGCGCGGGAGAACGCCGTTGGCCGCTAAGCGTGAAGTTGTTCTGAAACTGAAGCTGGCCAGGCCGGACGCCGGGGAGACCAACGCCGCGCTGCGGCCGATCCGGGACGCCTTCCATTCGCTGCGCGAGGCGTACCAGAACCCCGTCGGCGCGCTCAAAGGGCTGGTCGGCAACTTGTTCGGCGGGGGCAAACAAGGCCTGCCGGCCGGCTTCAAGGTCCCGGCCGACGCGCTGGCCAAGGCGCCGCCCGCCAAACTCGGCGGCGCCGGCGTACAAGGCGCCCCGGCGGGCGGCGGCTTCAACCTGGCGGGGCTGGCGGCCAAGGGAGCCGAGGGGGGCGCGGCGGAGGGGGCGGCGGCCGGGGCCGGAGGCGCCGCGGGTGCCGCCGGGCCGGTCGGCATCGCCGTCGCCCTGGCCGCGGCGGCGGCCGTCAAGGCGCTGCAAACCGTCGCGGCCGCGCTGAACGCACTCAAGGAAGTCTCGCTGGCGTTCGCGGCGCAGGCCAACCCGAAGGTTGTGGAGCGCTACACACTCGCCTGGGACGACCTCCAGGCCGTTGTCGGCCGCTCGCTGATCCCGGTCGTGGAGCTGATCACGCAGGGCGTGCGCCTGTTCGGCGACGTGCTGGCCAGCGTCCTGCCGACCACGCAGGAAATGCGGGCCGCGCTGGCGCCCCTGGGCGACGCGCTCAAGGAATTAAGAGACGTGTTCGCGGAGCTGGCCCCGTACATCAAGGTGACGATCACCGGCGCCCTCCTGACGCTCGGCTACACGCTCAAAGGCTTGGCCCTCACCATCAAGGCGCTACTGTTGCCGCTGCGCCAACTAGGCCTGCTGGGCGGCAAGCAGCTGGCATCGAGCGTCGGCGCGGCGAACAAGGGGGTCAGTTTCACGGGCGCCGAGGAGTACGCGAAGTCGGTCTACCAGGCCGCCTATGCCTCCGCCCAGCCGGGCGAGGGCAACCTGCCGGTCGAATCCGCCGTCAACCTGATCGTCCGCGACGTGGCCAAGATCGCCTCGATTCTGAGCAACCCGCTGAAAATCGTCCCGCTGCCTGGGCCTGAAGGGGTGCGCGCCGTGGCCAACGGCGCGGCGGCCCAGGCCGGCGGCGTCCTGGGCGCGCTTTTTGGCCGTGCCCTCCAGTTCGGTGGTTGAGCCGTGCCCAACCTGATCAACGAAATCGACGACGCCGGCATCGTGGCCGGGCATCTCAACAACGGCTGGCTCGGCGTGCCATGGGTCGAGTACGTCGGCAAGGGGACCGGCGACGGCAACGAGAACGCGCTTTCCTACGACGGCGGCAACCAGGCCGTCTACACGATTACTTGCAACTGGTCGGATTATTACAACTTCAACGTCCCGCAGCAGCTGCTCGGTTCCTACGTCAAGGACCCCGTGACCGGCTTTTTGAGCCGCACGCTGCCCCTGCAACATCCCGTCCTGCCCGGCCTGTTCGCCAGCCGAATCATCTCCGCCAAGGCGCGGAAATTCATTACCAAAGGGGCGGGGCTGGTGTTCGGCAGTAATGTCGGCATCTACCAGTTCATGCGCGTGAGTATCTTGTTCACGCAGCCCAAGTACGTACTCTTAAGCGACACAGATTTAGACCGCATCTACGGGACGCCCGGCGGCTTGCGTCAGGAGTTCCAGCGCTACGTCGAGTTGAACGTCGAGCCGGCCGGCGAGTTCATCACGCGCAACAACGGCGACTGGGTGTTCAGCGAGGGCGGCGGCGGCACGGCGCCGACGGCCGGCACGACCGTTTTTCCGGCCCCCCTCGGCATGCCGCTGCTCAAGCCCGACGTGGTGCTGACCTGGAAGTTCGTGCCGGGCAAGGGGCTGCTCGACAGCAACAACATCCCCACCAACCTTTTCAAGTGCGTCTGGAAGGTGAATGCCAACGCCTTCCTCGGCTACCCGGCGGGAACGCTTTTGCTGTACCCGCCGCGCATCCGGCCGATTGAGGACCCGGTGTTCGCCATCGCGGGCGGCAACGGCCCGCAGGCGCTGGTGTACGACGTGTCGTTGCCGTTCAAGTATTTCGACCCGCCCTTCGGCGTGGCGGTGCGTGGGCACAACCTGGCGCCGTGGTCGGACGGCCTTTGGTACGAGGTCTACGACTCGAAGACGATGACGAAACGGATTTTCCAGTCCATCGCCTACGAGAGCAATCTCTTCAAGATGAATTAGCCGTGGAATTTAACCCCGCAGGCGGAGCAGCTGAGCACTTCGTCGGTCATCAGAAGTGCCAGTGGACAGAGGGGAAAGAAGAAAAGCAAGAGGATGACGAACAGCACCCAACCCCCGGCGGAGATTTTACGGGCGGCGTGGGGCGGCTCGTTACAGCGGCAGAAGGGGCAGCGAAAATTCGCTTCGGGCGTACCGCCCCGGCGGCGACGTGGGCGCCGGATTTTCCGGCCGGAAGCCGGAGCATTCGTCACAACGGCAACTTCCGGTTGCCGGCGCGGGGGCGGCGGTGCCTCCCCGAAACGGACCTCGCGCGGCTCGACGAGCGTGGCCACGGCGACGCGGGGGATGGTGACGGCGGCGCCACAAGCCGGGCAATGCGTCGACCGGCCGGCGTGGCGTTCGGGGACGGCGTAGCGGCGCCCGCAGCGGCAGGTAAATCGGATCACGACCGGGACCTCCGCGAGGGAAGTATTGATCCTTATCATGCCGCAAGGCCCGCGCCGCGGCAAGCAAATTTTCGAGATTTTTCATGCCGCGCCGTGCCGCCTACCCGATCATCCAGCCGGGCGTGTTGTCCATCCGGGACGCCGCCGCTCTCAACGAAGCGCTGCGCGACCTACAGCGCTTGGTCGGCGGCTTTTCCGTGGCCGCGCCCCTGACGCTTCAAGAGGACTCTGGCGGCGTCCGCCTCGGCATCAATCAGAACGGCCTGCTGACGATTGACCACAACGGCAACGTGGTCGGCTCCGAGCCGATCCTCAATTTTATCGACAGCGGCACCGTTACCTTCGCGGTTACGAACAACGCCGGCGCCACCCGGATCGATGTTACCCCGACCGCCTCGGCGTCGGGCACGACCATCAAGGTGGACAAGGACGGCACGCTTGTCGCCACGCGCCCGGAGCTGAATTTCCAGACGGGCGACGGCCTGACGCTGTCGGTGTTCGACAACGGCGGCAGCAACCGGGCGGACATCAAGGAGGACATCGGCGGCCCGATCCACACCAACCGCACCCTGACGCCCGACGGCGGCGTGACGCTAACCTTCTCCGGGGCGGACACGAGCGCGCTCAACCGCTTCATCAACGCGACGCATCAGATCGCCACCCAGGAGGATTTGAACATCTCGCGCGAGCCGGATTTAGGGGCCGGCGCGGGCGGGCGCATCGACAACTACGCGCCGAGCAATGTTGACCCGGTGTACTACTTCGGGTCGAACATGCAAAACAACACGCTCTCTGGTTGGCTCAAGCCGGCTAATTTTCCAGACGGGGCAACGATCTGGATCGTGCTCACCGGCCCGTCGGACAGCACGACACTGACGCTGGCCCACCAGAACGCCAACAGCTCGGCCGCCAACCGCTTTTTTACGTACAGCCAGGCCGACATCGTGCTGGCCCGCTACCAGTGGGCGCTCTTGCAGTACGACAACACGGCGGGCTACTGGCGGGTGCTGTCCGTGACGCCGGCGGCGGGCGGCGACGCGACGCACACGATCTACCAAGTCGTGGTCGGGGCCGGGATCGGCAACCCGGACGTGAGTTACGCCAACCTGACCAACGACGGCACCACGGTAACGGTCGGCAAGCGGACGCTCTGGACTGACAACAGTTTTTCCTTGTCTAGCGGCGACAACAACAACGTCAACGTGGGCGACGTGACGCTGGTGAACGTGGACAACGGCGCCAGCGGCCCCAACCTGAACGGCATCACCAACGGCGCCGACGGGCGCACGCTGTTTCTTTGGAACGCCTACGGGCTGGACAGCACCCTCACCCTGAAACACCAGGCGGCCGGCTCGTCGGCCGCCAACCGGCTGTACCTGCCCGGCGGCCGGGATTTCAAGCTGCACGGCCAGCAGGGGGCCGTGCTCTTTTACAACAACCAGGCGCCGATCGGCGGCGCCTGGTGCCTGCTGGCCGCGACGCCGAACCCTCTCGTCGGTGGGCAGATCACGAATTCCGACTGGACGATCAACACCAACACCTTCACCGACGTCCCCGGCTTCTCGTTCCAGGTCGGCGCTTCCGAGCAGTGGGTGGCCGAGTTTCAGCTGTGGGTCGGCGGCACGACCGGCGGCATCCAGTTTCAGATCGTCTACACGGGGGGCGTCGGCTGCAACAGCATCCGCGCCTTCACCCTGGGCAACTCGACGTCCGGGACGGCGCTGGCGGCGGACAGCCAGTTCGCCATCATCACGTTCGGGCCCGGCGCGAGCCAGGCTTACGTGACCTACGCCGCGGGCGGCATCGTGACGATCCGCGTCGGCGTCTACAACGCCAACTCGGTCGGGCTGATTAAATTGCAGGCGGCTTCCGCGACGAACGGCCAGACCAACACCGTGTACCAGGGGAGCTATTTCACGGCCGCCCCGGTCGCTTTTTAGGGACCGAAAAATTCCGCTTGCGGAGTCTTGTCCGTTTGGCGTACAATACTTTCAGAAATGTCCAAAACTTCTGAACGTTCAGAAATGGAAGTGGTTGACGCCGCTTACGACGTGACCAATGCCCGCGCGTTCGGGCTGGGCGGCGACGCGCGCCTGGCCGGGGAACCGGTGACGGCCAACCCGTTCGCCCCGACCGACCGGCTGCACGCCTGCTGGCTCAAGGGGTATTTCGACGTGCACTACCACTGGGCCGAAGAGAATTTCCGCAAGGGCAAGCGCCGGCAGCACGCCTGCCGTGCCCTGCCGCCGATCCGCCGTGCCACGGGGGCCGCCTGACATGCCCGCCGACGCCACCACCGCCGCCGTCTGCACCGCCTTGGGGGGCGCCTTCGGCGTCGGCGTCAAGGCGCTGTTCGACTGGTGGCGACGGCAGCAGGACGGGCGGGACGAGGAAAACAACGTCGCGTTGGCGGTCATCCTGCCGCGGCTGGCGGCGCTGGAAGTGGAAGTCAAGGAGTGCGGGAGGCGCGAGGCATCCTACCGGGTGCGCATCACGGCGCTCCTGGGCGAGATTCGCATGCTGCGGGCGGACCTGACCACCCTGCGGCGGGAGTTAGAGTGCAGCCCGCTTTTGGCCGGCAAAAGCGTCCGCGGGGGTGAGCCGCCGCGGCAGCGTGGGCCGGTGGACGCCACCGCGGGAGAGAAGCCGACATGACCGTAACGCGGACCTGGAAGCGCGACGGCAGCGCCAACCGCATGGCCCTGGCCGCCGCCGCGAAGAACTTAGCGATTTATTGCGTCGAGCCGGAAGTGCGCGGCGCCCCGCTGGGTGACATCGAGGCGGCGCTTTTGGACGGCGAAAGCTTCGAGACGCCGCTGGCCACGTTCGCCATCAGTCCGCGCGACCGGCAGGGTAATTACCTGGAGTTGGCCGCTTAACGGGAGGCGAATATGCAAGGGGGGAAAGTTACGACGGCGGCTCAAGTGCGTGACCTGGTCGCGGCGAAGGCCGTGCCGGGTCCGCTCTGGGGCACCCTGGGAAGCTCGACGTGGGGGCCGACCTGGTACGCCGTCGGCGGCGAGGTCGGTATGCCCGGCGACTACGCGGCGGCGGCGACGTGGGAGTGTGACCTACCGCCCTGCACGATCCTTAGTTGGAAGGGCACATCGGCTGCTGGAGCGTGGGCGAGTGGGAGGCCCTGTTCACGTTGAGCTTCGCCGAAAAAATCATCCCGATCATCCTCAAGGCGGACGGCCCCGCCCGCCAAGGCACGAACTGGCCGATTGATTACCCGGCTCTCAACATCGCGTGGCCGGGCGGCAAGTTGAATCTCGGCCTGGGCGTGTACGCGGCCAACGAATCCAATTTTGAGTTGCAGTCGATCCTAACCCTCGCCGCGCCGAACGCCGGGAGCTGAACACCATGAAACCGAAAAGCGCCGCCCCCGGCTACCTCGTCCTGCTCCTGACCGGCGCGCTCGCCGCGCTGGGGGCCAAGGGCTGCGCGGCCCCGGGCCCCGTCCCGCCCGAACCCGTGCCGCCCAACCCCGCGCCGGTGGCGATCGACCTCAAGGGCACGTTCTTCCTCGCTGTCACCGATAACAGCACCCCCTCCCAGGATCAGGAGATTTACAAGGGAGATGAGGCGCTGCTGTCCATGTTGCGCGCCAGCGGTATCAATTGGTATTGCATGGACAAGGACAGCGCCGAGTTCCAGACGTCCAGTTACAAGAGCGTGTTGGCCGACGACCATGTGACGCCGCCCGCGGTCGTGCTCGTGAATCAGGACCGGACGAAGCACTGGAGCACGGCCGCACCAAAGGACGTGGAAGGCGTGCGGGCCTGGTTGTCCGGGCTGAAGGGCGCGAGACCGCCGCCGCCGGAGTACACGCCGGAATTGCCCTTCGTCGTCGTGGGCGGTGAGAAGCGCTACCTGGCCGCGTTGCCGCCGTCCAAGGCGAAACTTGCCAAGCCCAAGGGAGGCAAGTGGAAGGACAGCGGCAACCCGACGATTCCGCGGGCGCAGTGGCGGGAGATCAGCCGCCGCAACCTGTTCCCGGCCGACCAGTGGATCTATGACCAGGACGGCATCGGCAGCTGCGTGGGCAACGGCAGCACGGGCGCCCTGCGCCGCGTCCGCTACCTGTCGGGGATGTCCGACGTTCGGCTGGCGCCCGGCTGCACCTACGCGCAGATTAACGGCGGCCGGGACCAAGGCGCGGTCATTAGTGACAGTCTGACCGCACTGCAAAAAACCGGGACGATCACGAGCAAGACGCTGGGCGGCGACGAAAAGCCCTTTTACCTGAAGCAGCTGCCGGCCGGCTGGCAGCAGGAAGCGGCCCGGTTCAAAATCGAAGAGGCATTTCACTGCGAGACGTTCGACGAAATCGGTAGCGCGCTCCAGTGCGGCTTTATCGTCGTCTACGGAATCCAGGTCGGCAACAACTTCAACAGCTTCACCGGCGAGGGCGTGGCCGGCGTGTCGAGCGGGCCCGGCAATCATTGCATGATGGCCGACGGCATGCACAAGCTGAGCAACGGGCAGTGGGCATTAGACAACGTGAACAGCTGGGGCACGACCTGGGGGCCGTGGAAGAACGGCCGCTGCTACCTGGTGGAAGGCCACTTCCAACACGGCGACCAGCCGGACGCCTACGCGGTGAAGACCGCCACGGTGGACCCGCTCGACCCCCACAAGCCGCCGGTCCCCAAACAGGTGTCCAAGTGCGGCTGCGGCGGCACGACGGACTGCGCCTGCACGCCGGGCGACTGCGCGTGCGCGGCGTGCGTCAAGACCAAGTGTGACTGCGCCAGCCCGAACGACTGCGACTGCAAGCCGGGGGCGTGTGAATGCAAAAACTGTACGCTCGAACGCACGGCGCCCACGGCCCCGCCGCCGGGCGTGCGGCCGAAGAAGACGCCCCGG
>Ga0209060_10003105_pt1 | contig 14368 bp, 11 predicted proteins | sample Coa_R1_8_FD_187155 | JGI IMG/M metagenome (GOLD analysis project Ga0209060, IMG submission 187155) | Surface soil microbial communities from Centralia Pennsylvania, which are recovering from an underground coalmine fire - Coalmine... | ecosystem: Environmental > Terrestrial > Soil >...
CGAGGCGCTCCCAAAGGCGGGGCACGTCCCTCGCCGAGCAGAGAATCTCGAACCCATCCTCGGCGGTGTAACCGGTGCGCGCGATCCAGGCAGAGTTCCCGGCGACCTCGCAGTCGGGAACGAACCTCATGCGCCTGAGATCCCGCAACGGGACGTCAGTGAGATGCTGGAGCGCTTCCTGGGCTCGCGGCCCTTGAAACGCGACCATCCCGGTTTCGGCGGACGCGTCGATGACGTCGCACCAGGTGCCGACCTTCTCTCTGAACCAGCGCAGATCCTTTTCGAGATTGGCTGCGTTGACGATGAGCAGGTAGTGCTGCGCCGAGACCCGGTAGACGATGAGATCATCGACGATTCCACCCGAAGGCCAACAGGCAACAGTGTAGAGAGCGGAGCCGTCCACGAGCTTCGAGACGTCGTTCGTGACCAGGTGCTGGACCGCTTCGCGGGCGCGCCCACCGCGGAAATGGAGCTGCCCCATGTGGCAGACGTCAAAGACGCCGACTGCCGTTCGGGTGATCCGGTGCTCGTCCATGATTCCGGACGGATAGCTCACGGGCATCCGCCAGCCACCGAAGGCGATGAGCTTGGCGCCGAGCCGGCGATGCGAGTCATAGAGCGGCGTACGCTTCGCGGGTGCCGTGTCGCTCTCCGCCGTGGCGTTCATAGGTGCACCTTGGGGACTTCCCTTTGCAAGAAGTGTTCTCTCGGCCACCCTCTGCCCCGGAGAGCGCGCGGTGTAGCGCAGGCCGAAATGCCCGGCAGGCGCTGCTCCCTCGGGACATCGAGGAGCACCCGACTGATTCGGCAAGTCGGCACCAAGCGGCGTGCCCTTTCCGCATAGCCGGAATCACTGATGCTCCGGCCCTGCGGGCCCTTGGAGGGAGCATCCGCAGACCGTAAGTCGTACGGAGGCTGAGGGATCACTCAGCGCACGTCGCGGATGACGCCAGAGGCGGCGGCTCGCTCGCTCACCTTGACCGCATTCTCGTCCAACTCGGGCTCGCTGAACGATCTAGCCGCAGCGCTTACCGTGTGCTGCTGGATCGAGGACTCGGTCCCTGGGTCCATTCCCGAACAGGAAGCGATTGCGACCAGCGCCACTCCGATAGTGAGAGCGGCCTGGCCCTGTTGCCTCGCGATTTCGTCTGCGCTGAATCGGCACGGATGTGCTGAAACCGCATGCGCCTTCCGCAGGCTGCCAACTCCGTCGGCCGGCGTTGCTCCGAGCCAGCGTTCGCCCACGCCCTTCGGGGCGGATCTAGCAATGGCGCGGACCTTGCCTGGCAGACATCTCGCCAGAGAGGTGCCCGTGCCAGCCAGCACAGAAACGGAGATCCGATGACGACGGTAACCGTGATCAGGGGAGACGGAATCGGCCCCGAAGTCATCGACGCTTCCATCCGGGTTCTCGACTCCTGTGGCGTCGGCCTCACCTGGGAGTTCGTCGAAGCTGGCGCTGCAGCGAACATCAGAGTGGGCGATCCACTCCCCGACGAAACCTTGCAGTCGATCCGGCGGACGCGCCTCTGTCTCAAGGGGCCGCTCGAAGCTCCCACCGCGGATGGCCATGTCGCTACAGACGCGCGCCTCGTGGAGGAACTAGGGCTTCATACCAACCTCCGATCGGTCCATTCATATCCCGGGCTTGCCACCCCGTTCCGAGACGTCAACCTCACGATCGTCCGAGAGCATATCGAGGGCGCATGTGCTGGCACCGAACGCTACCTCGATTTCGACGGCGACGTGGCAGAGAGCTCATCGACAACGACTCTGGAGGGCTCTCAACGAATCGTAAGATACGCGTTTGACCACGCAGCTCGACATCACCTGCCGAAGGTCACCCTGGTGCACAGAGCGAGCACGTTCAAGCTGACGTCGGGCGTCCTTCGGCGCGCCGGCAGGGAGATCGCCAAGCACTACTCCGGAATTGCGTTGGAGGAGATGATCGTCGATCACGCCGCGATGCAGTTGGTGATGGACCCATCGCGGTTCAAGGTCATCGTGACCTCGAATCTCTTCGGCGGAATCCTCTCCGAGCTCGCTGCGGGTCTGGTGGGCGGGCCGGGGCTCGCCGCGAGCATGAGCATCGGCGACGAGCTCGCGGTTTTCGAGGCTGTGCACGGTACCGCGCCGGGGCTAGCGCGGAAAGGCATCGCAAATCCGGTCGCTATGATCGCCGCGGGAGCGCTCCTCGTGCGCTATGCGGGAAAGACCAAAGCAGCAAACCGAATTGACTCGGCCCTTCGCCTCGCGATCGAGCAGCGCAAGCACCTGCCTCTCGATCTGGGAGGACGGGCATCGACGCAAGAGTTCGCGGAGAGCGTGGTCAGCATCCTGCGCACGCAGGCGCTGGGGTGAATTCCCGACCCAACAGGGTTTCCGCGCCGCTGCCGGCCGCTATAGCTTCACGACAACTGCAAGCTCACCCGGCGAGGGCCGGCGCCCACCGGAGGAGCCGCCCCCTACCGCGTCGACGCAGCCGCGATACGTAACCATGCGTGTCCGTATCGAACCCGGCCAGGCTTGTCCAACATCGGCTCAGCGCCACAGTCGCCATCAGTAGCGATCGAAGTAAGCAGGTGGCATCGAATGCGCCGACGGAAGTCGCTTGCGTGCCTCCGTGAGTCAGCAACACCGGCGACGTTTGCCCTTGCCGGAGCCTGCCGATTCAGCATACTGACCCGGAAACATGCCGAAATCGCGTTCGCCGGGATACGGACGCCCTTGCTTGCTGGTGGGCCGGAGCGCCGATGGTCCCGTCGCGAAGATACTCATCGAGGCGGGGTTCGAGATCGAGGCCGTGGCGACGGAACAAGAGGCATGGGCAGCGCTCGAGCGTAAGGCCTGGACACTCGTGTTCGCCGCTCAGACCATGGGGAGGACCACACTCGAATCGTTGATCGTTCACGCGGGCCAGCGACGTCCCGATCTTCCCGTCCTGGTGCTGGGAGCAAACGCTTTGTTGCAAGAAGCCGTGGACGCGATGCAGCTTGGCGCGGCCGACTTCATCGCTCCGCCGTTCACGGCCGAGCTGATCTTGCAGCGGCTCGAGCGGCTCGTCGCAGTGACCTCGAGTGCCGATGTTCAGTCTGTCGCCGCTCCGACTCTCGAGCATCTCGGGTTAACCGGCAGATCGCCCGCGATGGCCAAGGTATCCGCCGCCATCGCTCGCATCGCCCGATACAAGACCAACGTCTTGGTCTTGGGTGAAAGCGGTTCGGGCAAGGAACTGATCGCCCGGGCGCTTCACGCCACCGGTCCTCGGAAGAACCATCTCTTCGTCCCCCTCAACTGCGCGACCCTCGGACGAGAGATCCTCGAGAACGAGCTCTTCGGACACGAGCGGGGAGCGTTCACTGGCGCCAACGATCGCAAGAAGGGCCTCTTCGAGCTGGCCGATGGCGGGACCCTATTCCTCGATGAGATAGCCGAGCTGGATCCGTCCACTCAAGCGAAGCTCCTGCGGGTCATCGAGCGACATGAGTTTCGGCGCGTCGGGGGTACCGGGAAGATCAAGGTTGACCTCAGCCTGATCGCGGCGACGAATCGAAACCTCGAAGAAGCGATCGCCGCCAAGCGCTTCCGGGAGGACCTCTACTACAGACTCAAAGTGGTGACGATCCGCGTCCCATCCCTTCGGGAGCGTCGGGAGGACATTCCCGCCCTCATCGACGCGTTCATAGCCGACTTCAACCGTCGCAACGAGGGGAAGATCCGAGGGATCTCTCCGGAGGCTTTGCGCCGACTGACGGAGAACCCTTGGCCGGGAAACGTTCGCGAGCTCAAGAACGCGGTGGAGAGTGCCGCGATCATGGCGACGGGTGAGACCATCGGTGTCGGTGACTTCGAAAGCGTGCAGCTGACCGGTTCCTTGGAGGCCGAGCCGAGCCTCACGCTCACCCCGGACTCCCAAACAATCCCGATACCCGCGGCGGCCACCTTGGCCGACGCCGAGCGTATCCTCATTACCGAGCACCTTCGCCGCGCCCGGACCAAGGGTGAGGCCGCACGGACGCTTGGCATGGGACTGCGAACTCTGTACACGAAGATTCATCAGCTCCGAATTTCGAGCTCCCCGGGGAAGGCTCAGTCGACCAGGGCCTGATCTCCGGTTCAACGACGGTCGACGGAGTGTCAGTGGGCTCTAGTCGCGGCTTTGGGCGGCCGCTCCCCGAGCTGGCACGGGGAATGCCTCTGAGAGGGAGCATCCGAGGGAGTCCTCTTGCGTACGCACCGCCCCAGAGTGACTAGCAAGACAGCAGCGACGGAGCGAGCACCGGTTCTGGTACTGGCACAGCCCTCGCCTGAAACCGACGACCTTCTGGCGCCGCTCGTCAAGCGCTCGGATTTGGTTCTCTTCCGTGTGAGCGATCTCAATGCTGCCGAGCTTGCGCTCCGCGATGTCGCGGTGAGCCTCGTGCTCGTTTGTCCGGAGACCGAAGCGCCGCTAGTGACCGCAATCGTCGAACAGATCGATCACGTCCGTCCGGGAATACCGGTCCTAGCGTTGCGCCCACGAAGCGGAGATTCCCAAACCGCGTGGAAGGGACGGACGATTGGCGTCCTCCGATGTCCGATTTTACCGGACGTCCTGAGCAGGACCATCGACGTCGCGCTCGGTCTCAATGTGGGACACGAAGCCACCCCCAAGGGCTCTAGGGAACGGCCCCCCCGGGCCTAGTGGAGGGACGGTTATGGGCGAGGCCATGGCGCTGTTTGTACCCTGGACATACTGCGGATACGGCATGCTGTTTCGGCAGCGCAGTGTCATGCCGGCAGTAGTCCCGCTCGGCGTATCTCTTCCGCTCGGTGGCCGAATGTTCGCTCGGCCGCCCTGCCTGAGCCCGCCTGTCGCCCCGTCTGCCTCCATGGGCGATATCGGTTGCAGGACCTACTCCTCCACCAGTGTCCTCCAGTCGATGGTAGCACCCAAGGGATCTCTGGGTCGAAACACGCGATAGCTCCGAAGCAAGATGAGCGCTGACAGTATCGACGACATCCTGGGACGTGTAGCGCACTGGCTCCCGACGCAGGGACCGCTCAAGGACTTCGTCCATCACAACACGCTGCACGCCTTTCAGCACCTCAAGTTCCACGACGGCGTCGCTGCCGCTGCCAGGCTGTATGGCGCTCACGGTTCCATGCCGGGAGCCTTCTACTGGAGCGAGTACCGCGGGGGAAGGATCACAGAGTCGGCGCTCACGCGCGCGCTCACGCTGGCCATAGCTGACGAGACGGAACGGGAGGTGATCAGGTCTGCCCTGGTTGCGGGCCCCCTGGAGGGACCGATCTTCCCGGGACTCGCCCGATCCGGCCTACGGTGCCTATGGACCGAAAGGATGGGCGGGATCGCCCTCGAGCGGCGGTCGCAGCTTCCCGTGCTGCGGATGGTGGGCGGGTATCTGGACCAGGGTCTGGCCCTCTGGCACTTGCCTGGCGCGCAAGAGCTTGGGTTGTTCGCAGCCGTTTCACGACTGGCCAGTACGAGCGCCCTCCCTGTAAGGCCCTTCGACGCTCCCGGGGCGGCCGAGCTTCTGACGTTGTCCGCACGCGAGGCACTCGTACGAGCTCTGGAGCGAACGGTCGGTCGACCGGATCTCTATGAGCCATATCTCCTCGAGTCCATGCTGACTCATCCCGGTTGGGCTGGTCTCGTCGGCGAGTGCGAACGCAAGCCGGAAACGATGCTGGACCGCCGCCCGATCTCGCTCCTCGACTACGCCGCTCTGGTGCTTGTGGCCGAGCTTGGCTGTTTGGAGGAGGAGCTGGGGCCGCACTTCGCGTCGCTCGCCGCGACCGTGCCCACCCCCCTCGCCCGCCCTCTGCCGGACACACCTCCGGCGCGTTCCGCCACCGAGGAAGGACTGGCGATCTGGCAGAGCGCTTTCGAATGGAGCTACTACGAACCTTTGCTCGGCGGCCTCGCAGCGAATCGTCCTCCGGCGCGAGATCGCGTCGTGGAAGCAACAGCGTGGGCGTTCTTCTGCCTCGACGATCGCGCCTGCTCGGTCCGACGCCACTTGGAGGAGGTAGCGCCGACTGTGGCCACCTTCGGTACGGCTGGGTTCTTTGGCCTCGATTTCGTGTATCGCGGCGCCAACGACGCAATCGCCAGCAAGCACTGCCCCGCCCCCATGGTCCCTCGTCATCTCGTCGTCGAAGAGTTCGACGGCGATTCCCCTCGGGCTGTCGCTGGTTCGCAGTGGTGGCGTCAAGCGATCCATCTCGACGACCATTCCGACAATCTGCTAGTTGGCTGGCTGAAATCGTACCTCCACGGGGTAGGCGCGGGGCTGCGCATGGCAGCCGACGTGCTCCTCCCGACGCTGTCCGCGTCGAGTGCGGTGAGGCTCAACACCGTCAGCGCCGAGGCGCAGTTTCGTCTGGTGCGAGAGGGCGACGCCAGGTCCGCAGAGGGACTGTGGCTCGGATATACGGTCGACGAGCTGGCCGACCGACTCGCGGCCCTCTTCCGCTCGGTGGGGATCGCTGGCGGGTGGCCGGAGCTGGTCCTGGTCTTCGGGCATGGAGCCAGCAGCGTCAACAACCCCTACTTCGCTGCTTACAACTGTGGTGCCTGCTCGGGTCGGGCCGGGGCGCCAAACGCCCGAGCCTTCGCCAAGGCCGCCAACCGGCCCGACGTCCGCGCGGCTCTCCGCGTGCGGGGTATCGATATCCCCGAGACCACCTGGGTCGCTGGTGCGCTGTACGACACGACCCGGGACGAGACCACCTACTATGACGTCGAGCGCATGCCGGCTCGCTTCGGCGCTAGCCTCGAATCCTTCCGCCAGGCGCTCGAAAAGGCCGCGGTGCGCAACGCTGTCGAGCGCTGCCGTCGATTTGATGCTGTACCCCTCGATGTCACGCCAGAGCAGGCGCTCAAGGCTGTACGCCGGCGCTCCGTATCGTTGTTCGAGCCTCGACCGGAGTACAACCATGCCACCAACGCCTCGTGCGTCGTCGGGAGGCGCAGCCTGACTGAGGGCCTATTCCTCGATCGACGCACGTTCCTGAGCTCCTACGACCCCACACGAGATCCGTCCGGCGAGACCTTGGTCGCGGTGCTGCGGGCGGTGGTCCCAGTCTGCGCTGGCATCAATCTCGAATACTTCTTCTCTCGTCTCGATCCGCGCCGCTACGGAGCCGGAACCAAGCTTCCTCACAACGTCAACGGCCTACTCGGCGTCTGCAACGGCATCGAGAGCGACCTCCTGAATGGGCTCCCGACGCAGATGACGGAGATTCACGATCCGGTTCGGCTGATCGTGGTTGTCGAGCACGCGCCAGCAGTCGCGCTCGCCGCGGCCACGCGAGACCCGAGCGTGCTCGAATGGATCGAGAACGAGTGGGTACGGTACGCCTGCGTGGATCCCGTTTCGCACTCAGTCTCACTCTACGTTGGCGGTGAAATGCGTCGTCTGGAGGGTCTCCCCGCGCCCTCTCGCCGCTGGCCAAGCTCACTGGCCGCCGCCCGCGAAAGCCGAGACGCCCTGCCGGTCGGGTTCATCGAATGCGGGCCAGCCGGGGAGGAGGTGGCGCCGTGATAGAGATTTCTCTGACGGCCAGCATTCTTGCTCCGCTTCTCGTCGGTCTCCTGTTGGCTGTACGGACCGGGCAGGATGAGGGGACCGTCCTTCAGTGGGCGCTCCCCGCCGCCGCCTTGTCTGCTGGGGCCTCGGGTCTCGCGATTCTAGGGTGGCTACTTGGGGATGCTCACCAAGCTCTTACCTCGCCGCACGCGCTGTTCGGGCACGACGACTACCGATTCACATTCGAGCTAGTACTCGATGGAGTCTCGGCAGCATTTCTGGGGCTCGTGCAGTTCGCAATGGGGATCGTGATGCGGTTCAGCCGCGTTTACCTCCACCGCGAGCCTGGCCTCCAGCGCTTCTTCGCCACGGTTCTGGTCTTCCAAGCCGCCATGTGCCTGCTGACCTTGGCCGGGAATCTGGACCTCATGTTTGCAGCCTGGGAGATGGTCGGCCTCTCGTCTTTCCTGCTCATCGCCTTCTATCGCGAGCGACAATCGGCTGTCCGCAATGCGCTCAAGACCTACTCGGTCTATCGGATGGCCGACGTCGGGATGCTGCTGGCGGCATGCCTCGAGGGGAGCAATCGGCCGACGGCTATTGGTCTTTGCCTACTGCTCGCCGCGCTCGGAAAGTCGGCGCAGATCCCCTTCAGCTTCTGGGTGCCGCGGGCGATGGAGGGACCGACCCCATCGAGCGCGCTCTTCTACGGCGCGCTCTCGGTTCACGCAGGTGCGTACCTGCTCTTGCGCACCTACCCTCTGTGGCACAGCTCGCTCTTGGTCCATCTGGCGATCGCCCTGGTCGGACTCATGACCGCGATCGCGGCCGCCCTCTTTAGTCGCGTCCAGACCACGATCAAGGGGCAAGTGGGCTACGCCTCGGTATCGCAGGTCGGAATGATCTTCGTCGAAATCTCGCTGGGTCTAACGCACATCGCCATGGTTCACACAGCCTGCAACGCCCTCCTCCGCTGCTATCAGCTCCTGGTCTCGCCTTCAGTCGTGGCGCAGCGGCTTCGTCGTCAAGCCACCGCCGGCGCTGCACAGTCCGATCGCCGTCGTTCTCCATACGATCTCTTCCTGCCCGCGAAGTGGCGGCCGACCGTCTACGCGTTCTCGATCTCCGAAGGCTACTTTCGCGACCTCCTCAAAGCGACCACCTGGTTCCCGCTCCGGCGGCTCGGCGAAGCGCTACGACGATGGCGTAACATCCTGTTTGCCGCCGGGGCCATCTCAGTCGCGGCGACCCTCCAATTCGCGCGAGGAGCGACGCCACGGGAGCACCTCGTACTGGCATGCCTCCTCGTGTTGTTGGCCGTTGCTTTTTCGGCTGTCGGTCTCGCTCTTTGGCGTCGGCCCATGCTCGCGACGTCGGCGATCTGCGGGTCGAGCGTATTGTCAGCGACCACCATGTACGCCCTCGTGGCCGCCCGTCACGTGTACGCAGCATCCTTCTACACGCTCGGCATCGCACTGGCCTGCGCCGTGAGCTTGGTGGGCTTCGCGGTGGCGCTCTGGGGCCAAAGAGAGGTAGCGCGCTTCTCGGGCCTCGCGATCAGACGACCCAAAGCTGCCGCCTTTGCCTTCGTGGGGGCGCTAGGCGTTGCGGGGTTTCCCATGCTGCCCACCTTTTGGGGCGAGGATCTCCTGGTCCACGCCAGTTTGGACGAGAGCAAGATCGTATCCGTGATCCTGGCCGGGCTTCTGGCGCTGAACGGGTACCTAGCGGTCAGGAACTTTGCTTTCACCTTCCTGGGGCCTGGTACACCGACACTCGAGGGGACCAAAGCCGGTCACCTCGACGACGCGAAGGCCCTGCCCGCGCGCGCGGGATCGACTATTCCCCTGCCAGACCCTGCCGCAGTCCGGATGTGAGCTCCACGAAGGGAGGGCTGTATGAACACTTCGAGGTTGAGGGGGATCCGCGCCGGACGAACGTCGACAACGAGAAATTCGTCAAGCGTTGTTCGGCTATCACGCGGGGGATGCACGGAAGGTGACCGGCGCCCTAAGTGCGAAAGCTCCGAGTGATGACGACGATCCCATAGGCGGCGACCAGTAGTAGGAGAGCTCCGCCGGCTGAGAGCAACGTCAACATTACCTTCCGGGCGTCAGTGTGGAGCCTCCTCGAACCGCTGACACGCGCGACCACTACGAATACCGCGATGGCCAAGACCAAAGCCCCGCTTGAGAAGGCAATCGCGCCGAATCTGGACTGCATGAGTTCCCTCAGCATCGCATGGATGTCCCCAACGCCAGCAAGAGTAGCACCACCAGCTACTTCACGGCCCGGCTGCTCGCCTGCGCGACGGCGCGATCCTATGAACCCCGATTCGCCGCCGATGGCGAATCGATCATCGGCTGGGCGCGGCTCTACTTTGCGAACCCCTGAAGTCGTAAGGGCCGCCCGGAGAACTCAAGGCCATACTCGTCGCCTGGCCGCGCTGAACAGTCTCCGAGATCGGACTCAGGCGCCCGTTCTATTCGCGTTCGGGATGGCGGGCTTCGAGGCACCTGCCGTCGATACGCCGCTCCGGCCGCTCGAAGCGGCATCTGGGCTGGTGTTGCTCGCCACGGTAGCGCTGTCTCCGCCTCTGCCGCCTGCGCCCCTATCGCCGGCGCCCGAGCCAGCGCGACCGCCCAAATGGAGAGCCGAGGCCAGGTGCTGAATGGCCCCCCCAGTCCCACCACTGCCGCGGCTACCGCCGGTTGCCGCGGCAGTGGCGGCCTGAGCTCCCAGCGAAGTGCCGCCCGAGAGAACGGCGGCGCCGATGGAGACCGCGCTGGTTACGTGCTGGCCGACGGCGTTGGCGCTCAGCGAGGGCGAAGCGGCCAGGAGGTCGGAGGCGAAGCCGGGCGCGCGCCAGACAAGGATGGCGAGCAGGATGCAGACGAGACACATCGCCAGCGATTCGTTCAGGAGGATCTCGTTCCCGGTGGAGCTGAAATGAAGCTGGCCGAGGACGGGTTGGATCAGGGCCACCGTGAACGAAAGGACCATAAGCTTGACGCTGACGGCGACAGCGGCGCCGATGGCCTTCTCGGCAAGAAATCGCGTGTGCTGCGAGATCCCGAACGGGATCAGGCAGCTGGCGAGGGTGACGACCAGGTAGTACTCGATGACGGCGATGCAGACCTGGCAGGCGATAAGGAAGAAGGACGCGACGAGAATCACGTAGCAGATGGCGTCGAGAATCAGATCACCGAGGTGGGTGATACCCGCGTCCTGCATCGACTGGACGAGCGGCTGGGTGATATCGAGCGCCATGCCCGCGATCTTCGAGGGGTCGAGGATGAGTCTCACGTTGCCGCCGGCGCCTCCCGCGCTTAGAGCTATCTGGACCAGGGAGTCCGAAAAGAACTTCACCAGACCCGGGAAGTGGGCGGCGAACCAGCACCAGAAGCTCAGCTGCATGAACTTCTTAAAGGGCTCAGAGACGGTGCCGCCATCGAGAACCATCCACAGGCAGAAGGTCACGATCTCGATGATGGCAAGACCGCTGAGGAGTCCTCCTGCGGCTCCTACGCGGGCTTGCGCGACGGCGAGCGCGTTGATGAAGGTGGTGAGGGTGCCCGTGAGGACGTTGAAGGTCATCGCCCACTGGTTGTCGAAATAGTGGGCGAAACAGTGACCTGGAATGGGCAGCCTGGGGGTCCGAGGTCTACGTGACCAGTCCAGGGGCCAGATCACGATGACACATGAGCGTCACCTGGCGAGAGGCCGGGAGCGACGTGGGCCCGTCTTGCTCGACAGCGCTACGACGCTTTCCCCAAGGGAGAGGTCAGTCCCCACGCCCTCGCTCCGAATCCAGCGTCATCAGCGCACTCAAATACGCGTGCCTGAATGCGTGGCCGGTCGCATGATACTCCGCCCCTCGTGACGGCTGCTGCGGTCGCCGCCTAGTTCCGTCACTTCCCTCCCCTGCCGTCCCTTAGCGGGCCCAGTCGGACCCGTGGCCCTGCCGTATAAGGAGTCCGGTCGGTCTTCCGCTACTTCTCCGCCTTCCGGGTGGACCGGAATATCAGAGCATTTCGAGGAGCGCCGTCTTGAAGTCGTCGGGCAGGTTCTGCTCGCCCTGCAGCGCCGTCTTGTAATCCGGATCGTCAGCAACAGTCAGACGGTCCAGAACGACGGGAAGCAGCGGAAGTGGAGCGAGTGCCGCTTGCTTACCCTCGTACATCCCTGTCGGCGATCCTTGCATCGGAAGGTGTGGACGCACTGCAAACCCATGGGCTTCCTGCTCATCCAGCGCCAAGCGAACCCCAGGCTGTGCCGAATTGACCGCCAGCTCTTTGGCGTTCTTCGCCTGAAGGTTCGGAAGCTCAGCGAGCGCCGTCTTGAGAGTAGAGGTAGCTTCGCCAAGATCAATCTTCTCGATGAGCGGATCGCTCTGGGCGTCGTCCCAGTTCGCCAGACGTTCCGTTCCGCCCACCTTCAGGGTCTCGCCTCCGGATACACCGGCGGCCTTCATCAGCGCAGGAAGGCCGTACCGTGCAACGCCTCCGATCAGCACGAGAGAAATGTCCGTCTCATGGGCCTTCACTAGCGCTTCGTACTCCTTCCCGATGGCCGGCTCACGCCCGACAACCACCAAGTCGGCCACTTTCTGTTTCTCGACAGAACCAGCGCGACCACTCCAACTGAGGATCACCGCTGCCACGCTCGTAACCATGCGAACGAGCTCCTCGTCGGAGAACACCTTGCCGAGGACCTTGCTGGCCGCGTGCGCCGCTTTCAGTTCCCCAAGGAGGTTCTTGCTGCCTGTCGGTGACCAGTCTGGACCGAGGCCAATCTTGACCTTCGCACTCTTGGCAGAGCCGACGTCGGCCGTGGTTCCGTACAGGAGGTAGTTGCTGAGTGGTGACCACACCATGGCACCGTCGTGGTCGGCGAAAGTCTTGAAGTCGTCCTTTTGAAGAGCCGCGCAGTGGATCCCGACGAGCGAGCTCGAGATGGCCCAAGTACCGCCCGAGTTCAAAGCCAGAAAATGGGAGTGAGCCGTCCGATCGCTTTGGGCCCCCTCGGCGAGGTGGAGCAACCGCCGCTTAGCCTTCTTGATCTCGGCGTCGAACTTCTTCCAGTCCGAAGCCGTGACGTCTGCGATGTGAGTCTCTGCCGCAGCAAGGTTCTTGTCTCCTGGCGTCTCGACGTTTCGAACGAGGCCCTTGTAGTACTTCTCGACGCCGCTGGCTGATGCGAGAGCGATACCCTGAGTCGTCGTAACACCCGCGACGAGACACTTCGCTTCTGCGTAGCGGGCGATCGACGGGAGGATCTTGGGATCAGATGAATGTCCGAGGGCCGCCATCGGGCCGGTGACGAGCTGGCGATACTCTGGGTGGTCGGCCCACTGACCACGGTTCGTGAACTTCTTGGGCACGTTCCAAAGAGGCAAGGCGTTGTAGCTGAGGTGGCTGTGGAGATCGATTAGGCCTGGGAAAATCATGCCTCCGGTTGAAATCGCAGGCACCGTCTCGAACCCCGAGGGTGGTGAGGCGCCCGCGTCCTGAACCGCGACGATGTCCGTCTTGTCTATGTAGACGGACCCTCGTCGGAGGACGGTCCCCTTTGGGTCCATCGTGACCACGCGGCCGTCGAGTCGCTTCTTCGACGAATCCATCAGCCTCCGATAATCCCTTTAGGGACGGTGATCGTGAGATCGGCCCGCTTTTCGCCCGGAGTCTTGCCATTCCTCTTGGCCCATCCATCGCCCTCGAACATCCAGGACGGGACACCCGCCGGAAGATCCCCGGATGGGATCGGGACTCGCTCAGCGTCCGTGAAAGTGTCCCCGTACGGGACCAGGTGCGGAACCGACACGTCGCCCGTCACGGCTCCGAATAGGGCCTGGAGTCCGTCGGTGTTCCACTCCGCCAGCATCTTCTTGGTGTTAGCGGCAACCTGAGCTGACGTGCCACCAGCACTCTCTGGGTAGGTGGGGTGGGTCAGGCTGACGACTCGCGATACCGGGGAAGACCCTTTCGTCTTGACGTACGTTTGCCAGGCAGACTTCGCGATGCCCCCGAAGGTAATCACGGCTTGAATCTTCCCGGATCCGAGGAGGCCGTCGATCCACTGATTCCGATAGCCAGCCACCTTCGTCTTGGCGACGTATTTGGCGCCAGCGTCGCCGTAGACTGAATACAGAAGCGCGTTGATGAAGACGTAGCTCTTCGTGATCCCGAGCTTCGCGAGGAAACCCTGAGCGCGACGCCCTGCTTCACCGACCAAGATTCGCCGAAGAACGTTCTCGGTCGGCCCCGGGTCTTGGCCGATCGCCAGAATCCGGGCGCTTCCGTCGAGCCGTCCCCGGTGAAAGATGGGCCCCCACTCGGTCCGAAAGTCAGTCTCTGGGTACTCGTCGCTCGCGTTAGCGGGGAAGGTCTTCGCGAGAGTCGCGAAGGGCTCGCCGGCGTATCCCGGGTCAAATTCCTGAGTGATTCCCATCTATCTCTCCTCCGTCCGACTCGGACGCCGCTGCCGTTCTGTGCGTTCTCTCACGCCCTACAACGAGCGAAGCGGCGGCTCTTCCCTCTCGAGGCTGCCGTGCGTCGGTTGATATCGCCGCGGCCCGAGGCACGGACCACTCAGATGGACAGTCGAGACCAGGTGCTCGAAGGCGCCCCCACCCCACCCGCCGGCGCCTGATGCTTCGGCAGTGGCGGTCTGAGCTCCCAGCGAAGTGCCGCCCCAGAGAACGAGGGCACCGGCAGCGTCACGACGCCCTAGGGGAGCCTCGTCAGAGTCGGGGCCGGGGGCCCCCGATACGTGTAGTTCTGGAGACGGCGCCGGCCGCGCTCGCGGGACATCTCCTGGTCGCCGGTGGACGA
>Ga0209060_10003107_pt1 | contig 14327 bp, 14 predicted proteins | sample Coa_R1_8_FD_187155 | JGI IMG/M metagenome (GOLD analysis project Ga0209060, IMG submission 187155) | Surface soil microbial communities from Centralia Pennsylvania, which are recovering from an underground coalmine fire - Coalmine... | ecosystem: Environmental > Terrestrial > Soil >...
GCCAACCGGCCCGTCGGACGGACCGCGTTGTAGATCACCCGGACCTTCGAGGGATCGACGCCGTACCGCTCGACGAGCTGGTTCTTGAGGTGCTGGCTCACGGCGATGACCCGGTCCGCCGCCGCCAGCCCGACCTTCTCGCGTTCCAGGATCTCCGTCCAGGGGTGCCCGAGGGATCGGTCGTACTCCGTCGAGTGGACGGTCATCACCAGGGGGCGCCTCGTGCGGCGGGCCCCCTCGGCGGCCCCCACCGTGCCGAACCAGTCATGCACGTGGAGCACGTCCGGGGGGTCCGCCCGGATGGCATCGGAGACCCACTCGTTGTACGATTGCATCGCCGCCGGGCTCGCGGCCCCGGGGTCGGAAGGGCTGGCGTAAGCGAACGGGACCTTGCCGCTGGGCCAGGCGGGGGGTTCGCCCGGCCACCGGAAGGTGACCCCGGGAACCTCGGTGAACGGTCCGTGGAACGGGGTCAGGAAGGTGATCTGGTGCCCGAGCCGCGTGAGCTCCCGGCAGAGCTCGAAAACGTGGACCCCGAGCCCTCCCGTGTGGTGCGGCGGGAACTCCCATCCGATCATCAGGATCCGGAGGGGTCCGATGGGCTGGACCTGGACGACCGGGGCCGGCCGTACCGGGGGCCGGTTCCACTGAAGGCGGTCCGACAGCGCCTGGAGCTCAGCCCTCGAGAGCCCGGTCCGGGGGGAAGTGCGACGGGGTCGATGGGGGCCGGCGGGCGCCGGTCCCCGGCGGGTCTTGGGTCGAGGACGGCCGGGGCCGTGGCGCCGGCCCGCCCGGCGGGACGCAGCGGCCGGCTCTGACATGCCCCTCTCTGCTCCCTGAGGGATCGCCGACCCCGAACGGTCGATGCGTCCGAGGGCGGCATCGGAGGCTAGGTCAAAGCCTCTTGGGGACCGGCGGGCGTGTTCGGACCCGTATCCCGGGAGCTACCGCGCGTCAGGCCGCGACGACGGCGATCTGGTGCGAGAACCCCTGATCCGTGGACCGGGGCGTAGGGTACGGTCGGACCCGCCAGAGCCCGCCCGGCTGGGGGATCGACTCCCAGAGACGGAACAACGGGTGGGGGCCCGGTGGGTTGGCGTCACCGTGCGGCGCATGCGATCGGGGGGGTGGGCCGCGACTGCCGAGGAAGCGCGCGAGCATTTGCGGCAGGGGATCGACCCGATCCACCCGGTGCTGTTCGAACATCGCGACGGGCCGGCCCAGGCCCTGCATCAGCTCGTGGAACTCGACGGGGTCGAACTCCGTGAGATGGTACGGCGACTGGAACAGACGCGGGTCGTGGCGGGAGAGGGCCCCGTTGGGCGTGGACACCACTAGGTAGCCCCCCGGACGCAAGACCTCGATCAAGCTCTCCATCAGGTCCCGGGGGTCCGCGACATGCTCGATGACCTCCAGGAGGAGGATGAGGTCGAATCCGGGTTGCCGTCCGAGCATCTGGAACCCTGTGGGAGCAAGGAACTGACACCGTGTCCCCGCGCCGGGGGCGTTCTGGCGGGCCCACGCCAGAGGCCCCGGGTCCAGCTCCACCCCCACGTACCGGATCACCGAGGCCGGGAGGAGGAACGACGCCATCCCAGGTCCACATCCATAGTCCAGCACCGAGCTCGGAGGGGGTCCTTGGGAAAAGGCGAATCGGACCCGGGACACATGGTCCCCGCGATACCGGAGGAAGCGGCGGAGCTCGTCGGAAGGATTGGAACTCCGGACGACGAAACTGCCCCCGGGGTTGAGATCGCGGCTCGCAGGGCCGGAGGCCGCCACGAAGGATCAAGGTCGGGCCGCGAGATTAACCGTTGTGGCGTTCAGGGCCTCAAGATCCGGTCGAACGCCGTTCCGCCGGTGAGGACGAACGCTTTCTAGATGCCTCGGCCGCATATGGGCATGTCGACCCCCCGGGCCCCCTACGTTCCCAGCCCCCGCGTTCTCCCTCGACGGGGCCCGTATACGCCCCCTTGGCATGTCGGCGGCAAGGAGTAACCATGTCCGCTTCCGGTGCGCATCCCAGGTCCAGGACCCGCCTGTACTGGGCACCCATCCTCGCCATCGGCGCGATGCTGATCGGCGTCTACGGCGTCGCCGGCGGACTCCCGGCGATCTCCGCCCTCACCACGCTTCGGGTCCCCGGGCAGTACCCCACCATCCAGAGCGCGATCAACGCGGCCCCCACGGGGGCGATCATCGCGATCGGCCCGGGGACCTACCCGGAGCAGCTCACCATCGACAAGACCCTCTCGCTCACCGGATCGGGCGTCGGAAGGACGATCATACAGAGCCCGACCGTGCTCCGGTCGGACGCGTTCGGCGCCCTCTGGACCATCGAGGCGGGCGGAGGGGCGGTCGTGACCCTGTCGGGGGTCACCGTCATGGTGACCCTCGAGTGCCTCGCGACCCCCACGACCGCCGAGTACTCCCAGGCGGGATATGCCGGAGGTGGGATCGGGGTCGGCGGAGGCGCCACCCTGAACCTGGTCTCGTCGGCGATCACCACCGCTTCGTCCCTCGAGGGGGGGTCATGCCTCCCGCCTCCGCCCGCCACCTCCGGACGGATGTCCTACGGTACCGGGATCTCGTTCGGGCTCGACGTAGCGAGGGGCGGAGCCCCCGTGTCGGCCCTCGTGGGATCCGGGACGGTAACTGGTGTGACGATCTCCGGTTTCGGCTTCGACGGACCCAGTATCGCGGTCGGGGGCTGGGTGGACTCACCGTCCGGGAGCCACGCGGTCCTCTCCAACGACCACGTCCTGATGACCACCGACCCGGTCTCCCCCCGCCCGCCCATCGGCATCGCGGTGGGCGCGGGGGGCAACGCGAGCGTCGCCACCGTGTCCAACAGCTTCGTCTCCGGTGGGGTCGGGACGAGCTCCGTGCTTCTGTTCGGAGCATCGGCCGGGACCACGCTGAGCGTCTCGCACACCTCTCTCATCGGCACGGGATCGGGGAACGCGATCTCAGTGCAGCACGGCGCGGTGGCCACGATCACCGGCAACCAGATCCACCCGGGGACCGGCGCTGGCGCGTTCGGTATCGAGGTGGAGCAGGGCTTCGCCACGATCGTTGGTAACTCGATCCTCGGACCCACGGGGGGCGAGGGGATCTGGATGTTCCAGTCCAGCGCCGTGATCCAGGGGAACACGATCGGACTGTTCGAATGCAGCTTCTACCCCGGATTCCAGGGACTCTGTGGTCCCCACTCCACGCAGATCGCCGCGAACGGCATCTTCGATGGCTTGGACGCCGGTCACGGCACCACGATCACGAACAACGTGATCTACAGCACGGACGAGGCGATCTACCTCTACGGCGGGTGCCCCGGGTGTGCTGTCGACCAGAACACGATCCAGAACAGTGTCTACTACGGGCTCGTGGGGGAGGACGGAGTCTTCAGCTTCGGACCGAACGTGGTGATCGGGGGGATGTACGGCGTCGCCGCCGTCGCGTTCAGCGTCGACACCCTGGTCAACGTGGATGCGGAGGTGTTCGGGGGCCAGTCGGTCGGGCCGTGGTACGCCGAGGTCGACTTCCCCGGCGGGACGGCCGGGGTCGTCGGTCCCGGGATCACCACCTGATCGGTAGCCGTCGCCCCGGGCTCGTAGCGGGCCCGGGGTCTGCCGAATCGCCCGCGCGACGACCCGCGCGCGCTGGATTCGGAGTGGAACGGGTTGAGCCGACCGGTGAGGGTGTCGGCGCGGATGGTGGCGGCCGCCCTACCGGCCGGCGCGCGGACCCCCTGGGCCGGGAGTAGCGCTAACCTTACTTCTTCGTCTCGTCGGAGTGGTGGAGCTCCTTCTTGGCCTTCGATTCCAGCGTCTTCACGCCGCCCCAGAGGCTCTTGCCCACCTTCTCGGCCACGGCGCCCGTCTCCTTGGCGACCTTGACCGACTCGCCTGCGGCCCGATGGCCGAGACCGACCTCGCGTCCGCACGCCGAGCACTTCTTGGCGTCGTCGGCGAGCTCCGCGCCACATCCTTCGCACTTCATCGATCTCTCCGTCCCCTCGCGGGGATATGGACATGGGCGGGTCGGGATTAAGCCACTATCGCGAGAGGGTCGCGGGCCCGGCAGGTTCCACGCCGGGTCCCGGGGGCCCGGAAGCCGTCGTCAGAACCCGGCGAAGAGCTCCGCGATGGCCCGGGACGGCCGCGGGGCGCGGGTCACAGCGCTGGCGACGAGGATCCCCTCCGCGCCCAATTCGAGGGCCCGGCGCACGTCCCGCCGGTCCCGGATCCCCGCCCCACACAGCACGTGGGTCCCGGGAGAGACACGGCGTACAGCGTCCACCGTCCCCGAGATGACCTGGGGCTTCGCGGTAGAGACCGAGACATCCCCCCCGATGAGCTCAGGAGGTTCCACCGCCAGGTAGGGCGGACGGAAGCGTGCGAGCCGCCGGGCCGCTTCCACGTCCGGGGCGCACACCACCGGCACGAGGCCCAGCCGCAGGAGCCGCCGGACGGCTTCGCCGACCTGGGCGTCGGAGAGGGGTCGCTCCGAGTGGTTTAGCAGGCTCCCGCGGGCCCCGGCGGAAGCGATGGCCTCGGGCACGACCGCGCCGGTGCGAGCCCCGGCCTCGAGGGGGTCCGCATGCTGGGCCAGGATCGGAAGGGGGAGCTGGGCCGCGAGGTGGGCGAGATCGGGGGCTGCCGGGGCCAAGGCCACCGCGACCCCGGCCGACCGCCCTTGTCGAGCGAGTTCCCGTCCGAGACGCTCGGCACCGCGCCCCAGCGCCTCGGGGTACGCCTTGAGGTTAAGGATGAACAGGGGGGTGCCGAGCGGCGCCTTCCCCGTGGACGGCGGAGCTCCTCGGCCGCTTGGGGCGCGAACAGATCGCGTACTCGTCGCCGTCGAAGAAGACCTCCCGGTCCGGGTGCCGCCGCTGGAGCTCGGCGATCTTGGTGAGGACCTCTTCGAGAGTGGTGCTTTCGTCATTCGGGTCGATCCGAAGGTGCACCGTCTTCTCGGGTTTCTCGGGCGAATGCCCCGCCTCCCCCATGAGACCCCGGCGCAGAGCGCGTACGGGCTCCCCCCCTAAAGGGTTTGGGCGCCCCTCCGGGCGCGGAGCACTTAAGAGGCGACCGACGCATCGCGCGCGCGCGCCCATGAAGGACCGCTCGGACCTCCAGCGGATCGTCCCGAACCAGACCCGGGTGATCCTGACGCGGGACCTGTCGGTGATGAACCCCAACCTTCCGGAGGGGGCCACCGGCCTCGTGGTCGGAAAGCTCGCCAACTACACCCTGAAGGTCGCGTTCCCGAGCGTCACCGTGGGAGTCAACTGGCAGGACTGCGACATCGTGGCGGGAAAGACCGGCATGCCCACGCAGGCCGAGCAGCCGAAGACGATCCCGAAGCCCCGCGCGATGGGCGAAGAGTAGGACCCGCTCGCCGCTATCGGATCCGTTCGAGCGCGAACGACCCGATCACCAGGGACCGGTTCGTCGCCCGGTACTCGACCCAGTCCCGGGTCGCCACCTCGCCGAGCCCCGCGACCTGGAGGAAGGTCTTGTCGCCGTCCTGCTTGAACCGGATGGCACCGTCCATCCGGACCAGGATCCGCTCCACCTGCCCCTCGGGGAGCGCGCCGGCCTGCAATGTGTAGAACGCGAGGGCCGCTCGGGGCTTGAGGATCCCGACGAAGTTCTGCAGGAACGCCGCCGAGGCCTTTTCTTCACCGTGGGCGAGGGAGACCGAGAGGTTCAGGAACCCCACCCGCATTCCCGGGCTCCCGGAGGCTTCGGCGTTCTTCGCCGCGGTCACGAGGGCGCTCAGGATGCCGGCGTGGTCGTCCGGACCCTTCACCGCCGTGACGCGTCGCCCTTCCGAGGGACCGCGGGAAACGGCCCCAGCGGGCTGGGACGCGTCGATCCACGCGACCTTACCGAGCTGCTCGTACTCCCGGAACTGGGGGGCGAGGAGCCCGATCTGCTGGGCGACCTCCTCGGGGGAGCGAGACGCGGTGATGATGATGGCCGGCTCCCCGCGCTTCAGCCCTTCCGCGAGGAACGCGTACAGGAGCACCTCGGTACCTACGAAGGCGTCCCCGAGGAGCAGGACGTGGCCCTTGGCCGGGATGCCCCCCTGGAGGAGATCGTCGAGCCGGGGGATGCCGGTGGGGGCGCGGTCCGAACGCCGGGGAGCGACCGGGGTCGCGAGGAGCTCCTCGGGCGGTTCGGTGGGAACCGGAGCCGGGGTCCCGGCTCGGGCCTGGGCCTTGAGGGCGAGCTCGTCCTCCCGGGCCTCGAGGGACTTCTGGCGCTCGGCGAGCACCCGCTGGAGACGGTCGAGCGAGGTCCGCTGGATCCCGATCTGGGCATCGCGCTCCTTCAGCTGGGCCTCCCGCTGGGCCAGGGCGGCGGTGGCGCGCTCGACCTCGCTCCGGCGGGCGGCGAGCTCGGCGTCCTTGCGGTCCGCCTCCTGGAGGCGGTCCTGGTACCGTCGGACGGCCTCCTCGTACTCGTTGCGACGGTGCTCGCCCAGGTCGTAGCGGTCCGAGGCATCGGCCTCCCGCTGCGTGAGCGCGGCCTCCCGGGCCGTCACGCCGGTCTCTCGCTGGGCCAGCTCCGCCTCGCGCCGGAGGAGGTCCTTGGTCGCTTCCTCGATCTGGCGGGCGCGCCGGCCCAGGGCGATGTTCTGCTCATCGAGGGTCAGCTTGAGCTGGCCGAGGCGCGCCTCGCGCTCCTCGACACCGCCCGGAAGGACCGGCCCGGGGCTTCCCGGGGCCGGGGCGCCCCCCGCCTCGCGGGTGCGCAGTTGGCTCTCGCGCTGGAGGAGCTCCGCCGTCCGACGGTCCAGCTCCTGGCGGCGCCGCTCCAAGCTTGCCTCGCTTTCCGGGATCCCTTGCTGTCGGCGTTGGAGCTCCTGCTCCCGCTGGGCGAGCTCGACCTCTCGCTGACGGTGCTCGCCTTCCTTCAGGAGCAGGGCCTGTTCGCGCTCGCCGGCCTTCTGCAGGCGAGCGGTCACTTCGGCCTCCCGCAGCGCGACGTCGGCCTCCTTGTCTTGCGCGGCCCGGTGGACGGAGTTCACCTGGACGGCCCGCTCGGCCCAGGCGCGTTCCTCGGCCTGGAGCGTCGCGGCCCGTTTGGCGAGGTCGGCCTCCGCCTCCTCCGCCTGGCTGCGAGCGGCTTCCAGCGATTCCCGTTGGCGCCGGAGGCTGGCCTCGGTGTCCTCGGCGTCGGCTTCCCGCTTGAGGAGCGTCGCCTCTCGGAACCGGAGCGCCTCCTCCCGGCGGCGAACGTCGTCGGCAGCCTGGAAGATCCGGCTCTGGCCCCCGGTGATCACCTCCCTCTCGTGGGTGCGCGTCCCGGAGGAGATGATGTGGAGCAGCGATCCCGAGATCAGGAAGAGGACCGAGCCGGCCGTCAGGCTGAGGGCCAGGGCGCTCGTCCCAGAGCCGCTCCCGAGGGACGGGAGCGACGCGATGCCCGCGAGCGCGATCGGTAGGACCCCGGCCACCACGCTCGCGATCTTCCGACCCGTCCACTCGGACCAGGTGAGGGAGAGGCCGACGAGAGCGGCCGCGAGGCCGGCCATGGCCAGGGGATAGAACCACGGGAGCAGCGAGAGGTGGCCCGTGGGGCCGAACTCGGTGAGGCGGGCGAAGTACAGGTAGGCGAGCAGGCCGTTGAAGCCGACCGCCCCCAGGCTCACCGAGAAGTGGGCCTCCCACGGCCAGAGCTGATAGGCCTCCCACTTCACCCGCAGGCCGAAAAGCGCGAGGAACACCCCACCCACGAGGGGGAACACCACGAAGTAGGTGGCCCGGAAGTCGGCGGTGCCGCCGGAGCTCGGGGGAAAGAAGAGGACGAGGCCGGCGTCGAAAAGGAGCGCGAGGGCGACCAGGATGGTGTAGTAGTGGGCGGAGCGGCCGATCCGCAACTGGAGCAGGGCGTCCTCCTTCGCGAGGTCGAGGTCCTCGGTGGTGGGCACCCGGACCGGCGCGGGCGGGGTCCCTTTCGCGGCCGGCGCCGGTGATACGATCTTCGAAGCGCGCACTGTCGCCACGGGAAACCCCTGGCGAGCGTACTAGGTCACCGTCGTTTACTTAATCTCACCCGTCGACGGCCGCTACGCTCCGACGGCCCGTCCGCTCCGCCGCCACGAGCAATGCCGAGGCCGGCGCGAGCCGCGCGGGGGAGCGGCCGATGGCTTCCTCCACCTCGAGCAGCCGCCGCCAGGCGGTCCCATCCGGCTGGACGGCGGCGACCCGGGTCGCGTCGGCCCCGAGGCAGGGGGCCACCGCCGTCATCTCCCGCACCGTGAATCCCTGGGAGGCCAGGCTCCTTCGAAGGAGGTCAGGGCCGACGCGCTGGAACCCGGACCGGGGCGTCGGACGGGCCTCGAGCGCGAAGCCTTCGCGTTCGATCCGCGCTCGAACGAGATTGAGCGGCGCCGACAGAAGTCGTCGGACCGCCCCCGGGGGAAGACGAGCGAGATAGCGAGACCTCTCCCCCGGTCCCGGCGCGGTCTCCAGGAGGAGGAAGCCGCCGGGTCTCACCAAAGCGGCTGCCTGGGCGACGACCTCGGCCGCTTGGGGGCCGGCGAAGCCGATGGTGTTCCCCAGCACGGCCACGAGGCCGAGGCTTTCCCGCCGGACCGGCGGAAAGCGGGCGTCGCCGAGGAACAGCCCCGTCGATGCCCGGTCGCCCCGGAGCCGGTGGCGGGCGGCCCGGAGCATCTCCGTCGACAGATCGAGGCCCGCCGCCCGGGCCCGAGGCCCCCCGAGGCCGGGGAGGAATCGTCCGGGACCGCATCCTACGTCGAGGACCCAACCTCCGTCCGTCGGATAGCGGCTCACGAACCGCTCGCGGAGCACCCGGAAGAGGTCCCGCTGCGGGGTCCCCTCATACCGCTTCCATTCCCGGTCCACCCGATAGGCGTCGAGGTCCCGGAACCGCTCGGGACCTCTCCGTACGACGACGGGCGGATGGGCCGGGGTGGCGGCCCGCGAGCGGGGACGGGGCCCGAGGTGACGGGGAGGGGGGGAACGCGGCGTGGGCCGGGCGAGCGACGGGACCAGATATCGCCTGCCGACCCGGGCCCGGAGCTCCCGGACGGCCGGCCGGGGGTCCGATGGGCCCTTATATAGCCCCCGCGATAGCCCCGACGAGGCCGACCGATGCCCTACTATGAGTGTCCGAAGTGCGGTGGCGGGTACGTGATCGACGTGCCTCCCAGCGCCCGCCCGGTCTGTGATCGCGACGGCGCCCGCCTGAAGAAGACCAGCGACGCCTCCTACGAGAAGAACGCGCGCGAGACGTAGGCGCGGAACCCCCCAGGCATGGAGCGCCTCGGTCCCCTGGTGCGCCCCGAGGTCCGTCGGGGCGGGGCCCTCCTGGTGGTGGGCTCGCTCCAGTTCATCGTGGCGATGGTCGTCGTTCAGCTCGCCTATCCCCACTACTCGGACCTTTCGAACTACATCAGCGACCTTGGCGCCCACACCTCCACCGCCAGCTCGCCCCTGGCGTGGCTGTTCAACGGATCGATCTGCGTGCTCGGCATCCTCGGGATCGTCGGCACGTACCTGATGCGAACCGCCTTCCCGAACCGGACCACGTCCCGCATCGGCCTCGGGCTCCTGATGGTGGCCGAGGTGTTCGCCTTCCTGGTCGGCGTATTCCCGGAGCAGACGCCGGGCAACGTCCACACCGACGTGAGCTCGGTGACGTTCGTGGCCTCCGGCCTCGCCCTCCTCGTGCTGGGGTTCGCGATGTTCCGGGACACGCGCTGGGACGGCTACCGCGGTTACACGTTCTTCTCCGGGGTCGTCACCTTCGTGGCGATCGCCCTGTTCCAGGCGAACGTCGGGGGGGCCGGCTACCAGGGCCTCCTGGAGAGGATCGTCGTCGCCCCCATCCTGCTCTGGGCGATTCTGGCCGGGCTCCACCTCGCCCAGATGCCGACCTTCGCGCCCGCCAAGGTCAGCGCGCCGTCGGGCTAGTCCCGGCGCGGGCGCCGCCCGAGCCGACGGGCGTCCGCCAGGATCCCATCGTGGTCGAACGCGAGCCGGCGGGCCCGGGACAACGGGACCCAGGCAGCATCGGCCGCATCGTCCCCTCCCGTCGGGGCCTGAGGGGTTCCTCGCATGAGGAACGCCACCGAGATCGTATGCCGTCGGGGGTCCCGGGCCGGGTCGGAGTAGACGCCCACGAGGCGGACCGGCTTCGCCGAGAGGCCGGTCTCCTCGGTGAGCTCCCGGCCGACGGCGGCCTCCACGGTCTCGCCCGGCTCCACGAATCCTCCGGGCAGGGCCCACCGGCCCCGGAACGGCGGACGTCCCCGGCGGACGAGGAGCACCCGGCCCCCCGAGATCCAGACCGCGTCGACGGTGAGGGCCGGTCCTCGCGGTCGGGGCGCCACGCGCCGGCCAGAGGCCCCCGCCCGATAACCCTCTCCGTCGGGTACATCGTCATCGTTAAGGTCCGAGCCCCGTCCCCGGGAACGATGGTGATCCTCCGGAGCAAGGCCCCGCTGCGGATCAGCCTCGCGGGGGGCGGGACCGACGTCTCGCCGTACCCCGAGGAGCGGGGCGGCGCCGTGTTGAACTGCACCATCGACAAGTTCGCGTACGCGACCCTCCACCACGAGCCCGTCGGTACCGGCCGGGTGACGGTCCGGTCCCTGGACTACAACCTGAGCGTGGACTACGAACGACCCGAGGACCTCGCGTACAACGGCGAGCTGGACCTCGTCAAGGCGGCCCTCCGGGTCCTTCGCCCGTCCGCCGGCGGCAACGGGGGGGACGGGGACCTCGAGCTGTTCCTCCACTCCGACGCGCCCCCGGGGACGGGGCTCGGGAGCTCCTCGACGATGTGCGTCGCCCTGGTGGGCGCCTTCCAGCGGTGGCTCCGCCAGCCGTGGACCCCGTACGAGGTCGCCGAGCTCGCGTACCGGATCGAGCGGCAGGAGCTCGGGATGCGGGGGGGCCGGCAGGACCAGTACGCGGCCGCGTTCGGCGGCTTCAATTTCATCGAGTTCCACGCCGACAAGACCATCGTCAATCCGCTCAAGATCCCCCCGGACGTGGTCAACGAGCTCGCCTACCGGCTCCTCCTCTGCTACACCGGAACGAGCCGGACCCGGAACTTCTCCGACGACCTGATGCTTCGGCAGCAGGAGAGCTTCCGGACCCACCGCCCCGACACCGTCCAGGCCCTGGACGCCACCAAGGCCCTGGCCGTCTCCATGAAGAACGAGCTCCTCCGGGGCCACCTGGACGAGATGGGTCGCCTCCTCGATGAGGGCTGGCAGTTCAAGAAACGGTTCACGGACGGCATCTCCAACGAGCAGATCGACACCTTCTACAACCGGGCGCGGGAGGCCGGGGCTCTGGGCGGCAAGCTGGTGGGCGCGGGGGGAGGGGGGTACATCCTCCTGTTCTGCGACTTCGCACGGCGCGCCCAGGTCGCCAAGGCCGTGGAGAAGCTGGGGGGGCGTGTGGTCGACTTCGCCCTGGAGATGAACGGCCTTCAGACCTGGACGGTCCGGAGTGACGCCGGTCCGCCCGGAGTTATACGCCCATAAGTACGTATTAATACGTGGATTTTCGTACTTCTTCTTCCGGCTCGGCCGGGGAGTCGAACGAATGGCACAGAAGATGAAGCGCCGCGCGATCTACATTGCCACGATCGCCGCCATGGTCGCTATGACCGGCGGCTTCGTGCTGGCGACCACGATCACCGCCCTGTCGAGCCCTCCCGCCCAAGGCGGTGGGTTCGCCACGACCGGGACCCCGCCGGCGGGGGTCGCCAACTCCGAGATCCTGATCTCCCAGGCCAGCGCTCCCGCGGTCACGACGATCAACAGCGTGGCGGTCCCGGCGGCCCTCACGGCCACCACGGGCACCACCATCGACACCATCCACCTCAACACCGTCGTGAACCCGGGCGACTTCCTCGAGATCCTCACCCTGAACTTCACCGCCGCCGCCGGGGCCCCCGCGTCCACCGAGTACGCGATCTCGATCCAGATCGCGGGCTCCACGGGCGTCCCGCAGATCGTCTACATCGAGACCGCCGCGGGCTTCACCGGGGCGGGGATCGACTCGGTCAACTTCGTCTGGGACATGGGCAGCGGGTCCGGCGGGATCACCATTACGTCGGTCAGCGACCTCGTCACCCAGTGCCCGTCCGTAGGCTACTGCGGATAGGCGGGCCGGAGTCCCGTCGCGCGGGGGTTTCGGCCCCCGCACCAACCCTTTCCTTCCCGCCCTCCGTATAACTCGAAATCACAACCATCATGGCCCAGGCCCCGTCTGGGGTACTCAGGGCCATGGCTCCGCCGGGCGCGCCACCCAGCACCGGGACCGACCCGGACGCCGCTCTGGATCGGCGGCTCCGGCCGCGCTTCCCCGGGCTGGCAGACAGTGTCCCGCTGCTCCTGTTCGGGGGGCTGGCCATCGTTCTCGGGGCCTATCTGGTGGCAACCCACGCGCCTCCGCTGGTGGGCCGGTGGCCCCTGTGGGCGTATCTCTGGACCCTCGGCGCGATCGCCATCATTGGTGGGCTCGCCGCCTCCGTCGTGGGGCAAGACCTCGACGGGCTCCCCGGCGAAGGCGAGGAGGTCGGCGACGACCTCATCGTCGTACGACGGTCCCAGTGGGAGGAACTTCAGGAGGCCACGGCGGAGGCCGCCCCCGCCCCACCGGAACCCCTCGAGACGTCACCTCCCTCCTTCGTGACCCCACCGATACCGGTGGAACGACCGCGCGTTCCGGCTACGGCCCCTTCGGGGGTCCCCCGCGCCTCGCACCGCACGGACTGGTGGGACGAAGCCCTCCAGCTCCTGGATCAGCGCACCCCGGCGCCGCCCACCCCACGTCGGGGCTCCGAGGCCGATGAGGTCCTCGAGACCCTGGCGGCTATCGAACGGGATGCCGTCCCACGCCACAAGGTCCGGCCCCCGAGCACGTTGTCGGTCCGCGCATCGGCGCCGACCTCCCCGAATATCGGTGTGTCCCGACGCGAGATCCGGACCCCGCGGCCCGTGTTCGAAGAGGACGAGGCTCCTTCCATCGATGGCCAGCTCGATGCGATCGACCGGGAGCTCGATGCCATCCTGGCGCCTTCTCGTCCCCCGCCGGGGGAACGCGAGCGGGCCGTGGCGACCTGCGTGGGATGCCACCACCGCCTGGAGGCAGGGGACCCCGGGCGGCTCTGCGAGTCGTGCAATCGTCCGATGTGCCGCGACTGCACGACGCGGTCCCGCCGGAGCCACCGCCCCGGGCTCTGCCCCACCTGCTCGACCCTGCTGGACGGGGCGCTCGGCGAGTCGGAGTGAGGCGGCCCGGGGGCCTTCCCGGTCGCCCACAGATTTAAGGCGGACGTTCTCCCGTCCTCTCCTCGGACCCCGGTCCGCGGCCCGCCCGCATCGGGGCCCAGGCAGCCCCAGACGAACGATCCGCAGCCCCCGCGGGCCGACCCGTCGGAACGGCCCCGCCTCAGCGTCATCGTCTCCGCGTGGGATCGGGACCAGTTCCTCCCGGACGCGCTGGCCTCGGTGGAACGCCAGTCGCTGGACCCGGCCCGGGACGAGGTCATCCTCAACTCCAACCTCCCCGAGGAGACCGCGCGCCGCCTGACCGGCGACCGCCCCGTCCGGACGCTCTACAACGACCGGCACGAGCAGGGTCCGTTCTACGCGGCGGCCTTCCGGGCGGCCCGGGGCGAGGTCATCGCCTTCCTGGACGACGACGACCGATGGGCGCCGGGACGCCTCGCCACCGTCGCCGATCGGTTCGGCCGCAGCCCGCGCCTCGCCTATTTCCACAACGAGCAGCGCCGGATCGACGCCCTAGGGGACCCGCTCCCCCAGGTGCCTGCCGCCCTGCGGCTCTCGCGCCGGTGGGGCGATGCCCCGCTCGAGGTCGCCGGCCCGGTGGGGGGCCCGGGCCTCCAGTCGCTGCTGCAGCGGGCCGCGTTCTTCAATCTGAGCTCGACCTGTGTACGGGCGACCGCGGTGACCCCGTACCTCCCGTACCTGGAGCGGCTGAGCTCGAACGACGATTCGTTCTTCTTCTACGCCTCGGTCCTCTCCGGCGGGGGTTTCTACCTGGACCCGACGCCGTGGACCGACTACCGGGTGCACGGGACCAACCTCTCCCGGCGGTGGGACGCCGCCAGTCAGGGAGGGACGGCCGGTGACTGGCCGGCCCGGGCCGTGGAGAGCCACGGGGTGCTCCTCGAGATGGCCCGGGCCGCCGGACCATCCCTCGTGGAACCGTGCATCGAACGGGACCTGGCCATGATGCGGCTCCTGCGGGACGTGGCGGAGGCGACCCCGTCCCGACGCTCGATCGCCGCGGACCTCCTCGCCCT
>Ga0209060_10003109_pt1 | contig 14319 bp, 24 predicted proteins | sample Coa_R1_8_FD_187155 | JGI IMG/M metagenome (GOLD analysis project Ga0209060, IMG submission 187155) | Surface soil microbial communities from Centralia Pennsylvania, which are recovering from an underground coalmine fire - Coalmine... | ecosystem: Environmental > Terrestrial > Soil >...
GTATTCGGCTTGCGGCGGCATTCAGCCTACGTTCAATGACGGCTCTGCGATTATTCCGATTCCTGATGTTGGGCAGCTCTTGCAGGGGTGGAAGCTACAGACAGTGACCACAGGAATTCAGGCTGCTGATCAGTGGCAGAATCCCAACATCAACGCGATCGCATGGGTTGAACCGTAGCTAGATCGGGCAGCGCGCGCACATGTCTACTCCGTCCGGAGATTACGCGAGTCTTGCAGAGCTGGCAGCGTCCAGCTCGCCGGATACCTCTACGCCGGCATATTCGAACACGGCCGCGCCGGCTATCCAGTTCGCGACGGCAAACATTCAGCCACCTGGCGGAATGTACGTCACCAACGCGTTTAGCTTGCGCGTCACGGCATGGTCGAGCGATCCGGCAGTAACAGGGATCGCGATCGCGATCACGATGCTGATGCCCGATGGCACAGTCCACCAAATCTCTGAAGTTCTCGCGCCGGTCACTTCAGATCGTGTGACGCTGAATGTCGCGGAAATAAATTTGCCCGAGTGCTTTCTGCTCGGAGTGTCGATCTACCTGCAAGGCGCGAATTCCAGTCCCGGCAGGGTGTACGCGCTCGCGCAGCTCGAAACAGGCCAAGGGGCGAGCGCGGTTATTTTTCAGACTCTCGCGGCCGGCTACGTAACCGGGAATTGTGGCGTGGCGTGGCCGAATTCTCCGATACGCAGCTCGACCGAAGGCACAGGCTACATTCAGACGGTTGACTTCACTCCGGCAGGGTTTGATACGGAAGCGGTTCTCTCGGTGCCAACCGGGGCGATCTGGGATGTGCGCTCGATTCGTTGTCAGTTCATCACGAGCGCGGTATCAGTCGATCGCGTTCCTTCGCTCATCGTTCAGGATGTGTCGAACCCTTTTCAGGTGCAGCTTGCAAGTGCGGTCGATAGCGGTCAGAGCGTGAATTATGTTTTTGTTCCGGGTATGTCGCGTGAAGGTACGGTCCCACCGTATGCGCGTCCGATCGCGATCGCGAATCCAGCGGCCGGCGCGGACTTCACAATCACTGTACCGGCCGGCCGCACGTGGGAAATTCTCGGGGTTGCTGGTCAGTTCACAACTTCAGCAGTTGCTGGCAATCGCACGCCTTCTTTGTTTCTGCAAGTGCGAGGCAATCCTGCCGGCATATCGATTACGAGTGGCGCTGTGATCCCTGCCAGTCAAGGGAACAATATGTGTTGGGGGATCGGGCTTCCGGCTTTCGGTCCGCTCGACGGCACGCTTAACACTGCGCTTCCTCAACGCATGCTGCTGAATGCGGGGGATAAATTGGGGTCGAGTACGGCGGGCATTCTCGCCGGTGATCAGTGGTCGAATATCTACCTGTGGGTGAACGAGACATTTATCCAGAGTTCTATCAATCCATTGCCTCTGCCGTGCCGTTTGCTTGGTGGGCAGCAGATTCATACTTCGACTGCGGGGATGGATGCCGGCGATCGCTGGGCGAGTTGCGTTGCACTTGTGGAAGAATTCTTAGTCCGTCAACAGTGAGGAACCTATGCCGATTCTCGAAACCTTGCTAGGCGCGAATCTCGGACAAGTTTTCAAGGACGTAGTGAGCAGCTTCAAAGTCGATCCGACAGTAAAGGCGCAGATCGCGGCCGCGATCGATGCGAATCAGGCAGCGGTGCAGCAAAAACAGATCGAGCTGCAAGAGAAGGCGCAGGACGCGATTACTGCCGAGGTGCAGGCGTCCGCTGAAGTGATCAAGGCAGAGGCGCAGTCCCAGAGCTGGTTGCCGCGCAATGTGCGGCCGCTGTGCTTGCTCATGTGGGGCATGACTGTAACTCTGAATTCCTTGCTGCCGCTGATCAATCGATTCTGGAATTCCGGCGTGCAGCCGATCGCGCTTGATCCGTGGGTCTACAAACTTACGGCGATCGGCTTCACAGGGTACGTGACGGCTCGCACGTGGGAGAAAGTGGCGTCCAATTCGTGAGGGGGTGAGTGTATGTACATTGTGTGGTTTCTTCTGAAGCTCGTTTTTCTGCTGATGGTCTTCGGCGCCGGCTCGATGTACGGGCAACGGCTGAAAGCGAAGGCGATCGAAAAAGAGAAGCAACTGAATCTATTCGCGAAGAAAGAAGCCGGGAAACTGTAAACGCCGGGGGGCGTTGTCGAGTGACCAAAGGGCAGCAATTCAACGCGGGAGACTGGCTTCACATTGCGCAAATCGTTGTGCTGATCGCTTCGATGGGCGTCTTTTACGAGAAGATCGACTCCGCAATGACAGCGGTGCAGAGTCACAGCAAACAGATCGAGCGAATCGAACACTATCTCAGCTCCAAGGATGCGAACTATTGGAAGCTGAGCAAGGAAAATCAGTAGATGAACCGTCTCACGCCGGCTGATCTCAGTTACGTTCCGGAATCGAGCTATCTTTCTGCCAGCTCTTTTCCGGAATTCGATCAGCTCACGCAAGAGGAGGGCGGTTTTGACACTGATCTTCTAGTGCTCGGTTCCGCGATCGCGAGCGAACCGGATGACGGCAGCGCATTCGATAGCTTGCTTGGTGAGCTGGCTTTTAATCCGGGGGATTTTCAATCGAGTACCTATGATCCGATCAATCAGGACTGGGGTAATTTTCTGCCGGCGTATGAATCTTCGCTCGTAGATAACGAGTCGGGCTTAGGCAGCGATCCCTCTCCCGGTGGCGGATCGCCGCAACCTACTCCGCCACCTGGCGGCGGCGGCGGTGGCGGTGGCGGATATCAAGGCGGAGGAAAAGGATCGTGTGTTGCCGCTGATTTTCCGGGCGTGCAGTGCGACTCGATTCAATATCTCGGTGCCTACAAAGTCGGCAGCGGTGAGCAACAAACGATCTTCCATCTTCCGTATCAGATCGATTCCGTGTGGCTTCCGAACGGCAGTCAGGCAGTGTTTCAGGCCGGATTAATTCAGGTGCCGGGATCGAGTCCGAATGATCAGTCTCACTGCTTCGTAGAGGTGAACACGAAGACGGCCGGTCACTTTTCAACGGTGCTGTACATACAACCGAAGGGCGGTAGCGCGATCGTTCACTATTGCCTCTGTACCGATGTGAGTTAGCAACAAACGCAGGGCGATTCTATGTGCTGTGGAGAAAATGAAAATATGGACAACCCCAACGATCTCACGGTTCACGATTTAGTCGTGGCAGATACCACAACCTTCAGCGCTGGCGGTCGCGTGAGTCAAGGCAAGCGCGTTACGTTCTGGATTGGTTCGCATGGTCCCTTTGTGCGCAACTACGATGCAGCGGCCGCTACGACGGATCGAATCAAGAGTGATATCGACGCGCAGGTTTCGCAGCTTCGCGAGCTGGCAACGTACGGGCAGTAGAGGAGCACAGTGGATACGATCGATTATGTGATCGGGCTGATTCAGGACTTGTGGGCTTATGTCCTGCAAGTGCTGCAATGGCTGTGGACCGTGCTTGTGCAGCTCGGTACGTTCCTCTGGGACGTGATTCTCAAAGTCTTCGAGTACGCGTGGACTTTCCTGAAGAAAATAGCAGGGCTGTTTCGCTCGCTCTGGGACAACTTCTTCAAGAAAATCTGGGATGGAATTCTCAAGGGTGTGCAGAAGGCGCAGCAGTGGCTCGAATCGAAGCTCGGTCCGATCATCAGTTTTCTGAAGCGAGTGCGCGCGCTCTACGATCGCTGGTTTAAGGAGTTCATCAAGCCTCTGCTCACGTTCCTGCAACGGATCAGGCGCATCATTCAGCTTCTTCACTTCCTGCACATCCATATTTTCGATGGACTCGATAAGCTGCTAGGCAAGATTGAGCAGAAAATCTCTACCGCGGTTCTGACGATCCGCGGCGTGCTCAACAACATGATCGATCTGCTGAACATTGTGGCTGATCCGATGCAGATCATTCGCCGGCCGACTCTGGTTTACAGCTTTCGGCGCGTGTTCCTCACATGCTTTCGCGTCTTCACAGGATTGCCACCGGGTTACTTTGTGCCTTCTCCAAAGCCCACTGCGAAGAAGGGAACAGGTTTTTTGCCGCTGGATTTCGATCCGTTCAACGCTGATATGAATCCGGTCGCAAGTAGCTACATGGGCAACGAAGGGCTTCCCGGTGACTTCTCCGGCTTCATCGAAGGTGAGATTCCGGACGATAGCGCGGTCGATGATCTCACGTTGCTCGATTACTTCGATGACAATCTTTTCCTCGATCCGGTTTGCACCGATCCCGCGAGCTGCTTACAAGAGGCTATGACTACATTTTTCCAGAAGGTCAACATTGGCTGATATACAGATCGATTTCGCTGGCGTAAAAGCCACCTCTGACAAGGTGTGGGATGCGGTGTACGCACAATGCAATCAGCATCAGGTGCCGGCATTCGTGGCAACGATTCTCGCGCAGACTGCGGCCGTATGCGTCTTCGTGCCTCTATTCATAGTTGCGGCGATCGTGCAGGGCGTTGTCGGCGTGGGCACGTGGTTTGCTGTGACGATCCTTGGACTGTTTACGAAGGTCCGCACAGAGAATGCCAGCGACTTCAATCAGGTGATCGCGGCCGCGCTCTCTGAGTTGCTGGGCTATGAGATTTCCCCTGATTCGTTCTCGAACGGGCAAGGTCCGCAAGGGTTGAATGATCGCATCACTTCGATCGGGAAAGCTCTGCATGATCTGCTCGCCGGCGAGTTCGTTTCAGGTGGCGAAGTAACGCCGGATCAGGGCAAGGCGAATGCGGAAAAGTTTTCCGGCTTCGCGATCAATTTTGCCACCGGTAGCGCGTTCCTCGCGATTCTGACAGAGGCGTGCAGTATCGGATTTCTGAAAGAGTTTCGCGAGCTGGGCGAGCAAGTTGCACAGTCGATCGGCTTAGGCCGGCTGCAACGGCTCGCGTTACAACCACTGATCCGCAATGCGATTCAGCAACCGTACGACATGTACTACCGCAATCTACTTCGTGCGGATCGGCTGAGCGAAGCGCAGATCGTGCAAGCGCTGCGCGCCGGCGACTTGACGGAAGATCAGGCGCGGCAAGAGTTGGCCTACAAGGGATATCCCGATCGATTCATCGATATTCTGATCGATCAGCTTTCCCTGAAGGTGACGGCGAGCGAGCTGGCAGCGCTGATCCGCTACAACCTGATTGATCAGCAGACTGCGCTCGATGGACTCAAAACGCAGGGCATGACAGAAGACGATGCTAAAAATCTTCTTGCTTCTCTCGATTGTGTTCGCGCGGATTCTCACCTGAGTTCCCACCTGAGCAACATGGAAAGCGCGAGACTCGCCGGTTTCATTGGCCAGGATGAGTTTGTTGCAAACCTGCAGGATTTAGGAATCGGCAAAGAAGAAACTGACATGTATCTGAAGAAAGTCAGTTTCCAGCTTGAGCGTCCGCGTACGACGATCACGTTTGCTCAGCTTAAAAGTGGGGTTGTGTCCGGCATCGTGGACTTCGATTATGTGGACACGTGGTTGAAGAACAAGGGTTACAGCGATCAGGATAATCTCATTCTGACGTACGAAATCATTCAGGCGCTCGACACTGCCGAGGCGAAGGCGAAGGCCAAGACAACGACGGCAACCAAGCTCACTGCGGCAGGGAAGCCGGTGCCACCGCCACTAACAACCCCATAGGGTAACGATCGGCGCTACAGCGGCGGGAAACAGGCCCTAGCGTCCGTCTTTTGAGTTCGCTATGCGCCGGATGGAGCCGGTCAGCCGGAAAATCCCTCTGAGAACGAAGACGGCCAAGAGGATCACAAACCATCCTGCGAAGGTCATTGCCGCGAGATTGTTGTGAGCCATACTGGAAAGTCCCACTCCGAAGAAGCAAGCGAGTACCAGAAATCCAAGCCAATGTTTCAGCATAAGGTGACCTCGATTCCCCCGATCGGGGCGATTGTGACTCTAGCCGGCGAAAGTGTAGCACGGCTCGGATCCGCGTCGACGCGCCAGGTCATCCTTTCAAAAGTTTCAGTTTCAACAGAAATGTGCGATCGCGGCCGATCGAGCTGGCGGCGAAGTCGATCGCAAACACCGGGAGTTGCGGCCGCGAGCGCACAGCCGAAGGCGCGCGCGCTCGCGCGCGCGTGCATGACCCTTTTCCTAGGTGACCACCCCACCCACCGGCTATCGAGTTTTGCGGCACGCGCAAAGGTCACTTTTTTCGGCGTTTGCCGCTGATTGCCGCGCGTCCTAGGGCTGATCGTGCTTGATGCCGGGGTTTCTATTCAGGAAGGGTGTGTTCCGTGCTTAAACGGTAAGCCTAGCGCGATCGCGCAGGGCGCACGCCGGCGAGGGGCGAGAAATCCACCTCGACCAGTTGAATCTCGATCCCAGCTCGCGAGGCGACAAGGGAGATATCAGCTTGCGTACGGTTGGCAACTAGGATCAGCTTCGGTGCCGGATCGTTCGGATGGTCCGCTTGCCACATGTGCATATATCCGATGAGCTGCCCGATCGCTGAGAAGCCGACGCGGTCTTTCACCTCGATCAGAGTCACTTCGTTGCCTTTGAACGCGGCCGCATCGATGCGCTTCTGCGAGTTCGCGATCGCCATTTGCCGCATAGAGTCTGAGACTGTCGGACCGGGATCGAAGCCAGTCCCGATCCGGATGTTGTAATCGAAGCGATCGTATTCAGCTTCGTGCAAGCGCAGCCAGCTTTTAAGTACAAGAATCTCGCGCGGCAACAGGCCGGGATACGAGAAGCGCTCCGATTGAAGCAACTGCGCGACGGTGGGGCGTGGGGTGCTCATCTGCGGAGTAAGTGACCCATGATCGGACCGGTTTCAAGAATCGGTGACTTGCTCGCTGAGCTGCACAACCCAAGCTGCGCATTCGCGAGCACGCCAACGGCTTCCATCATACTGCAATCAGTGAATTTTATATCCAGCTTTCCAGTGTTCGGATTCCAGATGCACGTGATCACGGCATCAGGGCGCTTAGTAGTTTCGTCCATAGTTCACTCCGTCAAAGCCGCTATTCTGCACAGCGGCGAAGTCACGCGATCGCAGGCGAATGCCTACAGTGATCATCCAACCTTCGAGCAGCCGGCGCTTCAAATCTCCCGGCAACGGCTGCGCGATCAGGAAAGCGATCACTTGCTTCTTCTTCTCCGGATACATCAGGTTTTCTGGGATGATCCCTGTAGGCGATTCCATCTGATTCAACTCCGCGATCGGTGCTCGTTTAGTGTGGAAGTTTAATTCCGCGCGTGGAAGTGAAGTGCTTCACTTCCAATCACGGATACTCTGTACCTTTGCGAACCTGAATGTGAATGTGTTCGTTCTCCGTGCCGGCTGCTTCGAGGAAGTAGAAGAATCGGCCGGGAGTGAGATGGTTTCCCAGTTCGCGCAGCACAGCTTCCACCTGTGCCGGCGTGAGGCCATGCGTGCGAACATCGTAGGCTTCGCCGCGATGGTGGGGATCATGTTGTCCAGAGTGGCAACCGTCACAAGCGCTCGTGATCGTCAGATCGACGCCAACGACCGAGGCGGTCAGTGTGATCGCTTCGAGGATGCGGAAACCACCGGGGGCGATTGTCGTAAACTGCACGCCTTCCTTGGTTTTCACAACTCCAACGATCGGTATGAGTGTGGGCGAGTTCATCTTTGCCGTCTCCTAAAACGGGATATCTTCGTCAGTGATCGGTCCGCTTTGCGATGCAGAGTGAGGCGTCCCGGCGATCTGGATCGAGAACGCTTTCATGGCGGAATTGTTCGGCCCACCTCGGACTGTTTCATCTTCTCCGAGATACTTGATGCGCACCTTGCAACCTACGTGCTCGCGCGTGAGCTTCTGCAAAATATCGTAGGTGCCGAGAAACTTCAGGCGCTTCTCTCCGAGTTGCAACGTGTATTGCTGCACAGACTTTCCCTGCACGGTGATCGCGGTCAGACTCGTGAGAATCCCGGCGAGAGTATCTCCCGGCTTTTCCCACTTGATGAGTTCCGGCGCGGTTAGATCGGTCCAACCTTTTTCCGGGGCGAGTGGCTTATCTAGTGGCATGCGTTACTCTCCTGTTTTTGCGGTGCGAGTTGGTAGCTCAACGACTTTTACAACCTGCCAGCGGCGATTATGGAAGCGCGTGCGTCCCTCATCGCGCGCAAGGCGAAGCGCAGCGAATAGATCAGGCGCATTGAAACATGCAGTAACAAGGCGCGCGCGTCCCTTCTTGAATCGCGGCCGGCTGTGATATCGATAGGTGACTTCAAACGTTTGCATTCTTTGCCTCTCGTGATTCGATCCGCCTACAGAATGCTTCCCACTTTGCATCGTAAAGTCCGCGCTCGACTGGGGCGCGCGGCCATGCAATGTAGATATCTTCGGTGCTCGGATGCTGTGAAGGACGAAGGGCACCGATCGCGATCCGGAATACTCCGTACGAATCAAGGGTGAGCTGGGCAGCGTGAGCAATTCCCACATCAGCAACACAAGTGCTTCCGCAATCAGGGCAGCGGCCGCTAAAGTCTTCCTCTTCGACCGGGAGTCGATAAAAGCATCCATACGTCCGCACAAAACGCCGGCGAGCAGTGGCAAATAAAAACGTATCGACAGCGGCCGGCTGATCTACAAAGTCACTGAGCTTCGTGACGTATTTCAGCAGCTCGCGGATCGTGCCGGCGTCCGCTGCCCGGATGAATGCCGTTTGTCCCTCGCCGTGAGTTGCCGCTATCCATGCGTCTTTCAGCGCTTCGAAGGGAATGTAATCGCCTTCGAAGAGAACATTCAGGTGCGGGTGCCATGTGTTCTCCTCGCGGTTGTACGTGACTTCGAGAACGGCAACACTGCCGCGCGCGGCCGTCTTCCAAAGCGGCGATTTACGCAGCCGATTCCAAGATCGATAAAGCGACTGAATGCCGGCGTGTAAGTCATCAGAGTTGCGTTCTGCAAAAACGCAGTATCTGAGATCACCTCTCCCAAAGAGGAGCTTTTCCCACCTTGCGGCGAGTCTGAGGGATCGCCGGCGCTGATCGTGTGGGCAGAGTCTGACGTTGCAACTCTCGGTGGCTTCGGCCCACTCGTGACGATGATCACAAACCTTGTGACGAAAACTAGCATGACAAGCAGCGACACGAGGCACAAGATGAGAAAACCGGCGAGTGCGAGAGAGAGTGTCAACCAGATCACGTTGTAGTTCATAGCGATCCATCACGCGCAGTTCGTTACTGAGCCAGTCTTGCCGGCCGTCTGCGCGTCCCTTCTCCGTGCACCTGGCACGGTGAGTGCTGCCCGGTAAGGAAGAATCAACCGGCTCCGATCGCCGCGCGGAGCGGAGCGGAACGCGGCCGGGTTTTGATTTCTTTACTTGATACATGGCAACAAGTCGATAAGTGCCCGTACCGTCAATCCCTTGGAGCAGTACTCGCGCGGTCTACCGCTGCCAGCGCTTCCTCGATACTCTCTCCGCTTTCCTGATGCCGATGGCGTAGCTCTTTCGTGATCGCGTGAAACAGATCGAGGAATTCTCCCAGCGAGAAACGAGTGAATGCGCGGCCATCAGCCATCGCGAGGCGTACGCGCTCCGCTCCATCGTGATCTCGGAAAAACACAACTTGCAGATCGGCACAATGGAGCAGGACGCAGTGAAGATCACCCCACACTCGATACTCGCGCGTAACGTCCATAGAGCGAAGCGCACCACTGCCCGTATAAGTCAGAGGGCGCACAACCGGCTAAGAAGGCGTTGCCTCTTCTGGGGTGTCGGGGATGCGCTTCGCTGCATGGACGTGAGAACCTAAAACAGATTCAAGATAAATAGCTTGATTCGGCGATATATCGACGCCTTGTGACCCCATCCCTTACGGCAGATGCACGGTCGGCCAGAGCATCCGATTACATCCATCCGTTTGTCGTGGATTGAGTAATCGATATCGTCTCGATAGTTTTGTTCACTCATTGGCGGTGACTCTCTGGGCTTTCCTTGCCGATTTCTTCGATAGGTGGCTGCTGCATGATTTCTCGAATCTTGTCCAGCTCCCACTTATGGACGTAGATAGAAACCATGTTGTAGGGATCGCGATATCCGCCACAGAAAGCGCATTCGATACCGTGGCTGATCTCGATCGGTTGAGGTGCCGGCGTTGCGCTGGGATCGTTCGCCGGGATGTTTTGCGGAATCGCAGCTTTCCACTGGGCGATCCACGACATGACTACATTCGCGCCGGCTTCAGAGCGGATCGCGGAGTCGAGCAGGTAACGCCGGTGTCCTTCGTCGGTGCAGCGGTTCAACTGCTTCGCGACGGCGAAAGAAATCTTGCGTTCCTGTACGGCTCGGTACACTTCCGGATCGCGGCGTAGGAGGTTCAAGCGCTCTGCGATATAGTTAGGCGTGCGCTTGAACCGTTTGCACAGGCCGTCTTCGTCCAACTGGAACTTTTCCTGTGCCTCTGCAAATAGGACAGCTTCTTCCGCTGCCGTGATCTCTTCGCGCTCTACGTTCTCCGCGAGCATGGCTGCACCGTCTTGCAGTTCCTTCGCGGTGAACACGAGCGCGGGAATTGTTTTCCACTTCAGCGAGCGCGCGGCGATGAATCGCCGGTGTCCGAATTCGATCTCGTATCGGCCTGTGCCGCGTTTCAGGCCGATCGGTTGTAATAGGCCGATCTCGCCCATGCTGAGCGCGAGGGATTGCATTTTCTCGTCATCCATGCTGATCCGTACCGGCATCGCAGGCTCATCGATCAGGGAGAGTGGAACTTCCGTAAATTTCGGCATCAGGCGGCGGGCCTCTTGGGGAAGGGAATTAGCTTTGCTGCGTTCGCGCATTCGCGGCACGCGCGACGGCGCGCCTCTTGCTGTTCCGGGTTGTACGCGTGAATTTTGTGTCCGCATTCGAGAGTCTGAATCCACCAGCGGACAAAGTAGCCGGGGCTAAGTTGAGCAGCACGGGGGAAGGCGCGCGTCACGCGGCGTAGTATGCGGGGAGGGCGAACATACGGGCGTGGCGCGAGGGGGAACGGGATGAGCTGGGGCGCGCTATTGGGCATCCTGTACCTGCTCTGGCTTCCGCAATAGCGCGAGCTTTTCGAGTGGGATTCGTTCTGCTACGATCGAGTTGCCGTGACGCCGGATTGCAAGCCGATCGTCTCGATTCCAGCCCATTTCCGTGAGAAGTTCACGAGGGATGACAAAGGTGAGGGAGTTACCGTTTTTGATGATGCGGCCGATCAAAACAACAGGTGCCATCTGCCAGAAACCCCCCTCCCGGCAGCGGTAGCGCGTCGTTTTACGTAATACCTGCTATTCGCATTATCGGACGCAGGCAGCGCTTCCGCTCTGGGACAACTCCAGATATACCATACGCGTCAAGCCCCTAATTTAACTTCTCCACAGATGTACTCTCATCTATTGACTTCTCTGTAGCGCAAAGTGCATTGTGCCAGCAGTGGCGCGGTTTTCACGCGGAGGAACACACAATGAATTCCATCATGAGGTTTTTAGGTCGCTGCGCGATCGAGATGTTGATCCGGTGCTCGATGGCATTCGCCATCAACATCAAGTCTGCTGATCTCGTGGCGAAGAAATATGCTTCGCGCGGTGCGGCCGCTGGCGCGGATTACGCGGCCGGCGTGCAGAATCCGCGTCAAGACTGGCAGGCGGCAACGGATGCGTCCGCGAATACCTGGGCGGCCGGTGTGCAACAGGCCGTCACCAACGGCAGCTTTGTGAAGGGTGTTAACAAAGCTGGTACCCAGAAATGGCAGCGCAAAGCGGCCGGCGTGGGCGCTACGCGTTACGGACCGGGAGTGCAGGCCGCGCAGGGCGACTATCAGAACGGCGTGACGCCGTATCTGCAAGTTCTCGCCGGCTTGACGTTGCCACCCCGCAACCCCAAAGGCGATCCGGGGAATATCGCGCGCGTTGCTGCGATCGCGACGGCGCTTCGGCAAAAGAAGCTGCAAGGGTAAGGGGCCTTTCCCTTGTTTGCTAGTGTCCGGCCGGCTGTGGTTCGTGCGGGAATTACAGTCGGCCGCTCCCTTAGCGAGTGACTCATGGAACGCGACTATCCGATCGGGCATCCAGCGGCGAGCGATTACGCAGGGGAACCATACAACCCACCTCGCGCGCCGTATGGTGAAGACTTCGCAGAGGATCACCCCGCGCGCGGCGGTAAGAATATTGCGGTGCTCGATACGCCTGATGGACTCCGCACGGCGCTCGCGCATCAGCAGCAAGACTTGGTAGAGCTGGCAGCGGTCGGATCGTTGCCGGCTCTGTACGATCCGAAAAACGATCGTGCGATTCCGCTCAAGCCTGAAGAGTTGGCGCATATCTATGCGTACCGGATGGGGCTGCTTCCTGATCCGGGATCGGCTCAGCAAGCGGAAATTGCGCTCGATCTGGTAGTGCCTTATGGATTTTCAGTAGAGGATGCGCGAGCGCTGATTGAAGCGTATTGCGTTCCGATCTCTTCGCGGTGAGGTGACTTTATGAAGCAAAGCGGCGTATTCGGTTGGCTGTTCTCCCGGCTGATTAACTTCTATGTGTTCGGCGCAACCCTTTTCGGAATGGGCATAGAAGTAATTTCCGGATCGGTGACCGGTGCCGGCGCGGTGCTTACGGCTTTGACGGTGAACGCCGGCAACTCGCTGCAAGTGCGCTCCGCTCCCTTTGATAAGAAGGTGTGGCTTCTGAGCGCTTGGGCGTACAACGATACGGCCGCTGGGGTGCTTCGAGTTCGGTCGCCTCGACTGCATGACTTCGTACAGGGCATCCGGATGCGCGTAGTGAACAACTACACGGATGATCTTATTTGCGGGGCTGCGGATCGAGCTTTTCCGCAACGGCTCATTCCTCAAGACGTTTTGACGGTGGAATTGTCCGGCAGCGCGGCCAACATCGACACAGGACACTTGCTTGTCCAGTACGATGATCTTCCCGGTGTGGCCGGCCGGTTCATCGACAACGATCTGCTGATGAGTGCAGGTGTCAACCGGATCGGGCAGGAAGTTTCCGTTACGACAACGGCCGCGTCCGGTGCCTACACCGGTCAAGTTGCGATCAACTCCACGAATGACAACTTCAAGGCGAATACGGATTACGCGCTCTTGGGTGTCACTTGCGACGTGCGCGTGGGGACAATTCGCGTGCAGGGCGTGGATACCGGCAACCTGGGAGTCGGAATTCCCGGCGAGCCTACGCAACGTCACGTGTACGCCAACTGGTTTCAGCGCTTGACGGATGTTTATAAAAAGCCGCTGATCCCGGTATTCAATTCCGCGAACAAATCGGCCATCCTTGTAGATGCGACTGGTCACACGGCCGCGATCACGAGTGTTCTGACGTTCCACATGGTCGAGCTGCTTCCCGGCAAAGCTCCCGCTGCAACGTACAGCGGTGGTCAGTAAAGAGAACGGCGAGGCGAATCTCTGGGCAACCCCGCGAGTAACCGCTCGCGGGGTTTTTTACAGATCGGCGCGAGGTGATTATGAGTGCAGCGGATCAGGTAACGAGCAGCATCGCGGCAATGTTCGTTTGCTTGGATTGTGGCGCAACCGGCGATCAGCATCAGGGTAAGTCTCACAAGTTCCGGCCGTCACCTAATTACGATCCCTCGACGTGGAAGCGCGGCGCGCACTTCTCCGATCGCGAGTTGAATCCCGCTACTCCGCTCTACATCACGGTAGAGGATCGACTGCGCGTCTCTGTCTTCAATTCGATCGGTGCTCCTGAAGTCGATGTGATCGCGCGCTTACAGCTTCCAAGTGGTGAAGTGATTCCGATCCGGCAGCAATACTTTCCCGGTGTGAGTGCAAACGTGCAGAATTTCGATTTCGATCTGTGCGAGGGATTTCTGCTCGACGTGAGCGCGCTTACGCCTACAGCGGCGGTCCGCGTAGGACAGACTTTCGCGATCATTCAGCTTATTCGCGGTGCCGGTGCAAACGCGCTTCCGAGTCGTACGCTGATCTCGAATTACCTTAGCAGCGGAAATGTTATCGGATGGCCGGAAGGCCCGAATCAGCAGAGCGTTCAAGGTTCAGGGCTTCCGCGTACGTCGCTTCAGGGCAACCCCGCTGCGGGCGCGGATTTCGTGTTTCAGGTTCCGAACGGTCAGCGGTGGCTGATTCAATCGTTCACAGCGCAACTCGTGACGGCCGCGACGGTCGCGAATCGCATCCCGCATATTCAGATTGTCGATCCGGGCGGGAATGTGCTCTGGGACTGCGCAGCGAGCGCAGCACAGGCCGCGAGTCTCACGGTGCGGTATTCGGCTTGCGGCGGCATTCAGCCTACGTTCAATGACGGCTCTGCGATTATTCCGATTCCTGATGTTGGGCAGCTCTTGCAGGGGTGGAAGCTACAGACAGTGACCACAGGAATTCAGGCT
>Ga0209060_10003112_pt1 | contig 14313 bp, 10 predicted proteins | sample Coa_R1_8_FD_187155 | JGI IMG/M metagenome (GOLD analysis project Ga0209060, IMG submission 187155) | Surface soil microbial communities from Centralia Pennsylvania, which are recovering from an underground coalmine fire - Coalmine... | ecosystem: Environmental > Terrestrial > Soil >...
ATAGCCATAGGGTGCACAGGCAAATGGATAATACGGATAGTAACCGTACCCGCACACCGGGGGCGCATTGTAAAGACCGTAATTCGGGCCTATCTGGACGCCAACCACAACTTGGGCGTGCGTATAAATACTGGCGAACGCTAAAACAGCGATCAACGCAAGGTATTTGAAATTTCGCATCTTAGGACCTCCCTCGCCAAACCAGTGATCTCTCTCTGATCATTTGCAGACCTGAAAATTACCCGGCCTGCGGCAGACCCAAACCAACTCTGTTAAAGAGAACTCCAAAAGTAGATAAGAGTTTTGCTTAATCTGAACGATTTGATCAAATTCCCTTAGATCTTGATCAATCTTAACCTGCGGGCCCCGTTGCTTCCTGTGAATTGGAGGGCGCAATCAAATTCTCGGCCTTCAATGGCGCAACTTGGCGCATCGCGCCTCTTCTCTCATAAGGGGCCGGGGCTGGTAAAGCGAGGGGCTTTCACATCCTTTCGATTGGAAGAATTCGAGGTTGTAGATCGCCTTCTTGGCGGAATTTCCATTGGCCGCATCGTTGGCGGCGAAGCATTGAAAGTTCAGCTGGCAACGGCAGAATAAGGTAGAGCGTAAAAGCCGCTCAAATATCTGGGTATTGAGATGGCATGACCATACTTCTGGAAAACGAACCTACAAAAAGAAAATCATTAGAAACCTAGATCAACTACGCGTCCGTCGAGAAGAGGAGAAGACTGTCGTTTCGTAGTTTGACTCATGTGGCGATTGCTTTAGGTGATTGTCAGCATGCCAGGCCAGTCCAATCCTCCGTGAGCGGCTGCCCAAGCCACACCGGTTTCCACCTCGACGCCCCAGCAGCGCTCGAGTTCATTCTGCTCTTGGACTCGCGACTCCGCATCGTAAGGACGCGAAAGATCCTTGGAGTATCTCTGCACGGAAGGCTGTCTTGTGGCCCACTCTATCGTCTTCTCTTCCACCGGCAAAGAGAGTGCTTGCGTAAGCTTCTGCAGAGCGCTCCGGGGTTTTTGTGCCAGATCATCGCCGCTCATTACAACCATGCGATCGCCCATTTCTTTTGTCATCTGACCACAGACAAACCTCTGCGCCAGCCACAGATAGGCGATTGCCTCCGGCACAGCCAGTCGGCTCGGATCCACACCAGCAAGCTGCGGACAGAGCGTGACATCCGCAGCCGCCTTCGGCGCCCGCTCCCGCACCCATCCTCGCCTTTCCTCCGATTTGAGGATGGATAGCATATAGGCCTTAAGCGGCGCCATGAGGAATGTGGATGTAGCCCGTGGATTGTGCCGCAACAGCGTGCAGCCAATGGGATTAACCCAATCATTGGGCTTCATGACCACAATCTCATTGCGATCGTAGGTCCGGCTCAGGAGCTTCACGGTAAGATCGAACCATTCATCCCAAGGAATGTCCTGCAGATGACGGCTCACTGCCAGTTGCGCCAACAACCGCGGCTCCTTCAGCACAAAAAAGTTGGGCAACAGCTCGAAGTACCGGGCCAACAGCGTAGAACAGCAAAAAGAAATATGCAGGATGTAATGGACAGGTCTTTCCTCGGCTGCAAGTCTGCCGGATTGCAGCAACAGGTCATCCAGCTTCAAGTCCAAAATTTCACCCATGTGACGCAAGCGGAGATCGAGAAACACGGAATCGCGGTAACTCGCGCGAGACATGCGCACAAACCTCATCGAGCGCTTTTGCTGGTCGATCTGCAGAGGATAAAAATCGGGGGATCTCAATAGATCGGCAATTGAATTCACAGCCATCTCCGGGAACGCCACGTGGCGACCAAAGCAAGACCATTGCGGCCGCGCTCCGTTCCGGCTTGAAGACCAGGCGACCGAGCGGAAACTACCATAAGTATCCATCCAGAAAGACGACGGCCTGCACCGGGTCAATGGATGACTTGGAACCTGCAATGGCGTAGGCGGCGCCAGCGCGATGAACCAGCAGTTCGTTGAATTGCAGTTCCAGGTTGACGGCCTGTTGAATGCTAATGGTCCGATTCCCTTCGCTGGGGTTCTCCTCCGCTAATTGCACGCAACTTGGTTCCGAGCCGGTCCCACGAGTCATGCAAAACAGGTAGTGCCAGCCCGGGCTGGCTTGGTCGGGCACCAGGAACCGGGAGCATCCACGAGGAAAAACACGCACCTGGGGAGTTGATACATGCGAGCAAGAGAGAGTCCTCGCCCAAGCGCGAAGAGTCTCCGTCAGTCCGGCGACCGCGGGCTCATCCAACACTTCTTCGGCGCTTGCAGTCAGAAAATTATAGGCGTCCGGCAGATAGGCATATGTGAACGGAGTGAGTCCCTCGCTTTGGCGAGACACAGCATGGAAATCGAAGCTGGCTCGCAATTCTTCCGCCGCCTTGAAAAAGCCCTTCGCCAGATGTGCGCCGACGGATTCGGCAACCTGCTCGGAGCCAGCTTGTTTAAACCATTTCATCAATTGCGTCTCCCCGTGATCAGGCGCCGTATTACCGGACCGGTTGATTGCCATGTCCGGTGGCATAGGCCATCAAGCTGGCCTGGCGGTAGCCGTCCACGGCAAATACATGGCGTGCAGCTTCGGGAACAATGCCCGCCACCAGGCATCCTACCAATCCCATGCCCATGGCGGACATCCACATCCTATTTCCGGCCGCGCCGGCACGCAGCAGCAACATCCGATGTCCCCACGACCCATAGTGCGAACAAGCATCCTGCAGGTTTCCCGCGATCCACACGATCGCCGGTGCGGAGGCAAACTCAGGCTGCACGAAGATCGCCTCGAGTCGATCGCGCTCCGGCAAGGCGCCAATCTCGATGAGCCGGTGTTTCTCGCCATCGTATCTGTAGACAGAGGGAGCCAATCCCCGGACGCGCGATGCCAGCACACATAAGCTGAGGTCCGGCTCGGCAGGCCAATCGTGCGCATCCATCCGGTAGGCATTCTCCAGCATGGTAGCCGTTTGCTCCAGGGAGATTTCGTCGCCGTTGTAATGCCGCACGGATGCCCTACCAGACATGATTTCTCCCAGCAAACGTCCTCCACGCAGTGCCGCAGGCAAGGGTACGTCACGCGCTCCATCCGAAACACAGCCATGCTCATGATGAAACGCGGCCGGCGGCGGGAGCGTCAAAGCAGTCGTCCTGCTTTCCTGAAAAACCATCTCCAGCGCGCATTGTGAGGTCACACCGCTAAATTCGGCCGCGCGACGCCTGTCTGGCCGGGCAGTTCCCCGGCTGCCATTGACTCCCGCAGATCCCGCGACCGGAATACCTCCAATGGCAATCACTCCGGTAACCTGCTCGTGCAGCGGCTCTAGATTCAACTGTTCAGCAATTACTTCGTCGCACCATCGTGTCTCGGTACGCGAGCCAAGCCCCAGCGCTCCGGCGTTCATATGAATCTGGCTCTGAGCCACGCCCGCATCCATCTGAGCAAGCCTGTATCCGAAAATGCCGTACTTGGAAGCCAGACGATGAAAGGCCCCGGTAAGCAAGAGCAATACGCGGGGCAATTCTTCTCCGTATGCGGGGATGGAGCGGCGCATGAATTCGCTCGGCTCAAGCGTTCCATCGTGCCTCTCCAGCAGAGCCAGCGCGTGATCGTGGGGCTGATAAAAATAAATTCCAGGCGCAAGACCTTCCACATCGCGCACGATCGCGGCAATCTCCACCGATCCGCGATTACCGGCGGTGGCCGTCCAGCGCTTGATCTTCGGTTCGACGTTACGCCGGCCCCGAATGCCAACGGTCATACCCAACAGCGTGCTGATCGTCTCCAGCGTTATCGGCTTTCCGGTTTGTGGCCTGAGCGGCTGGAGCAACTCGAGCATTCCCGATTCCAATCTTGGGCTCTCCCTCGAGAGCGCGACCTGCCTGCCGTTGGGAAGGCGCTTGGTCTCAATGGCCATGCCGGAACCGGCCGCCCGCGCCGCACTGCCCGCAAACGCCAATGCGGAATGTGGTTGATTGCCGGCAAGCTCCTCAAATACAAAAGCGGTATCCAGCAGGCGATCATGGCGGGTTAGTTCCTCCTGGTGCTTGGCCACAGGGCAACAACGGGCACATCCGGGTATGCGCAGTGCGCGATAGTTTGTCCCTTCCTCCGTCCCCTCCTGATAGCGCTGGTAATTCCTTCCCGTAATGAGCGGACAGCTTCTAGTAATCGAATAGGCAATCTCGGTGGCTACCATTCCCATCCAGAAGCAAGTCTCGCCTGGCGCGAAATCAGGAAGCGATAGGCTGGGCGATTCCGTCCATCCTGTGACGGCAAAGCACCGGTAGCATGGAGGCGCGGCTGGATCAAAAAGAGGCCCAATGTCGGTGTGTCTTCCGGGCAACAGTACAACCCGCAACCAGGGTAAGCCCAACTCCAGACACATATCATCGAGTCGAGACTGAAAGCCGTAATCCTCGGATCCAACCGTTAGTGAGATCACGAACCGGCCACCGAACGCTGGATCTACGGCGAAAGAGCCAAGGTCAACATCACCGTCTAAACCATCTATCATGCCCACTGATCCCACACCGTTGCTTTTCAGCAAGTCCTGCAACAAATTTGCTAGAGGCAACGAATTGCGGTTGCAGACGATCGTGACCGCCGACTGACAAAGCCGCCGCCAAGCTTCGCCGCCATTACGGTTCAGATGGGTTACCGAGTTGAAACGGCGCAGCCAGAAAAGCGTCTCGGACTCCTCCTCCCGCGCATCCTGGTCCATCTCTCCTTCTTCAACCAGGCCGCACTCAACCAGCAAGTCGATCGCAGACGCAACATATCCCCGGGGGAAGGAGGGCAACGCGGTTTGCAGTTCCTCCAGCGTACGCGTGCCATCCATCAGTTTCACGAGCGGCACCAGCATTCTCTGGGTCGTGCTTCCCTGCAACAGCTTGATCTGCCTCAGGCCATCGACAAGATAGCCGTCCTTCACCGGAACAAGCGTAGTTTCACTGGTAAAACGAGGGAAAGTGGGACGGGCCGGAGCGGCTGGAGTAGAGATGGCGGAGCGAAACCTTTGTTGTTTGGACAATTTTTCGCTCATGCGCTGCCCTTCCCACTTCCACTCGCGCCGCGCGCCCACAAATATCGGAGCTCGGTTTGCATCTCAAGGACACTTCTGGTGGCTGCGGCGCGATGCAGTCCACAGCGCGGACAGTCATGAATGCCTTCAGCGCGCCCGGCGGTCATGGCTCGCGTGAGCAGGTCGATCTGCCAGACGCGCCCTGCAACCGGCTGCTTTGCGTCCAAGGCAGCGAGAACCGATGCGACCCGGCCTGCCGCCATCGCAGCAAATGAAGCCAGATGACCGCGCGGACCTCGGTTCGAAGCACTGTAGTGTTGCAGGAGCGCTTGATGAACGTTGGGTGAGCTGGCGAACTGCGCACGCCGCCTGATCCAGCAGTCCCAACATGGAGGTTGCCCGGACAGCACCACCGGGCCGACCCGCAATAGCGCCGACTCCAGGATGACGGGAACAAAGGCAGCCCCGCGCTCATGAGTTAGCTTATCGATCTGGTCACAGAGGTGAGGCACTGGATGACTGGCAGCCAGAATAGTTGTGTGCGTCTCTTCACGAACTAGGCCGGCAAGAATCAAGTCGGAGGCTCCGGGCGCGTCCGGAGCCGCAGTCTCCTCCACATCCCGCCGAAGCGAGAGCAGAAACCGCGCTACGCTCCTTCCGAACGGCCCCACCGAGACGACACGAACATGTTTTTCCAATGAATGCACCGATCATCCTGCCTGTTTAACCTGTCTACGCCTTTTGTGCTGCAGACGTTTACGCGAAAGGACCCGGCCACTGGTTCAACCGGTCTTCTGCCTTAGCAATGTAGCCCATCGCTCGAGGCGCCTCGTAGAGTCTCGGGTGTCCCAGATAGCGCGCCTGATAGTTGAAAGAAAGCGGCTGAAGAGCCGGAATTACCACGCGCACGGCGCGCAAACCGTGGCGAATTGCCTCGTCGGTGCTGAGATCAACAGCTAAAACATCCATTTTCTTTTCGCGAAACCGCTCCAGGACCGTCTCCAGATCTTCCCTTCCACTGCGCGCTTGCGCCGCGGTCATGAGACCCAGCTTGCGCCGCGCCGCGGATTGCAGCAGAAAATCAAAAGCGCCAAGGTTTTTGCCTTCAGCCATCAACGTGCCACCATGAAAGACTTCAGTGAACTCCTCCCAGTTTTCGGGAGCGGACCGGCGAGGCCGGAACGCGATTCGAATGGCCGCCATGTCGCGAATTACCTTGATCACCGCCTCCGTCGCGTCCAAGGCCGCGCTGCAGGAAACCAAGGTTGTCAAACGAGGATCTTGAGGAGAGATCTGCAAGCCATAGACGGTGGGAAATCCCAGGTCCGTAGTTGCATCGAAAAAAACATATTCAAGCTCACGCGAACATCTTTGATATGCGGCCCAATAGTCGGCCAGCGCCGGCGATATCGTGTCCAGTTCGATTCTGGGCAGCGTCAGACTCTGCAGCCATGTAATCGAAATCGCATCGCGCTCCACTACTTCGAGGATTGCAGAAATCAGAGCCCGCTCATACGATGCGTGAGCGGCACAGCCGGTAGTGATGGGCAGGGCGATTTTCTCGTCGCGGCTGGCGAACCCGGCATAGATATAAACCATCACGACGGGAAGGTAAATCTCCTTTCCGGTGATCAGGGACAACCCGCGCACCCAACGCATCGGCGCTTTCTTATTGGGCAGCACGAGCGGGCACCTCGGATTCGACAATTCAAAGCTGCTGCAAACCGGAATCAAACTCAAATCAAGCGCCGCGGACCCCAACTCATCCGCGCTGGCCTGGATGAATTGATCGGCGGAATAGACGGAGGCACAATAGCGCTCGATAGCTTCGCCCCGGGAGGGTGCGAGAGAATCCTGATGAGTAAGGCCAGTGCCGGCCCCGTTCGCGGAGATCCCTTGGTGCGGCCCGTCAAGATAGCGCGGCAGGCGATCCCATAGTCCCGCGATGTTTCCCGAGTTGGTCACGCGGGTAATCAAGCGGGGCTCGTCGGCGTAGCTGCGGAAAAATATCTCGCCCTCGAAACAGCCGCCCGGCGGCTGTAGCAGGTCAAAGATCGAATTTTCTTCCTGCACGGGAGAATTGTGGCGAGTCGTCATGCTTTGAGGAATGAAGTGAACCGTTTGCCGACAACGTTTATGGCAGAGAAGAATGGGGCTCCGATTTATCTTTTTCCAGGTGCGCGCTCCAGGACTTTAAGATCGTCTCTCCCTGTTGCTTTTGCTCGGGGCTTAATTGCTCTCGCAACAACACCAGCTTTTCATTGGCCTTCATGCTCCCCTGGCCGGCGGCCAAGCTGTACCAGGCATACGCGTAAGCCAGATTTTCCGGTTTGCCTTGCAATTGCTGCCGATCGCCCATTTCGATCTGAGCCGGCACGTATCCCCCACGGGCCGCTTGCCGGAAGAATTGCAGCGCGAGCTTATCATCTGCCTCCGTACCCTCGCCATTCTTATAAATGCGGGCGAGTTCGAAAGCGGCCGTGCTGTTGCCTTGGGCAGCAGCCTGCTGGTAGAGATCCATGGCCTTAGGCAGATTGGTGGGGATCTCCGCAGAGGCGTCTCCATGTTCATACAGGCTGGCGAGGTGCAATTGGGCCCATGGATCGCCGCGCTGGGATCCTTCCTGCATCAGGCTTATCGCCTTGGGTACATCTCGCGGAGCCCCGTTGCCCTTGAGATAGAGATAAGCCAGGCGATCGTACGATTTCGTGTCTCCCTTTTCGATCGCCTCTGAAAACATCCTGAAAGCCCGAGTGTAATTCCTGGGAAGGACACCCCCGCTTTCATACATAAGTCCCAAGAAGCGTAAACCGACCGGATCTCCTGCTGCCACCGCGGATTGGATGAAAGCCAGCCCTTTGGCCTTGTCCTCCGTTACACCGTGGCCGTACAAATAATAGCTGCCCATCCACGCAGTCGCTTCCGCAACGCCCTGATCCGAAGCAGCCTGAAACCAGCGAAACGCCTCGGAGTAATTGCGGCCGCCCTCGCGCGAATCATAGAACTTCGCCACCCGCAAACAGGCCAGCTTGTCTCCATGCTTCGCTGCTTGCAGATCGACAGGAATGCCAGTAGCAGGCGCGCTGCCCGGCACCTGCGAGGAAGGAACAGGAATGGGCGTCTGAGCATGGACAAGCGAAGCAGCCAGACCAATCAGGAGGATCGCGTACGTTCTCCCGGGAAACTTAGCGCCGGCCAGCCCGGTCCGTGATGCGGAAATAATTTTTGCGGAGCCCATTTTTTTAAAAAGCGAACCTGTCAAAACCCAGTGGCACTGCCATCCCGCCTCTTACTTGCGAGTGACTGATATCAGGGCCGATTCACCGGCTTCAATCTCCTGCGAAGTCATCTTTGCCGTCAATCTTTGTAACCGCTGATTGGCGTCCTCGCTTCCTTGGCCGACCGCAAGGCTGTACCACATATAGGCGTGCGCCAGATCCACCGGAACACCTTGTCCGAGTTCCAGAATCTTCCCTATTTCGACTTGAGCGGGAGCGTAGCGCGCAGACGCGGACTGCCGCAAATACCGTGCCGCCGAGCCAAGGTCCGGATTAGATCCTTGCAGATAGAGCATGCCCAATTCGAACGCTGCAACCCGGTTCTCTTGGTCGGCAGACTGCTTGAACAAACTTATCGCCATGGTGCGGTTCAGGTCCGAGGAGGCCACGCCCAACCCTACAATTGGCCGGAAGGGGCGCCTGCGCTTGGCGCCGCGGAAACACTGCGCGCAGAATGGATGCGCCCTCCCTGGTACAGTTCACCCAGATTGAGCTGAGCCCAGGAATCACCCAAGCTCGCACCTTTCGTGAAGTACCAAGCGGCTTTGCCCACATCCTGTTTTACGCCCAATCCGCGGAGATACAGAATGCCGAGTCGGTCATAGGAATTGGCGTCATTCTTTCCAGCGGCGCTGGAATACGCCTCCAGGGCCTTTTCGTAGTTACGATCCACGCCCTGGCCCGTCTGGTACATGACACCGAGAAAACGCAGCCCCACGGGATCGCCTGACGTCGCCGCCGCCTGGATGAGCGAAGCCCCTTTAGCCAGGTCGGGCGAAACCCCGCGCCCTTCCAGATAGGCGTCGCCAAGCCACGCCCGCGCCTCGACCGATCCTCCGGCAACAGCCGTGCTGAACCATTGGACTGCTTTGGCCGCATCCTGCGGTATGCCCTGTCCTTGCCCCGAGTAATATGCCTTGCCTAGAGAAAGTGCTTGCGCAGGCGAAGTGCCCGCTGTCCCGGATTGCGCTGCAGCGCTGAAGGACAACAAAAGCAGAAGACAGCTCATCATCCATGAACTGCACAACCGAGAATCCCGCGGTTGCGATGCGTTCTCTTTTCCAGCCATGTTGCCTCCGCTTCGGTGTTTGTTGGACTTTGCTATTTTGGCATCCAAACGCTGGCAGCCCCGCCGCCAAGACGCTTTGCCACAGCTTCCGCCGCTGCCTGAGGCACGATTGCCGTTCCCACAGGCAACGACTGCACATCGTTCACCAGAGCTTTCCTCTTCGCATCGTAGAATTTGGTTTTCAGGGCTTCATCCAGTAAAAAGCCGTCACCGGCTGCCGTAATGTTGGCTCCGTCAAAATCGGCGCCCACTGGAACCATCGCCTCAATCGCTCCATTGCGAAGAATCACTAGCTTTGCCTGACTGCCATTTCCGGCTATGTACGCCAGCCGCTCACAATCTTGAGACCAACGGAAGTAACGCGGCTCCTGGTCCGCCGCTACGGTGATGAGGTCCTTGCCGTTGCTCTGCACGTGCAGTTCTGTCGGGCTGTCGCTGTCAGCATCGGCAACGTAGGCCACTTTACCGCGACTGGAACAGGTAGCAAACCCATACCCACCGTACACCGCGATCATCTTGGCGGAAGCCACGTCAAACACCCGAAATTCGCCGTACTGGGGATTCTCAGTTCCTTCGACATAAACTGCCATATCGCCGAACCACCCGCTGTCATCCACAGAGCGCATGCCTTCGACGATCGTGCCGTCGGGAAGCTCGGTCAGAACCGGAACTTGATTGACCTGCTTTCCGTCGCCCGTAACGATGGCGATCACAGCAAGCGCCTTAGCGCTCCCGGACGGCGTGGTGTAGGCTATCTTATTGCCGTCCGGCGACCACTTGGGCCGCTCCTTGGCGATGCCATCATGGATCAGAACTTTTTGTTCCGACCCATCGGCATTCGTGGACACCAGCTCTTTCCCCTTCAGAAATACGATCTTGCTGCCGAGCGGCAGGTCCGCGCCCACGACGCTCAGAAGCAGCGCCGCCGTCAACCCTAATTGCGAAACCCGGTTCATTACGCCCGCTCCGTGCTACGGATTCGGCACTTGCGCCGTACATGTGCTGATGCCGGGACTGCAGTTCCCTAGCGACATGATGTTGATGAAAGAAGAGCAGGCCGCGTGACCGAACCCGCCGAATATATCGATCCTGTATTGCTTGATGGCGCCACCGGTATCATTGGCCCTGAAAGTGCCTTTAGAGGACAGGGTTACAGACTCGTTGCGCCCTATGATGTGCCGGTCGCGAGCCACCGTCTGGTTCGCGACCACAGGGCTCCCGTCAGCTCCATTAAATGCCGTAATCGTCTTAAACACCCAAGTAGGGCTGGTTCCACTCACATAGTGCACCTTGGTGCCATTGGTCATCATGCCGCTTCCTTGCAAGCGAGTGTCAGCCAGAAATGACCGGCAGTAGGTTCCGGCAGGCATGCCAGTGGGGTTCACCTGCGTTCCACTATAGACGGTTCCTTTCAAAGTCAATGATTTGCACGCGGTGCTCGGACCCCAGTCGCTCTGTAGCGAAAGAATGTAGCAGGACAAACCAAAAGTGGCATTGTCAAATGCATGAATGGGCGAGAAGCCACCATCGGTGCAAGCATACTGTATTTCATACTCGGCCAGTCCGCCGGGTGAGGGCGCGCCCTTCGACGACGCACTCGCCGGGGGGGTGAGTGTGAATGTGTTTGGGTTATCGAAAACGTTGGGAGTCGAGAGCGACGCTCCCGTTGACCCAGACAGGAGAGCAGACGCTAATCCGAACTCGCCGCCGACCAACGTTGCCTTGCCGGTGAGCTGCGTCTGCGAATTCCGGGTCAGCGACATGTCACAAGCTGCGGGACACGCCTCAGCTAGATTCGTTTTCAACGAAACGGCGGAAAGCATTGAGGAGGCGGAGGAAGAGAGTGAGCGAGATGGCAGCGCGGGGGTTCCACACGGCCCCTGACATTCAGACACGACGTCAGCGGACGGAGTGAGCGAAAGCGTCATCAGGCCCGAGTCAACACCGGAGAGTATCCGGCTTCCAAATTCATCAGGGATGCCGGACTGCATTTCCTGCCGGATCGAAAGCGTCGTGCTCTGCAACGCACTTCCGTTCCCGCCTAGCGCGCCCAAGGTATGAGAAGCAACTCCGAAGGGAGTCTGGTAGTGCAAAGTGATCCGGCTTCCGGCCAGCCCAATCGAGCCCTGGGCCTGGGGAAACACACCGATCCCATTCCTGACATCCCAGAATGTCATAGCCGGTGCGGGGCCGGGAATAACAGCGCCATCGGCGGCAAATACCATGTGCTCCGAGGTGTCCACGCTAAATACGTTTAAGCCCAAATCTCCGGGATTTCCAGCATGGGTAATGCTCAATGCAATACTGGAAGCCGAAGAGGGTACGCCCTGCGCATGCAACGCCGAAGCCAGATCCACCAGGCGGGTTTCCCCTGGCGCCAGGGGCTGGAGAGCCAGCGCGACGCTCTTCGAAGAGCGGTCTGCCGTGCCGTAATAGGCAGTCAACTGCGGCGCCGCCGACAATTGACCGGGGTTGCTCAACAGCGCGTACACCGCTAATCCCGAAGCCGAGGAATCGTTTCCTTGCGAAGGCCCTTGCACGGCAATCTGCGGAAACACCCAGGTGGATGTTCCGGTATTGCCGCCCGTCGCGTGCAGAGCCGCGAAGGGGAAAGCTAGCGAACCCCTGCTGCTGTTGAGCAGCAAAGCGGGCAGCAAGGAATGGGGTGGGCCGGAATAGCGCAGGATCAGGGTTCCGGTGGACAGATTCTGATTCTGGGTCAGGAGACTCAGCGGCACCTGCTTGGTTTCTCCAGCCGCCAAGAGAATGGGCGCAATCGGCGCTGGTCTCTGGCCCTGCGCGGTTGTGGCCGGAGCCACGGAAATGGCTTGGGACGCGGAGTTGAACAAAGAGACAGTCGCGTCCGCCCCCGGATCTATTTGCCACCAGGAAGCATACAGGGCATTCTCAGTATCGAACGTGTATCCGCCCAGGAGCGGCAAAGAAATACTCGATTGACTCCGGAAGTTGTGGATCACCACCTTGCCTTGCACGGCAGAAGCTGGCCCTGAAATCCCCAGCGAAAACCCGCCCCAGTGAAGCGACGCATCGGAACTCAAGTTGCTTGCCAGCTGTAAACGGCTTGTGGCATTGGCAGGCACATCGATGCTCCGCGTCTGCAGAGGCCGGCCATTGTTGTCGAGAAGGACAACGGTCGCCCGAGCTGCTGTGTTCCGATCGCTGTTGGCCAGCACCAATGTGCTCGAAACCAAGTTTCCGGATTCCCAGAGGGCGCCGCTTGTCGTCACGGTTTGAGCTCCGGACTCAGGCGGTTTTTGGGCCGCGCTCGAAGAAGGGGACACCGCGTATGCCATGCCTGCCAAGATCATGCAGAGAAAAATTCTCGTCTTCATGGTGAGAAATGCCTCCGGGTGGCGTAGAAAAGCACTCAATATTCAGGCGCAACTGACACAGCTTCCGCAACTGCCGCAACTGGAGCAATCGCCGCAAGCGCCGCAACTGGTGCAACTGGTGCAATTTCCCGTGCCACAACTGCCGCAACTGGTGCAGCCATTACAACTACAGCACGACGAACAAGTAGCGCACGTCGCGCAGGTGGCGCAGGTGGAACATGTTTCGCAGTTTACGAAGAAACCCACCGGCCCCTGGGAAACGCTCACAGCGTCCCCGCCATGCGTCTGCCCAATCGAGACCGCCGTCATATCGAACCCTGACGCGGTCGCAGTTACGCCGGAAGAGGCGTAACCGATGGGTACGACCACCCCTTGTCCCGGAAAGCGGTAACGTTTGACGAAGGGAGGTTGCGTGCTGAGTTGTAGCAGGTAATTCCGGTTCCCCCCCCGCTGAAAGTCGCGGAGAGCTACCCGGAAAAGAAAGCTGTTTCCGGCCGCCTGGTTGCGGTCCGGAGGCAAAAACCGAAGCTTCGCCAGAGCCGACCGTGCCATGCTGGCGAAAAGAACCAGGAAGACCACAAAACCACGTGCGAGAAGCTTGAGAGTCTTCATAGCGGGGATGAACACTAACTTCGCTATAGCGAGTTTGTCAAGCGTTTGCCCGCAAAAAGTTTTGGGATTTAACCAATTGTACCGTTTTTGGACTAATAATAGTCTGAACTAGCCCTTTGACGGTTCAGGAGTCCAGGAGCGATCAACTCACCGGCCGGGATCCCTCTGCGTTAGGGGCTTAGGCAAGTCGCTCGCTACCCCTTAAAACTTTGTTCTCTACTAGACGTGGCGAGAGAGTTTGATCCTCAGTAGAGCTTTTGAGGATGCAGGAGGCTGAAACCGGTATATCTCTTTGTGGTCGGTGCGCAAAGCACGGTGCGGATTGCTAGAGAGCTGAGAATACCGAATTGGCCAATACTCCCTGCTTGAGTGGTTTGCGGCTGCTTCCCTGCTTCTTTAGTTGGTCTGCCGAAAGAACCTGTGCTCCATCTCAAAGTGATATTTCATCGGAATCTTCATTTACCGTGATCACCCGCAGCCTCAGGACTCTGAGTTCGTCGGCGAGATATTACTCATAAATTTCGGGAGTTTTTCCACCAAGGCCTTTTGCGGCTATGATCTCTCGCTATGTCCAAAGTCCGATGGGGAATTTTGAGCACGGCGAAAATCGCAGTCACGAAAGTCATACCGGGAATGCAGAAAGGCGTGTGGAGTGAGGTGACCGCAATTTGCTCCCGTGATCGACACAAGGCGGAAGAAGCGGCCCGCACACTTGGTATTGCCAGATCCTATGGATCTTACGAAGAACTTCTAGCCGACCCCCAGATTGAAGCGATTTACAACCCCCTGCCGAACCACCTTCACGTCCCGTGGTCAATTAAAGCTGCAGAAGCCGGCAAGCACGTCTTGTGCGAGAAGCCGTTGAGTCTTACGGTTGCCGAAGCCAGAAAGCTCATGGCAGTGAGGGACCGCTTGGGAGTGAAGATCGGAGAGGCATTCATGGTGCGCACCCACCCGCAGTGGCTGCGCGCACGCGAGTTG
>Ga0209060_10003114_pt1 | contig 14310 bp, 14 predicted proteins | sample Coa_R1_8_FD_187155 | JGI IMG/M metagenome (GOLD analysis project Ga0209060, IMG submission 187155) | Surface soil microbial communities from Centralia Pennsylvania, which are recovering from an underground coalmine fire - Coalmine... | ecosystem: Environmental > Terrestrial > Soil >...
GATCGCGAGACCCTCTATCCGGATGTGGCAGAGCTGATCGAGGCCACGCGCCGCCTTGTTGACGATGGGTTCGTGGTGCTGCCCTACTGCACCGATGATCCGGTCGTCTGCCAGCGATTGGCCGACGCAGGCGCCGCGGCCGTGATGCCGATGGGCTCACTCATCGGCTCGGGCATGGGCATTGCCAATCCCGCGAATCTGGAGCTGATCTGCCGCCGCACGACGGTTCCCGTCATTGTCGATGCCGGCATCGGTACGGCATCTGACGCCGTCATCGCCATGGAGCTTGGGGCCGCTGCGGTCCTCCTCAACACTGCGGTGGCGAAGGCCAACGATCCGGTCCGGATGGCAGCGGCGATGCGCCACGCAGTCGAAGCCGGCCGCCATGCGTATCTCGCCGGCCGCATTCCGCGCCGCGGGCGCGCCGAACCGTCAAGCCCGCAGCTTGGGCTGGTGGGTTCATGACGCCGCTGCCCTCGCAGCTCCTCGTCATCACGGACCGCCATCAGGCACGACATTCGATCGAAATGATCGCGGAAGCGGTCGGCCAGGCAGGCGGACGCTGGCTGCTGCTGCGCGACAAGAATCTCGCGCCGGCGGAGCGGCGCCGGCTTGGCATGCGTCTGGCGGAGATCGCGACGCGTCACCGGATGCATCTCTCGGTGAGCCGCGATGTCGATCTCGCGGCCGAATGCGGCGCGTCCGCACATCTGCAATCGGCCGCGACGGTCGGCGCGGCGCGACGGCGCCTCGGGCGAGATGCCCTTGTCGGCGTATCGACGCATCGGCTGGAGGATGTTGTCGCGGCGGTCGCAGCCGGCGCCGATTACGTGACTTTGAGCCCGATCTTCACCACCTCCAGCAAGCCCGGTTATGGGCCGGCCCTGGGCGTCGCCGCGATCGAGCTTGCGGCAAAGTACGGGATTTCGGTACTTGCCCTTGGGGGCGTGACGGCCGATTTCGTCCGGCCTTGCCTTGACGCAGGGGCCGCCGGCATCGCGGTCATGGGTGAGGTCATGCGCTCCGACGACCCGGGTCGCACCACCAGCCGGCTTCTGGCGGCGTGCAAGGCTGCAACAGCGGCGCCGATTTCCCCACCTGTCACTCCTGAAGGCCTTGTCGAGAGGCCCTAAAAAGTGCAGCCTGAAGCATAGAGTCCGTCTATCGGATGCTGCGTCGGGGGATAGGCACATGAATTTCCGTGCATTGCTTGTGGTGGCGTTGTCCGGCGCGGCGATTATGTCTGCCCGCGCAGCGGACCAAGCGGTCCCGAGCGGGCCAGCCTATTATCCAAACGCATATTATCCGAGCAGCATAAATTGGACCGGCTGGTATGTCGGCCTTCAATTCGGCGGTGCGTTTGGCCATGCGAGCTGGACAAACCCGTTCACGGGCGCGGGCGACAGCCTAAACCCCGCTGGCGTTTTGGGCGGCGCCCAGATCGGCGTGAACTGGATGCGGGATTCCTTCTTGCTGGGAGCCGAGGCGGATTTTGCCGGTACAGACCTTGAAAGTTCTACTGCCGGGGCGAGCTTCCGTTCGCGCTGGCTATCACTGGTCACCGGCCGCGTGGGTTATGCCTTCAACCAGTATCTGCTTTACGCCAAGGGCGGTGCCGCCTTCGGCAGTGAGCGCACCACTGTGGTAACCAACTTGGCTGGCATCACGGCGGACAGCGCCACCACAACCCAAACCGGATGGACGGTCGGAGGTGGTGTCGAATACGCGCTCAGTCCGAATTGGTCGGCGCGGCTGGAATACGATTTTGTTGATCTGCCGTCCCACGGGGTCGTCTTTGTTGCGCCGGGAATCGCGTCGCGGGGAGCGAGTGTCGACTTCACCATTCAGAAGGTGGTGGCCGGAATCAACTATCGCTTCTAACCGCGCATAAGCGAGATTCGGGCCCGACTCAGGAAACGGGAAGGCACGGGCACCGCGCCGTTGCCCTCCCGACGCTTTGCGTCACGGCGCCGGTGATGCCAGCGGCTTGCCTTTTTCGACGATATAGGTGCCGAGCACCTTGAAGCCCTGGCCTCCCACGCCGCAGGCATCATGGACTGCGTTGAGCGGAATCTGGAAGGATTCGCCGGCCTTGAAGGTCTGGTCGGGCTTACCTTCGATTTTCACGACCATCGGGCCTTCCATCACATAGCTGGACTCGACGCCCGGGTGGCTATGGCGGCCGGCGCAGCTGCCAGCCGGGACCTCGGCGATTGCGGTCACGACGTTGTAGCCCGCCGGGAAATCGACGGTCTGCAGAGGCGTGCGCTTGATGGCGGCTTGCTGCTGCGCAATGGCGGAAACGACGACGACCGGGACAACGGCGGCCGCAACGATGAGTGATTTCCTGAACACGGGTGGTCCTCCCCTTGAAAGATGTAAGTGCCGGCAGCGTGGACGCACGCCGCGGCGGGATGATAGTCCGTTGCCAACACGATGCGCAATGTGCTCAGCCGAGCGAGCACGACGCCGAATTGCGACACGCTAACGCAACAAATCGTTAAACTCGGGATGCTTTCCCATGTAGGCGGCCACGAACGGGCAGTTGGCGACGACCTTGAGCCCCAGCGCGCGCACCTGCTCCAGCGCGCCTCGCACAAGGCGCGATCCGACGCCGCGGCCCGACAGTTCTTGCGGCACTTCGGTGTGCACGAAGGTGATGACGCCAGGCTCCATGCGGTAAAACGCAAGCGCTGTATGCCCGTTATCGTCAAGTTCAAAGCGGCTCTGCGCCGTGTTGTTGCGAACGCCGTCAGACATGCTACGCCTCTCGATCTCACAGTGCGCAGGAACTCGTTATGAAAACGCACGCCATCAAATACGCTGTCAACGTGGCGACCGCGTATCTGGTTCTCACTTTGCTTTTGCCTCCCACCCTGGCCCAGGACGTGCCGGGCATCGAGGTCTGCACGCGCGAGAGCCGGCTAGACCGGCGCACGAGTTGCCTTCAGAGCAACGTCGAATTCCTCCAGCAGGTCATCACCAGGAACGCGCTTGACGCCCAGCAAAAGCTTGCAGCTGCCAATCGCGAAATCGCCGCGCTCAGGGAACAGCTCACGGCCGCCAACCGCGACGCCGCTACGCTCAAGGATGCGCTCGCGGCGGTCGAGGCCAAGGTCGAACAGCTTCAAAAGGCGGCTGCGCCGCCGAAGCCCGACGCCAAGCCGCAGGGGAAATGACAGCGCTTCAAAAGCGCGCTTACTGGCCGATAGCCCCGGAAAACTTCGCCACCTGCGCCCACTTCTCGATGTCGTTGCGCAGGAAGGCGTCAAGCTCTGCCGGTGTCATCGTCATCGGGATCGCACCCTGACGATCCCACGCCGCGACGATTTCCGGGCGCGCGATGGTCTGGTTGACCGCTGCATTGAGCTTGTCGACGATTGACCTCGGTGTACCTGCGGGCGCCATGAGGCCGAGCCAGATGGTGGCCTCGAAACCGCGTACGCCCGCTTCCGCGATGGTCGGAACGTCCGGCAGTATCTTGGACCGCCTGGTCGCGGTGGTACCGAGCGCACGGACTTGGCCGGCCTGCACATTCGGCGCCATGACGGTGATGGCGTCGAACATCATCTCGATATGGCCGCCGATGACGTCGTTGCGGCTGTCGCCCGCGGCCTTGTGCGGCACGTGGACGATATCGGTCCCGGTCATTTTTTTGAACAGCTCGGCCGCCATGTGATAGGGCGTGCCGGTGCCGGCCGAGGCATAGTTGAGCCCGCCGGGCTTCGCTTTCGCAAGGGCGATCAGCTCCTGCACGTTCTTCGCCGGCACTGAGGGATGGACTACCAGCACCAGCTCGGAATAGTTGAGCGCCGCCACCGGCACGAAATCGCGCATCAATACGTAGGGCCGGTTCGGAAACAGCGTCTCGTTGGCGGTCAGCGTGTTCGAGATCGTCAGCAACGTATAGCCGTCAGGTGCGGATTTCGCCACCGCATCCGCGCCGATGATCGAAGCTGCGCCCGGTCGATCTTCCACTACGACGGGCTGCTTGAGCAGCTCCGGCAGATACTGGGCAAGCTGGCGACTGAAGACGTCGCCGGGACCGCCGGCGCCGAACGGCGCAATGATCTTGATCGGGTGATTGGGGTAATCGGTTTGGGCCGCCACCGGAGACGCGAGCGTAGCAAGGCCTATGGCAAACGACGCCGCGAGGGCGAGCTTATGGACCTGAGACATGGCCGTTCCTCCGTTCTATCGATAGCCCGGCAGCGCCCACGGCCGCAACCCGAGCCCCGGGACCGCGGGCGTCCCGCCCGCCGCATTTGTGTTCGATCCGAGCTTACCCTCTCCCAGGGCGGCAGCGTAAGGCGGGGCGGGCGGGACGCCCGCGGTCCCGGGATGCGACGCGTCATTCATTCCGCCGCATGAAGGCCGGAGCCCGCGGGCTGAGCACCACCCAACGAGGGATCTTGCCCGGTTCTCCCCGTTCGTCGGAAAAGCCCGACGAACTTGCTCAGATAAATGTAGATCACCGGCGTCGTGTAGAGGGTGAGGAACTGCGACAGCAGCAGTCCGCCGACGATCGCGATGCCGAGCGGGCGCCGCAGCTCCGATCCGGCGCCGGTGCCGAGTGCGAGCGGCAAGCCGCCGAGAAGCGCAGCCATCGTGGTCATCATGATGGGCCGGTAGCGCATCAGGCTCGCCTCGTAGATCGACTGCTCCGAGGTGAGATTGCGGCTGCGTTCCCCGACCAGCGCGAAGTCGATCATCATGATGGCGTTCTTCTTGACGATGCCGACCAGCAGAATGACGCCGATCAGCGCGATCAGAGAGAAGTCATAGTGCAGCACCATCAACGCCAGAAATGCGCCGACGCCGGCCGACGGCAGGGTCGAGAGGATGGTGATCGGGTGGATGAAGCTCTCGTACAGGACACCGAGCACGATGTAGACGGCGATGATGGCGGCCGCGATGAGGTACGGCTGGGTCGCAAGCGACGTTTCGAACACCCGGGCGGAGCCCTGGAACCGCGCCGTCAGGGTCGCAGGCTTGGCAAGCGAGCGTTCCACATCGTTGATGGCTGTGAGCGCATCGCCGAGCGAATAGCCCGGCGCCAGATTGAACGACAGCGTGACCGAGGGAAACTGGTCGGTGTGATTGATGGTGAGCGGTGACACCGACATTTCGTTCCTGGTCAGCGCCGACAAGGGCACCAGCTGATTTGTCGTGGTGGACCGCACATAGAGCTTCTGCAGCGATGAGGCGTCCTCCTGGTAGACCGGCGTGGCTTCGAGAATGACGCGGCGCTGATCGAGTTCGCCGAAAATGGTTGCGACCTGGCGCTGCCCGAACGCGTCATACAGCGTGTCGTCGATCGCCTGCGGGCTGATGCCGAAACGTCCGATGGCGTCGCGGTCGATCTTGAGCATCATGCGCGGCGCGGTCGCCTGCAGGTCGCCCGTCACATCCTGCAACTGCGGCAGCGCGGCGAGCTTTGCGAGCACGACCGGCGCCCACTGGAACAGCTCCTGCACGTTTGGGTCCTGCAGCGTGTATTGGTATTGCGTCTTGCTCAGCCGCGCCCCGATCTGCACGTCCTGGCGCGCCTGCCCGAACAGCGCGATGCCGGGGACCACAAGCGTCGCGCGCCGCAAACGGTTGAGCACCTCGGTCGCCGTCGCCTTGCGTTCCGCGAGCGGCTTGAGGTCGATCTGCAGTCGGCCGGTGTTGACGGTCGGATTGGCGCCGACCCAGTAGTACACGGTGGCGACATCCGGATCCGCCATCACGACCTTGGCGATTTCATGCACACGATCGACCATCGCGGCGTAGGAGATGTCCTGGGCGGCTTCGGTGGTGCCTTGGATCAGGCCATTGTCCTGCTGCGGGAAGAAGCCTTTCGGAATGAGCACGTAAAGATAGACGGTGGCCGCCATGGTGCCGGCCATCAGGCTCATAATGAAGAGGCGGTGGCGCAGGGACCAGCGCAGGCTCGCCGCATACCAGTCGAGGGTGGCCTGAAATCCGCGCTCGAGCGCCGCCATAACGCGGCTTTCGCGGTCGGAGGCGTCGTGCGTGCGCAGCAGCCACCCACACATCATCGGCGTGAGCGTCAGCGAGACCACCCCGGAAATGATGATGGCCATACTCACCGTGACGGCAAACTCGCGAAACAGCCGCCCGATCAGGCCGCCCATCAGCAGGAGCGGAATGAAGACGGCCGTCAGCGAAAGCGTCATCGACACGATCGTGAAGCCGATTTCGCGCGACCCTGCGAGTGCCGCTTGCAGCGGCCGTTCGCCCGCCTCGATGTGGCGCATGATGTTCTCGATCATCACCACCGCATCATCGATGATGAAGCCGACCGCTATGGTCAGAGCCATCAGCGATACGTTGTCGAGCGTGTAGCCGGCGAGATACATCACCGCGCAGGTGGCCAGCAGCGACACCGGAATGGTAACGCTCGGGATGATGGTTGCCCATGCGTGGCGCAGGAACAGAAACATGACCAGCACCACGAGGCCGATGCTGATCGCCATGGTGACCTGCACATCGATCACGGAGGCACGGATCGTCTGCGTGCGGTCGCCCATGATCTCCAGTTTGATCGACGGCGGCAGCGGGCGCTGCAGGTCCGGCAGCGCGTCTTTGACGAGTTGAACCGTCTGGTTGACGTTGTAGCCCGGCTGCTTGTGCACATCGATGATGACGGCGCGCCGGCCGCCGAGCCATGCCGCCTCCCGCACAGACTCGACGCCATCGATGGCTTTGCCGAGATCGCGAACGCGCACGGGCGCGCCACTGCGATAGGCGACGATAGCATCGTTGAATGTCGCGGAATCGAAGACCTGGTCGGTGGTGTCGAGGGTAAGCGATTGCTTCGGACCGTCCAGCGTTCCTTTCGGCGAATTGACGGTCGCGGTGCCGAGCGCCGCGCGAACATCTTCCAGCGTAATGCCGATGGCCGCCGCAGCGGCGGGGTTGATCTGGACGCGGATGGCGGGTTTCTGCTGGCCGTGGAAATCCACGAGGCCGACCCCGGTAATCCGCGAGATCTGCGGGGCCAGGAAATTCTCGACATATTCATCGACCTTCGAAATCGGCAGGTCGTCCGAGGTCACCGCGACCGACATCAGCAGCGCGTCGGCCGGGTTGACCTTCTCGTAGGTCGGCGGGTTCGGCAGATTCTTCGGCAGCAACCCGCCCGCCGCGCTGATCGCGGTTTGCACGTCCTGGGCCGCGCCTTCGATGCTGCGCGAAAGATCGAACTCTACCTGAATCTGCGTGACACCCAGCGAGCTAGCGGAGCTGATCGAGGTGACACCTGAAATCAGCGATAGTTGCCCTTCGAGCGGCGTTGCGACCGAAGTCGCCATGGTCTCGGCATTGGCGCCCGGCAGCTTGGCGCTGACGCGGATCGTCGGGATATCCACCTGCGGCACGCCGGCAATCGGCAGGACGAAATACGCGACGATGCCCAGCAGGGTCAGGCCGATCATCAGCAAGGTCGTGGCGATCGGCCGAACGACGAAGGGCGCGGAGACGTTCATTGCGTTACCTGGGATGTAGCGGATTGGCCGGGTCTCTCCGCGGTGTTCGCGAGAACGTCGACCCGGGTCCCGTTCTGGATGCGATACTGGCCGTCGGTCACCACCATTTCGCCGGGTTGCACCCCGCCTTCCACGATGGCGGTCGTCTTGCTGAGCAGGCCGACCTTGATGGGTCGCTTCTCCACAACCCGGTTCGGCCCGACCACGAAGACGAACGGGCCCTCCGGGCCTTGTTGGACAGCCCTAACCGGCAACCCGAGCACGTCACGGCGGACATCGAGTTCGACTCGCACATTGACGAACTGACCGGGCCACAGCGCCTCGTCGGCATTGGCGAACGTCGCCTTGTAAGTGACGGTGCCGGTCGCGGCGTTAACCTGGTTATCGATGACCGTGAGGGTGCCGGTCGCGAGATCGACGAGATTGCTGTCCTGGGCCGTAACCGGCACGCTGCCGTCCCGCAATCGCGCCCGCACCGGCGGCAAGGAATCGGCAGGCAGCGCAAAGTTCACGAAAATCGGGTTCAACTGGTTGATGCTTACGATGCCCCCTGTATCGGTGGTGCGGACCACGTTTCCTATATCGATCAGCCGGGTGCCGGCGCGACCATCGATCGGCGAACGGATCTTGGTGTAGTCCAGCTGCGTGCGCGCCATGTCGATCAACGCCTGGTCGGCGTTGACCGTCGCATCGAGCTGGGCCACCAGGGCGCGAGCGGTATCGGCCTGCTGCTTGCTTACCGCGTTGGTGGTGATGAGCCGGGTCAGACGATCGAGGTCAAGGCGGGCATTTTCCAGCTGCGCCTCATCTTTGAGCTTGTTTGCGAGCGCCTGGCTCAGCGCGGCCTCGAACGGCCGCGGATCGATTTCCACCAGCACATCGCCAGCGCGGACGTCCTTACCCTCCGAGAAATTGATCTTCATGATCTGGCCGTCGACACGCGACTTGACCAGCACGCTATTGTAGGCCTGCACGGTGCCGAGCCCGGTCAGGTAGATCGGGACGTCCTGCCGTTGCGCCCGCTCCGCCGACACCGGTACGGGTATTGCGGCCGGCCTGGGCGCAGCGGACTGCGCCAGGAAGGGAATCGCCCCTCGCAGACTGCCGAAATAAAGCGCGACCGCGGCAGCCAGGAGTAGAAGCCCAATGACTGTCCACTTGCGCATCAGGTCTCGCGCGATCGCATGAGAGAGCGTTCACCTCCGCTGACCAGACCGGCTGGCCGCTGTTCCCCGGCGTTCATTATGCGACAGCTGATCCGCCGGTCATCTATGCTTTCCCAAGGCCCATTGTCGCAGCGCAGGTCCACCGCGACAATCGCACGGCATCCGGCCGCTCCGGCCCGGAATGCACCCCAATGACAATGATGGCAGACTTCGCACAGATACAATCTCCTGCGGCGATCGGCGGCCGATTCCTAGCGCACCCGAGTTAGCCGAGAATTAGCTCGCGAATTCAGCCACATCGCGCGTGTGCTTCCGATGAATGCGCGTCCTCCTGATTGAAGATGACCTGATGATCGGCAAGGCCTTGGTCCGCGGCCTCGGCGACCAAGGCATGGTCGTTGATTGGGTACGTAATGGCGCCGAGGGGAGCGCCCCGCTCGCCTGCGCGGAGCACGCGCTCCTTCTCCTGGATATCGGCGTGCCGGAGATGTCGGGGTTCGACGTCCTTAAGGCCGCCCGGGCCGCGGGTGCGCTGGTGCCGGTGCTGGTTATCACGGCCCGCGACGGTGTCGAAGACCGGATTGCCGGACTTGACCTCGGGGCCGACGATTACATCGTCAAGCCGTTCGAATTGCGTGAACGGGACAGTCGACGTCGTTCTCAAACGGGACGGCAACGACGCCCTGATACAGGTTGTCGATTCCGGTCGCGGGATTCCTGAATCGGTGCTGCCCGGCGTGTTCGATCGGTTCTTTCGCGCCGCGTCCGGCGAAATCGAAGGAACCGGGCTCGGCTTAGCGATCGCCAAAGCGGTCGCTGACCGTAACGGCTTTCATCTGACCATCAGCAATCGCCGAGATACCCGAGGCGTGATCGCGCAAGTGCAGATTCTGATCTGGTCGGAAGCCCACCATCGGCTTGCCTGACCCAGATCACCATTGCCGACGGTCTGACGCGGCGTGGCGTCCGAACTCGATCTTTCATCCCTGAACCGCATCCACCCGCTCCTCGGCGGCACGCAATTCGGCGATCATCTCGATGGACGGCGGCTGCTGGCCGACCCGCGACCGCGGTTTGATCGGCAGCCGCACGGTGAACCGCGCTCCCTGCCCCTCCTTGCTTTCGACCGTGATGTCGCCCCCATGTAGATCGATGACCATCTTCACGAGGTTGAGCCCGACGCCCGTGCCGACGATACCGGACACGTTGCTGCCGCGGAAATAGCGCTCGAAGAGCCGGCCGACGTCCGCAGACGGAATGCCGATGCCGTGGTCCTCGACCGCTACCACGAGCCCCCCCTCCTCGGCCCGCGACGTAATGCGCACGATGCCACCGCCCGGCGAATACTTGATGGCATTGGACAAGAGATTGTCGAACACCTGGGACAACAATTTCGGATCGCCGACCATGCGCAGGCTGCGGTCGCCCCATTCCTCCACAATGGTTGAACCTGGCGAGATCTCGCGATGAAGCTGGCAGACTTCATGCACGAGCTCGTGCAGATCCACCTCCTGCGGATGAAAATAAAGCCCGGCGCCGCTTTCGACGAGGCGCGTTGAAGTCAAGAGATTGTCGATTAGGTGCGTCATGCGCAGGACGGCGGCGCGAATCTTTCCCGCGCGGGTGACGATCTCATCGACGCCGATCCGGTCACGGAGCTTGTTCAGGCGTTGCGCATGTCCGTCGATGATGGTGAGCGGCGTGCGAAACTCGTGCGAGGCCATCGAAACGAAGTTGCGCTGCAACTGCGTGAGATGACGCTCGGCCGCAAGCTTCTCTTCGAGCATCGAGGCCTGTTGCGCGAGCCCGCGCTGCGTGACCATGAGTTCGATCGCGTTGTTTCGGAAGACCACGGCAGCACGCGCCATTTCACCGATCTCGTCCTGGCTATCGGTACCGCGGATTTCAATATCAGTGTCATTGGCGGCGAGGCGGTGCATGTAGCCAGCGAGGCGCAGCAGCGGGCTTGAGATCGACCGGCTGATATAGACGAGCGCGGCCACGACCAGCACGCCGGCGAAGATCATTGCGAGCCCGATCAGCCATCTTGCCTCCTGGTAGGCAACGGCAACCCTTGCGGCGGCTTCCTGCGCATTCTCAACCGCATGTTTGGTGAGCTGCCCAAGTGCGTCGCTCGCGGCATTGTAGGCGATGTGCGATGTGGTCATGTAGGCTGAGATCGCTTCGGATTTGCGCCCGCTCCGCGACAGTTCCAGCATTTGGTTGACGACGGCTCGATAATCGTTCCATCGTTCGCGGAACACGCCATACAAGGCGCGCTCTTCCGGATCGTGGCGGATGCGCTCGTAGCTCGCTTGCGCCTGCGAAATGGCGCGGTCGAGGTCAATCATTTCCCGCTCGGTCGCATTGCTATCGGTCGCGTCCGATGCAAGGAGGTTGTTGCCTTCGGCGGCACGGAAATCCGACGTATAGTTGTTGAGATCGCCGAGGACACGCGTATTGGGCAGCCACAGATCGGCAATATCGGCGGACACGTCGTTGAAGTCCCGAAGCCGGGCGATGCTCAGCATGCCGAGAAAAAAGATCAGCAGGAAGAATAAGATGAACACCAACGACAGGCGAAATCTTATGGAGCGGGGCTGCCTCATTGGGGCGGACCGTGATTTTCTACGACATTAGCGCCCGTAGGCGGATTTCAGACTCCCTCCCGGTCAACCGCATTATGGCATTTTTTCCTCACCGAAGGCCTAAAATATTCTAGATTCGCACCCGGTCCTATGCTGGCCAAAACCAACCATGAGCCCCGATGCCGGAAACGCGCAAAAAAGTACTCTGCATCGAAGACGACCACGAAACCGCGGCCCTGATCGCCGAGGAGCTGGCAGAACGCGGCTATGATGTCCATATCGCCCACGACGGTCGCGAGGGATTCTCCGCGATACTCAAGCTGATGCCGGACCTCGTGCTGTCGGACATCAGCATGCCGGTCATGTCCGGCTTTGAGCTGCTGGAGCGGCTCACCGCGCTGGCGCCACGGTTTCGCAACATGCCGTTTGTCTTTCTCACCGCCTTAACGGACCGGGACAATGAACTCAAGGGACGCCAACTCGGTGCCGACGATTATGTGACCAAACCGCTCGATTTCGACCGGCTGGACGCCATCATCACGGCGCGCCTTGCGGGCGTTGCCCGTAACGAAATTTGGTCGAAGCAGGTCGATCTGAACGAGCGTGAGGTCGAGACGCTCACCTGGGCGGCACGCGGAAAAACCTCCGCCGAGATCGCGCAAATTCTGGGTCTGTCCAAGCGAACGGTCGATTTCCACATCGATAACGCGCGTGAAAAGCTCGGGGCTGCCACACGGGTGGAGGCTGCCATCAAGGCCGCGACCGGCCGCTTGATCGAGCCGTAGCACTGGGGCGTCGTCACTCGGTCGCTCGCTTCAGTCATCTGGAAGACGTATGGATGACGAAGGCCGACCCCTGGGGTGGTGAGAACCAGGAGAACGCTACGCCCCCTTGCATGCCGGCTTTTATCAATGCGGTCAGGGACAGGCGGTGCGCCGGCGGGGCGACCACGAGCGCCGCCCATACGAGGGCTAATGTGGGGGGCTTGCGCGCTCATTCACTGCGGCGTGATCGTGCGCAGTTGCCCTCGCGCTGAGATGCTTGACCGGCGCGAAGGTATCTCGCTCTGGTCGGGCCCGACAACGAGCGCCCGTTCGACCCGCCTCGGGGCTGATCCGCGTCGTCGCAAATTACGCGTGAACTCCGCCGCGAGGGCGTGCGCTCTCATCAGGTTGGGATGGCGCTCAAGGACCTTGCGGACAATCTCAAGTCCTTCTTGGCAGTGGCCAAGTTCGCCCAGCAGGGTCGCAAAATTCAGCTGGATATCCGGGCTGTTGGGGGCGAGACGCAGCACTTGCCTGTAGCGCTTCTCGGCTGCCTCAAGTCGGCCCAGGCGATCGAGGGCGACGGCCAGATTGTTGAGAGCCTGCCAAAACGTCGGGTCGAGCTGAACCGCCTTTTCATAGCACTCGCAGCTCTCCGCGAGAGAACCATGTTGGGCCAGGATGGTGCCGAGGGTCTCCCACGCTCGCGCGCAATCCGGTTTGCGTTGCAGGGCGAGGCGGGCAGCTGCCTCGGCTCTTTCCGATTCCCCGGACCGGTCGAGAACCTCGGCATAGTTGCGATGCCATGCCGCCGGCGCCCCCGCAAAGGCACACGCCCGAGACAGAAATCTCAACGCCACATCCGTGTTCCCCCGCTGGAAGGCGGACATCCCGAGCTCGTGGAGAACGGCAGCCTCTGCCTCGCCGATGCCGGGCCCGCCTTGCTGATGCACCTGCATTTTGCATCTCCCTCACTCGGCAGCGCGCCCACAACCGCACCGTGCAGCCCTGCAATTTTGACGCAATATTCCTGGTTCTACATTGGCAAGTATACCGGCCGGAGATTAGCGAACCTAATCGCGCATCGCCGATTATCCACAGCATAGGATTTTTTCCGCCAGGAGATAAAGTCCCGTCGACGCCTCGGCTGCCCGCCCCGGCGCGGGCGGTCGACTCGTACGCCTGTCGACACCGAAACGGTGCGGCTTATTCTATCCAGCTCAGAAATCCGGCGCGTTCGCGGTCGGCACTGCCGTGTCCCTTCCGGCGTAGTATTCATGCGGGTTGTCGGCGCAGACCGATTCCGGCCATTGGCCCAGCGGCGAGAGCGGACGCTGATAGATGATGGCCGCGGACCAGGGTGTGGTGAAGACGCCTTCATCCTCGACCGTGAATTCGAGCTGAAGCCCCTTGCCCCTGTAGTTGGGATCTCGCGCAAAGCCTGGATCGGATGTGGGGATGCGGAAGTTTCCTCGTTCGCCGCGTTCTTCCGCTTCTTTGGCGGCCTCGTAATCGAGCAGCCGATAGCGTTCGACGACGTGCAAAGCCGGCGTGTGCGGCGTGCCGTACATGTCGACCATCGCAAAAGGACCGACCTTAATCCCGACCGTGTCGATGACCAGCGTGTCACCTTCGTAATGGCCGACTGAATCCCCATACCAGGTCGACGTCACCTGCGCCGGATGAGGCTGGTTCATTCGCACGTGGCGGACTTCGTGATCGTTGGCGTAGAGAATCGTGATCTTGTCCGGCTGCTGGATCATCTGCATGCCGATGTTCCAGAAAATGAATGGCACGCCGCCGGGCCAACACTGATTGCTCGGAGTCGGATAGGTCACGCCGGTGAGCGCAATTTCGCCGGCTTTTTTCACCAGTTGCGCTGCGTGCGGCTTCAAGATCGGATTAGTGTAGTCGCCGACCAGCTGGTAGACATTGCTCACGCCGTTGCGACGCGACATGTTCCTTACCGGACCTGGGCCTGCAAGCGGCGGCTCGACATCAGGCCAGGTCAGATGGGCCCATATGCCGGAGAAATCCGGGAGGGCTGGGGCGCTTTGCGTGCCGCCATCGGCCGGCCCGGCCGCGGGCGCCGTTGTTTGCGCCCCAGCAGGAATCGTCGCCGTTGCGGGCAGGAGGCCGATCGATGCCAAAGCGATCACCACCGTTGATTTCATGACCATACTCCCCGTGAATGTTGCATGAAGTGATCATGGCCGGATGGTGGGCCAGGACGCCAGAATGTCAGAAAGGCAATGCGAACTGCGTGATGCACCTCACAGTCCGCACGATATCTCCAGCC
>Ga0209060_10003115_pt1 | contig 14301 bp, 11 predicted proteins | sample Coa_R1_8_FD_187155 | JGI IMG/M metagenome (GOLD analysis project Ga0209060, IMG submission 187155) | Surface soil microbial communities from Centralia Pennsylvania, which are recovering from an underground coalmine fire - Coalmine... | ecosystem: Environmental > Terrestrial > Soil >...
GCTGGCGATGACCTGCGTAACGTAGTCGGCTACAAACTTGCGGTCAGCCAGCGCCTCCGCCAGACATTCGATGGCAAACGCATTCACATTGAACGGGGAAGCCATGCGCCGCAATACCGACATCTGTTCCACATCGCCAATTATTACTCCCAGGCGCAGGCCCGCAAGTCCGTAAGCTTTGGAAAATGTGCGAGCGACGAACAGATTGGGCAGCTTGCCGACTTGGTCAATCATGCTTTGGCCGTAGAAATCAAAGTAAGCTTCGTCCAGCAGGATGGCGGCATCAGGCGCAGCCTGGATGACCTGCATGATCGCTGAGCGCGGCACATCGATGCCGGTGGGATTATTAGGATTGCAGATGACGACGATTCGCGACTTGGCCGTCAGAGCATTCAGCACGCGCTCCAGAGGAAAGCTGAAATCCGGCCCTGTAGGCACGCGTACTACTTTTGCATTCTCCATCTGGGAAAACACGTCATACATGGCGAACGTCGGAACCACGATGACGATTTCATCCTGCGGCGCAAGATAGGCGCGGCAAAGAAGATCAATGGCCTCGTCCGCGCCGTTGGTAAGCAGAAGCTGCTGCGGCGCAAGGCCCAGAAAATCCGCCACCAGCTTTTCTCCGGCCTCGCGGCGCGGATACATAGCCAGAGTACGCGCGTCCATGCTGTTTAGTTTGGCGAGCACACGCGGTGAGCAGCCCGTGGTGCTCTCATTCATGTCCAGGCGAAGTTCAGTTGTGGGACTGCTGAGGGGAGAATGATATTCGCGCATCTCACGGACGCACTGGCGCGCCTTAAGCATTTGCTGACCTCACTCGAATAGATTCTGCGTGGGCCTTCAGTCCTTCCGCTTCCGCCAGCGTGATCACCGCGGAAGCAATGCGGGCCAGCCCATCGCGTGAAAGCTGCTGGACAGAGATGGTCTTAACAAAATCCTGTACTCCAAGTCCACCCCGAAAGCGCGCGACACCGCCGGTAGGAAGCACATGATTAGGACCGGAGGCATAGTCGCCCGCCGCCTGCGGAGAATAGTCGCCGATGAAAATGGATCCCGCATTATCGACATGCGCCAGGTCTTCTTCATTCACGGTAATGTGCTCGGCGGCAATACGATTGGCAAATTCAAGAGCTTGCTCGTGGGATTCGGTCACCAGAATTGCGCCGTTTTCTTTGAGGGAGCTTTTGGCGATCTCATTATTTGCGGCGGCTAGCTTGGCCTCGGTAGCCACCTTTTCCGCCAGCGTGTCAGAAGATGTGATGAAGACGGCCAGCGTGTCAGGATCGTGTTCTGCCTGGGCGACCAGATCAGCGGCGATAAAGCGCGGATCGCCGCGTTCACTCACAATCACAACTTCCGTTGGTCCAGCGAGAAAATCTATGCCGCAGTCAAACGCGACAAACTTTTTTGCCGCTGTCACAAACAGGTTGCCGGGGCCTACGATCTTGTCCACCTTCGGTACAGTTGTTGTTCCGTAAGCCAGCGCGGCAACCGCTTGCGCTCCGCCGATTCGGTAGAACTCGCGCACGCCAAGGAAATGCGCGGTTGCCAGAGTTTCCGGCGCTGGTCGAGGCGAGACCACGCGAATATCACGAACGCCAGCCACCTGTGCGGGGATCACCGTCATGAGCATGGTGGAAGGCAGAGGATAACGACCGCCGGGAACATAGCACCCAGCAGACTGCAATGGTCGCACTACCTGTCCGACGTTGATTCCTGAAGCCACGCTATTGCGCCATTGTTGCGGCTTTTGCCATTCGCAATATTGTTTGATGTTGCCGGCTGCTGTCTTTAGCGCCTGCTTGAAGTCATCTGACACCGCGCTCCATGCCTGCTCAAGTTCTTCTTCGGTAACGCGGAGCGGCTGCTTTAGTTTCAGGTCATCTAATTTTTCGGCATAGCGGCGCAAAGCCTTGTCTCCGTTTTTGCGGACATCGGCCACGATCCGTGCCACGGTCCTTCCTACGCGAGCCAGGTCGGCTGCGCCACGCTGTTCCAATGTACGGACAAAGGCTTCGGCTTTGCCTCCGCGCAGCGTACGCATCACAGCACCACCTTGTTCAAAGGATACTCAACAATACCTTCGGCTTTAGCGGCTTTGAGTTGCGGCATAATTTTCCACGCGGTGGATTCTTCAATGATTGTATTCACCGCCACCCACTCACCGTCGCTCAGAGTTGAAATTGTGGGCTTCTGCAGAGCGGGCAGCACGGAAAGGACGCCGGGCAGATCTTGTTTACGGACGTTGAGCATCAGTCCTACGCGGCCCTGGGCATAGATGGCGCCTGAGAGCATCAGGGCAAGATTTTCAATCTTGCGGCGTTTCTCATCGCTGGCCCATGCAGTTTTATTGGCGATGAGCTGCGTGCTGGATTCCATAATGGTTTCGATGATACGCAAGCGGTTGGCGCGGAGCGAGCTGCCGGTTTCTGTAATTTCAACGATGGCGTCAGCCAGCGTGGGTGGTTTTACTTCGGTCGCGCCCCAGGAAAACTCCACTTTTACCGGAACATTGCGGCCAGCAAAGAAATTGCGCGTCACGTTTACCAGTTCGGTCGCGATAATCTTTCCTGCCAGGTCTTCGGCTTTCTTGAACGATGAATCTTCCGGCACCGCAAGGACCCATCGCACCTTGCCAAGCCCCTGCTTGGCGTAGGTCAGTTCCGCGGCGGTCTGCAATTCCAGGCCGCTTTCCACGACCCAGTCTTTGCCGGTAAGGCCACAATCGAGCGCGCCGTGATCAACATATCGTGCCATTTCCTGGGCGCGGATCAGCATGCACTCAATTTCAGGGTCGTCGGTGGCGGCAAAGTAAGAACGGCTGCTGGTATAAACGTTCAAGCCGGCGCGCTTGAACAGCGCAATGGTCGATTCCTGCAAACTCCCTTTGGGTAATCCCACGCGCAGCTTCATCGCTGGGCCTCCGCGACTTTGATGGCAAGCGGCTCAGTGAAACATGATTTCGTGCCGGTGTGGCAGACTAGGCCATCGCCTTCTACAAACACGCGGAACAGAACGGTATCTCGGTCGCAATCAGTCAACGCAGAGATCACCCGCAGCCGGTTGCCGGAAGTCTCACCTTTCATCCACAGCTTTTGCCGGGTTCGGGAGTAAAACGTTACGTAGCCGGTTTCCGCCGTTCGCGCGTAAGCTTCAGGGTTCATAAATCCAACCATGAGCACCTCGCCCGTAGAGTCTTCCTGCACAATGGCGGGGGCCAGGCCATCCATTTTGTCAAAATCAATCTGCATATGTCCTCACAAGTTCCTGCTTTTAACAGGGCGCAAAACAAAAAGCCCGCCGATTTATTTGAGCCGGCGGGCTTTTGATCTTTATAAGTGCGCTGTCTTTAACTTCTACAGGCCTCCGCCGACACGCTCGCCGTGTAATGGTGATGATGATGGCGATGTGCGTTGGAGATCATGAGCGATTATGCTAGCGAACCGGCATTGGAGATGTCAATCGCAAAAGTAGGTGAGCGGCTAACCCGAGCGGCTATTCCGTATATCCTCGAACCCTCCGTCCTTCAAGCACAAGGCCGATAGCGGCGATCAATTCGTGAGGAGCATCGCTCAAGATAAAGTCTGCGCCGGGGATCTCAGGCGAATGGAAGCACATTTCCAGAATCGGCAGGCCGGGATAGTAGTGATTCACAGCATGGGCGATTTTTCGCTTCTCCACCCCGCGGAAACCATGGCAAATGAGGGCCAAATCCACTTTTTCACTGGTCTTACCCAGGGTTTCAACCTGCGCCAAAGTCAGCGCGGAGCAAACAATGAATCCTTTATGTTCCAACAGCAATTGGCGGGTTGTCTTGAGGACTTCATTAGAGGAAACCGAGAGAATTTTGGCCATGAATGTGGTCAGATTGTGCTTGGATTTTTTCGGATTATACCTCAGGCTTTGATTTTGAAAAGTCCGGTCCGCTGAATTTTTGCATAAATAAAATGCCTTAAGAGCATTCCCGCTGGAGGTTCTGAGTACCACATGTCATTGGTACAGGGGCCTTGTCACGATTATTGGAAATCTTTTAATATCTACAACGATTCCGAAAGCAGCGGATCGAATCCATCCAAGGACGCATTGTGCGAAAGAAATACCGACCTGGAGATCTGGTGCCTGAAAGTGGAATTTACCGGGTTACCCACGATTCGCACCGTCTAATGCATGAGGCCACTCTACTCCAGGACCAGCGGTTCCCCATTTGCAGGAAGTGCAATCACGATGTCCGTTTTGAACTGCGCCGGGCGGTCAAAAATCCCACACGCATTACTTCCGGTTATCACGCCATCCTTGAAGATTATCCTGACGTAGAGCCGTTCATCGTCAACTGATCAAAGCTAGGCGGGCTCGGAATCTCCCCTGCTTACGCCATTCGCAAAATATGGCCTTTCGTCTGCGATGGAAAAGGTGTGTTTAAATCATCCAGTGGAAACGCGCGAGATAGGCCAGGAATTTCGTCCCATGCTGCGGCTGGCAGCGCCGCTGGCCCTCACTGAGCTGGGATGGCTGGCCATGGCGTTTACTGACACCGTAATGGTGGGCCGGCTGCCAGACAGCGCGACAGCCATTGGCGCGGTCAGCCTCGGCAGCACGCTTTTTTATACCATCGGAATCTTTGGCAGCGGCGTAATGCTGGGCATGGACACTCTGGTGGCGCAGGCATATGGCGCAGGCCGTCTGGAAGATTGCCACCGCACGATGTGGAACTCGATTTATCTGGCATGCATTCTGTCGCCCATTTTGATGGCCTCCATATTGATAGTTCTGCCGATCTTCAGCCATTTAGGACTCGCGCCCGCGCTTGTCAGTACCACGGTCCCATTTCTTAAGGCGCTGGTTTGGAGCACGCTGCCGCTTGCGCTCTACTTTGCCTTGCGGCGCTACTTGCAGTCCATGCACATTGTTAAGCCCGTTGTATTTGCGCTGGTATCGGCGAACCTGGTGAACCTGGCAGGGAACTGGATGCTGGTGTACGGGCATCTTGGAGCGCGGGCCTTCGGTGTGGCCGGCAGCGGATGGTCCACGTGCATCTCTCGGGCATATATGGTCGTGGTGCTGGCGATTGCAGCGGTCTATTACGACCGTAAACGATGCAGCGGGTTGTGGAGCGCTTCAAGGCATTTTGAACTCAATCGGATACGCTTGCTGCTGCGGCTGGGACTTCCGGCAGCGGCGCAGCTATTGCTGGAGGTCGGCGCTTTTGCCATGGCCACTTTTCTTATCGGCAAACTGGGTGCGGTGCAGCTTGCCGGACACCAGATTGCCCTGAATGTCGCCAGCTTCACCTATATGGTCCCGTTAGGCATATGCTCAGCCGCGGCCGTGCGAGTGGGCCACGCCATGGGCGCACAGGATGCGCACGCCGCGGCCCGCGCCGGATGGATGGCAATCTTCTTTGGCGCGCTTTTCATGTCGTGCTCGGGGCTGGCCCTGTTCTTGTTTGCCAGGCCGATTGCTCGCGCGTATACGCCTGAAGCCGCCGTGGTCAATGCCGGGGCCACATTGTTGCTGGTGGCAGCGGTTTTCCAGTTATTCGATGGGTTACAGGTTGTAGCCACAGGAGCCCTCCGCGGCGCCGGCAACACGCGAATTCCGATGCTCGCCAATTTTATTGGCTACTGGATAATTGGCCTTCCGCTGGGCGCGCTGCTGTGTTTTAGATTGAAAATGGGGGCGGTAGGAATGTGGCTGGGGCTTTGCCTGGCGCTCGTATTGATTGGGAGCGTCCTGTTGGCGGTGTGGCAAGCCGAGATCAAAAAGCTGACCGCGACGCGATCCACGGCAGCCTAATTGTGAAGCGGCATTGCGCAAAGTAAACAGGCGGGCCGTGAAGGCCCGCCTGTTGGTTTGTACACGTTACGCCGTTAGAAGCGAACGTGGAATGAGAGTTGGAGTTTGCGTGGCGCGTCATCCGCACCGGGGCTACCGATGCCGGTATTCGTACCGCTGAAGAATGGCGACCAGTTGATCTTGCCGCCTTTCTGCAAATCAGCCACTGTCAAGGTCTTTCCGTTGGTTCCAACGTACGTGCCATTGGGTCTCATGCAACCAGTGCAGGTGAAGAAATCAGGGTTGGGCACTCCACCTGTGACAGAAGGAGCCATGACACTCAGCACATCATTGGTGTTGTTGGAAATCAGGTTTGCGTGATTGAAAACGTTGAACGCATCAAACCGAAGTTCCACTTTGATGTTTTCATACTTGGGCATTGTGATCGACTTGTGCAAGGAAGCGTCGAACTTGTAGAACGGCGATCCGCGTCCAGCATCTCTGCCCAGGTTGCCGTTGATGGTTTTAAAGGTCACAGGGTCGCCAGTAATAATATCGACAGCACCGGTGTTGGTGACTCCAGCAGGTGCCGCAAATGCGTTCTGAATTGACTGGCACTGCGCTGCAGGGAAGCCCGCCCCTATGCAAGCCGCAACCGCTCCTGGTCCAAACAATGCGTTCGATCCATCAAATGAAGCAATGGAGGAAGTATTGATCGTGCCATCCGCGGCAACGTTGGGCCGTTGCTGCGTTTCGCTGCCGGCGCCAAAGAACCTTCCACTACCGCCGAAGCCAGAGGAACCGGTGGAAATGGGGTAAGGCCGGCCGGACTGGAGTTGACCAACCCAGCTCAATCCAAGATTATTGGCAAAAACACCGGCGAAATGGTTTGAAGTCATTCTGCCAGAATCCAGAACCACACCCATGTTGACGGCGTGGCGGATGTCATTGAACGCAGGGCCCAATTCCGGTCTGGTATTGACGTAGTCACCCGGTTCGGAAAGTCCGAAGAAATCTTCCCCGGAGGTGAGTGCGTGTGACCAGGTATAGCTGGCATTGAACTGTATATGCCTGGAGAAGTTCTTTTCCAGGTTTACCAGCATGCCGTTGTAATGCGAGGTGCGCGAATTCTGGTTTGTCCGGACGGCGGCAAATTGCGGATTCGGCCGCTTGCCGAAGAAAAAGAATCCGGCGTGGTTAGGATCGGCGATCAGCGGCGCTGCGTTAAGATCACGCTCACCGAAGAGGCCGAACCCAAATTGACCGATGTACTGAACACCGGCCTTCAGCGTATTTGTGAATTGATGCTCAATGCCGAAGTTCACCGAACGCATTTCCGGGTTCTTGAGATTGGGTGCGATGGGCCGGACGCGGCCAAAAGGACCGCTCAGTTGAGGAGCAAAGGGCGCCAGCAGTGCGGGGCTCGGAAGATTGGGGAATGCTGCCAAAGCCGCCGCGCCCGCGGGCGTGGAGCCGTCGATCGTCACTGTATTCAGCGTTGTGCCGTCAAAGTTGAGAGAGTCCAGCACCACGTTGTTGAAGGCCAACATTGTTGTTTCGGCAAAACCCAGGCGGAACAGGGTCTTATCCCACGGCGCATAGGTGAAACCCAGGCGCGGTTGCCAGTTATTTCCGTCAGACGAGCATGCGGAAATCAAACCATTGCCCTGGAAGCACGTTCCGTTGGGGCCGGGGATTTTGCCGCCCTTGAAAGCTCCAGCCTCAAAGTCGTAACGAACTCCGGCATTCATCGTCAGTTTGCGGGTAATCTTCCACGTATCCTGGATGTAGAAGCCGTAAATGTTGTCCTTGGAGGTCACTTCGCCCGGACCAAATGCAATCGTCAAACTGGTGGGATGGAAGGGAGCAGAAGTTCCGCTGGCCGTGTATTGACCAAAGTGAAATTGCGGGAAAAGCGAGTTCCAGGGATAGTAGCTAATGTTGAAACCAGTTTTCGATGTGTGGTTCCCGTGCACCCACGTAAGGTTGTCAATGTATTGGTACCGCTTTTGCAGTCCGCCCTGCGGGCAGCAGAAATCGGCGCCGGTTGTCGCGCCGCCAAGGTCCGTATGGACGACGCCGGGAGCCGTGGACGCATCAGCGGTAGTGGTGATAAAGCGGGTGAAGACAAATCTTGCTTCATTAGTCAGGGCTGACGTTAATGAAGAAACAAGACCCACGTTCAGGCTCGCATTATTGAGAGTGCTGCTGGTGAGGCCATCCGGGGTGATGTTAGTTCCTGTTTGGACAATAACGTTCGCTTGACGCAGACGGTCCACAGCATAGCGCGCGGTCAATAGGTGCTTGTCCGTGATGTGGTAGTCAATTTTCCCAGAATAGAGCAGGTTATTGACCGGCGACTGTACCGTAACGTTGCCGCCCAGCGCTGCTGGAGGGGTCAACGTGAGAGGGACTCCCTGGCGGCTCAGCTCATAGCTGGTAAACCAGAACAACTTGTCCTTCTTGAACGGACCACCCAGCGTGAAGCCACCTTCCTTGCGATGGAACGGCGCACGCGGACATCCCGCTACTGAGGTGGGATCGGGGCAGCGCGGATCGCCGATAATCCCGTCATTGTAAAAGGGATCTGAAGCTGCAAGGTTCCTTCCACGGAAATACATGTGCCCATCTCCGTGGATGCCATTGGTGCCGGACTTTGTGACTACGTTCAAGATCAGACCGGAGGCTTGACCATATTCCGCATTGTAATTATTGGTTAGGACCTGAAATTCCTGAACTTCATCGACGGATGCGCCCGTGCCGTCGCGTCCGGAAACCAATTGATCAGTGATGTTTGCGCCATCTACGTTATAAAGATTACCGCGATTGTTGATTGAGCCAGGAGCGATAAGGTCAGTGGTCAAGCCGCTGGTATCCTGCTTTACCCCGGGAGCAGTGAGCGCGAGTTGAGCATAGTCGTTGACCGATCCGCCAGCGCCAGACAATGTTGGCAGTCGCTCCATATCGAGACTGGTCACAGAAGTAGAGACATCAGTTTTGGTGGTTTCAATCAGCGGAGCTTGCGTAGTTACTTCCACGCTTTCCGTGGATCCGGCCACATTTAACTTGAAGCCGAGATCTCTTTGATCTCCTAAGTTCAACGTTATGTTTTCCGTTGCACCTTTGGCAAAGCCTTTCGCATCGACGGACACATCGTACGTGCCTGGCTGAAGGTTAGGAATCACGTAATTGCCGGTTGAGGTGGTCGTGGCTGAGCGGCCTGTGCCTGTTGATTTATTGGTTGCGGTTACCTTGGCGCCCGGAACGACCGCTCCCTGCGGGTCAACCACGGTACCCGAAATTTGCGCGCTGGATGCGCTCTGTGCGTTTGCCATGAATGGCAAACAGCAACATAAGAATGCGATCGTACAGAACTGTTGCAGACGCTTCATCGAGGATCCCTTGAATCTATCTTCATCTCCCTCTCCATGGTCAAAGCAACAGCGCACTCCAGTGTCGCTGAATGCAAGAACCGAGAGACGCGGAGAATTCTAAACCTTTTTGGCAATACGTCTACTGAAAATAAATGCGTTCTGACGAAATCGGCAGCGGATTGCTTTTCATCACGAAATTAGAGCTGTCGATAACATCCAGAAATCCGTATTACTGAATATCGAGCGGGGCGACCACTATTTTTATGGCCACTCAGACAATGCCAACTGGGCAAACGTCATCGCTCGACACTGTTCTAACGGGAAGTTTTGCTTTCGACCGAATAGCCCGCATCGGGACGCACATAGTGCACGTCGAGTTACGAAGGTAATAGCCAGTTCCATAATGGGAAACACCAGCATTGGGTGGATAAGTTCGGCTTTGTGACTCTGGGTTTTGTGGGTTTTTGCCGTGTTTTGTAGGCCCAATCCGGAATATAGGGCTGAAGCCATGCTACTTAGGGACATGTACTAATGTGTTGATTCTTAAGGTATATAACTGAACGTGTGTACCTGGGTACCGGTTGACATTCGAACAGTTGTTGCTATATTCGCGCCTGAGGCCGGTAAACCATGAACAATATATATGACGCGATAAAAGAGAAAGAAAACCAAATCGCCATTTTCCAGGCGCAAATCTCAGGCTTGAATGCCGAGATTGAAGCTCTGCGAGTGGCAGCGCGAATCCTGGAAGGCGGCAGCGCCCAGGGCGTTCCGGAAGCGGCGCGTCCGGTGGCAGTGCAAACATCCAGCAACGGTGGAGACAAAACAAAACGAGTTTGGCCGTAAAGGCAGGCCGCTCGTCGCCGCACGCGTCTATTCCCTCGCTCCCAAAGCGAGTCCCCCACGCAACGCGTAACCGGCAACAGCGCTCACCGTCTTACGTTCGCTAATCGGGCCATAGGCGTCAGCCGGGCGGGATTTGTGAACGTACAGAAGTGCATGGAGCGGGTTTGGTTCGACATCGCTCTTTTGAAGGCAGAAGTATTTTCCGGGGCAACAAGCGAGTTCAAGTTAAAAAGACAAAAAAATAGAGTTTGAGGGACGGCGTACACATGGCAACCCAAGCAGATACTGCTAACAGCACCGCGAGCAAGAGAGGCCGCGGCGCCTCGCCGGACGATCTGGCGGTAGTGGCGCAACGCGCCCAAGCCTTTACCAACGCTTCCGGAGTGGCCATCGCACTGAGCGAAGGCAACGCCGATGAGATTGTTTGCCGCGCCCGCAGCGGAGCCAGCGCGCCGGAGGTCGGTGCGGCCTTGCGCGTCAACGGGACCTTTACCGGACTCTGCATTCAGACCGGCAAAGAGCTGCGTTGCGACGATTGTGAGACGGATACGCGCGTTGATACTGCCGCGATCCGCGCCCTGGGAATACGCTCGATGGTGGTGACGCCGATCCGCGAAGACAGCCGGGTGGTTGGCGTATTGGCGGCATTTGCGCCTACGCCGCACGCTTTTACCATTACGCATGTGGCCGTGCTTAAAACCATGGCCGATCAGATTTCCGCGCTGCTGCAAAAGGAGCGTCGCGCCCGCGAGGAGAATCCGCAGGTGGAAGCTCCGCGGCCGCCGGTGCCGGCTATTACGGCCAAACCGGTGGCGGTCCCGGCCCCCACGCAAGCGCAGCCGCCCGCACAGGCAGCTCCTCCGGCAGTGGTGATCAAGCCTTCGTCTTCAGGGCCGCGCGCCGCCGCTACGGCCCCGGCCAAAGCGGAGCCTGTCAAGAGTGCGCCTCTGGAAGTAGTTCCCTTGGCAACGCCGCCTAAGAAAGAAGAAAAGCGCTTTGATGCCGCACCCCGAGCAAATTTTGGCACGTTTGATTCAGTGGGGGCAGAGGACAAGAAATCCGGAAGCCGGTTCATGATGGTTGGCGTGGTAGCGGTGCTGGTGATTGCCGCTGCGGCTACATTTGCCTTCCTGAAAATGCAGAAGCCCAAGACGGCCACGCCGCAGCAGACGCAGGAAGCCGCGAATGTACCTCCGGCCAGTTTGCCATCCGGTAATGCGCAGCCCGTTTCATCCACTGCCAGCACAACGGCTCCAGCCGCCGCTTCCAGCACAATTGCGATGCCTCCGGTTGCAAAGCCTGTAGCGGAGAGGCCATCGGCTAAGACAGTTGCCGAGAAAAATTCGTCTTCGGCAGAAAAGCCTGTTGTCACGGAGAAGCCCGCGTCTGTGGCCACTCTTGGCACCGGAACTTCCCGGATCGTGAAGCAGAACACGGCGCAAGTGGCCCCGGAAGTCGCGCCTTCTTTCACCACGGACACCACGAATTCGGCAGCGCCTTTATCCAGTCTGGCGCGGCCCGTAACATCCTCAGCACCTTCAGCGGCGGCGATTGAGCAATCGCAGCTTGAACCTCTCCAGGTGCTCAGGACCGGTCCACTCATTTATCCGCCGATCGCCAAAGCCCGTGGCATCACTGGCCCTGCCGTCGTGCTGGTTACCGTAGGAAAAGATGGCAAGCCATACAATCCGAAATATATGAGCGGACAGCCAGTTTTTAAGGATGCCGCGATTCAGGCGGTGATGGGTTACCTGTTCAAGCCGGCCAAGCTCAACGGCCAGCCGATTGAGCAATCAACCACCATCCGGCTGAACTTCCGCTGATCGATACCTGATTCAATGTACCGAGGCGCATCTTGAGAGTGATCAGGATGCGCCTTTGGCGCTTCTGGGATCGATCCAAGTGGTTGTTTTTAAGAAATTCCCGAGGCGCGTGCCGTCTGCTGGGTTGCCAGGGCGCGGCGTGCCCGTATGCGCGATATCAGCCAGATGATCAGCCTATAAGACAGCAGGACCGCCAAAACGGCGCCATAAGTCAAAGGGCGTCGAAGGTCGGCTTTGACCAGCCAGATGAAATGGACCACCCCTGCAGCCGCGCTGAAGTAGATGAGCCGGTGCAGCTTTTGCCAGCGCTTGCCGCCCATGCGCCGAATCCAGCTTTTTGTGGAGGTGAGCGCAAGCGGCAGCATCAGGAACCAGGCCGTCATGCCGGCTGTGATGAAGCGGCGCTTGGCAATATCGTGCAGCATTGCATGCACGTCAAAAAACTTGTCGAGCCAAACGTAGGTCATTAAATGCAATGATCCATAGAAGAACGCGAAGAGACCCAGCATGCGGCGGAAGCGAATCAGCCAAGTCAGGCTGCTGAGTTTCCGTACCGGCGTAACGCTGAGCGTGATCAGCAGAAAAGTGAGCGTCCACCGGCCCGTGGTCCGCGTGATTACATCAATGGGATTCGCGCCCAGGCCGTCATGAAATCCTTTCCATGTGAGCACAAAGGCCGGGCCCAGACACAGCAAAAACACCGGCGCTTTCAATGCCCGAATGAATTTTTCCGGCAGAGGTTTCATCAGTAATTTTTTTGCAGGTCCATGCCGGAGTAAAGACTGGCGACCTGGTCAGCATAGCCATTGAACATCAGCGTTGGCCGCTTGCGAAATTCGCCAATCCGGCGCTCACTGGCCTGGCTCCAGCGGGGATGGTCTTTCTGCGGATTCACGTTGGAATAAAAGCCATATTCGTTGGGCGCCATTATGTTCCACGTGGTGGGAGGCATGGAGTCAGTAAAGCTGATCTTCACAATCGCTTTGATGCCCTTGAATCCATACTTCCACGGCACCACCAGACGCAACGGTGCGCCATCGACGTTGGGAAGAACTTCGTCATAGAGACCGACAGCCATAATCGCCAGCGGATGCATAGCTTCATCCATGCGCAGTCCTTCAACATAAGGCCAGTCCAGCACGCCGCTGCGCTTCTGATTCGGCATCTGGTCTGGGGCAACGACAGTCTGGAAGGCGACAAATTTGGCGCTGGGAAGCGGATCGGCTGCTTTGATCAGGGCGCTCAAGGGGAAGCCGACCCACGGAATGACCATGGACCAGCCTTCAACGCAACGATGGCGATAGATACGTTCTTCCAGCGGCGCCAGTTTCATGACGGCGTCGATATCCAGCTTCTTGGGCTTCTTCACCATGCCGTCAATCGCGACGGTCCAGGGGCGCGTACGGAAATTCTTTGCCAGCCCGTTCGGCTCGTATTTGTCGGTGCTGAATTCGTAGTAATTGTTGTAATTCGTAATGTCTTTGAACGATGTCGGCGTCTCTGAGGTGCTCAGCGGGCTTTTCACAATGCCGCTAAGCTTTTGGCCTTCAGCATGGACGGTGGTGGCCGTATCGAGGTGCTCGCGCAGGTAAAAGCCGCCTGCCAGCGCTGCGCTGGCTGCCGCCGCACCAGCAATGAACTTGCGCCGGGTCAGATAGGTCGATTTTGGAGTGATCTCTGAAGACGGTATGTCACTGGGTTTCTTGATCGTCATATTCTGTTTGCACCCTTGCTACTATTTTAAGTCCTGCAATGGGCGGATTATGGCCTACTTTTAAGATGAATCAAACGCAGGAAAGATACATTACAAGTACGGAATCGGGGAGTACTTGGATTTTTGAGGCAGGGAAAGCGCGCAAGTCTCTGAGATATTTGGACGTTCCATCTTCATGTACATGACGATGAAAGAATGCCTTGAGGCTGCTAAGCTAGCCTCGCACATGGAAAACCCGAGACTTCTACTCTCCCTTCTCTTATTGGTCGCGGCCACACGATTGTCTGGCCAGCAGGGGCCCCCGAGCCGCGCCGATTTTGCGCGGATAGGGGTAGAGCAGGGGCCCCCAAGCCGCGCCGATTTTGCGCGGATAGGGGTAGAGCAGGGGCCCCCAAGCCGCGCCGATTTTGCGCGGATAGGGGTAGAGCAGGGACGTCTATCTTCGCAGAGCGGTTTTGATATCGAAGCCGCTTCCCGTTTCGCGCACCTCGCGCTCGACTGCGTGCACAAGGAGTATCCCAATAAGATCGCGCATTCGATGAACAGTGATGCCGATGTCGCCCCGCCCCGCAAACTCACGCCTTCTTTCTATGGCTGTTACGACTGGCACTCCTCGGTCCACGGACATTGGCTTCTGGTGCGCCTTGCCCGCACCTTTCCTGACGCGCCTTTCGCGCTCCAGGCGCGCGCAGCGTTGCAGCAGAGCCTGACGGCCGAGAACCTGCGCACGGAGGCTTCATACCTGCAAGCCGAGGGCCGCGCCAGCTTT
>Ga0209060_10003117_pt1 | contig 14291 bp, 15 predicted proteins | sample Coa_R1_8_FD_187155 | JGI IMG/M metagenome (GOLD analysis project Ga0209060, IMG submission 187155) | Surface soil microbial communities from Centralia Pennsylvania, which are recovering from an underground coalmine fire - Coalmine... | ecosystem: Environmental > Terrestrial > Soil >...
AGCGATAGAGCTTATGGTCGGACGTTGCATACATTAGCGCCTTGGAGTCGGGCGACCATTGAATGTTTTGCTTTTCGGTGTCGGAATCCGACAGCTTCTTGAGGCCTGTGCTGTCTTCGTGGGCCATCCATACCTCGTCGCGGCCCGACTTGTCCGAAACGAAGGCAATCCATTTTCCATCCGGCGACCAGGATGGCGCGCTCTCGCGCGAGAACGATTGTGTCACCCGCTGAATGTCTCCACGGTATGTGGCAATCGAAAAGATCTCTCCATGGACGGACACCGCCGCGCGCCTGGTGCTTGGCGAGAGGTCATAGCCTTCGGCCTCATTGCGGACGGTTATGGTTTCAATTTCATTCTCTTTGTCGTCGGAAGCGATGTTCAGCTTGATCTCGGTCGACTTGCCGGACTTAAGATCGAGCTTCCATAGCCCAAAATCCTCTTCATACACGATGGTTTTGCCGTCGCTGGAAATGGAGGGGAAGAACAGCCTTCCGGTTGAATGATGCGTGACCTGCACCGCATGGCCTCCGGCGGCGGGAATCTTCCAGAGATTGTTCACGCTCTTGAGCACTTCTTTGCTCCCCGGCTTAATCGATTTTTCGTCGGGCATCCGGTCGGAGACGAAATAAATAAAGCCGTCAGCGGCATACATTGGCCAGAAGTAGTTTCCGCGGTAGTCACCGTCTTCCAGGTGGGAATATTGCTTTTGCTTGATATCCAGCACCCATAAATCGGCGGCATAACTGCCGCGATAATGCTGGCGCCACCAGACCATGGGATGGCGGTTAAAGGCAAACTTGCTTCCATCCGGCGAGTAGCTCCCCCAATATCCCCAATCGGTGGGGACGGGCTGTTCCAGCCCTCCGTCGATGGCTACCTCATAGAGATTCGGAACACCTGGAAACATCAATCCCCGTGAGGATTGAAACAAAATTCGCTTGCTGTCGGTGGTCCATCCCACGACCAGGTCGGCGGCGGAATGAAAGGTAAGCTGCTGTGCGTGTCCGCCTTCGGCGGGGATGATGAAAACGTCGTAGTTGCCGTAGCGATTCGACGAAAACGCGATCCATTTTCCATCCGGCGAAAAGCGGGGATAGATGTCCCTGGCTTTGTGTACGGTCAGGCGTTGTGGATTGCTTCCGTCTTCATTTGCAACCCAGATGTCGCCGAGGTAACTGAATGCGACCTTGCCGTTGTGATAACTGGGATGCCGCAATAGCTTTACTTCCGCCACGGACCAAGTGCTGAGCAGAAGTACAAATAGGATGAGGAATCGTTTCAAGGTCAGCCTCCTGTAGGTATTTGTGGGACCTGGAATCTGGAAATCACGGGTGAATCGAGATGGATGAGGGCCGCTCTCTCGAACGGGCTGGAAGTATAGCAGCGCCAAAGCGGTTGGGTGATTTCTTAACTTTTCTTTACTGAGTCTATGGGATAGGCACGAGCACCGAAGTTTGACCATCGAGGAACGAGGCAAAGACGGGTCATCAAGAAAGTAGATACCGCAGATAGTTCGCTTCTTCACCCACCGCTTAAGTCATCGGGTCGCGACAGCGCCGTAGAAGCGGCGGATTTCAATGCGGATGGAAACCTCGATCTTGCCGCAGCGAACGCATCGGCAAAGCCCTGTTGTTCTGGAATTGGGAGAGGAGTATTCCAGCCCAGCGGCGAACCTCTTTATGAACTGGCTTTCCCACGAGCCTTGACGTAGGGGATTTCGACAGACGGAAAACTCGCTGCGATTCTGGTGGGTGGGAGTAGTTCCTCTCCGGTCTCGGGAGTTGCCGTATCTCTCGGGAATGGCGATGGGACATTCGCAGAGGCAACAACCGTCTCGGTAGGAAACCAGCGAGGCGATTGTAGCCGGCGGCTTCAATAATGATGGGAACCTGGACCTCGCGGTCGCGAATAGCGGAGATCGCACAGTTACCCTACTGCTTGGGAACGGTCGTGGGACGTTCACTCCGGCTTCAGGGTTCTCCTTATGCAGTGAGCCAAGGCCCGTCCGCGATCATGGCTGCCGACTTCAACGGCGATGGTAAGCTCGATCTCGCCGTCGCGGCAAGATTCTGACGATGCTTGATCCCTACACACAGCACGATCCAGATGAAACACGGGCGGCGCAGGGAGCGTTCCTGGTGGCGGTCGGCTTCAAGCCAGAAGTGATTTTGAAAGCGATGGGATGGATTGTGGGTTGGACTTTGAGAGCCATCATCCGTTAAGTCGTTTGAAATGATGGCGGGGACGACGGGACTCGAACCCGCGGCCTCTGCCGTGACAGGGCATGCCACAAAGGTAATCGTTTGAAATTTAACGGCGCTGATCGCCCGTTTTAGCGCCCAAAGTTACTCTCGGGAAGCCCTATTGCACCCTAATTGCACCCAGCTTTGAGGGGTATCGAATCCGGTTCAAGAAAAGTCTTGCTTTCCTATCTCGAAACGATGTTGGAGGTTTCACAACGAAAACCTGGAATTATTCAATTTCTCAGCATTAGCCATAATTTGGTCACTATTTGTTATTGCCTCGATAAATCTCCAAGCATTCGATGCGTGCCATTCGCATCGCCCCATGCGTAAGTAACCATTCCCACCCGCAAACGCATTCGACAGCCACAACACGAGACTCACAAGCGTTTCTATAATAGGAAACAGTTGGTGGATGTTAAGAGTTTATAGCGGCGCAAACTAAAGTGATGACGCTTGTGATCTGCTGAATCATCTGAGGGAGGTTCGCTCGATGGGCTCCCGGAGGCTCGTTCCTTAAATCCGCCCGATCAGTACGAGTGCAATCGATGATAAGCCAGTCATTCCGCCAAGGACAGTTTTTATATAACTGGGCCATAGTCGATCAACGCCCGCATCTGGATCGACTTTATCTCTCGCGGGATCTTTCGTGGCAACCGAACATGACACCATTTTTTTTGAGTGAACTCGATCAACCATTACTAATGGGATCTATCTGATCATGAGAAGCATTGCGACCCATTGAAACGATGCCTGGATGGTGTCAATGCGTCAATGCTATATTGAGCAAGGAAAAACCCTTTATCCTGACCCACGCGCCGAGCCAGAAAACCGAAATCTTAAGATTCGATATATCATGACCAGCAAAAGATACACCTATTTCTTACTACCAACCAAAACGAGGCTGCAGCCGGGTAATCTCCACGGGCAAAGCTGTTCCATCTTCGCAAGTACTCCAAACGCCAATGGAAGCCAGCGCGATTGAATGGGGCGGCTGCAAATTGTGCTGGGAAGTAGGTTTGTAATGGAATGAATCGATCTTATCTTCTTCGGCTGCAGACCAAGCTCTGACAGTTCACGCTTGAGTTTTGTGGCGTTGAATAAAATCAACTCCAAAAGTAGCTGATTCGCCACGTCTCTAAGAGGATAGCGAATAGTCACATGCTCTTGCATTGGGCCCTTAAGTAGCGAGCAGGCTTCCTTGAACGTTAATCCATATCCAATGCGACCGCCAATCATTGTGTCGATGAGCGTCCACAGCAGATCGGCATTGAATCTCGCCTCAACCTCAATGATGAATGTGCCATTTGGCTTGAGTACGCGAGCCATCTCGCACAGAGCTGATCGATAATCGGCAATGAGGCTGAGAGTGCTACCGCAGCAGTTGATGTGATCAACAACTGCATCCGGAAGCGGGAGTGCTTTAGCGTCACCGATTACAAAAGACGGCCGCCGCGGAAAGAACACACGATGACGATAGACGAGAGCCTTGACCCTTCTTTCAATCGTTCGTGCAAAAGGGAAATTGGTGGGCACCAGAAAGTTACACAGTCTGTCAACAGCTTGTGACTTCTGAGAGGCAATTTTTAACAACTCCGGCGAAATGTCGATTCCCACCACATCATGACCTGTGTAGGAGTAAAGGAAGCTCTGAAAGCCGGTGCCGCAGCCAATATCGAGCACCATCTGCTGTGATCGGAACAACGCTAACTGCTCAGCGATCAATAAGTGAAGCCGGGCATAAAGCCACGTATACCACGGATCTCGGATCGCATCATACTCTTGAGCAGCAATATCGAAAAGCAATCTGACATCCTGTGTAGTTTGCATATACGGCTAAACACTCTGCTTATGACTCAGAATATTGGCTCCTCACAAAGATGCGGGCTAGCTAGCCTAAATATTACGTGGATTCGGCACCTGGAGAGCTCTGTACACCTTCACTGACCCTCCCATTGGGTCCCGAAAATGTGCCTGATTTACGCAAAATGCATTTCCACGCAACCTCCTCATTATCCCTCTCTTCATAGCAGTCCCACACCTCGGCCTCATCCGTCTCAGCAAGAATTGCCCGCATAGCGCCTGCCAATCCCTTGCTGAAGGACTGATTACTAAATGGTTGTGAAATTGGAGAAGCAACCCATCGCTCATGTGTGCCCTGGCAGCTTGGCGAGACTCGCGCGATCCATACCTGTTCGCCGTTTCCCTTGATATTTTGCAGAGCTTGTATCATTCCTTTGTCCATTGTAGCCTCGTCTTTTTCAGCATTATCCTGGCCGCTCGCGATCTTAATAGTCTGTCACTGTTTAACAGCCAACCAAGCAGTCTCGTACTTTTGATCTCCAATCGGTCCCACATCTTGGATCATCTCTGGATTAATTCGCGCACTCGCCTCACGCCATTCCTTGATGATCGATTGGATATCGGCTGGCGCACGACTTTCTGCCCCTAAGTTGACTGGGCTATAATGCGTAGTCTGTGTTAGTGCAGCAGCTTCTTTGGGGTCTAGTAAATGATCGAGGAATTTCGTTGCAGCAGGCGTTGCATCATGAGTTATGCAAGCCCAGTCCACGTAGACAACCGTCTGATCGGGCAAAATAACATTGATATCAGGACGTTTGGCTGCAGCCCAGCGAGCATCACCGCTCCAGGAGACCCCAAGCCATACAGATGGGGTGCTTGCGATACGATCAACCAGCAAGCCACTTGCAAACAGCAAGGTATCCTTTTTCACTTCTCGCAAAAGTGCTGTTGCCTTCGACAACGCTTCCGCATCGATCGTGTTCACGCTATATCCCAAATAGCGTAACGCGAGACCCAGCATGGCACGCCGATCGTCCAGAAGTAGGATATGGCCTGCAAAGGGCTTGCGCTTCTTCGGATCAAAAAGGATATCAAGACCGGGGGCAGTTGATAGCTTGGTCCTATCATAAAAGAATGCAATGGCCGACCAAGTATAGGGAATGCAATGCTTCGCTTCTGGCATGTTCCGGTATGCCTGGGGAACCATAGCAGCATTGTTCAGGCTAGACCAAGCGAGAGGGCCAAGCCTGCCTTTCGCAGCTAAAATATCTACGGCATAAGTGGACGGCACAATGATGTCGGCATGCGTATTTTCAAGGATACCCATCAATTCTTCGTTTGTGCCATAATTTTTTTCATTTATAGTTATCCCCGTAGATCGAGTGAAACTCTCTTTGACTCCTGCACCAGTATAGTCATCCCAGTTAAGGAAAGTGATAGTTGGGGGATGTCGCTGGCAACTAGTAAGCCCACTTATTATGATCAAGAAATAAGCTGAGATTCTACGACTCCTGTTCAAGTTGCACCTCCGGGGAAAAGACGATAATTGCCACGAGCGCTCCGCAAAAAGCTGCGAGCGCTCCATACCAAATCATCCATGGTTGCAATCCAAATCTGGCTCTGGAAAAGACAAGGGTTGGCAACACGGCAAAGTTAGCAGACGCTAAAAACCAGGGGTATGCTACATCTTGTAATGAAAATGCCGCGGCATTGAGAAAGCCGACAGTTACGGCAGGCCAAGACAACCTGAGCAATAGAACCAAGATTGCTGCTGATTTGGCACCAAGCGTCCGAGCAACGCCGATCAGCGCATCTGCCTTTGAAGCGTCTAAACGCAGATAAACAAACAATATAGTCAATGCGGAAGGGAACCCAATTTGGCCTAGCGAGACTGCCAGAATGTCCGGAATATCCCAGTGGAGCGCTGCAAATGCCGAATGCAATGATACCGCGATGGGCAACTCGGGAGTGATCAAGGCGAGCGCGATCAGCAACCATTCCGCCCGTGAGGGCTTTCGGCGCACATATGAGCTGGCAACTAGAAAGCCAATGACTGAAGAGATCCCCGCAACGACAATTGCCAAAACGATGGACCGCCATAGAGCGGACCAGACATCGTGAGGCACGCGGATGGGCCATGATGTGCGAAATGAAACGCAGCAAAGGACGGCCCCCGGGAGCACTACAAGTATGCCCCCAGCCAGCAGTACGACCTTTCTGACAAAGTCAAAGATCATGATCTCTTCCCTGAAGGTTGGGACACGATTGCAGCACCGAGGGCAAGTGCGACACTTGGCAAGGTGGCAAATAAGGCTAATTCACGTATTGTCGACTGTCGGATTAGATAGGAAACTAGTGGACCTGGATAAAACTGATTCCCGGATCCCACGAGTGAAATGACCACGAGATCACAGTATGTCCAAGCAAAGGTTATGAGCAATGATCCAATAATCGCTGGACGGGCGAGTGCAAGTGCAAGTCTAGAGCGCATCAAGGGACGCGCCCCAAGTACAGAAGCCATTTCGATATAGCGAGTCAGTCGACCGACAACATATAAGTCGAGAACAATATAAGCAGGAGGAAGTGCCAGCGATAGCAATCCTAAAATCATCGCCGGAAGGGAGAAAGCAATGCGTGAGTGCCCCACAGTAACGATCCAGCCCATGGCGACCAAGAGGGGCGAAAAGAATTGAGTTGAAACGGCGAAAGCTCGCGCTCCCATGCGGACGACAGGTATATGGCGGCCAATCTTTAAATGAAGGAGGCTAATTGCGGCAAAGGTTACCGCTAGGAGGGCAACAGTGGCCGAAATAGCGATGCCACGGTAGGTAGTGCTTAATAGAACTGAGGAAATGGGGCGAAGAGAAACGGACTCAGCGGATAGCCGTTTGACACTAGAAATTAATGCCACCCCCATCGCAGCAAAAGGATAGACAAAATATAGCGAAGCGCCCAACGAATACCCGATTTGTTTCTTCATCATCGGTTGGCCCCTGCGCGGAAAAAGAGAAGCCTGCTAAGGCTAATTTGCCCAGTCGTTCCAGGGGCAAAATTGGTCTGACGGGCTGCAGTCGCGATTAGATTTCCGCACGGAGTTTCGACTTCCACCTTAGTTACGGAGCCGACAAACCATGTGCGTAAAAGACGTGAGGCAACGGAAAATGCTCCATCTGGCGCTTCTGCGGCATAAAACACTGCATCTTCAGGTCGGACACCGACAGTACAGTTCTCGATTGGCGAGGGAAATGCGCGGAAGATCTGCGAAGAAAGTTCCTGCCGCCCATCAAGGTCAAGCACAGACACATCTCCAAACAGACGAGCAGTATAAAGACTCTTTGGGTTCAAATAAATTTCTTGCGGGGCATCCATCTCAAGCAACTTTCCTGCTTTCATCACTGCTACTAATCCATGACGACCGGCAGAGATGGCCGCGGACGCCATTTCTAATGCCAACGCTGGTTCATGACATACGAACAGGAATATGCTTGAGGATTCCAGAAAAAGATCGAGAGTTAACTTGGCAACAGCCCTTTTATTTTCTCCGTCAAGGTTAGAAGTTATTTCGTCCAGATATGCCGCACGATAATCTTCTTTAAGGAAAGCACGTCCGAGCGCAATCCGGCGGGCTTCGCCACCGGAGACAGTTTCAGCCCAAGCTGAGAGCAAATCTCGAGGAATGCGGAAATCAGCTGCCCGTTTCGCTGCAAGTTCTCGTGCCTGATTACGATTCATTCCCTTCGCTACCAGGGCAAAAGCCAGGTTGTCGATAACACGAAAAACAGGAAAGAGAAGCGAGTCCTGCTGACAGAACGTACTCGGACGATCCTCTGGCGGGACATCCGTGATGTCGTTCCCATCGAGAAAAATCCGCCCGGCATCGGGTGTGATCAAGCCAGCAAGTGTCTGGAGTAATGTTGATTTACCTGCGCCAGATTCACCCAGGATTGATAGAAATGTTCCTGACGGAACACATAAATCTACGGGACCGAGATGAAACCGTTTGCGGCGCACCTCGAGTGCGGAGAGCCTCAAAGTCATTGAGGGCCCCTTATCGACTTGGGATCTGCTCCTTCTTTCCAGAGGTTCTCAAACAGCACGCGAAAGGTTTGTACGTGTTTCAACGGTAGTGACTCATTGAAGATCGGAGCATGCCAAGACTTGAGTGTAACTGGACTCACGCTATCTTTATTGGCCGGCAATCGACGAAATATGCCGATTAGCAGGTGTTGACCGTCGTTCACGTTGTAAAGATAGAATCCATCCCACGCCGAGTTAAGATCGGAGCCGAGGTTTAGAGAATCACGGATTTTTTGGTTGGTTGTGACCATGGGTAAAACCTTGAAATGCAATTTCCTTTTCACTTCACTAAGGCATTTTTTGATATTGTTGCCTGTCTGGTCACTCAAGCTCCTTGCAACCAATTGGGTGAGCTCATAGCAAACCTCAGCAAATTCTTCGGAACGGCTGTGTTCAGAACGAAGCAAAAGATATCGAAGATTATCAACTCCGGTTGCCGAAACAGTTTTCGCTAAGGCTTGTTGAAATTCACGCGTCAACTCACTTTCAAGACTCGGGGCAACGGCAAACAAGCTTGTTAGCCTGTCTGCGTTAAAAATCTCCCATTCAGCAATTGCCGTATCACTCACAATGCTCGTACCGAAATCGTGAACCGCCTTTGCCAATCGGTGAACAAGCGTGATCTGGATCGGGTTCAGGGAATGGACAATGTCCTGTATTGCGCCGCTCCTGTTTCCGGTGACATCGTTTTGATAACCTCGGCCGGTTAATTCAACCACAAGGTGGTCGCAGGCTTCTTTATTCTCCCCCTCATTTCCCAGAGTGACCAGCCAACCATAACGATCAGGATTCGGAACGTACGTTGGGGAGGCGTATTGAGCAGCCGCTGCGTATGCTCGTGTAATTGCCTCTGCAGAGATAGTCTGAGTATCTCGACTGAATACAGCCGCAAGTTGGCCTGCCCGTATCAACGGGACCGCGACTTGTCCGGATTCAATGCCGCGAATCATCGAATCGGGCACCGCCAATCTGCCCGCAAGCTCCTTTGTGGTGATTCGGGCGGTCCTACGGAACTGCTTCAGCACCAATCCGATTACACGGCGTGCCGTACGGAGTCGCGTTTTGTCCATCTTTCGTCTTGGCATCGCACAGACTTTAAGGCTATCGGGGAACGTTCGTCAATATTACATACAATTCCGTATATAAGTATACTCATAACGTATATAAATTTATATACTTTTTCGTATATTTTTGTTGACGTAACTGAGCATTCCAACTTACGCTTTAGAGCGTGCTGAACGAAAGCTCGGGAAAGGCTCCAAACTCAAAACCCTGCTCCCCGGCTGAAGTTTCGCGAAAGAGGAAAGGTGGTGATCGACGAACCCTATCTCGTAAGGAGCCCAACAAGCCTAGAACGATAAAGACCCACAGGGTGATCTCTCGCAAAGCGCACCCTGTAGGTCCTCAGCCGAGGCGCGAACCTCGGATCAATCACGCTCAGATTACTCCTCACGGAGCAGACTGGCAAGTCCTGACCGAGGTTCGTGGCCTGTTGTGAAGGTCGCGAATGATTGCATCGAAAACAGCTCAATTTCAGGCACTTCAAAATTGGATTCAAGCCGAATTGGGTGCCTTGAATACCGCTATCGAGGCTGGCAGGCCGATTGAACAATTCTTTTCTGCTGTCCAGCCGTGGGTCGCATCTTTTCGTGAGGCCATTCAGCCCGCGATCCATGAACTTGACCAACATGATGCACGCGTTGCTATCCAGTTGATCACTTTCATCGTCAATTCCGCCGAAAGACACTTTCAGGCGCTTCGCATGCCTCCCGGCTTGGCCCTCCAGCAATTTGGAAGCCTGGAAGGTTTATTGGTGCAACTGGGCGCCAGGGCTGAACATCCGCCAGTTGCAACGCATTACACGTATTGGCTGTGGAATTCCGTTCCCTTGCTTTTTACTGGTGATCCTCAAGAAATCCACTTCCATCGTGTTGTAAATGCTACACATAACCTCCACAACTACTCTCGAATTTTATTGCGCCCTATCTGCGAAGGCAATGTGGACGTTACTTCTCCTGAGGCAATGTGTGCAATTCGTCAGACGACAGAAAATATGAAGGAACTTTGTCGCCACTTCAACTCCCTCACTGAAATGAATGGAAGTAGTTGGGTCTTTCAACCTGCATTCTTTATGAAACGCATGCGGACCTATTTGGTTTCATACCCCGTTTGTCGTGTCGATTGGTCCGGCGTAAACGCAGCTAACTTGGCCGCTCAAATGGCCATTGACTACATGGTCGGCATTACAACGGAGAAATACCGTACTACCGTTCATGAACGGCTACGTTATTTAACAGCTGAAGACCGCATAGGTCTTGAGCAGGACATGATGATGCCTTCACTCACCGATCGGATCCTGAAGAAAATGAACCTAAACTTATGCAGACTCGAAACGCTCACACGGTCGTCATTGGGTGAGCTGTTGTTACATCAGCCGGTTGATGTTCTCAATTCGCTCGTTGCTCTTGAAGGTCTCATTGCCGCTGCCGGCCGCCTCACTTCAATACATTGGCGTCTAATCGTGGATTATCTCGTCAAGCCGGCTAGTCAGCTCACACCGGAGGAACTCGCAAACCTGTCGGTGTGTCCGTTGAACGGCACGGGGAACATGTCCCATAGTGAGACTATGGCTATTCGCGATATGCGGCGCAAGCACCCACAGATTGGGAAGCTCTGCGAAGCTGTTGCAGAATACCGGCGTTCCCTCAGTGCCACAGACGACAAGTGTGCTGGTCAACCAGCGATATCTGCGGAATCGGAGGGTGCGCATGCACGATAACTCCAAAGCCGTTGGCATCGTTGCTGAAATTCGTCATTTCCCCGTCAAGTCTATGGCGGGAGAAACGGTGGATCAGGTCCATATTGGCTGGCATGGCCTTGCAGGAGACCGCCGATTCGCCTTCATGAAGACGAACTGCGACTCGGGGCTTCCCTGGCTTTCTGGACGTGAATTAACAACTTTGCTCACCTATTCGGCCAAGCTAGAGGACGCGCGCGATGAAAACTCCGCTATTCATGTCAGCATCCCTGGCGGAACCGTTGTGTCGCTTCGAGATGAAGAGCTTCGCAAGAACCTTGAGAACCTGTCCGGCTCTCCTCTTCAGCTCGTTCGTCTGTGGAGAGGAACCTTCGATTCGATGCCGATATCGCTGATCACGACTTCCTCAATCGAAGCCATTGCAAAGACCATTGCTATTCGCCCCGATATATTACGTTATCGTCCGAATATAGTGATAAAGGCGTTGGATTCTCGCAGCTATCCTGAAGACCGGTGGATTGGCGAGCTACTCGTCTTCGGCGAGACTGCCGATTCTGCACGCATCCGTATCGCACGCAAAGACGTACGGTGCTCAATCGTCAACTTCGACCCATGTACCGGGGAAACCAATCCGGAAATTCTGCGCGAAATCGCAATGAACCGGAAGAATATGCTGGGGGTTTACGGCATCACAGAACGTCCAGGAAGAGTTCGCGTGGGCGATCTCATCCGAATTGAAAGATAGTAGAAAACGGGGGATTACGGGCCTCTCGTGATCCCCTCTCTTTTCAGAGTGATTATTAGGTGTTTAGTCGCGGCATTTGATGGATCGAATCAATGAATTTTTCATTGAAAATCAAGATTTTGTACCTGCATATATCTCAGCAGTCCAGGCCATGTGAAAAGACAGGCCCACCACCAATCGCTTTCTCAGCAGAAGGCCTGTCGATCCTCGTTCATCAAGGGAACAGACGCTCGATGCTTCACGCGAACAAAAACATCTGCGGCCCGCCGAATTTTATTCTCTCTCTTTGATTTCACCTTCCTTCCGGAGATTGTCGATCAGTGATTTCGCTCAACTAGGGATGCCTGTTGTCCTTGCCATCGCTCCGGCTATCCGCATCAGGCGATCTATGCGGCTTGCCATTGGTATCCGGCTTGTCGCTGCTAGAGCCATTGTGACCGTTTTCGGCCATCTTCTTCCTCACCCACTTGGCTAGCTCGCATGGGCAGAAGCGATAACCTCCCTTATCTCCTACGAACCATCCGTCGATCTTGCGTTCATGAATAAGTTCATAGACATAGTTGCGCGAATAGCCCAGAAAATCGGCTACCTCTCCGACGCTCCAAGCCCTCTTCTCATTTTCAAGTTGTTCTAATCGAGTCATTCATTTTCATTCTTTGTCCCACGAGTTCCGTTTCCTCCGCAGGCAAAGAAACCTCCCTGTAATAGTTGCGTCTTATGCGTAGACACCGCAGCGGACGCGCAACTCGGCGAACCGAATCGAAAATGTCCAGCGGGTTATTGGCGATCAGCTGCGGTGTCATAAGCAGCGATCACTAACCCCAACTTAGGAAGCTGGGTGGGCAGGCCAGATATGCCCCAGTGGAAGGTTAGTAGCAAGCTAAGCAAAGGATGCACTATGAGGACGATAAGATCAATTATTTTCGTAAGTACCTTTTTGCAGGGCACGGCGCCCAGCCCCTGGGAGACCGCCGTTCAACAGCTCCAGACAGCCTTTACAGGCCCAATAGCAAGAGCGTTAAGCCTAGTCGCCATCGTAGTCGGCGGTCTCATGTTCGCCTTTGGCGAGGGAGGACATAAGCGAATGCTGGCGGGAATCATCTTTGGCGTAGGCATGGCGATAGCTGCCGTGAACTTCCTTAGCTGGCTCTTTCCGGGAAATTAAGTAGAACGGCCTGTTTACTTAAAGCAAAAGTAATCATGCTCAGAACTGATCCATAAAACATTATGCAGAAGCGCAGAATTCATTTCGTTTATAAAGCGGTTAATAAACCGCTGACAGTCCTCGGAGCCGAACGCCGCCTGTTTTTTTCAGCCCTCATCATGGGCGGGGCGGCTTTCAACTTGTTTGGGAGCCTGCTGTCGGGATTGGTGCTGTTTCTGGCCATGTTATTGGCCGCGCAATCGGCAACGAACCGCGACCCGCAGTTGCTCCGCATCCTGCTCAATTCCACCAAGTTCAAAAAGCAATATGACCCTTTGAAATTCCATAACGCCAACATCCAGGTGGTTTCCCATGCTTAGGTTGTCAAAAATTGTCAAAGAGTACCGGGAGACCGGCGCGCTGAATGAAAACATCTCGGTCTTCGGATTCATTGACAGCCGGACGTTTTTGACCAAGGCCGGAGACCTGGGAGTGGTGCTCAAGGTAGAGGGCGTCGATTATGAATGTCTCGACGGCGGCACCATCGATAATCTGACCAAGCGTCTCGAAGCTGCCTTTAAGCTGTTCGACCCCAAGTTCAAGATTTACCAGTATCTCTTCAAAACCCACGCTCCCGAGATTCCCCACAAAAACTATACGGATGAGGTAGTCAAAGCAGCGAACGAATCGCGGCTTGAATATCTTCGCGGCAAAGCCGACCGGCTTTATTCGATCTCGATCTATTACGTGATCCTTCACGAAGGCTTCCGGTATCGGAGCAGCCTGGGAAAGGCGCTCACCAAGCTTCAGACTGCACCGCGCTTGGCGTGGCAAGAGTTGAAGGGGCTCTTCTCAAGCGACCAGGAAGTGGTGTTGATTGAGGCGGAGATAGCGCGGGCGGCGCGCACACTCCGGCAAAGAGTCGATACGTTCGCTCTTCAGACCAACGACTTTGTGGCCATCGAGGTTTTGGATAAACAGGATGCCTACAGCTTCCTGCGGCGGCTGGTCAACGTTAGTCCCGAAAAGCGCGAAGCATCGCGCCTCAAGTACGACACGCACGTCGATTTTTTCATGGCCGATTCGGCGCTCGAATGTTACCCGGCGCATCTCCTGCTTGACGACTACTGTATTCGGATTCTGACTCTGAAAGAACCGACCTCCCAAAGCTGGCCCCTCATCCTCAAACAACTTTACGAAATTGAAGCCAACTTCCACGTTGTGACCGAGTGGCAGGCCAGAGACAACAGCGCCGCCCGGAAGAAGATCCAGTCAGCGCGCCGTCACTTCCACAACAGCAAGACCTCAATGGTAAGCCAGATGAGGGCCGATGCCACGAGCACCGACGTACTGGTGGACGATTCGAAGGCAGCTCTGGTCCACAGCCTCGGCGAATGCCTGAAGGAGCTGGAGCTTCAGGGAAACTATTTCGGACAGTTCTCACTCGCCATCGTCGTCTATCACCGGGACCCGGCTGTGGTCGAAAAGGCTTGTGGGGAGTTGCAAAAAGTTTTCAGC